>Ga0182237_100028_pt1 | contig 82779 bp, 74 predicted proteins | sample hydfratesGB_TF_B_FD_132457 | JGI IMG/M metagenome (GOLD analysis project Ga0182237, IMG submission 132457) | Subsurface microbial communities from deep shales in Ohio, USA - hydraulic fracturing test GB_TF_B | ecosystem: Environmental > Aquatic > Deep subsurface > Shale gas/oil reservoir >... | reverse complement strand
GATTTCTCCGCTCCACCGAGCACATAAATGCTTATGTGCTCGCTTCCGGTCGAAATGACATTTTTTTGTCACCTCGAGCGAAGTCGAGAGGTCTCTTTTTCCAAACAACGTCAGAGATTTCTCTTCACCACCTACGGGTGGTTCATCGAAATGACAATAATTTATGTCATCCCTTTCCCTGTTAAATGGCTTTCGGTCTATCAGCAAAGCTGATATTTAACAGGGTGAACAAAGCCGGGGATCTCCCTTTATATTATAATTTCTGCGTTTCTGCAAAAAATTCAGCAAACTTTAGCCTAAATATTAGACTCTGCAGTTTAAATGTCAAATAATTAATAAAAAATATTTAAAAAACTTTTTTCTTAAGTATAATACTGCAACTTTAAGGGGGAATGGTGAAATATAGAGAGAGAATTTTAAGTTTACTGACTTTACCCACCCGATTTGCAAAATTTTATCTGTTTCTGCTTTTATTCCTGGGACTTTCTTTTTTAAGTATCTACTTTGTATATAAGAAAATTGGTGGTAACAGTTTTGCATTTGATAAACAGCTTCTTTCATTTGATTTTCTAACATATATGTTGATTCTCTTAATATTATATTTTCTTAATGATGGCTTACGATTATATTTTGTCTTGAGAAGTATAAATGAGAAGGTATCATTTAGAGATATTTTCAAGTTGGTATTTATAAATATTTTTGTTTCAAACGTAACACCTATGGCGACCGGAGGTGGATTTGTGCAAGTGTATTATCTTACCAGAAACGGTGTAGCCGTAGGTAAGGCTATAGCTGCTACACTTATACGGACATTTCTGGCTGTAATTTTTATATTTATCGCGGCACCTCTTATAATTATTTTTTCAAAAACAGGTCAGTTTTATTCATTTTTGACCAATAATATTTATACGTATATTTTTATAATACTGTCGTTGTATTTTCTAATGTTTTATATTGTAATTTTTAAAAAAAGATATATTTACAGTATATTGTATCTTTTTCTCAGGCTTTTACGTAAAATGCATTTTATTTCCTACAGCCGATTTTCCAGGTATAAGTTTAAAGCGTTAAAGCAGGTTATTTTGTTTTCCAAGAGTCTTGGATGGTTTTTGAAAGGGGATATTAAATTTGTTACAGCTTCTATATTTTTTACTTTTATGTTTTTGATGTCCATGTTCAGTTTTTCTGCTGTTATTTTATGGCAGTTAAGTTACGCCGTTGGTTATTTTGATATTGTGGGGCTGCAGGTGGTGATCACATTCCTGATGTATTTTGCTCCCACACCAGGTGCTTCAGGTGTTGCTGAAGGTGCTTACAGCGTTCTTTTCTCAAAAATTGTATCCAAAGACGATATTACTCTTGTTACTATTGCCTGGAGGTTCTTTACAATTTATTTAGGCGTATTTATAGGAATGATTGTTTTATACTGGGATCTTTTTCGCAAGAGTAAAAGGAAATGAAAGGGAAAAAACACAAACTTAAAATTTTCTTTTATATAGATATGCTTGTTATTACCATGCTTATCGGGTATAAGGGTTATCTCTATTTTTTTAAAACCAATTTTGAAGCTCTTAATATAAAAAATATTTCAGAAATAACAGAAAAGCTGGACGGCAAAGAAACATTTAGTTTTGCTGTAATCGGTAATATCCATAATTCCATAGGTATATTTGAAAAAAAGATTGTCCCGAAGATAAATTCTTCTGATGCATCTTTTATGATTTCTGTTGGTAATGCAGTAAGTGATGGTGGAGAAGATAAGTACAGATCCATTTATGCCGGATTGGAAATGCTTAATATTCCATATGTTCTCACTTTCGGTGTTAATGAGTACAGCGATTTCGGGAGTTTTAAATTCTATGAGTATTTCGGCCCTTACTATTTCAGTTTTAATATAGGCAGTTCTCACTTTATTTTTCTGGATACTACGGAGAAAACATCTTTTATTTGGCAGAAAAAATGGCTTTTGGATAAACTTACAGGCCTTGAAGACGAAAAGGTTTTTGTTTTTATGTGCAAAGCTCCTTTGGAAATAGATGTTTCCGGTATATTCGGCGATGAGTCTGATTATATCTCTGAAGAAGCCCGCCGCAAATTTTACCAGAATACCTTTTCACGCTTTAATGTAGATGCTGTATTTGCAGATAATTTTAATATCTATCACAGAAAAAAAATTGACGGTGTTACTTATCTTGTCACAGGCGGCGGCGGAGGATTTTTATTTGATGATGATAGGAGTTTCTACCATTTTCTTAAGGTTAATGTTTCCGGTGAAACTGTTTCATATGAAGTGATAAAGGTGGGTGATCCCAGAAGCAACTTTCTCGAACGTCTGGAAAATTTGTGGTTGTTTGTTCACTCGTTGTTTTATGTGGGATTTTTGAATTTTCTGCTTATATTGTGTTTGTTTTTGCTTATTGCTGTTAAGCTTTATGACGCTGTTTTTGTGGAAAAGAATTATTATAAGGATTTCGATATGGATCCTGAGCTGTTCGCCGGAAAGAAGATAAATGTGGCAATGTTTACCAATAATTATCTTCCATTTATCGGCGGTGTTCCCATTTCCATTTATAGGTTAAAAACCGGACTTAAAAAACTGGGAAACAAGGTTCTTATCTTTGCTCCGGATTACGGAGAGGAGAAAAAGGATGAAACGGCTGATGTATACAGAATAAAATCACTTTTTCATTACAGTAAATTCAGGGATTTTCCCGTTGCCAATATCTTTTCGGGCAAAATATATAAAAGACTGAAAATTTTTAACCCCGATATTATTCATGTGCACCATCCTTTTTGGATGGGGCGCAAAGGATATTATATGGCAAAAAAACTGGATATTCCCCTTGTTTATACATATCATACGCGTCTGGAGCTGTATGCTCATTATGTGCCGCTGCCCGGTGTGTTGTTTAGAAATCTTATTTCCCATTATATGGTAAGAAGATTTGCAAACAGATGTGACGGTGTAGTTGTGCCCACCTATTCCGCTGAAGAGTACCTCCGCGCTGTCGGTGTAAAAACACATATCACTGTTTTGCCCACCGGTATTGATTTTAAAAAATTAAAAGCTACAGACAAATCTGAAAATGAGAAAATCAGGTCTCAATATGTATCGGATGACGAATATCTGCTTGTCACGGTTTCAAGACTGGGCAGAGAGAAAAATCTTGATTTTATGCTGGATACTATCGCTTTTGTAAAAGAAAGAGCAGGTTTTGATTTTAAGCTTATAATGCTTGGGGAAGGCCCGTACAGAGATGTACTGGAAAAGAAAATTGATGATCTTAATCTTAGAAAAACGGTTTATTTAACCGGAGCAGTGGAGCCTGATGATATGGGGTATTATTATTCGGCTGCCGATCTTTTTGTTTTTGCATCGAAATCGGAAACCCAGGGAATGGTTATTCTGGAAGCCATGTCGGCTGGATTACCAGTTCTCACAGTCAGGTCAAGCGGTATCGATGATGTTGTCCAGAATGAGTTTAACGGTTATAAAACTAAAGAAGATCCAAGGGTTTGGCTGGAAAAAATGGAGAAAATATTCAACGATGAACAGCTATACATGAGACTTTCTGAAAATGCTCAAAATTTTGCTTCGCATTATTCGATTGAGGAAATTGCAGCTAAAATGCAGGATTTTTATGCCCGTTTACTGGCAGGCAGGCAATCCAATAAAAACAAATAAATTATTTATTTATCTGTACATCATCGTTGGGGTTATTGGTGTCTTCTTCGCTTTTGTCTGACCATTCTTCCGTTTTTCCGCTTTGGGGTTTTGTAACTTTCTGGCATTTCTCACATATGGTCTGGCTTACCGGGTTCTGATGTCCGCATTCGCTGCATATCCATCCAAACCAATCATGCGCCTCATTGGATACATTTTCACTCATCTGATTTCACCTCCTCTGACTCTTATATTATTATGTGAACAAAAAGTAATAATGTCAATTGCTGTTGTTTTGTCGCCGTTCATTTTTCTCAACCAGAGTATTTCTTTAATGTAATTAATTGTATATATTTCTCAGAAGAAACTTTAAGCTACAGCCCAAGCCGTCTACAGACACGAATAGAGTCGGTAGTTATTCCTTTGATATTGGGAGAAGTTTTTTTATTTAGGATAAGAAGATTTATATTCTAACAACGTCTTTTTAATTTCTATACCTGAAGTGTAACCTCCCAAATTGTGTTTTCCCACGACGCGGTGACATGGGATTATAATTGGAAAAGGGTTTTTGCCCATTATATTTCCAATAGCTCTGTAGGCTTTTGGTCTTCCAATTTTATAAGAGAGCTGGGAATATGTGATAGCACTACCGAAAGGAATAGTTGCCAATGTTTTATAGACAGATATGGAGAATTCAGATTTGTTGTCAAAATCCAGCAGCGAAAAACTAAGATGAGGGTTTTTTTCATATGAATCAAGAAAAGTTATTATTTCATGCTGAGTAAATGTTAATTTTCCGGGACTAGGTTTTAATTCAGAAAAATCAGAGAAAGCAACTTCATTTAAAAGCCCGTTGTCGTTATTAAATTTCAGTTTAAGGTATGCAATACCTCTGAAATTATAAAATAAAATCATAATAATTATCCCATATAATAAAGTATTTATTAACTATATATCAGATTATAGCGTAGTGTTCTGACTTTTCAATAAAACTTTTCAAAAAAAGTAGTCACATTTCGCAATTCGCTATGTATAGCATTTGCATTGTGCGAATATATTAGGATGTTACACATATTTACCAGTCTTTCAGACTGGTGCTAGCCGTAGGCATTCTTTCGACCGGAATCGAGCACTACCATATAGTGCTCGGTGGAGCGGAGAAATCTCTGACGTTGTTTCCAAAAGAGAGCTTTCAGCTTTGCTCCGCCCCCTGTTAAATCCATCTAACTGGGCGAGCAAAGACTTCCAATAAATGCAAGTGCAAAATGTGAAAAATTATTTTTCCCCCGATAAAGATGCAAAGAAGCCATCTGTATTGGTTTTATGCGGAAGACTGTAAAAAAAATTGTTATAGAAAAACGTTTTTTCGATACGCTTAGTTTGTGCAGGGATTGGCATAAAATTATCATGTGTTTTAAAAAATTTTTCAATTTGTTCTATGCCTTCTTCCGGTTCCAGAGAACAGACGCTGTATAGTAAAAAACCATTTCTTGCTAAAACTTTTGGAATACAATTCAGAAGAAGGTTTTGGTATTTCGCCATTGATTTTATGTTTTCAGGGGTTCTGAGCCATCTGACCTCCGGGTGTTTTCTTATGGTTCCAAGTGCAGTACAGGGAGCATCAAGCAAGATTAAGTCAAAAGTTTCACTGCTGTTATTTATAAATGTTAAAAGATCAGAGTTGATTATTTTTACGTTTTTAACATTATAGAAGCTCATATTTTTCTTCAGTATGTTCAGCCTTTGAGAATTTTTTTCTACTGCAGTAATCTCCGCGTAAGGGTGTAATAGCGATAAAATTAATGTTTTTCCGCCGGGGGCCGCACATGCATCAAGTATTTTTAACGGCCTTAGATTTTCTGTTAGAAGTGGAATGTAAAAAGAAGCCGAATCCATTGTATATGTGTTATCCGAGATTTCATTTTTGTAGTCAACAAGAGTTAAAGTTTTCAAGTCCACTGAAAAAAAATCTGGAGTTTTATTAAGACTTTTTAAAAATTCGTTTAATTCAGAGTTGCTACCTAAACGTTTATACCAGTTAGTTACAAACCATTTCGGGAAATCTTTATTTATGCTGTATTCTGCTAAGATACGTTCTTTGTCCTTTGATATGTTTCTTAAGACGGCGTTAATGAATTTTTTTTTGTTACTCGGAGTCAGATTGACGGTTTCGTTTATTGCGGCATAATCGGGTATATCGTCCATGTACAGTATCTGTGCGGCCCCTGATACCATCAATGCTTTTACTTTATTGTCATTTATTTTTTTAGATAGGTATTGGTTGATGCATGATTCGATAAAACCAAGATGTCTGAAAATTTCAAAATAGATTTTCCTGTAAAACTTTTGGTATTTGCTGTCGTCAAAGAAATCTTCTTCGATATTTATCCCGCCGTGATTTGCAGATTTTTTGTAAAAATACAGAAGGAGGTTGACCAACCTCCTTCTGTATTTATCTGGCATAAGCCATATTTTCGAGACGTTTTATTCTTTCTTCCACAGGTGGGTGTGTTGAGAAAAGATTTGCCCAATTTTTTTTCCCTCTGAGAGGGTTCATAATAAGCATGTGAGTGGTAGCAGCATTTGCCTTCATAGGAGTTCTCTGTACTCCTGCTGAGATCTTGCTTAACGCACTGGCCAGGGCATGGGGGTTTCCGCATAAGCTTGCTCCCTTTTGATCAGCCAGATATTCCCTTGATCTGGAAATTGCCATTTGCACAAGCATTGCAGCAATTGGGGCTATTATCATAGCAAGAATTACTCCGACTATTCCCAGCGGGTTGTCATTGTCGTCGCCACCTCCAAAAATCAAAGCCCACTGTGCCCAATCTGCAAGCATCATAATAGCGCCGGCGACAGTAGCAGCAACTGTTCCTATCAAAATATCTCTTCCGTGTATATGGGCAAGTTCGTGTGCCAGTACGCCTTCAAGCTCATCATTGTTGAGTAAATCCATTAATCCGCTTGTTACAGCTACTGCTGCATGATTAGGATTTCTGCCTGTTGCAAAAGCATTAGGGGCTGAATTGTTAATAATATAAACTTTAGGCATGGGCAGTTCAGCTTTGCTGGTTAACCTGCGTACTATCCCGTACAGACCGGGGGCCTCATTTTCAGTTACAGGTTTAGCTTTGTACATTTTCAGAACCATCTTGTCGCTGAACCAGTAGGTAAAAAAATTTAATCCCATTGCAATGATAAAGGCTATAATCATTCCTACTCTTCCGGCAAGCATTCCTCCCAGTCCAACAAAAATAACCATTAACAGCACCATAAAAAATACTGTTTTCAGGGAGTTAGTGTTCATTGTTCCTCCTTTACCCGCTTTTTGCTAAGCGAGTAGTGTATATATTTTTTATTATTTCCTCCACCAGATTTACATCCACTATCGTGTTTATACACGGGCCGTTAGGCCTTGAGTTAAAAACACCCAATACAGGTAAAGGGTATGTGTCAAGTATACCGCTCAGTAAATCCCGTTCACAAGCTACTGCTAAAATCGCATCCGGCCGATTTTCCTTTATAATACGCCGGGCAATTGTCCCTCCGGTGGCTACATTCATTGTTAAATTATATTCTTCTGCAATTTTTGCAAGGCTTCCTATGTCACATTTGCCGCATTTCTTGCATATTAAGGTATTTTTTGTGATTTTTAGTTCACAGTCTTCCAGCTGAATGCAATGGGGAAGCAGAACAAGAAGATTATCAAGTGTTTTGTTATTCAAATATTCCATTACAAGCTCATTATTTATTGCAATATATGATCTTATAATTTTATCCTTATCCATTTTTAGCAAAGATGCTGTTTTAATAACCAGCGGTAGTAACAGTTTATTCAGCGGACCTCTTAGTTTTGCTGCAATTTTGGATTGCTTCCCGGAGATCATGGTAAAAACAAGTAAAACCACAGCAAAAAGAAGAAAAATACCAAAAGCAAGTATCATTAATGTAAAAATATTGCCTGCAAACTTTGATATGGAATCGAGCCCTTTATATGAAATGTACCAAAAAAGACCTGTAAAAAGGACAAGTGTGGACCCAACAAATGATAGTAATACAATAAAAAGTCTTTTTTTCTCGGGTTTAAGTTTGTTATCCAAGTTTAGTCCCTGTTTCCAATTTTGAGCCTGCCAAAAAACTTTCTGCAGATGTGCGTTTTTTTCCTTCCATCTGAAGTTCGAGAATTTGTAATGAATTATTTCCGCATTTTACGATAAAGGATTTTTTATCCACGGATACTATTTCTCCATTAGCATATTCTCTGTTGTTGTCAATAACTTCAGCTTTAAAAATTTTCATCAGTTTCCCGTTCAAAAATGTGTAGGCTGATGGCCATGGTTGAAATCCCCTGATTTGCCTTTCTATATAGCAGGCATCATTGTCCCAGTCTATTAATCCGTCCTGTTTCTTTATAATGGGAGCGTAGCTGCTTTTGGATTCATCCTGTTTCCGGGGCTTAATATGCTGGAAATTTGTTATAGTTTGACATATCAGGTCAGCTCCCATTTCGGAGAGTTCCTCTGAAAGCTCGATACTGGTTTTTTTGTCAATATCTGTGGATTTCTGTAATAATATGTCACCTTTATCCAAGCCTTCACTCATTATCATTGTTGATACCCCAGTGTACTTGTCACCATTAATAATTGTCCAGTTTACTGGAGCTGCTCCCCTGTATTTCGGTAGTAGAGAAAAATGTATATTTATCGGTGCAAAACGCGGAATTGAAAGAATTTGTACCGGGAGAATTTTCCCATAGGCAACTACTACAAAAAAATCCGGAGATATTTTTCTGAGTATCTCTACAGCTTGTGTATTATTTTTAAGTGTGTCAGGCTGGTATACTTTTATATTATTATCAATGGCAAATTCTTTTACCGGCGGCTGCGACATTTTTTTACCTCTGCCTTTAGGTTTATCAGGTTGGCAAATTACCAGCGGAATATCGATATCAGGATGATTAAACAGCTTTTCGAGAGGTTTTATAGCGATATGGGGGGTACCCATGTAAATAATTTTCATCAGCTCTCCTTATAAAAATTTTATCAACAAGTTAGTGGGGCAGCAAGAATATTTTAAAGCTTTGTAGAACCAAAAGACGCCGAAAGTTTCGGCGCCTGTTGGTATTTAAAAGACAAAATTTTCTTTTGCTAATCTTTTTTGAATTTCATCTATTATACGGTTTTCCTCTTCAATTGTGTCTGCTTCAAAAGTGGCACTGAATCTCAGAAAATTGCCGGCATCATCCCACGGTACAGATGAAATATATTTCTCTCTTATCATGAAATCGCAGAATTCTTCGGCACTGTCAAATGTTCTTCCGTCTTTTGTGCCTTTTGGTATTTCAAAATAAAGATAAAAAGTCCCTTTGGGTTCGTTTACATAAAATCCCATATTTTTAAGGACAGATGCTAATTTTGAGAGTCGTCTTTTGTATTTTTCCCTCGTTATATCAATTAATTCAGGGTGATTGAGTGCATAAGCTCCAGCTTTTTGTATTGGGATAAATTGTCCCGAGTCGTAGTTGTCTTTAACAGTTGCAAAGGCTTTTACCAGTGTTTCGTTCCCACAAACAAATGCAAGTCTCCATCCGGTCATATTATAAGATTTTGATAACGAATGAATTTCGATTCCCACATCCTTTGCTCCATCAACAGAAAGAAAAGATGGCTGTTTTTTATCATAAGTAAGTTCAATGTAAGCAGCATCATGAACTACTGCAATGTTATTGTCTTTGGCAAATTTAACAACATTTTCAAAAAATGCTTCGTCTGCAATTGCTCCTGTGGGGTTGTTAGGATAATTCAGATATAAAATTTTTGCTTTATCTTTTACTTCTGCCGGGATATTGTTTAAATCAGGTAAAAAATTATTTTCTTTTGTGAGAGGTAAAGGATAAATATCACCGCCGAGATATTTTGTAAGACTGCCCGTCACAGGATAACCCGGAACTGTCATCAAAGAAATCTCCCCCGGGTTTATTAATGTGAAAGGGATCATTGCCAAAGCCGGTTTTGACCCGATGCTGTGATTTATTTCGGTTTGTGGGTCTATATTTACACCAAAACGTTTATTCATGTAATTTGCAGCTACGTCTTTAAATTCCTGGATACCGTTATCCGAGTAAAATCTGTTTTCTCTTTTATCTACTTCTTGTTTCAATACATTGATAATAGCTTCAGGGGCTTTATCGTCAGGTTCTCCCACACCCATATCAATCAGCTCGACAGAAGGATTTTTTTCCATGGCAGCTTTTTTTGCCCGTTTGATTTTTTCAAACTTATAAATTTTAGTATCTTTTCCAAATTGTTTTCCGCCAAGTCTCTCTGCTATCATATTTTGTGTAAAATCACTCATTCTCTCCTCCATATAGTTTTGTTTATAATTTATTTTCAATTTTTGGCTTCTTTTTGCAATTTTCTATCCCCGGACAATCTTTATCTGTGCATGGTTCAATATGTATAGTTATATCGGAGTCCTTAATTTCCTTTTTTACCTGTCTTTCTATTGCATCAGCAATAGCGTGTGCATCTTCTAATGTAATTTTTTTACACAATGTCAGGTGGAGGTCAATAAATTTTTTGGAACCCGCCTGGCGTGTTCTCAATCGGTGAAAATCCAGATGATACTCTTCATATTTATTTAAAATGTCAATGAGATGTGTCTTTACACTTTCAGGGATTTTTGAATCCACAAGTTCTTTTACTACTTTAATGTTTAGTTTGGCTGCAGAGTAAAAAATATATACTGCGATTGCCACTGAAATTAGAGGATCGATCATTTCATTGCCGGTAAGTTTTATTATAATCAGCGTAATAATTATTCCTGAGTTGGTTAGTATATCAATTTCATAATGCAAAGCATCAGCTTTTAGTACGGTTGAGTTTTCTTTTTTAGCTACCCTGTTAAGATAAAATGTCAGCACTATGGTTATAATTATGGAGATAACCATAATATATAAACCACTATTTATATTTTTAATTATTCCGCTTCCTGTAAATTTCTTATAAGCTTCATAAAAAATATATGCTCCGGAAAGCATGATTATAATGGATTGAATAAATGAAGCCATTGATTCAAATTTATGGTGCCCAAATGGATGCTCTTTGTCGGGCGGTGACTCAGATGCTTTTAATGCATAGTAATTAATTGTTGATGTAACTATATCCATTATAGAGTCTATAGCTGATGATATGACTACAAGTGAATTTATTAATAGCCCCGTAATTAGTTTTATTACGGCCAGAAAACTAGCCACTGTTATAGAAATAAAGGCAGCTCTGGTTTTACTAGTCAATTGTTATCCTTTTTAAATGTTATTTTGTCAAAATGAAACCAATTATCAAAAAGGCCAAACAATGCCACGAATATCAACATAAATGGTTCAGAAAATATTACTATATAAAATAAAAGACGCAAAAAAACAAAAACATTGAATTTTATCATAAAAAAGTTGACTAAATCCAGCCCTTGGAAAAAAAATAAGCTTCCGAAAATAATCAGTGTATTATATGCAATAATTTTTGATATGGGTGATGAGCCTATAATAAAAAAACCACCAATTATAAAAGGAATGATAAGCACATCCGGTACTTTGAAAAGTTTCACCGGTATATTTTTTATTCTGTAAGCAAAACTTCTGCTGATATAGGTAAGCAACGCTACATATGAATAACTCAGGCACGGAAGAAGCATTACCATGAATTCAGCAATACTTTCTTTGTTATTAGATATATATGCTATGTAACCTTTGTCCTCAAGAGGTATGTCATTTTGTGACATTTGATTTGCCACCATGTTTATATTGTTAATAATAGCTTCTTGTAATAACTCTCTGTATTCCGGGATTAATGAAAGTGAAGCCAGTGTCACCAGGAAAGCCGGTAAACCTGAAGTTATTACAGGATATATTTTTTTCTCTTTTACAGTGTTAAAGTATAAAAAAAACGAAGGAGCCAATACAATTAATATAAAAGATACTCCTACTATTGGTTTATAAAAAAGAGCTATTAATAAAGCTACAATGCTGTATATATCACTTTTTTTATTTCTTGTTTTTCCTGTGAGGTAAGTTATTACAAGTAATGGAATGAAAAAAGTAACAATAAAACCGACTTGTGGAAAAAAAAGGTTCGTAGTGAACAGGAGTAAACTAATTATTGGGAAAAAATTTTGTAAAATCATAGATATATTTTTAGGTGTAAAAAGGGACAGGTTGGTGCCTATCCCTTTTTACAGCATTTATCTGTTAAGAGTGTATGGCAGCATTGCCAGATTTCTGGCAGTTTTGACGGCTGAAGCGAGTTTCCTTTGATGTCTTGAGCATGTTCCAGTTAATCTGGATGGCATTATTTTGCCCCTTTCAGTAATGTATTGCCTTAACAGTCTGGTGTCTTTATAGTCAATTTCAATTTTGTCGGCGCAAAACTTACAGACTTTTTTTCTTTGAAACCTTCTTCTCATAGCCATTATTTATATCCTCCATTAAGTGTTTATTTTTAGCATTTTAAAAAATGTTAAGATATATTCCTAAAAAGGAATATCATCTTCGTCCATATCTCCGTCGTTAGAGTGGTTTTCTGTTATACCGGAATTTTCTGTAAATCCACTGTTTTGGCTTTTCTGCCCTCCGCTCTCTGACGAAGCTTTGGAAATCATTTGTATGTTTTCAGCAACTATTTCATGTTTACTTCTTTTTACACCATCCTGTTCCCATGTCCGAAATGTAAGCCTTCCCTCAACGAGCAGTGGCATACCTTTGGTGATATATTCCCCTGTGATTTCGGCCAATCTGGCAAACGCGGAAATATCTATAAAGAGAGTCTCATCTTTATACTCGTTACCACTTTTGTAACGCCTGTTAACCGCAAGCCCGAATTTAGCTACGGGGGTTCCGGAGCCTGGGATGTATCTTACTTCAGGATTTCTTGTAACATTCCCGAGTAATATTACTTTATTTAAAAAACCCATAATACATTCCTCTTTTAGTTATTTTCACTAACGGTTGTTGTTTCATTATTTTTGGTTTGCTCATTTTCAGGGATATTGCCTTCTTCCTGATTAGCTGATGCACTTTCATTTTGCACGCTATCGGAACCAGAAGTTTGAGGTTTTCTGGGGTTTCTGGATCCATCTTTTTTGTCTTTTTCATCGGATTTTTTTCTGAGTTTGAACTTTTTGCCATCCAGATGAACAATCGCATGCCTCATAACGTTGTCATCGTATTTGAAGCGTCTTTCAAGTTCAGGCAATAATTCTGTGTCAGCATTAAACTGGATAAGAAAATACAGGCCTTCTTTATGTCCGTGAACATCATAGGCCAGGCGCAATTTGCCCCATGTTTCTGTGTTTACAATTTCACCTGCATTTTTCTTGATAATGTCCTGAAATTTTTCCGATAAATCCTGAGCATCCTTTAACGGTAATTCAGGGTTTACTACAAATACTGTCTCATACAATCGCATTAAATGTTTCCTCCTTTTGGATTATTAGCCATGAATATTTAAGAATTCATAGCAAGGTGGTTGATTTTGATATCAATTTATTTAATATATGTCAACTGTATATTTGGCAAGGAGTTAGTTTTGGGTGAATTTACAGAAAAGCAATACATACTGGATTCCGATTATAAACGTCTGGACATATGCCTGGCTCAGCTTACAGGTGAAAGCCGTTCCAAATGTTCCAGGCTTATTAAAGAGGGCTTTGTCAGCGTAAATGGCAATTCAAAAGTTGAGGCATCATTATCAGTTGCGAAAAATGATTTTATCAAGGTATGTGCTGTTTCGGAAAGTACAGATAGGATAAAACCTGTGGATATGAAATTGAATATATTATATGAGAACAGGTGGTATGCTGTCGTGGAGAAGCCTGCTGGAATATCAGTTCATCCTGGTGAAGGCGATGAATGTGTTACTTTGGTAAACGGTTTGCTTTATTCTCTGGATATTGAATATGAGAACAGTGATTTACGTCCGGGGATAGTTCATAGGCTTGATAAAGATACTTCGGGTGTTTTAATTGTGGGAAAAAAGAAAGAAGCAATACCTGTGTTGAAAAGTTTGTTTAAGACCAGAAAAGTTAGGAAATCTTATGTATCGTTATCTGTTGGGAGACCTATTGAAAATATCTATTGTGTTGAAAAAAATATAATAAGACATCCTGTGACAAGATATAAAATGATGGTTTCGGAGCATGAAGGCAGATACGCAAAAAGTGTATTAGAGGTTTTGAAAAGGTATGGAAATGAATTTTTTTGCAGAATTAATATTGAGACGGGAAGAACTCATCAGATAAGAGTACACATGGCTTATCTTGGGTTTCCTATCATAGGGGATAACGTGTACGGAGGCAAAATATCCCGTGGCTATCCGATATCAAGACAGGCTCTTCATTCGCAGGAGCTCGGTTTTTTTTGCCCTTTTGAAAAAGAATATAAACTTTTTAAAGTGTCTCCCCCTGATGATTTTGTCAATTTGTATGAATATTTGGAGCGTAAACAGCATTGTTAAACTGTACTTTTGCTGTGTATTTAGGTGATTTAAAATTAGTATTGAAGATTTTAATATTGTTGTGCTTAAACGATGTTTATTGTTGACAGGGCATGAACAGTGTGTTATGTAATGCATACTGTATACAAAATACAGAGGTGATGATATGAGTCCTTATTTACCAATAGTACTAATGTTAGTAGTTGCAGCTTTAATCGGCATTATCAGTATGGTTGTCGGGGTGCTTATACGCCCCAGTAAGCCTGACAAAGCGAAGCTCAGCGCTTATGAATGCGGGATGCCTGAGTTCGGTGATGCCAGGAAACGTTATAATGTGCGTTTTTATGTGATTGCAATGTTGTTTGTAATATTCGATGTGGAGATAGTGTTTTTGTTTCCATGGGCAGTGGCTTTTGATAAAGTCGGCTTGCTTGGACTTACTTCGGTTTTCGTGTTTCTCACTATACTGATAGTAGGTTATTTTTATGACTGGAAGAAAGGAGTGCTGGAATGGGAGTAATGGAGCATAAGTTTTCGGATAATATTTTAACAACATCTGTTGACGGACTGGTCAACTGGGCAAGACGTTCATCTTTGTGGCCGGTGACTTTTGGGCTTGCTTGCTGTGCTATTGAGATGATGGCTGTAGGTGCTGCTAAATATGACCTTGACAGGCTCGGTGTGATTTTTAGGGCTACTCCGAGGCAGTCGGATGTTATGATTGTAGCAGGTACGGTAAGCAGAAAAATGGCGCCTGTTGTCAGGAAGGTTTATGTTCAGATGCCTGAGCCAAAATGGGTTATTGCTATGGGAAGCTGCGCTACAAGCGGTGGAATTTTTGATACATATGCAACTGTGCAGGGAGTTGATGAGATAGTTCCGGTGGATTTTTACATTCCCGGATGTCCTCCAAGACCTGAGTCCCTTCTGGATGCTATTGTTGCACTGCAGCAGCAAATTAAGACAGAAAAAATACTCAGGAAATAATGGGGTGTGAAATGAATTTTGAGGATATAAAGAACAAGGTTGGGGCGGAGTTCCCTGAAGATGTTACTTTTAGTGAAAAGCATGGCTGCAGATTTTTGGATACAAAACCGTATGTTTGTAAAAAGGTTTTGAGCTTTTTGAAAAATGAGTGTGATTTTGAATATCTTGTGGATGTTGTTACTGCTCATTGGCCGAAAAGAAAAGAGAAATTTGATGTAATATATAACCTTTTTTCCATAAAAAATAAAATAAGGGTTTTTGTGAGGATTAAGATTGAGTCCGATGCTGTTGAAACAGTAACAGATCTTTGGAAGTCAGCGTTATTTCTTGAAAGGGAACAGTATGATTTGGTGGGTGTGCGTTTTGAGGGACATCCGGATTTACGCAGAATACTTATGCCTGAGTACTTTAAGGGTAATCCACTGAAAAAAGATTATCCCCTTAAAGGCCGTAAGTGGTTCAATGAAACCGATGAGCAGCAATTAGGCATTAGTTTTAGTAAATAAGGTTGGGAGTTAGGCTATGCAGAATACAGATGTGAAAAATAGAGAACAAGGACAGATAAGCGAGCTTATCACTGTAAACATGGGGCCTCAGCATCCCAGTACTCATGGGGTGTTAAGGTTGATAGTGGATCTTGATGGTGAGACGATTGCAGATGTGAGGCCTGATGTAGGCTATCTGCACAGAGGTGTTGAAAAACTTGCTGAAAATAGAACATACCATCAGTTCATTCCGTTGACAGACAGGCTGGATTACCTGGCATCGCTTTCCAACAATCTGGGTTACTGTCTCGCTGTGGAAAAATTTTTTGATGTTAAAATACCTGAAAGAGCTGAGTATCTCAGGGTTATACTTGCAGAATTGGCCCGTATTGCAAGCCATTTAGTATGGATAGCTACCCATGCCTTGGATATTGGCGCAATGACAGTTTTTATATATGCGTTCAGAGAAAGAGAATATGTTCTTGATTTGTTCGAGATAGCAACAGGCCAGAGAATGACAAGTTCCTGGATGAGAGTAGGTGGGATGAGAGACGATCTTCCCGAAGAGTTTTTTAAAAGGCTGGATAAGTTTCTTTCAATTCTTGATGAACGAGTTGACTCTTATGAGAGACTTCTTACTAAGAATAGGATTTGGCTGAAGAGAACAAAAGGCATTGGGTATCTTTCCAAAGAAGACGCTCTCAGTTATGGAGTAAGCGGGCCTATTATGAGAGGTTCCGGTATAGATTTTGACTTAAGAAGGGACGAGCCTTATGGCATTTATGACAGGTTTGATTTTGAAGTGCCTGTGTACGAAGATGGTGATGTCTATGCCAGATATCTTGTGCGCTTGAAAGAAATCAGGGAAGCCGGTAAAATTATAAAGCAGGCTTTGGAAGGACTTCCAGAAGGCCCTGTTATGACAGATGATCCCAGGGTTGCTTATCCTTCACATGAAGAAGTTTATGAGAAGATGGAAGCTCTCATCAGAAGGTTTTACATAGTTTCAAAAGGTTTCAGGCCACCTAAGGGGCACACTTACGGCTCTGTTGAAGCACCAAAAGGTGAGCTTGGCTTTTATATAATAAGCGATGGAGATGCAAAGCCTTACAGACTTAAGATCAGGACCCCTTCTTTTGTCAATTTGGGTGCATTACCTGAAATGTCCAGGGGGCATATGCTTGCCGATCTTGTGTCGGTTATAGGTAGTGTAGATATTATACTTGGTGAGATAGACAGGTAAAAGGAGGCATTTATGGCTGAGAATGCTGTAGCTGAAGAGATTGATCTTTCTAAAATAGATAAGATTTGTGAAAAATATAAGGGTAAAAAGGGTTCAACAATACCCGTATTACAGGCTGTTCAGGAAGAATATGGATACCTGTCTAAAGAAATGCTTGAAAGAATGGGGGATGTTTTGAATGTGTCTCCTCACGAGCTTTATGGTGTTTTGACTTTTTATGCACAGTTTTATACAAGTCCCCGTGGCAAGTATGTGATTAGGGTATGCAGAGGTACTGCATGCCACGTGAAAGGTTCCGGGAGGATTTCTGAAGTGGTTAAAGAGGAATTTGGAATAGGAAACGGTGAAACAACTGATGACTACGGTTTTACACTTGAAGAAGTATCCTGTATAGGGGCCTGCGGTATGGCGCCTGTAATTATGGTTAATGATAAAACACACGGAAATTTAACCCCTGAAAAATCCAGGGAAATTTTTAGAGAATATGCCAAAAAACTAAAAGAAGAGGAATAGGGGCAGAATATGAGTGCTGTTAAAACAGACATTATAGAGGTTCATATTTGCACAGGGACAGCAGGTGTGGCATCCGGTGCTTTTGAAGTGATGGATGCATTTAATGAGGTTTTTAAAAGTAAGAATGTCCCGGCAATTGTGAAGGAACGGGAGTGCAAGGTAAAAAAAACAGGCTGCCGTGGTTTGTGTGAGCGTGATGTGCTTGTTGATATCTATCTTCCAGGTGAAGAAGTAGCAACATATGAGCATGTTACTCCGGATAAAGTTCAGACTATAGTAGATGAGCATATAGGAGGTGGTGAGCCTGTAAAAAAATGGGCAGCCAAAAAGAGTTATTACGATTTCTATAAATTGCAGAAACGGTATGTACTTAAAGACTGCGGTGTTGTGGATCCGGAAGACATAGATGACTATATACAGCTTGGCGGTTATGAGGCAATAACCAAAGTAGTAAAGGAAATGTCTCCTGAAGATGTTATTGAAGAGGTTAAAAAAGCCAACCTCAGGGGGCGTGGAGGCGGCGGTTTCCCATCCGGTCTCAAATGGACGTTCTGTCGTAAATCACCAGGGAATCATAAGTATCTTGTTTGCAATGCGGATGAGGGAGATCCCGGTGCTTTTATGGACAGAAGTATTATAGAGGGAAACCCGCACGATGTTATAGAGGGGATGTTAATCGCCGCATACGCCATCGGGTGTAATGAAGGATATATTTATTTGCGGGCTGAGTATCCGCTGGCTATAGCACGAGTTAAAAAAGCTCTTAAAGTTGCTGAGGAACGAGGATATCTCGGTGATAACATATTGGGAACTGATTTTAGTTTTAAGCTCCACCTGAAAGAGGGAGCCGGTGCTTTTGTCTGTGGTGAGGAGACAGCGCTGCTGGCCTCAATTGAGGGTGAAAGAGGGATGCCCAGACCCAGGCCACCATTTCCTGCTGTAAAAGGTCTGTGGCAGAAGCCCACAAATGTTAATAATGTTGAAACATATGCCAATCTACCAATGATTATTAAAAATGGCTCTGAATGGTACAGTAATATAGGAACTGAAAAATCAAAAGGTACTAAAATTTTTGCGCTGAGCGGTAAGGTTAAAAGTACCGGTCTTGTGGAAGTTCCTATGGGAATTACTGTTAGAGAGCTTATTTATGATGTTGGTGGTGGTATCCCCAAAAAAAGAAAATTTAAAGCTGTGCAAATGGGAGGGCCGTCCGGGGGATGTCTGCCGGAAGATCTTTTGGATACACCGATTGACTATGATTCATTGATAGCAGCTGGTGCCATGATGGGCTCTGGCGGTGTTGTTGTAATGGATGAAACAAACTGTATGGTTAATATTGCTAAGTTTTTTCTTACATTTACCCAGCGGGAATCTTGCGGTAAATGTATTCCTTGCAGGGTTGGGACCAAGACAATGCTTGATATACTTGAGCGCATCAGTGAAGGTAATGGCAGAGAAGGGGATATTGAGTTGTTGGAAAGTCTGGCTGAAGATATAAGAGTTTCTTCTTTGTGCGGGTTGGGTCAGACAGCACCAAATCCTGTTTTAACTACTATCAGATATTTTCGTGATGAATACGAAGCCCATATATATGATCAAAAATGCCCTGCCAGGGAATGCTCTGAGCTGATAGAATTTGTTGTTAAAGATGAAAGATGTAAAAAATGCGGGATATGTAAAAAAGTATGTCCTGTTGATGCAATTACCTGGGAAAAGGGGCAAGTTGCTTATATAGATAAAGAAACGTGTGTTAAATGTCGTGAATGTATCGTAAATTGTCCATTTAATGCAATAGATTAACCGGAGAGGAAGAGCTATGCTAACCCTTACAATAGACGGAAATGAGGTTAAAGTAAAAGAAGGTTCCACAATTCTTGATGCAGCCAAAGAAGCCGGCGTAGAGATACCGCTTCTTTGCCATCATAAAATGCTGCAGCCTTTTGGCGCCTGCCGTGTGTGTCTAGTGGAAGTGGAGGGCAGCCCAAAACTTATGACTGCCTGTACGACACCGGCGGCCGATAAAATGAATATTTTTACCCAGACAGAAAAACTTCAGAGAGTGAGAAAAACTGCCATTGAGCTTCTGCTTATAAACCATCCGCTTGATTGTCCAGTTTGTGATAAGGGTGGTGAGTGCACATTACAGGATTTGACATTTGAGTTTGGTATTAACGAAGAACGCTTTGACGCTGAACCGAGCGATACACCGGTAGACCACTCAAACCCTTTTATTGAAAGGGATATCGACAGATGTGTTTTGTGTGGAAAGTGTGTGAGAATATGTGATGAAGTCGTTAATATACAGGCGATCAGTTTTCAGAACAGAGGCACGGATACTATAATAGGGACTTCTTTTGATCAGCCGTGGCATTGTGAATATTGTGGTCAATGTATGAGCGTTTGTCCCGTTGGATCTCTTAATAACAGGGTATACCTCTTTAAAAACAGACCATGGAATTTGGAAAGTACTTATTCCACATGTGGTTTTTGTTCATGTGGATGTACTATTGTTGTAGACCACCAGGATAATGAAGTATTCAGAATTAAAGAAGATAATGATGCCGGTATAAATCACGGCTTTTTGTGTGCCAAAGGAAGGTTTGGATTTGAGCTTTTTAATTCAACGAAGCGCAAAACTAAGCCAATGATAAAAGAGGAATCCGGTTTCAGCGAAAAAGAGTACGCTGAAGTAATAGATTTCAGTGCTGATAAGATTGCAAAAATAAAAAAGGAACACGGACCGGAGTCTATAGGTGTTGTTGTTTCACCGAGACTTACCAATGAAGAAGCCTTTCTGGCACAGAAGTTTGGAAGAGAGGTTATTGGTACAAAAAATATTTATTCATTCGAGACAGCAGATGCTCTTCCGGAAGGAAATTATGAAGATGTGGAAAACAGTGACTATATACTGGTACTTAATAATGATGTAACCGAATCAAATCCGATACTGGGACTTGCTGTAAGGCGCGCCGCAAGGCACAACCCTGCAAAGTTAAATGTATTTTACAGTAAATATACTGCTTTAAGAAGAGTCTCCAGTGAATTTATAAAGGATAATCCAAAGAAAATTTATGAGGAAATCGGTGAACTGGTTTCCACTGTAGAGAGTGGAAATGGCAAATATAAGGAGATGGCTGAAGAGCTTAAGAAGGCTGAAAAACCTATAGTAATCTATGATCCGTATGAAAGAAAAGATATAGAGTTTGCCAAGAGGTTGAAAAAATCTGTGGATAATCTCATAACTGTGCCATGTAAATGGAAAAATAATTCTCAGGGTATAGTTGATATGGGGTGTGTCAACGGATTGGCACCAGGCTATAAAAAGGTTGAAAAAGGCAGTGGCTTGAGAGAAGCTCTGGAAACAGACAAGTTAAAAGCACTTGTTGTTTTTGGGGAAAATCTTGCAATAAAAGCTGAGCTTAAGGATCTTATTGGCTCAATCAGAAAGTTGGATTTTGTAATGGTGAGTGACCCGTTTTTCAGTGAATCTGCTGAATTGGCAGATGTGTATCTGCCAGTTGCTACATTTACTGAGAAGGATGGCAGCTTTACCAATCTTGAAGGACGGGTTCAACAGATTTCTCAGGCTGTAGAAAAGGGACTGCCCACCGATGCCGATATAATCGGTGATATATCTTCCAAACTGTCAAAAGAACTGCCACGGGATGTTGAGTCTGTAAGGGAGATGATTAAAAAAGAGAATGAGTTGTACTCTTCAATAAGTTTTGACGGAGAGACAATAAAGTACCCATATTTATTTGCCGAAGATATAAAAGATGAAAAAATGAATCTTGCCAGTACTGGCAAATACTATTTAGCACCAGCTTCACTTAGGCTGCATTCAGGCTCATATACAAGACACTCTCCAGACTTATCCAAAGTGTATGGAGAGCCAATGCTCGAGGTAAACCCGGAAGATGCAAAAGTGCTGAATGTGGAAGAAGGTGAATATCTTGCTGTGAAATTAGGCGATATAACCCGAAAATATAAAGTTACAATTGATAAATATGTAGATAAAGGAACCGTTTTTCTACCGAGTGATTATAATGAGACGGCAGCAATATTTCATAAAGGGCGCTATCTCAAGGTTGACTTGGTGAAGCATGATGCATAGCGCTTAAATGCGCGGGAGAAGAGAGTTTAAGTATTTAATATAAAAATTTTAACGAGGTTAGCTATGCTAATTGATGTGATTTTGATACTAATCAAAATTTTACTTGTAATCACAGTCTTATTGCTTGGTGTGGCCTACATGACGTGGGCCGAAAGAAAGGTAATCGGTCATATGCAGGTAAGGCTTGGTCCCACTCATGTTGGTTGGAAAGGTCTACTGCAGCCTATTGCTGACGGACTGAAATTAGTGGCAAAAGAAGATGTTGTCCCGGACATGGTGGATAAACCGGTTTATATTATTGCTCCGCTCTTAAGTCTTATCCCTGCTCTTTCTGCCTTCGCAGTCATACCTTTTGCCGATAAATTTATGTATATGGGCAGAGAAATGCAGCCATACATAACAGATTTAAATATTGGTCTTTTGTATGTGTTGGCTATTTCATCTATTGGAACTTACGGAATTATAATGGCAGGTTGGGCATCAAATTCCAAATATGCATTACTTGGGAGCTTGAGGTCATCAGCTCAGGTTATCAGTTACGAAACTGCAATGGGGCTTGCACTTGTAGGACCGGTCATTTTGGCTGGTACATTGAGCCTTAGAGGTATTACTTTGGCACAAAGTGATTTTGTTTGGTTTATCGTTCCTCAAATAGTAGCATTTGTGGTTTATCTTATATCCGCGGTCGCTGAAACAAACAGAGCTCCTTTTGATTTGCCGGAAGCGGAGTCAGAAATTGTGGCAGGTTTTCATGTGGAGTATTCGAGTATGAAATTTGCACTGTTTTTCCTGGCAGAATACACAAATATGTATGTAGTTTCCTCCATTGCAGCAATTGTTTTTCTTGGTGGATTCAGCGGCCCTGTACTGCCAGGGTTTGTATGGTTTGTTTTGAAAGTTTTGATATTTATGTTTTTCTATCTGTGGCTGAGGGCTACATTCCCACGTCTACGTTTTGATCAACTTATGCACCTTGGCTGGAAGGTTCTGATACCTGTTGCTCTTGCGAATATCGTGGTAACGGCAGTAATAGTTTACATAGTGAGGTGAGGAGTTGGCTATGAAGAATATATTTAACACAATATTATTTACTGAAATGCTTCAGGGGATGGGAGTTACACTTAAACATTTTTTCAAAAAACCCGTTACTTACAAATATCCTTTTGAAGCAACACCTATTTTTCCGAGGTTCAGAGGCCTTCATTATATGAAGACTAATGAGAAAGGTGAATCGTTATGTGTGGGCTGCTATCTGTGCGAAGCAGTTTGCCCTTCAAATTGTATTCATATTGAAACGGATGCAGGCCCGAAGGGTGAGCGGATGGTTAAGAAATATGAGCTTGATTTGGCAAGATGCATATACTGTGGATTCTGTGAGGAAGCTTGTCCCGTTGATGCAATTCATATGGGCAACAGGTTCGATATCGTACAGTCCAGACGGGATACTTATACAGTAAATATGAAATATCTGGTACAAAATTATAAAGGAGAATAGATTATGGAACAGTTGGCATTTTACGTACTCGCGTTTGTAGCGATAATTTCAGCCCTGTTCATGATTACACGGATTAACCCGGTACACTCGGCACTATGGATGCTTTTGACGTTTTTTGCCGTGGCTGGGATATTTGTGCAGCTAAATGCTGAATTTATCGCGGCAATCCAGGTGCTCGTTTATGCGGGTGCAATTTTGGTTTTGTATTTATTTGTTGTGATGCTACTGAATCCGAAAAGCCGCGGATTTATCAAAGTGCCAGTTAGGTACACATTGGGCACATTGATGGCTATTGTAGTGGTTATCCAGATTTTTGCCACGCTCCGAAGTACTAATGTTATCGGAAAGCAAGGAACTATAACCCCTGAAGTTATGAAAGAATCCGGAAATGTGTTTCTATTTGGTAAGGAGCTCTTCAGCACGTATCTGGTGCCTTTCGAGGTATCATCAATATTGCTGCTTGTAGCAATGATCGGGGCCATAGCCCTTGCGAAAAAAGATTAAGGGGGAAAGGCGATGTTATTGCAGCATTATTTGATATTAAGCGCGGTATTGTTCGGGATTGGTATAACAGGTGTACTTATACGAAGAAACCTGATTGTTATGTTCATGTCAATGGAGCTTATGCTTAATGCGGTCAATATAAATATGGCTGCTTTTTCCAAATACTTACATGCAATGAGTGGGCAAATATTTATCGTTTTTATTATGTGCGTAGCGGCTGCTGAGGCAGCAGTTGGTCTTGCTCTAATAATTTCACTTTTTAGAAATAAACAGACGATAAATGCAGATGAGTTTAATCTAATGAGTAAATAGGAGAGGAAAATGATTGAGTTAGGGATACTATTAGGACCTCTTGCAGCAATAATTATAAACGCCTTTTTTGGTAGGCTTTATTTGAAGGAGAAAGCAAGTTATGTATCCATTGCAGGTGTGCTCATATCTCTTGTGCTCTCCATTGTGACTTTTGTGAGAGTTGCCGGCGGGTATCACCTCGATACTGTAGTATACGAATGGGTACTGGCCGGAAATATACACATACCGTTCGGAATTTTAGTAGATCAGTTAACGGCGATTATGCTTATAGTTGTGACCTTTGTAAGTACAATGGTTCATATCTATTCTATAGGTTATATGCACCATGATCCCGGGCACTGGAGATTTTTTACATATCTTTCTATTTTTACATTGTCGATGCTTGTTCTGGTACTTGGCAACAACTTTTTGATGCTTTTTGTTGGCTGGGAACTTGTTGGTCTTTCATCATACTTGTTGATCGGATTTTGGTTTCACAAAGACAGTGCAGCTGATGCCAGCAAAAAAGCTTTTGTTGTAAACAGGATCGGTGACTTTGGTTTTTATATAGGCCTGTTGCTCGTTATTATTACATTCAACAGTCTCAACTACAGCGATGCATTCAATATTCATGCAATAGAACAGGCAAAAGAGATAACTTATCCTATATTCGGTATCCAGATGAGTCTTCTGGATATTATGACTTTTGGTCTTTTCTGTGGTGCCATAGGTAAATCAGCTCAGTTTCCGTTGCATGTTTGGCTACCGGATGCTATGGAAGGTCCTACACCGGTTTCAGCGTTAATACACGCAGCTACAATGGTTACTGCCGGTGTTTACATGGTTGCACGTTGCAATCCACTTTTTTCTCAAGCTGAGCTTACCAGTGTAATTGTCGTGTATGTGGGTGCAATAACAGCGTTTTTAGGAGCTACAATCGGTCTTACCCAATTTGACTTCAAAAGAGTACTGGCTTATTCAACAATCAGCCAGTTAGGATATATGATAATGGCCGCAGGTGCAGGAGCGTATGTGGCGGCAATTTTTCATCTGTTTACACATGCTTTTTTCAAAGCTCTGCTCTTTCTGTGCTCAGGTAGTGTGATGCATGCAATGCAGGATGAGCTTGACATCAGAAAGATGGGTGGACTTATCAAAAAGATGCCTATCACCGGTTATACATTTCTGATTGGGTGTATTGCAATTGCCGGTATCCCACCCCTTGCTGGTTTTTGGAGTAAAGACGAAATACTCGCAATGACCTTTTCTGCTAATTACAAGTTTGCATGGTTTATAGGAGCAGTTGTTGCTTTTATGACCGCTTTTTATATGTTTAGACTGTGGTGGATGGTATTTAAAGGCGAACCCAGGGATAAACACCTTTATGATCATGCCCACGAATCGCCTTCTTCAATGACTGTTCCACTTATTTTACTTGCGATACTTTCAGTTGTCGTGGGTGCTATATTTGGTTATCCCCTTGAAAACGGTTATATACATTCTTTCCTCGGACCGGTGCTAACACCGGCACATGGCGGAGGGGAACATCATATGAGTGCTGCATTATCAACCGGTTTGATGACTTTATCAATAGTTCTTGCAGTAGCGGGTATATATGTATCGTATCTTTATTACATTCAAAAGCCTGAACTGCCCGCTAAAACTGTGAAAGCTTTTAGACCTGTCCACAAATTCTTTTATAATAAATGGTACTTTGATGAGTTGTATGATGCAGTTATAATTCAGCCTATAGTACTTATTTCAAGATTTCTGTGGAAAGGATTCGATAACAATGTGATAGATTTTATAGTGAACGGTGCCGGATGGACTGCAAGATCTCTGGGGCGCTTTCTCAGAATCATTCAGACCGGCCGTATGCAGACGTATTTGTTTACGATGGTACTGGGTGTTGTGATTTTGCTAACAATATTTTATATGGGATACTAGGGGGACGGTCATGATAGATAACATATTGACTACACTTATATTTTTTCCGCTTCTGGCTGCTTTTGTAATCTTTTTGTTCTTCAGAAGTGGAAAAGCTACAATGTGGGCTGCTTTTGTAGCCAGCGTTATTGAACTGATAATGACAATGCCCCTGATGTTTAATTTTAACAAGGGGACTGCTGCAATGCAGTTTGTTGAAAAAGTAGACTGGATTCCGGCTTTCGGGATTCAGTATCATCTTGGTGTTGACGGAATATCAGTGTTAATGATTTTTCTTACGACGCTGCTTACAGCGATTGCAATACTGGGCTCTTTTACATACATACAGAAAAGGCGTAGAGAGTTCTATCTTGCCATGCTGGTTTTGGAGACAGGTATGGTTGGTGTTTTTCTTGCTCTTGACTTTTTCCTCTTCTACATATTCTGGGAGGCAATGCTTATTCCTATGTATCTGATTATCGGTGTATGGGGTGGACCAAGACGTATATATGCAGCGGTTAAGTTTTTCCTTTATACCTTGGCAGGCTCATTGCTGATGATGCTGGCGATTATTGCACTTTATTTCAAACATGGAGCAATAACTGGTGTGTATACATTTGATATTTTACAAATTGCATCTGTTACATATCCCGCTGAATTTCAAATTTTTGTGTTTCTTGCTTTTTTTCTTGGCTTTGCAATTAAGGTTCCAATGTTTCCTTTTCATACCTGGCTTCCGGATGCACATGTGGAGGCTCCTACAGCCGGTTCAGTTATACTGGCAGGTGTTTTGTTGAAAATGGGGACTTACGGTTTCCTGCGTTTCTGTCTTCCCATTACTCCTATTGCATCAATCAAATTTGTTCCATTAATTGCAACTCTTTCCGTTATTGCGATTATTTATGGCGCATTAGTGGCTATGGTTCAGGAGGACATAAAGAAGTTGGTAGCGTATTCTTCAGTCAGCCATATGGGTTTTGTTACACTGGGTATTTATGCCTTTAACCCTGCCGGTATTGAGGGCGGAATACTTCAAATGTTCAACCACGGTATAATTACAGGTGCACTGTTTCTTTTGGTGGGTCTGATTTACGAAAGGACTCATACCCGTATTATTAATGAATATGGCGGTATCGCAGTGAAAGTACCGGTATTTGCAACATTTTTTTTAATATTTACTATGGCTTCAATAGCATTGCCGAGTATGGGAGGGTTTATAGGTGAGTTTCTCGTACTTGTCGGAAGTTTTCAGGCATTTTCTGACTATGCTATAGTTGCAGCGATAGGGGTAATTTTTGCAGCAGTTTATATGCTGTGGATGTATCAGCGCGTATTCTTCCACAAGCTGAATCCAAAATGGGAAAAACTGCTGGATGTGAATGTGCGGGAAGTAATATATATGGCTCCGCTGATTATACTGGTGTTTTGGGTAGGTTTATACCCGGAAACATTTACATCATATATGCATGAGAGCGTGGCAAATTTGGTTGAAAATATCCAAGCAGTTAAAGTAGCGTTGAAATAAGGAGGAGATGATGGGTCAAAGTATAATTGCGATAATGCCTGAAGTTTTGATGACTTTTTTTGCAATTGGCCTTCTGGTTATAGATTTGGTTGCAAGTGATGAGAAAAAGTCAGGTATCGCATATTTCGGAATTGCCTTTATATTGATAACACTTTTGTTAACAATACCGGTTGGCGGATTTAAAATTGTGGGTTTTGACGGGATGCTTGTCTGGGATTCATATGCGTATGCATTTTTTGTAGTATTCAGCATAGCTTTTATACTAGGTTCCTTAGGTGCTGTGGACTATATGAAAAGACTTGGTATCAATAAAGGTGAATACTACATAATTTTGTTTCTTAGCATTATAGGGATGCTGTTTATGGTCAGTGCAACTGACCTGTCAATATTGTATCTCGGAATGGAAACAATGGCACTTTCCATGTATATTATAGCTGGATTTAATAAATGGAACATGAGATCCAATGAATCCGGTATAAAATATTTTATCATCGGTGCATTTTCTTCGGCTATATTTCTTTTTGGTCTCTCTTATGTTTATGGGTATACAGGTAGCACAAGATATGCTGAAATTGCGCAGATGATATCAGCAAACGGTCTGGATCACCTTAGCCTTAAGCTGGGTATGGTTATGATGCTTGCCGGTCTTGCATTTAAAATTTCAGCTGTTCCTTTTCATATGTGGGCTCCTGATGTTTATTCAGGTGCACCAACGCCGGCTACAGGATTTATGACTGTAGCACCGAAAGCTGCGGCATTTGGCGCGCTTATAAGATTTATCTGGGTAGCTTTGGAGCCAGCTACAGCATCATGGCAGCTGTTCTTTGCTATATTAGCTGTTCTGACCATGACCTACGGTAATCTAGTTGCTATTGCGCAGAACAATGTTAAAAGAATGCTTGCATATTCTGCGATATCACATGCAGGTTATATGCTTATAGGCGTGGTGGCTGCTAACGATTTGGGGTACCAGGCGATTGCACTTTATATGATTATATACGGCTTTATGAATATTGGAGCTTTTACAATTCTATCCCAGATGAAAAATAAAGGCGTTATTGAGGATGAAAGACTGGAAAGCTTTGCAGGTCTGTCTAAAAGTAATCCTCTGACAGCTCTGGCCATGCTGTTATTTATGTTTTCACTTGCGGGTATCCCACCACTGGCTGGATTTATAGGTAAATTTTATATTTTTGCCGCTGCGATAAAGAGCAATTTTGTCTGGTTGGCGATTGTAGGTGTGCTCAACAGTGCTGTAGGATGTTATTACTATATGCGTGTAACAATCTTTATGTATTTTAAAGAGCCTGAATACGAGGTCGAAAATAACTTACAGCCGGCAGGTGCTATTGTTACTTTTATAGCTACTGTTTTTGTCATACTTATAGGAGTGTTCCCTACCTTCTTTGTGAATTTAGTAAAAAATATGGTAATATAGTGAAAAAGGGTGTGATATAATGTCCGAAATAACAATTAAAAAAGCACTAGAGGATGCTAAAGAAAAAGAGGATTTGGCCTATGAATTTTATAAAAAGCTGGAAAATGTAGTGTCCGATTTGGGTGCAAAATCTATAATCAGAGAACTGGCCGAAGAAGAGGTCAAACACAAAGAGTTGATAGATGAAGTTATTAAAACAGGAAAAATTAGTGAAATAGGCTTAAATACCAAATGTTATTATACTGATTTGGGTATTTCAAAGATAGTTCTTCCTGAGGTCATTACAGAAGATTTGTCTGTACAGGATGTTCTTAGGATTGCAATGAAACATGAGGACAATTCGAGGATATTTTATGAAAAGATGGCCGAGCGATTTAAAGGGGAAGAAGCTGAAGAACTATTTCAGAAACTGGCTGTTGAAGAATCCTGTCATAGAAATAATATACAAGAAATTTATGATGATATTGTACTTAGTGAGAATTAAAAAAGCCGGCTCAAACCGGCTTTTTTTTATAGATGGTGAGGATGTTTCTTAACTTTATCAGCAGCTAATTTTAATGTTTCTAAAATTTCCTCATCAGCTACTTTGTTTTTTGCTTCGCTGTAATCATCTTCACTTATTTGGTAATGTGGCCTAATCCTGTTTAGCGTTATAGCCACGGTATCTAATATACACTCTCTGCAAGTACAGTATTCAGAATGTTTTTGAAAAAAAATCTGAGCAAGCTCCCATACCCTGATTTCGTTAATGTTTCTTAACATATCAATGTCATACAGATTGATTTTAGACATAAATCCCCCTATAAATACATTATAATATTTTAACATCAGGGGGACAAAATGCAAGATAAAATAGCTGTAATCGGTGGAGGAAGCTGGGGGACTGCTTTGGCAAATCTTGTGGCTGCGAACGGATATGACGTATGTATATACGTTAAAGAAGATGAAGTGGTTGAAAGTATAAACCTTAAAAATGAAAATTCAATTTTTATGCCAGGAATCAAACTTCATGAAAATGTAAAAAGTCAAAAACTGGATAAAATTACACAGGAGCATATAAGTGCTGCAATATGGGCTGTTCCTACTCAGTTTAGCCGGTCAGTGGCTGAGTTTGGCAGAAATGCATTAAAAAATGCAAAAATACTCATAGCAACAAAAGGTATTGAAATAGAAACGGGAGAATTGATATATGATATTCTACAAGAAGAATTTGATAGCGGGTTGTTGTCCATACTTTCAGGACCTTCATTTGCAAAAGAGGTTGCAAAGAAAAAACCGACAGCAGTAAGCATTGCTTCCAAAAATGAAGTTGAGAGAAATTTGTGGCAGAAAATTGTATCAACAGACTATTTTAGGGCTTATACGACAAATGATGTAATTGGCGTAGAAGTGGGTGGCGCAATAAAGAATGTTGTGGCTATAGCAACTGGGATATCCGACGGATTAGGATTTGGGCTGAATGCAAGGGCAGGACTGATTACAAGAGGACTAGCAGAAATTACAAGATTAGGTGTAGCATTAAAGGCACATAAAGAGACATTTATGGGTCTGAGCGGAATGGGAGATTTGGTTCTAACGTCCACTGGAGAGCTAAGCAGAAACAGAAATGTGGGTCTGAAACTGGCGAAAGGGTTGAGCCTTAATGAAATTCTTGATAGTATGAATATGGTGGCTGAAGGTGTTTTTACAGCAAAAGCGGCTTACAATTTGGCTCGAAAAATGAAAGTTGAGATGCCGATAACTGATGAAGTATATAAGATACTTTATCAAAATAAATCGCCTAAAGATTCTGTAATGGATTTAATGAGCAGGGACTTAAAAGATGAAAGGATTTAATACCGCTACAATCATAAGTAAAGGGGGGAGAATATGATTTCTGTAATTTTATGCGGCGGAAGCGGTACGAGACTGTGGCCTGTGAGCCGCAGATACCTGCCTAAACAGTTTGTAAAAATATTTGATGGTGAATCACTGTTTCAGAAAACAATTAAAAGAAATATGAATATTTCTGATGAAATCTATATTATTTCTAATGAAACCCAATATTTTTTAGCACTTAACCAGTTAGAAGAGCTTGCTTTACCTGAGAGCCTGAAATTCAGATTCTTTCTTGAGTCTGTTGGCAGGAATACTGCTCCGGCTATAGGTTTAGCCAGTATGGATGTGGAAAAAGATGATATCCTTCTTGTATGTCCCTCGGATCATTTGGTTGAAAATAATGAAATCTATGAGCAGTGTGTCAGCAAAGCAGTAGAACTTGCCAATGACGATTGCTTGGTCACTTTTGGTATATCACCGTCATATCCGGAAACTGGCTATGGATATATTCAGGCTAAAGGGGAAAATGTCATAGCCTTTAAGGAAAAACCGGACGCCCACACTGCCACAAATTATCTAAACAGCGGAGAATACCTTTGGAACAGCGGAATGTTCTGTTTTAAAGCTGAAACATATCTAAATAACCTGAAAAAATATTCAGAAGAAATATTTACAGGAGTTGAAAAAGCTTATAACAATAAACATCAAATTTCTGATAATGAAATTAGAATACCGTACGATTACATGAGGGTAATACCTGATGACAGTATCGATTATGCGGTAATGGAAAAGGCAGAAAATGTAAAAGTTGTTTATGGGGAATTTAACTGGAATGATGTGGGCAGCTTTAAGTCACTTTACGACATTTCAAGTAAGGATGTAGCGAATAACGCAATATTGTCAACTTACAAAGATAAAGGCATTGAGCCAATTATGATTAATTCACATGACAATTTAATTGTTACAGGAAAAAGGCAGATAGCAGTAATAGGAGAGGAGAATCTTGTGGTGGTTGACACGGATGATGCTCTGCTTATTACCAACAAGTCGGAAAGTCAGAGGGTTAAAGAGGTCGTCAGCCTTTTGAAGGAAAAAGGTTCAGATTTGGCAGAAATTCACAAGACGGTGATAAGACCATGGGGCTCATACACAATACTGGAGGAAGGACCTCTTTACAAAATTAAAAAGATTACAGTAAAACCAGGCAAACGCCTTTCCCTGCAAAAGCACTTTCACAGAAATGAGCATTGGGTTGTTGTGAGTGGTACTGCAAGGGTCACGCTGGATGACGAAGTATTTCTGCTGAGGCAGAACGAATCCACATTTATCAAAATGGGAGCAAAACACAGACTGGAGAATCCGGGTAATATAGAATTGGTCATAATTGAGTCACAAGTGGGTGAATATACCGGCGAGGATGATATCGTCAGAATTGAAGACGATTTTAAAAGGAGCGAATAATAATTATTTTCTCCAAAAATAAGGGGTAAAAATTACTATAAAAGAATAAAGCTCAAGTCTGCCTGCAATCATTGCAAGGCTTAACACCCATTTGATGTAGTTACTGAAATCAGCATAATTGTTCATGGGTCCTACGGAAGCGAATCCGGGACCTATGTTACCAATGGTTGCCAGAGAGGCAGTAAAGGAAGTCATGAGGTCTTGTCCGCCGGAGGCAACCAAAATTGTAACAATAATATTTGTGGCTATATAAAGAAAAAAGAAACCAGAAACCGCATAAACAATATCTTTTTTTACAGGCAATTTGTTAAGTTTTATTGTAAATATCCCTCTGGGGTGCAGTAAAAATTTGATTTCATTTACGGATTGTTTAAATAACAGTAGAATACGAACTACTTTTATACCGCCGGCAGTTGAGCCTGAACAGCCCCCCACAAACATCAAGGAAAAAAGCACTATCTGAGATAAAAAAGGCCATGATTCGTAGTTATCTGTAACAAAACCTGTAGTTGTTATAAAAGTCAGTGCCTGAAAAATAGCAAGTCTGAAAGATTCTTCTTTGCCAGATCCAAAATTAATATACAAATTTAAAGCAACTATAAGGGTTGAAGTGAGAGTAATAATTACAAATGCTTTTAACTCGGAATTATTAAAAATATTTTTAAAGTTACCAGTGATCAGATTAAAATGAAGTGCAAAGTTTACACTAGCCAGAAACATAAAAGCAGATATTATATATTGAATATAAGGCGAACTGTAGTGAGCAATACTGTCTTGTTTTGGAGAGAACCCCCCTGTGGACAAAGTGGAAAATGTATGGGTAATTGAATCAAAAAAACTCATTCCACCCAAAATTAGCAATATAATTAGCAAAATTGTCAAAGATAAATAAATAAGCCATAAATATTTGGCAGTTGTGGTTATACGGGAAGAAATTTTATCAACGGAAGGACCGGGAGCCTCAGCTTTAATCAGTTGCAGGCCTCCAATGCCAAGAAGTGGAAGAATAGCAACAGTCAGAACAACTATCCCCATACCACCAAGCCATTGTGTCAAAGAGCGCCACATTAAAAGTGATTTGGGCAAACCTTCGATATCTCCAAGAATTGAAGCACCCGTTGTTGTAAAACCAGAAGCAGTTTCAAAAAAAGAATTGGTAAACTCCGGGATAGCTCCACTGAGATAAAATGGCATAGCTCCAAAAAAAGAAGCAGTGAGCCATGCCATACTGACAAGCAAAAAACTTCCCTTTGTAGACAATATACTTTGGTTCGTTTTTTTGGTAAGGAATAATATTAACAGAGAAGTGACAACTACTATTACAATGGTTAGCTGAAAAGATTTAAAAGCAGACACTTCATTATAGTACAAAGATGATAAACTGCACAAAAACATGAAGAAAGCAAGTATTAGCCAGATTACACTAAGTGTTTTGAATACAAGTGGAAATCTCATAGGCTTATTTTGATATAAACTCTTCTATTTTGTCTATAGAACTTTTCTTTGAAAAGAGAATCAGATTATCGCCCTCATCTAAAACGTAATTGCCGTCCGGGATTATATTCTTGTTGTTTCTATTTATTGCAACGATAAGAGAATGTTTGGGTAAAGCGAGATTTTTGATGGCAACATTTTTGTGTTTGCTATTTGGAGGGATTGTAAACTCTATAATCTCCGCTTTTCCGTCAAAAAGGCTGTAAACGCCTTTAATATTACCTTTACGAATATGCTTTAAAATAGCATTTGCCGAACTGATTTTCGGGCTGATAGTAGAATCTATTCCCAGTTTTGCAGCCATATTCAGATAATTGACTTTGCTCACAAGAGAAATAGTCTTTTTAATGCCGCTTTCTTTTGCGTAAACACAAGTTAAAATATTAAGCTCTTCATTATCGGTAACGGAAAGCATCAAATCAAAAGATCCAAGGTCTTCCTCTTCAAAAATGCTTTCATCGGAAATATCGGCATGTATGACAGTAATATCAGGTATTTGCTCAGCAATTTGCTTGCATTTATTATAATCTTTTTCGATTAGCTTTACATTCTTATCTATAGAAGCCAGATATTCGGCTACAAATTTCCCCGTTCTTCCTCCGCCTACTATAACAATATGTTTCAATCGCTTAAATATTACGCCGGATTTAAAAAGAAATCTGTTTACACCAACCCTTTCTCCGGTAACAAAAAGGTGATCGCCTTCATAGACCTTTGTATCCCCTTTGGGAATGATAATATCATTATTCCTCAAAATTCCAGTAATCAGATAATCCTCATTTATTTTCTGTCTGATATCCTTTACACTTGTCCCGTTCAAAATAGAATCCTTATGAATGAAAAGATCTCTGAACTGTAGATTACCGCTTTCAAAAGTTGTTGTGCCTGCGGTAACTCCCTGCTGAATGGTATTTATTATTGCACGTGCAGCTTCCAGTTCCGGATTGACAACAAAATCCACCCCTACATGATTGTTCTGCAGAAGATTGCTTCGGGAGTAGTCGAGACGCCTTACCCTGGCAATCTTGGTTTTAAGCTTAAGCTCACTGGATACCATAAAGCATGTGATGAGATTAACCTCATCTGAGTCCGTTACCGCTATAAAAATATCATCCTTCTCAATATCAAGGGATTTGATAAGATCCATATCTGTTCCTTCACCTTTCACAACCATGCAGTCAAGATGTGTCTGGGCATACTTCACTTTGCTGATATCTTTATCTATAAGGATAACATCTTTGTTTTCCTTTATCAGCTGCTCCGCAATGTGATAACCGACTTCTCCGGCACCTACTACTATTACTTTCATTTAAAACTCTCAAAAACAAGATTTAGTGGAATTTCACAATCTAATATTAATACGCTGATTTTGCAAATCATTTTAAAAACCATCCATAATTATTTTAACTGTATTATACAAAAACCAGATTTTTAAAGAGGAGAAGTATTATATCTTTTATACCTAAATTTCAATAAATTTTTTATTATTGATTTTTACTATCAAAAATTTTATCTGTAGTTGACTGCTTATGAATGAATTATTTGTTATAGGATTACTCATTATTATCGGTTACTCCGCCGGCTTGCTTTTGGAAAAAGCAGGGATTCCGAAGATTATAGGCTATATCCTGACAGGTATTGTTTTTAGCCCTTACTCTTTCGAATTTGTCCCTGAGAGTATATTAAAAAGTTCAAGCCCCTTAATAGATACTTGTCTGGGCTTTATCATATTTGAAGTAGGTGGCTCACTCAAATGGTCCAAGCTTAAAAATTATAAGAAGCAGCTTCTCAATATTTTGTTATTTGAAAGTTTAACCACCTATATATTAATTATTACAGTGTTTGTTGCAGCGGGTTATGTTTTTGCGGGGCTTTTTACAATAGATCCGCTGTGGGTCTTTATTCTTGCCATTTTGTTAGCTCCAATGGGTGCTCCCACAGACCCTACTGCAACATTTGCCATTATGCATGAATACAGTGCAAAAGGTGAACTTTCAAATACTATCATAGAAGTAGCGGCTTTAGATGACGCCATGGGTGTCTTTTTGTTCAGTTTATCCACCAGTGTGGCTTTTATTTTAGCAGGTAATGGCGACAGCAGTATAATTATGTCTTCGATAAAAGCATTTTATACAATAGCCGGGGCTTTGGGCTTAGGGGTATTAGTAGGATGGATAACCCGAATTATCAGTAATATATTGCAAACCAGCAATGAAGGGCAATGGATAGTTATATTAGCGGCTTTTATAATATTTACTTTTGGTTTATCTTCGATGCTTGGATTGGATAAAATTCTTACAATGATGGCTTTTGGGGCTTACACTACTAACTTTAACGAGCAACAGGAAACAATATTCAAAATTATAGAACGATATACGGAAGAATTGATTGTTTTGTTCTTTTTTATATTATCCGGTTTACATTTGGACATAACTGCAATACCAGACGCAGTTTATCTTATCGGTATCTTTGTCGTTGCCAGACTCTTGGGTAAATATTTCGGTGCAAGAACAGGGGCATATTTAGGCGGCGCCCCGAAAGAAGTTCAGAGATGTATCGGTGGAGGACTTTTGCCTCAGGGAGGAATAGTTATCGGTTTGGCGCTTATGATATCGCAGGAGCCTGCGTTTAATATAATATCGGATACTTTACTGGCAACTGTCATGGGAAGTGCTGTTATAAATGAAATCATAGGTCCTTTCAGTGCTAAAGCAGCTTTAACAAAAGCAGGAGAAATCTGAGGGACGAAATATTTTTTAAAATATTTTGTAAACAGCCAGGCGTCCGTCAAGATTGGCGTTTTTTAGAGGAATTTTGCGGCTTGTTCTAAGCCCTACACTTTTAATCAGCTCCCTTTTTCCGAAATATATATATGCTGTTGAGCCTTTGCAGTTCTGCTTCAGGAAATCTCCCATCTGTTTCACAAAATCTTCCATTTGCAAATTTTTGCCGATGCGTTTTCCATAGGGCGGGTTTGTAATTATTGTCTTATTTTGGAGTTTTAAGTCTCTAAAATCGGAATTCTGTATTTCTATTTTTTGCCCACCTGGCAGGGCAGATAGATTTTGCCGGGCGTACTTAACAGCTGTCGCATCTAGGTCATAGCCGCTTATAAGGTTTTTATTTAACGGTTTTATGCCTGCTTCGGCACTTTTTTTTATGTCTTGCCAGACTTTCTTGTTAAAGTCGGGCATATACATAAATCCGAAATTTTTTCTCAAATATCCTGCCGGTATATTGCAGTGCTTGATCAGTGCCTCGGCCAGGATTGTTCCCGAGCCGCACATGGGATCAACCAATGGTGTTTCACCATTCCATCCGCTCAGATCGATTACAGCAGCAGCCACATTTTCCATCATGGGAGCCTCTACTGTTTTTTTTCTGTAACCTCTTCTGTGAAGAGAGCCCCCTGAAGTTTCCAGACTGAGGACAGCTTTGTTGTTGTTGATAAGTATATGAAACCATACATCAGGTGTTTTTGGATCGACGTTGGGACGTTTATCATATTTTATTCTGAATTGATCGACAATTGCATCTTTTACGCACAGAGCAGCATATTGGGAATGATTGATAATACTGCCGGCGACGTTTGAAAAAACGGCAAAAGTATTGTCTATACCCAAGAAGTCACTGAAATCAATTTTGCTGACAGTATTGTAAAGGTATCTGGTGCTGTGGCAGTCGAAACTGATTAAGGGAGCAACAATTCTGGTCGCGATTCGTGTGTAGTAATTGATTTTGTAAAGTGTTTCAGAGCTGCAGGTGAAAAATACACCTTTGAAAGATTTCTCTACATTTTCCGCACCAAGTTTTTGAGCTTCCTTGGCAAAAAGTTCTTCCAGCCCTGCTGCTGTTTGTGCAAAATATCTATTGGTTTTCTGATATTGATACATTTTGTCTCCTTGGAAAGCAGACGATACTATATTTTGAATGCAGGTATGTCAAGGTTTTCAGTTTTAATAAAGAGAATGTTCTTTTAAATAGTAAATTTCTTTACCTTTCTTTTTTCTTTTGTAATTGACTTTAAACATAAATATTTGTATAAATTGCTCTGGGTATATTTTAAAAGCCGAAGTGGCGGAACTGGTAGACGCGCATGATTCAGGTTCATGTGGGCTAACGCCTGTGGGGGTTCGAGTCCCCCCTTCGGCACCATTTCCAGAGTTTGAGTATTTTATAAAGAATCCAATTGTTACACATTTATCACAATTACAGCATATCAATATAATTTGATGCAACGTATTCGAAATGTTCCTTATCATAATTCTCTTAAGAAGTGTTTCTGTTTATAAGCAGAAACACAGATATATTTGAATAAAGATTACTCGGCTTTGATAGGAATGACAAGTATCAAATGTGTCATCTCGACCGCGCACTTAAAGCGTTAAGTGCGCGGGTAGAAATCTCTACCGTTGTTCGACAAGAGATTCCTCGACTACGCTCGCCCCTGTTAAATCCATCTCCGATGGGCTGCCTCTGGCAGCATTTCACAGGGTTTACCCTGTTAAATATCAGCGAAGCTGATAGACCGAAGGTCATTTAACAGGGCAGGGGTTACAGTTTTACGATAGTGGCGATATATTCTGCCATTTCGACCGGAACCGAGCACATAAGTCTTTATGTGCTCGGTGGAGCGGAGAAATCTCAGATACTGTTTGGAAAAGAGACCTCTCCACTTCGGTCGAGGTGACATAAGATTGTCATCTCGACAGCGCACTTAAAGCGTTAAGTGCGCGGGTAGAAATCTCTTTTGCTTAATGCTATATACTAAATAAATATGCAATTATGCTAAGTACTGTAAAATCTTGTTTACCAACTTTAAAAGTATTATAATTTGATTGATTGACAGCAGTGTGGTTGGGTGGTAATTAAATATATGCTTAAAATTAATATTGAAGATTTGAAAAAAGGCATGACAGTATTGAAGTGTGATAAAGAGTGGCTTAATCTGCCTATTTTTGGGAAAGTTTTGGAAGATGAGAATTATATAGATTTGATGAGGAATTACGGTGTAAAACATGTATTTGTAGAAAATAATAAAGTAGCGCAGGAGATACTTAACACTAATAATAAAGAAAGTGACAAACAGAGGTTAAGTGACCATTTTAATTTAACGCTCAAAGACTTTTTGTTTTTCAAGGAGATTTACAATGAATTGATGGACTTTGTCAAAAAGATGTTTTATGCTCTTGATACTGAAGAGTTTTTAGACGAAACGTTATTGCTAAGAAGCTGTTATACCATTGAAAATTTTGCCAGCAGAACACCGACATTTGCACTTAATCTTTTTGAAGAATCAGATGACAGCGATTATCTTTTCAAGCACTCGCTTAATGTTGCAATATTTTCATCAGCTTTAGCCAAAGCTATGGGCTACGAGGATAAAAAAATACAGGCTATTACTGTTGGCAGTTTACTCCACGATATAGGAATGAAAAAGGTTCCAAAGGAAATATATAACAAAAAAGGCAAACTGACAAAACATGAATATTTTGAAATAAAAAAGCATCCCATATATGGGTTTAAATTAGCCCAAAATATTAAAAATATAGAGCCTGAGTCATTATCTGTTATACTGGAGCATCATGAGAGGTCAGACGGTACAGGTTATCCCAGGGGATTGAAAGAGGACAAGATATCTGCTTTGGGAAAGATAACTGCAATAACAGATACATATGATGCATTGACCAGTCATAGAGCATACAAAGAAAACATTTCCCACAGGGAAGCATTTAATATCATATTCAGTTGGTCAGGTGAGCATTTCAATAGCATCTTGGCTAAGTTTTTTCTTAATATGTTAAGACCTTATCCAGTGGGGACTGTTGTGAAACTGGATACTGGAGAGTATGGCGTCGTTTTTGAAAATAATCCGAATGACGTTAATGCTCCGAAAGTTCTCCTTGTGGATCCGGAAGATAATAGTAATGTAACATTGTACGATTTGTCCTCGTACAATATTGTAAATAAAAAACCGTATAAAAAAATCGAGTCTGTCCTCAGCGATAAAGCGACTGGTATAAAGCCTGCAGAGGTTATTGAGCATTTTTTGCGCTCTAAATAATTTTGGTTGTGCAACAGCTGCCGGATATTTGCCGGCAACTGTATACTTATTTAATCAACTATCTTTATTAATATACGAAAGGAGCTCTTTTTTCCCTTTCTTGGTTAAATCCGCCTTAATGTTTTTATCTAAATGCTCATAAACATCTTTATCAATTAATTCAAGTAGACGGTTGTTAACAGTTTTTTCTGCAGCCAAGTGCCATTTTTTGCAGTTGTATTTTTTAATTAGTTTGTTTATCTCGGCGGCAATTGTTTTTATTAACCTTTTTTCTGATTCTGCTTGCAGGTTGTGGTTTTCCCCAAAACCTTTGACTATTTGTCCGCCTGGCTGTTCCCTCCCAAAACGCCCAGGCTCATCGGAAACTTTTTCGCTTACTTTCATATAAGCATCAATATTCTGAAATTCTTTAATTAACTTCAGTCTGGGTGACTCCATAACTTCTTCAATAATTTCATAGGCTTTAAAGTGTCCTAAATCTGTCACAATTAGAATTTCTGCCATAAAACCTCCTTTTCATAAAGAGTATACCTTAATTAAAATATAGTCTATTGAAGTTTGTTTGCCATAGGATTTTTTTATAAATAAGGGCATATAAAATAAAATTTTTATGAGTTTGTCAAAGAATTATTGCTTTTTCGTATCTCATCAATTATAATTTTCGTTTGTTTATGGTAATAGATTTTTTATAAATACTAAATATTTATTTAAAATAAAAATTAGAGTCTTAAATGACAGTACTAAGAGGAGGTTTGTTTATGATACCGATGCTTGATTTGAAAAGGGAGCTTGCTGATATAGGCGATAAAATAAAAAAAGCAGTTTGTGAAAGTATAGATGAAACGAAATTTGTACTTGGTCCTAATGTTAAACAGTTTGAAGAAAAAGCCGCCAATTATTTAGGAACAAAATATGCTGTAGGTGTTGGCAGTGGTACTGATGCTCTTCATCTTTCACTCAGAGCCGCCGGTGTGAAAGAAGGTGATGAAGTTATTACGACGCCCTTTACTTTTATTGCAACTGCTGAAGCTATAGCTTATTGCGGAGCGAAACCTGTCTTTGTGGACATAAATCCTGATACCATGAATATAGATGCGAAATTACTCGCCGGTACTGTGACAGATAAAACCAAGGCTGTACTGCCGGTGCATCTTTTTGGTAATCCATGTGAAATGGATGAGATTGTTAAAATTGCCAGGGATAACGATTTACTTATTGTGGAAGACTGTGCCCAGTCATTCGGAGCTACATTAAAGGATAAACAGACTGGTGCAATAGGGGATGTTGGTTGTTATAGTTTTTTTCCCAGTAAAAATTTAGGATGTTATGGAGATGGTGGACTTATTGCTACCAATGATGAAAAAATATACAATGAAATAATTGCCTTAAGAAACCATGGCTCATATAAAAGGTATTATCATGACAAGATAGGGTATAATTCCAGGTTGGACGATATACAGGCTGCTATTTTAAATGTAAAGCTGGATCTTCTTGATAAATTCAATGATGACCGTATTGAAATTGCAAATAAATACAAAGAAAACATGGGAGACTGTGTGCAATACCAGAAAATAACACCCGGTTCCAAACATGTTTATCATCAGTTCAGTGTGACAGCGGAGAACAGGGGCAATATCATATCAGAACTGCAGAAACATGATATAGCGTCTGCCATATACTATCCTGTACCTTTACATTTGCAAAAGAGTTTTTCCTATTTAAAATATAGGTCTGGTGATTTTCCGAATGCAGAAATGCTGGCTTCCAGAATATTTTCTCTTCCGATAAATCCATATTTGGAGGATGAGGAGATTACAATAATTAGTGAAATTGTTAAACTGGCAGCAAAATAACAGGTGTTTATGTTGAAAAAAGCCGGGCTATCACTACTTTTTTTTTTAGTGAAGCTGTACGGAAAAACTTTAAGATTTGAAACTATTTATCCTGAAAACTATAAAGGCAGAGATAGTGGCAATGTTTTTGCTATATGGCATGGTCACCTGTTGCCTTTGGTATTATTTTATAAATACAGAAATACAGTTACAATTGTTTCAAAGAGCAAAGATGGGGATATTGCAAACTATTTTCTTTCCCGGCTGGGCTATGTGACTGCCAGGGGCTCTTCTTCAAGGAGTGGAAGTGAATCCCTCATGAAAGCTGCTGCTTTGATGAAAAGCAACTCTACAGATGCAGCTGTTACGGTGGATGGCCCCAAAGGACCCAAATTTTCGGTTAAACCCGGTGTTATTTATCTTGCTAAAAAAAACTCAGGGGTGTTAGTACCTGCTGTTTGCAAAGTGAATTTTTATAAAAAATTTAAAAGTTGGGACAATTTTATTTTGCCAATGCCTTTTAGTAAAATTTATATTTATTTTGGAGAAGGTATTTCCTACGAAAATGATTCTGAAAACAAGGTTAGCAGAGAAGAAGTGGATATTTTAAGGGAAAAAATGCTGGAGCTAACACGTGATTATTTTGAAGATTTTTTATAATATTTTTATATACCTTTTAATACCTGTAGCGTTGCCTGTGGGTTATATTTTTGCTTACAAAAGAGGGGAACAGGACAGTTATTTTGAGCGTTTTGGGTTTATTAAGCTTAAAAAAAGCTATGATAAATCAGTTTGGTTTCACTGTGCCAGCGTAGGAGAGGTAAGAAGCATTAAACCTTTGGTGGATGAACTGAGAAAACGGTATCCAGATTATGGGGTAATATGTTCTACTATAACCGCCACAGGTAAAGAAATGGCTGAAAATTATCTGAGACCTGATGAAGCTTTTTTGCTTCCGATTGAAAATTCTATAGCAATAAAATATTTGATACGTGTGTTGAGTACAAAAGTTCTGTTTATTGTGGACACAGAATTGTGGCCTAATCTCATTTCTGCTGCATCCGATAATACTAAACTCTGTTTGATAAATGGAAGATTGTCTGAAAAAAGTTTTAAAAGATATAAAAAATTGTCATTTATTTTTAGATCATTACTAAAAAGATTTGACAAAATTTTTACTAAAAGTGAAGCTGATTCGGAGAAATTTTCTAATATACTGGGGACAAAAGAGAATATTTTCAACACGGGTAATATTAAATTTTTTGAACCTTCAAAGGTAACTATACCTGAAGTTTTGAGGAGTATAAAGAACAAGAAAATATTTATTGCTGGCAGTACACACGAAGGGGAAGAAGCTCTTGTAATCAGAGCATATGCAAAATGCAGAGAAAATATTGATATGCTTTTTATAGCTCCCAGGCATATAAATAGGGTGGACGCCATAGTCGCTGAGGTGGAAAAAGAGGGGATGTCAGTGAAAAAATTTTCCCAAATGTATTCTGATGATTCCGTTGATGTGGTGGTTGTGGATTCTATGGGCATGTTAGAATCACTGTATTCTATTTCACAAAAGATTTTTATAGGAGGTTCTTTTGTTAATGTTGGGGGGCACAATATTTTTGAAGCATTACAGTTTAGGAAGATTGTTGCTGCTGGCAGATTTATGGATAATTTCAAAGAAATTAGAGATATTGCACAGCAACACAGACTTTTGTTTACCATAAATAATGAGAAGGACCTTGTGGAATACCTTGAAAAAAAACAGGAAACAGAGTATGACTTTAGCGGATTTTTTTATGACCTTTATAAACTCAACAAGAATAAGACTGACTTGATACTGGATGAGATACCCAATGAAGAATATGGCAATTAAAATTTTGTATAGATTTCTGATTAGAAAAAACAGAGGTCAACTTATTAAATACGGTAGATTTTTTGGTGCTCTATTTTATTATCTACTGTCTGACAGGCGTAAAATTGTTAAAAAAAATCTGGAAATTGTTGGTGCCGACTGCGGGAAGAAATCTGTAAAGAAAGTGTTTGAAAATAACTTTATATCATTTTTTGAGCTTTTTTTAATACCCAAAATCGACGAACAGTTTCTTGTGAATTGTGTTGATGTTGTTAATGAACAGGAGATAAGGGATTTTATCAGAAAACATAAAAAAAATATATTAGTGAGCGCTCATATCGGATGCTGGGAATTATCGGCAACTATTTTTTCACAGATTTTTAAAACGGATGTGGCGGTGATTGGGAAAAAAATAAAGAATCAAAGCGTTAATGATATTATTGTTTCTCTGCGTAAAAGCCAGCATGTGGATTATTTACAACATAGAAATATACTTAAAAATATTTACAGCTGTTTGGCTAATAATGTGTCTGTGGGTGTTTTACTGGATCAGAGTGCAAGAAAAAAGGATTCTATTTTTGTAGATTTTTTTGGCTTGCGCACTGCTTTTAATGCGTCTATTGCTGCAATATGTGTCAGAAAAGATATTCCGGCTCTTCCTTGTTTTTGTATAAGAGAAAACGGAAAAATTAAATTTTTAAGCTACCCTCCTATTTTTCCTGATAAAAAACTTGAACCAAAAAGCAGGGTAAGGCAATTTATTCGTGAAATAAATATTGTATATGAAGATGTTATTAGAAAATACCCTGAGCAGTGGTTGCATTTACACAAGCGATTTAAAAGAACGGAGTCTGCGGATGGGACAGAAACCTATAGTATTTATTGACAGGGATGGTACGTTAAATAAAGAAGCCGGTTATATTAACCACTTAGATAATTTTGAACTGTATCCGTTTGTGTTTCATGGTTTACGCATGTTAAATGTATTTGATATTTATTCTGTAGTAATTACCAACCAGGCAGGGGTGGCAAGAGGATATTTTTCCGAAAGCTTTCTTGTAAAAGTACATGAAAAGATGGTTGCTACGATAGAAGATAACGGAGCTTTTCTTGATGGTTTGTATTACTGCCCCCATCATAAAACCTCAGGAAAAGGTAAATATGCAGTGGACTGTAACTGTAGAAAACCAAAAACAGGGTTAATTGAAGAAGCCCTTAAAGAGTTAAAAGAAACTGTAGATACCAACAGAATGTATGTAGTGGGGGATAAATTTTCAGATATTTATATGGGCAATAAGGCCGGCTGTAAAAGTATTTTGGTAAAAACGGGGTACGGTAGGGGAGAGTTGGAAAACTCAGATGTAAATGTCCCCTTTACGATGACAGAAAATTTTCTTACGGCTGTTATCTGGATATTGAAGGATTTAAAACTTACAGATTATTAAATGCTGAAAGTTTATCAGACATTTTTTAATTGAGGCTTGACCTTGTAAAACAAACTTTTCTATAAGCTTTGTCTGATACTGGCGATATTTGGTCAGTACCGTGAAAATCCACGGCATTTATTTTGATTACTCATTAAAGATTAGCCCATCAGCCAAGCCATGATAGCCTTTTGTGCGTGCAACCTGTTTTCAGCTTCATCAAATACTACCGAAGCTTCCGATTCGAAGACGTCTTCTGTGACCTCCTCTCCTATGTGTGCAGGCAGACAGTGCATAAATATTGTATTTTCTTTTCCGGTAGCATCTATAAGCGTTTTGTTAACCTGAAAATGTTCAAATATTTTTTTTCTTTTTTCAGCTTCCTCTTCTTGCCCCATACTTGTCCATACATCTGTATAAATTACATCGGCATCTTTCACTGCAAGTAAGGGGTCATTTGTTTGAAATATAATTGAGCCTGTTTTATTAGCTAATTTTTCTGCATCTTTTACATATTCGCTCTTACATTCGTAACCTTTAGGTGTCGCAACTCTGAAATTCATTCCAAATTTTGCAGCACCATAAACCCATGAGTTGGCCATGTTGTTTCCATCTCCTACAAAAGCTACATTGATTCCTTTTAGTTTATTAAATTTTTCGTAGATTGTAAGCACATCTGCCATAACCTGACATGGATGAAAGTCGTCAGTTAAGCCGTTAATAACAGGTATTGAAGCATACTTTGCAAGTTCTTCCAACTTGCTGTGTCCAAACGTTCTTATCATTATTCCGTCAACATATCTGCTTAAAGTCCTTGCTGTATCTTTTAATGTTTCCCCTCTACCTAACTGGAGATCGTTCTTACTGAGAAAAAGGGGATAACCCCCCAGTTCGTAAACACCCACTTCAAAAGATACCCTTGTCCTTGTGGAGGATTTCTCAAAAATTAGTGCTACTTTTTTATTTTTGAGGGGAGTTGATTTATCCTTACCTGTTTTCATGTCATGAGCCAATTTTATAATATTCAGCAGCTCATTACTGCTAAAATCCCGTAATGTTAGAAAATCTTTCATCTATTTCTCCTCTAATAATTTAAGGGTTTTCTCGGTTTTTGCGATACCGATATCAAGATCGTTTTTGCTGATATTCAGCGGAGGGTAAAATCTGACGGTGTTTTCTCCTGCTCCAACCAGTAGAAGTTTATTTTTAATTGCTGTTTTAATAAACTCCATAGAATCTAAATTTTCAAAGCTCACTCCGATCATCAGACCTTCACCTCTTATTTCCCCTCTGTTGCCAAAAATCCTTTTAAGCTCCGATTTCAGGTAAGCACCTTTTTCTCTTACTTCCTGAAGGAATTTCGGCTCTGAAATTATATCCAGGACTTTATCAGCTGCAGCACAAGCAAGATAATTACCGCCGAAAGTGGAAGCATGGGTTCCGGGTGCAAGAAAATGAGCGCACTTGTCTGATGCTGCCATAGCTCCTATTGGAACACCGTTGGCAAGAGCCTTGGCAAGTGTTAATATATCTGGCTCAAAACCATAATGTTCGTAGCTGAACATTGTGCCTGTGCGACCTATCCCGGTTTGTATTTCGTCATAGATAAGCAGTATGTCATTTTCATCACAATATTCCCTGAGACTTTTCAAAAAGCCCGTTTTTGAAGGTATTACGCCGCCTTCTCCTTGGATAACTTCTGTCATAATAGCCACTACTTCGCCTTTATCTGCTATGTTGCGCACTGACTCAAAGTCGCCAAAAGGTACATGGTGAAAAAAATCCGCTACAGGCCTGAAACCGTCTTTAACCTTATCCTGGCCTGTAGCTGAAAGTGTTGCATAAGTACGGCCATGGAACGAATTTTTCATGGTTATTATCTTATATCGCAGTCCGTCGTATTTTTTGTTTCCATAAATTCTTGCCAGTTTTATTGCGGATTCGTTGGCTTCTGCACCGGAGTTACAGAAAAAAACTTTCCCACCGAAAGATAGTTCGGAAATTTTTTTAGCAACGTTACTTTGTAAAGAGTTTTTAAAAAGATTTGAAGTGTGCACAAGCTTTGACGATTGACTGCATATAACTTCAGCTATATCCGGGTTTGCATGTCCCAGATTAACAACAGCAATACCAGAAGTAAAATCCATATATTCGTTTCCCTCTTTATCGTAGAGACGGCAGCCGTTACCTGAGACAAAATCAAGATCGAATCTATTGTAAGTTTCCAGTATTTTACTCATACCGCACCTCCTGCTGGAATGACCAATTTTACATATTTTATATTAAAAATCAATTTTTTATGTTGTGTTAATACTAAATATTATATATAAAAATCTCCATGCCGGAAAAAAACAGCTATGAAATAATTTCTGAATTTATACAGCAGGCAGGATTTGTAACGGGGTATGTTGAGCCAAATTTTCCTGTATATTTCCCTGAATTTGATTTAAGGTTTGGCAAAAATGAAGGGGCAAATTACCTTTTGGGGAGTGCTACAACAGGTAATAAGAGTATAGGTTTTTTTCATTCTCCTGTTTCTTTGAAACAGTCTTTGGCGTTGAAAAGTGAATGTGTTATTATTACAACCGCACTGCCTGAGAAACTGGAAATGCCCATTATTTTCTGTAAAAATATTGCTTTGCTGAAAGATAAACTGATAGCTGCTATTAAGGTATCTGCTGAGTCAAAATTACCAGTAATGATTGTCATCAGTGACTCTGTACTTTTTAATTACTGGGATGTAGATGATTTTGATTTTGACAATGAGCGGTTAAAACCTTTACTGAGCAAAAAAACTCTGGACAATAAGCTTTCCTCTGAAGAGTACCTTGATAGTTTGAATGTAGCGGAAGCGGTATTAGGGAATTATTTTTCGGAGAAAATTTTTACAAATAATAGGATATCTTTTTTTGAAGAAGAAACTGAATTTTTTGATTATCTGGTTCCTTTTGTAAAATCTACCTTTTTTAAAGACATTGAGTCTAAAAATGTATTGTGTATTAAATATAAAGAAAAAGACTTTTTTAGGATGGTGAAGTTACACTATTCATTGGATTTGGATTTTGAATTTTTAGAGGAGAAAAAAAATATTCAATTAACTCCTCTTTTATGCCCAGGATGTCCATTCGTTTCTATTTTTAATCAGTTGAATATATCTGAATATCTTGTATTTTCAGATATTAACTGTGAGTCTGTTTATAAACGTCTAAATGTGCAAAAATTTGCACCGGAATTTGTTGAAGGGATGTGCAGAAACAGCAGCAGTAAATGTCTATATATTGGTAATATCAGTGGTTTTGCCCCTTTTTATCAACAAAATGCTGAAAGCCTGGAAGTGATTCTTTTAAATGATTTACAGACAAAACCGTCTTTTTTGCCAATTGCCAAAGCTACAAAATTACAGGGTACAGGGGTTATTTTTCCTTACAGTTGTAATAATGTCACGAAAAAAAGACAGGTGAAAATTGCTGAGAAAAAATGCCTGTGTATTAAAAATAATGAAACTGTCAAATGTATAAATAGTACTAATTGCCCCGCACTTTATGTGAAGGGCGATACTGTGAGTGTGGATAATGAACTTTGTACAGGCTGCAGAGTCTGTGCAAAAGTCTGCCCATATGGAGCAGTTAAATGAATTATCATCTATATTTATTTGGTATACACAGGGAAACTTTTGACATAATAGCAAAACTTTTAATTCAGACTTTCAGAGAATCTGATTATTTTCTTAAGACTTTTTCTAAAATCCCAGAAAATTACTACTCTCCACTGTCATTGAGATTATCTGTAACAGGCAGCAAAAAAGAAGAGTACGAAAAAATAGTTCTTGATTTTGATAATGTTGTTGCCCTAAATGATGGAACGTTTGAAATTATTTCACCCAAGAGTCTTGAAATTTCCTATTCTCCGGATGCAAGTCACTACTGGGGTGTTGCGGGCAAACTTTTTGCAATGATCAATGATATATCTCCTGCATTCATATCAGGTTATCTTTTATCTGCTAAACTCAAAAATGAAATAGAATTATTCCGAAAATATTCAAAATAATCAGCCAATATCTTTTTCTGAAAAGACCAAAGCTTCAAACCTGTATATTTTAGTATCTGTGTCTTCATAGGCATTCTTGGGAAGTCCAGCTTTTAAACAGGTGTATTCCAAAAATTCAGTAACATCCCACCCATGTTCTGTGGCAACCTGAGGAAGAAGTACCCCGCTGTTGAAATATTTTGTAATATACAAGCCGTCCCTTCCAATTACTATTTCATCAAAAGAGTTTACAGGGATCATTGGCGACAGAACGGAAATTTCAATCGTTATCTGTTCCAATTCATTTTCTGAAAGCGGTGGAAACCTTACATCATTGAATGCAGCCTGAAGGGCCATCTCTGCCACATTTTCAACTATATTTTTATCTTCGCGAAAATTTCCAATACATCCTCTTAAAGCACCGTTTTTCTGAATGGTTACAAAACAACCTGCTTTAAAATTTAGTTCATCAGGGATATTGGATGTATTTATAGTTAATCTTTGCTGTTTAAATTTGCTGATAATTGCGTCTAAAGCTATGCGTATTAAAAACCTTTTAGCGTCATTGCTTAGTGAAAAACTCATTTTACCTCCTTTTGTTGTGGAAAAGTTGTTTATTTTTTTACCCCTGTGAAACCGTTGCCAACAGCGGGGGTAAGTGTCAACAGCAAATTTGGTTATATTTATAAATAGGTTACAGAAAGTGATTGCAGCACAACGTTTTTTCCCATTTGGAATAAGAAGTCCACAATTATTGTTAATAATGTGTTGATTAGTCATTGTGTTTTCCTTAAAGACTCTATAACTTTTAGTATACAAAACACTTTGATTAATTTTTAAGCAATAATTTTACTTTGTTTTTTCCGCTTGCTTTAGCAAGATATAAAGCTCTGTCAGCTTTGTCAATTACATCAAACAATCGTTCCCCGCTGTCCGGATATATAGCAACACCAACGCTTACTGTTATTTTAAAGTCCTTGCCTTTATCAGTAAAAAGTGAATTGAGCTCAATAGTGGAACGAAGTCTGTCAGCGATTTCCACTCCAATATTTCCTGCAGTTTCAACCAGGCAAAGCATAAATTCGTCACCACCGTATCTGCACGCAAAATCGGTTCTTCTAATATTGTTGCTTATAATATCACCTATCATTTTAATTACCATACTGCCGTATTTGTGTCCGTAATTGTCATTTATGCATTTTAGATCATCTGAATCAAGCATGATTAATGTGAAATTTTTATTATATCGTACGGATCGATAGTACTCTTCCTCCAGTTTTTTGAAAAAGCCTTTCTGGTTAAGCAATCCAGTGAAGTCATCGGTGGTGGATAGCTCTTCCATTTTTTTATAAAATAACGTTACAATGGATTTGAAGTATGCAGAGATATAAATACTTGATGCAAAAATCACTAGTACAGTGGGAAAATTTTCAAATTTCATAATAAAAAAATGAATATATACGATGACTATCACGGTGGATACTGAAATTAAGTATATTTTTCCAGGCTCCAGAAGAAAGCTGAGGGCAAAAAATGACATAATGAGCAGGAAAATAAAAGGCATAGCAAGCATATTGTTTACAAACAAGCCTAAAAATATGTAAAAGTAAAACAGTAACAGATAGATATATATTGCGGATCTTTTTTCACAGTGATGTAAAAGATATTTGGCGGATATAATTACAATGAGGTATGCAATTGAAATTATAACGAAAAATGTGTTTTTCCCATAATCATACAGGAACAGGGAATGAAAAATATATACTATAAATGCTATGTAATTAATGTTGGTGACAAGCTTTAAGTTGTTTTTAAAGGTATCCATAAAGTCCCTTTGGATTTTGTCATAATTTTATTGTAAATGTTTTTTGTTAAATAAACAATATTAAGTGTGCCGGGATCGCTGCATTTTTTGCAACAGGAGTGACAGCAGAATTAGAATTACTTGACATTTTTTGTATTGATGAATAATATTTCATATCTTATTAAAAGGGATTTCTTGACAGATTCAAGATAATCACAGGAGATATTTTATTATGGAAATACGCTATAATTTGAAGCCCAGCTCAGAAAGAAGAAATTCGGAATTTAAGCCTGAAAATACGTTAGCCTTCGGCAAATTACGCACTGACCATATGTTTGTTATGGAATATGAAGAAGGTGAATGGATAAACCCGCGTATTATCCCTTATTCAGATTTTAGCCTTTCCCCCGGAGCTACAGTTTTGCATTATGCACAGTCAGTTTTTGAAGGTGCCAAAGCTTTTATGCACGATGATGGGGAAATATATACCTTTAGATTGGATAAAAATGCAAAACGAATGAATAAATCGGCAGAAGTTTTATGTATGCCGGAAATACCGGAAGATATGCAGATAGAGGCGGTTCACTCACTTATAGATACCGACAGATTGTGGTTCCCACTGCAAGAGGGGGCTTCTCTGTATATAAGACCTTTTCTTTTTGGTGTGCAGGATTCACTGGGGGTTTTCCCCAGTAATAAGTATATATTTTCGGTTATACTTTCCCCAAGCGGAGCATATTATCCCAAAGGCTTTGACTCCCCCATAAAACTGCTTATTACCAAAAAATTTCACAGAGCTGTTCCCGGAGGCACCGGTCATGTGAAAGCTGCAGGCAACTATGCCGCTTCACTTCAGGCTGGCGAATATGCTTACAAAAATGGAGCCAGCCAGGTATTGTATCTCGATCATACGAACACCTATATTGATGAGGCCGGTTCCATGAATCATTTTCATATTACCCGTGATGATACTGTTGTGATTCCTGAGTTTACGGACACAGTACTGCGCTCCATCACTTCCGAGTCTGTCATAGAATTAAAGGATAGGCTTAAGCTGGATATTCTTCAAAAACGTGTGAAGGCGGATGATTTTATTGCAGAGGTTAGAAACGGCGATATTAAAGAGGCAGGTGGATTCGGCACTGCAGCCGTGGTTTCCGCTGTTGGTGAGTATCTGCTGGAAGACGGTGATACACTGACAGTTGGTAATGGGGAAGTGGGCGAGATTACCAAGTATATTTATGATTTATATACGGGAATTCAGACTGGCAAATATGAAGCGCCTAAAGGCTGGCTGCAAAAAGTGGAAAGAAATATTTAACGACTATCCAATATATATTTATAAACCTGACCCAAAGATATGCCACCGTCATTTGCCGGGACTTCTTTATGTGTGAAAACTTCAAAGTCCATACTGTTTAGCATTATTTTTGTTTTTTCCAGGAGATATATATTTTGGAAAACCCCTCCGGAGAGAACCACTCTTTTACATCCTGAATTTTGACTTATTAAGCTACATATGTCACAAATTATTTTGGCAATGCTGTCATGAAATTTTTGGGATATAACAGATAAGTTTATACCGGAGTTTATATCGTTACAAATTTCATTTAGAATATTGCTGAAATCTATTTCCTTGCCTGTTATGTTGTATTGGTAAAATCCGTTTTTTTTGTCAGAATTACTTATCAGATTTTCTGCGAGTATTGCCGTAAATCCTTCATATTCATTAGTGGAGTGACCGGTCAAAAGGCTGCCCACTGCCTCAAATAATCTGCCGGCACTTGATGTCTGAATGCAATTGATGTCTTTGTCGATTATCTGTCTTATCATATCTGTGTCTTTTTCGCTGATAACAGTCTGCAAAAGTTCTTGATATGAGTCAAGTATCCCCATCTGATAAAAATATCCTGCAAGCATACGTGAAGGATGCCTTGCTGCTGAGTCCATTCCCGGCTGAATATAGTTCTTCAAGTGATACTGCCTTGTAATTTCCCCTTGCAGCAAAAAGAATTCTCCTCCCCAGATATTGCCGTCTTCTCCTAAACCGGTACCGTCCATAATAACACCTATTGCGTAATCTGTCAGCCCGTTTTCAGCCATACATGAGTACATATGTGCTATGTGGTGTTGAACAGGGTAGATTTTTTTCTTTTTGCTTATGGCGAATTTTGAAGAAAAATAATCAGGATGATAGTCGGTTATAAGTATTTGAGGGGTGATGGAAAAAAGTTTTTTCATTTTTTCGTAGACTTCGCAGTAGAAATCACGACATTTATTATTATCCAGATCGCCTATGTACTGGCTGACAAAAGCGTATTTTTCTGCTGCAAAGGTTATAGTACTCTTTAGGTGGGCGCCCATACCAGCTATATGCAAATTTGATGGATTGGGTAAAATCACTGGTTTAGGGGCAAATCCTCTTGCTCTTCTCAATGTGTATATTTTATCATCCATTAATGTAACCACGGAATCATCTACGCGTGTATGGATTTCTCTGTTATTGTGTAAAAAGTTATCAGTAATTTCAGAGAGATTTGTCAAAGCTTCTGTTTCATTTATACATATAGGTTCCTCACTCTTATTTCCGCTGGTGGCAACCAAAAAGTCCGTCTCTAAAAACCTGAACAGTATGTAATGTAAAGGAGTGTTAGCTTTCATAATACCTATTTTGCATCCGGTGGGATTTATGTATCTGGATATAGGCAGCAAACCCCAGTCATTGATAACTATGGGAGCATACTGGGAGTCAATTATATTTAAAGCCTTCTTATCAGGTGTTTTTATGTATTTATTAAGCTCTGCTGTAGACTGAACCATTACAGCCAGCGGTTTGTATTTTCTTTTTTTAAGAATTCTTAGCGTTTGTACTGCTGAGTCATTGGCTGCATTGCAGATTAGTTGGTATCCCCCCAAACCTTTTAATGCAACAATACCACCATTATTTATAACTTCAGCTGATTTTTTTATTGCATCCATATTTTTTTCTTTATCGTTGTAAACCACAGGCCCGCAATCGGGGCAGCAAATCGGTTGGGCGTGATATCTCCTGTCAAAAATATTAGTGAATTCATTACGGCATTTTTCACACATTATAAATTCAGACATGGTTGTATTTTCTCTGTCATAGGGGATATTTGTGATAATGGAATACCTGGGACCGCAGTTGGTACAGTTCGTAAAGGAATACATATATCTACGGTTATTTTTGTGATTTATTTCATCCAGGCAATCTTTGCAAACAGGTAAATCCGGTGGAATTGCGGTGATACCTTCTGTATAATCTGAGTTAATTATTCTGAAATCGCTGTAGTGCTGCTGATTTGTTTCCTCGAAATAGATGTTTTGAATTACAGATCCCGGAGGGGAAAGTTTACGAATATCTGAACAGAATTTTTCTATTTCCTCATGTGTGGATTCCGAAACCAGTATCTCAACGCCTTTTTTGGAATTATTCACATAGCCTTTAAATTTATACAAACTCGCCAGCTTGTATATAAAAGGTCTGAATCCAACCCCCTGTACAATACCTTTTACATAAACTTTGAACGTATATTTTAACAATTATACCACCTGTCTAAAATTTGATTGCAATTTATTATTCTCTAAATTATTACTAAAGGATTATGTCTGACAATTTAGATGCTTTTGAAAAGAAATACAAATATTTATTGAAAGATAAGTTTCCTTCTTTTTATTCGTCACTGCAGAAAACACCTTATAAGTATTTCAGATTGAATGCTGTCAGGGGGATTGACTATTTAAAGGAGCTGGATACTCAGGGTATAGCCTACTGCAAAGATAAAATTTTTCCCGATGTTTACAGGCTTTGTAGTGATGATGTAATCAGTAAAACTGTGAGTTTTTTAACAGGCGGATTGTATATACAAAATCCTTCCTCTTTATATCCTGTGAAAATTTTACATGATTTCCTGAAAGAACAAAAAAGCCCCGCAATACTTGATTTGTGCGCTTCTCCCGGTGGTAAAACAACTGCTCTTAGTGAAAAGTTTAATAGAAGAGGTATTGTTGTTGCTAATGAAGCATACAAATCCAGGCTCAAATCTTTGCATTTTAATCTGGAAAAGTACGGTGCATGGAATGTCAAAACCACTTCTTTTGACGGGCGTATTGTCGGTAAGTATTATCCGGAGAGTTTTGACGGTATTCTGCTGGACGCTCCCTGTAGTAATGAAAATAAATTTTTCTTAAATGATGAAGTGAGAAGAAACTGGAGTCATGATCTGGTTAAGCGAATGCAAAAACTTCAGCAGGAACTTATTCTTGCTGCATTTGACGCTTTGGCTCCGGGTGGTGTTCTGGTATATTCCACGTGTACCTTTTCTGTGGAAGAGAATGAACATGTTATTGAAAGGTTGATGGAAGAAAGAGCAAGTGCTTCATTACTGAATATTAGTCACGACGAGTGTCAAGGCTTGAGTGGAAATACAGATATTGATTCTTGTGTTATGCGAGTGTTACCTTGCTTTGATATTGAGAGAGATAGAAGCTTTTATGACGGTTTTTTTGTGGCAGCTGTGAAAAAAGAGGGGGAGCTTAATGGGGAAAAGCAAGACGTGAAAGGTGAGGAAAAGTTAAAAATCCAAATTCAGTATTATTTTGATTATGACTTTCAGGAGTGTATTTTTTTTCAAAAAAAGGGTATTATTTTTATGGAAGCACCTTACAGTTTTAATGCAAAATTTCACAAAACAGGCATTAAGGCCGGTAAATTTGCCGGTGATAAAATAGAGATTTCTTCACAATTGCTGTGGGAGTTAGGCAAATATGCAAAAAATGAATTTAAAACAAATCTAAACCTACAGGAATCTATTGATTATTTAAACGGCTATGATATAAGAAAATCCGAACTAAATGTTAATAATCCGATATTTGCTTATTACAAAGAGATACCTGTTGGTACTGTTAAACTGGTTAACGGGATGCTGAAAAACAAACTGGACAGATATTTTTTGTATGGGAGATAATTAATGCTTGATGCTCTTATAGTGGGCAGTTCCGGTGATTTTATTAAAACAATAGAAGATGTTCTCCTTGACCTTGATTATGAGGTGTACTTTGCTTATACGTCTGAAGAGGCTGAAAGTTTGGTCAAGGATTACCCTGTTGATCTTATTATCATGGAAGATGTTATTTCTGAAGGCAGTTCGACAATTTCGGCCACGGATTTGTGCCAGTCATTAAAATCCCAATCCATTAGCGATAAGACACTGACAATTATAGCATCTGACAATTACAGTGATAAAACAAGGGATAGGGCTTTTGAAGCCGGATCTGTTGCTTTTTTTCCAAAAGAAAATATCTCTTTTGATTTAAGAAATTTTTTAAAAAATGTGATTTCAATGGCAAAACTTATTGGTTATGGGAAAAACCCGGCTGTTATTGTTGAAAATGACGATTTTCAACGGTCACACATTAAAAGTCTACTAAACTTTGCCGGTATAAAATCTCATGATTTTAAAACGGGAGTGGAAGCTTTAGACTTTTTGAATGAAAACAGACCGGAAATCGATATATTTATTCTGGATTATCTTATAAAAGATTACACGTGCGCAGCTACATTGCAGCAAATTAAGTCTATTCCGGCATATCAGCAGATTCCTGTTATGATTACCACTGCAGCGGACAGCCAGAGCAGGAAATATGAGCTTTTTTTGTTGGGTGCTGCTGATTTTATCTCCAAACCTTTTGATGCCGGTGAATTTTATTTAAGGTTGCAGAATCATTTAAAAACTAAGCATTTAATGGATATGCTGGAAGCTAAAAACAAGATTCTGGCAATTAATGCAACTACAGACGAACTTACAGGATTGTTTAACCGGCGTTTTTTTTGGGAGTGTCTGAAAAAAGAATCCAGCAGGGCGGATCGAATAAAGAGTGATTATTCTATTATAATTATGGATATTGACGATTTTAAGGATGTGAATGACATTTACGGTCATTTGAATGGTGATAAAGTTCTCAGCTCTATTGCTTCCATTATTAAAAATGGTGTGAGGAAAACAGATACTCTTGCCCGTTTTGGGGGTGAGGAGTTTATTGTACTGTTGCCGGATACTTCCGGGAAAAATGCAGCTGTTGTCGCCGATAAGCTGAGAAAAGCTGTAGCAAATAAGTATTTCGATTTTATGAAAAGTAATATTACTTTAAGTATGGGGGTAGCAGGTTCTGATGAAAGTAATTCTTTTGAAAATGTTATTCAGATTGCTGACGAAAGGCTGTATAAGGCTAAAAAAAATGGTAAAAATCAGGTTGTCTTCGATTAGTGTAAGACAGTTAGTTTTTATTTTTGCTTTTTTATTTTCTTTTTTTGTTATTGCAGAAAATAATCATGCACAAGATGTAATCCCGGGAAATTTTTACTCTAAAAACAACAGCAGTTTCTATGCGTTGGGGGTGGATAAGAAATCCCGGTTGCTGTATTTGTTGAAAGTTGAAGATGATATCCCTAAAATAGAAAAAACATTTAATGATATTTTAGTAGGAGAAGCAAATGGCGATAAGGAGATTGAAGGTGATAAAAAGACTCCTGAAGGGATTTATTATATAACATCTTTTATACCGGGAGAAAAATTACCTGAAGTCTATGGATTAGGAGCTTTCCCGCTTAATTATCCCAATTTTTATGATAAACTTTTGGGAAAGACCGGATATGGTATTTGGATACATGGAAAAAACCAAAAAGATCCGGGGGATAATACTACAGAGGGTTGTGTGGCACTTGAAAACAGTGGGATAAAACAACTCACTTCCCTGAATATGATAAATACACCGGTTGTTATCAGTAAAAAACTGAAATTTTTAGGGAGGGACAGATATTTTAGTCAAAGAGCTTTTTGGATGAGTTTCCTGAATGATTTTATTAATGCCTGGCAAAAAAATGATGCTGATAAATTTCAGAGTTATTTGCATACCGATTTTAAAAATGAGCAAAATCAGGACTATTATCAGTATATTATGGAAAAAAAACGTTTGATGGAACTCTATCCTTACAGACGTATTAATATTGATAATATTAAGGTTTTTGTTGAAAATGACAGTGAGGTGGTCTTTGATTTTAATCAGTTATATTGTGCAGATAATATAATAAGTGAAGGGCGAAAAAAAATATATTTAGCAAAAGAGTTTGGAGATTACAAAATCGTTGCTGAGAAATTTTTTCCCCGAGGCTCACTGACAATGACAGAAAAACTGGCTGAAAAATTTATAAATGATTGGAAAGTGGCATGGGAGTCAGAGGATATATCCAGATACAGTAATTTTTACGGGCGGTCATTTCGGGCTTCCGGCATGGACTACAATGAATGGATGAAGGACAAAGAAGAAAAGTTTGTGCGTTATGAGGATATTGACATTGAAGTGAGTGATATCAATTTAGTGGATGTAGGGCCTAAAGAAATAACCGTTCAGTTTAAACAGAGATTCAGGGGCGATAATTACTCTGATTACGGCGTTAAAACACTTATTCTTTCAGGTTGTCCTGGTGATTTTTCCATTGTCAGTGAGAACTGGAGAGCTCTATAAATGCGTAAGCTGTGTTTGAGCGTATTAATAACGGTTATTTTGACATTGTCCCTTTCTGCCGCGGAGAGACCCTTTTCTGAGCATAAAGTTTACTTTGAGGGTACCGATTATGAATTAAGTGTTTATAAAATATATGGCAGAAAAAATGGTAAGACTATGCTTATTGTAGGTGGTTTACAAGGAGATGAGCCGGGGGGGTTTTTGTCTGCAGATCTTTATTCGGAACTGAGACTGGAAGAAGGGAACCTTATTGTAATACCCAGGGCAAATTTTAAGTCAATTATCTTATTTAATCGCGGCACAGATGGCGATATGAACAGGCGTTTTCACATAGATGAAGTACAGTATGAAATGGATAAGGTGGTACAGGTTATCAAAGAGCTCATGGGGGAATCGGATATTTTTATTAACCTTCATGATGGATGGGGATTTCATTCTCCGGAGCATACCAGCTGGCTCAGAAGCCCGGAAAGATTTGGACAATCGATAATTGTTGATTCTAATACATATACATGTAGTAATGGCGAGGTGTTGGATCTGGAAAAGATGGCCAAATATGTTTTGAATGAAGTTAATCAAAAGATAAAGAATGAAAATTATCATATGCACTATTTTAATACACAAACACAAAATCCTGATACACCTTTTGAAGAAATGAAAAAGACGGCCACGTTTTACGCACTGCGTGAGCACTGTATCCCTGCTTTCGGTGTGGAAACTTCAAAAAACCTGCCTTCCCAGGAAATGAAAATTCTTCACCATAATTATGCAGTAAATGCTTTTATGCAGCTTGTGGGTATTGTTCCGGAGCAGCCGAAAATTTTTCTACCAAAACCAGAGATTAAGTATGTTATTTTAAATATAAACGGTGAGCCTAAAGTTGTCATGAATGATTCTGCCGTAAAAGTGGGCAAAGGCAGTATTGTGGAAGTATCACATATTGAGGCAAATTATTCCAGAGGGCTTTCCTGCGATATTGAAAATATTAACGGTTTGAATGATAAAAATATTCCTGTGGAAATACGCAAAAATACTTCGGTTATTTTCCGCAAAGATAGTGAAAAAATAGGAAAAATCAATATAGTGGTGGAAGGAAGCGTTGAAGAGGAAAATCGCGTATTTATTGTAAAAGTAAACGGCAGTAAAAAGGCGGTTATAAATGGCGGTATTCTTGAGGTAAGAAAAGGGGATACCCTTGAGTTAGTTAAGTTTTTCAGTGAATTGATTGCTCATGAGCCTGAAATTAATTTTAAAGGGTGGGTTCCTAAAGGTGTTACATACAATGACGGTGATGACAGAGGGTATGATATAATGATAAACAGTAGTTTTATGAATAAGTATTCCAAATATGGTAAAGGCAAATTTTTCCCTGTTGTTGCCGGTGGTTCATCGGACAATATTCTGGGCACCTTTTATGTGAAAATTAGCGATTAATTAATATTAAAATATTTTTTTAATTTTTACTTGATATAATTTATAAATCCCATATTTACCGACAACTGGAAACTGTATATTCGTAAATCACTGATAATAAACTAAACTATATCTCTTTTCTCAGAACAGTATTTTATTTATTGACTAAAAAGAAAAAATTATGTATTTATAATGAAAGTTATAAGAGAGGTATACATTGTTTTTTAAGAACATTTATGCATTTTTGGAAAAGAATTTTTTTAACTCTCTCACAAAAAAGATTGCCGGTAATTTTTTGTTTATTGTTTTATTACAGGTTTTGTATTTTGTCGTGTTCTTTTTATGTTCCGGGGATATAAAGTCCATACTTGCTGATTCCGGGGTTGATGCTTCTGTTGTTAATTTAATAAATAATGAAATCACCTCCACTATGATTTACTTTTTTGTGATATTTGTCTTAATAGTGATTATTTCGATAATTGTTGTTATTTTTATGAGATATCTGATTGTTAACCCGGTTAGAAGACTTATCGAAATTTTTACTGAGATAGGAAAAGGTGAAGGGGACTTGTCAATGGATTTGCCGAATATTACATATGATGAATTTACCGAACTTTCGGAAAGTTATAACATTTTTATAAAAAAACTCAGGGATATAATTACTTCTGTAAGACAGAACGGGGTATACATTGCTTATGAAAGTGCTACCGTTACACAGATAATCAGGAGCTCTTCTGATAAAGCGGCTAAACAGGGGGATCTTTCCAGCCAGGTTTTCAATGCCAGCAATGAAGCTACCTTGGCCATACAGGAAGTGGCAGAAAATTCCAACAACATATCAGAAGCCACCAAACAAAACCTTGAATCTGCCGAAAGTTCTTATGACGAACTTAAGTATATTAACCAGAAAGTTGCAGCTATTGATGATAAAATGAAGATTTTTTCTAATACAATAGATGGGCTGTCTTCTGACTCACAAAAGATACTTGATATTTTACAGTTAATTACCGATGTATCGGATCAAACAAATTTGCTTGCCCTGAATGCGGCTATTGAAGCGGCCAGAGCTGGTGAGCATGGCAGAGGATTTGCTGTTGTTGCTGATGAAGTAAGAAAATTAGCTGAAAAAACCAAATCTGCCACAGATGATATATCCAAAAGTGTAAATCAGATTATAAGCAGAGTTGATGAGACCAAAAATGAAACAGGTGGGATAAGTAACTATTTTGAAGAGACCCGTAGAGTTGTTGAAACGACATCTGAGAATTTTGAACGAATGATTGAAGGTTTTAAAGATACAAATGAACAGCTTATGAAAATTGCATCTGCAATTGAAGAGATTTCTGTTACCAATGAGCAAATACACAGTAATGTGGAATCTATAAATGAATTAAGTACGGAAGTGGTAAACACAATGCAGGAATCGGAAAAGTCATCTGATGAACTCAGTGAGAAAACAGAGCAAATGCAAGAGCTTGTTTCAAGATTTAAAACGGGGGAAGGTAAGCTTGAAAATGTACTTTCCATTGTTTTTCAGTACAGAGATAAATGTCAAAGAAAAATATCAGAACTTCACCAAAAAGGTGTTAATGTTTTTGATAAAAGTTATAAACCTTTGCCCAATACCCACCCACAGAAATACAAAACCAGCTATGATTCGTACTTTGAAACCGATCTCCAGCATCTTTATGATGAAGCAATCAGTAAGATAGACGGAGCCAATTTTGTCCTGTGTGTAGATAACCAGGGGTATGCTCCCACCCATTGCAGCAAGTATGCCCATAAGCTTACTGGGAATGCGGAAAAAGATTTGGTGGCCAGCAGAGATAAGCGTATTTTCAACGACAAAACCGGTCTGAAAGCAGCTAAAAATACAGACAGGTTTTTACTGCAAACTTATGCCAGAGATACCGGCGAAATTTTATGTGATCTTTCCATGCCTGTATACGTTGACGGTAAACACTGGGGGGCTATACGGCTGGGTTTTGATCCCAAGATTCTCTTTTGATATTTGAATTAAAAGATTGGTCATTTATTATTGCTATGTTACTCCCTGAATTTCGGAGTTAATTTTGAACTGGTTTATTTTTCCTGCATTAATTTTACTGTTTTTGCTTGTTATTATTCTTGTTTTCAAACTAAAAAAAATAAATAATAAATATAGAAATCTTCAGCTGGAGAAAAGTGATTTTGAGGATTTCTTGCTGGATCTTATTCCTAAGCCGATATTTATTATTAATATTCATGGCATCTGCCTCAATGTAAACAAAGAATTTGAAAAGTTTTTTGATGTAGAAAAAAATTATCTGAAGAATAAATCAATAAATGTAGTTAATGATGAGAAGTTCGGGAAACTTTTTAAAATGTTTTCCAAAGAGCTTACAGCAATCAAAAAATACGGTCTGACGGCGTTAGTGGAAAATGAGTCCGAGATTACGTTCAGATCAAAAAATTTTAATTATATAAAACTGAAAATTTACAAGTCTTATCTGTTTAACAGAAAAAATCAGCTCAATGGAATTGTAGGGGTTGTGGAGGATATCACTGAATATGAAAAACAGGTAAACAAACTAATGAAGGTAGCCATTTACGATGATCTCACAGGTATTTACAACAGAGGATTTTTTAACAAAACAGTAAAAGACGAGATAGAACGAGTAAAAAGGTATGATGAAAAATTTTCCATGATTTTATTTGATATAGATTATTTTAAAAACGTTAATGATACATATGGGCATGATATGGGAGATTACGTTCTCAGGGAAATTTCAAAAACAGTGGATAAGTCCAGACGCAATACAGATAAATTTTTCAGAGTTGGTGGGGAAGAGTTTGCTTTGTTGCTTTTTAATACGGATTTGGAGAATGCTGCTATCGTTGCTGAAAAAATGCGTCAAAAAGTTGAAAATATGGCTTTGGAAAAAGTCGGCAGAGTCACTATAAGTGCTGGAGTTACACAGTGCAAAGGAGACGATAATTTTGAAACATTGTATAAAAGATCTGATGAAGCATTATACAAAGCCAAAAATAAAGGCAGAAACCGTGTTGAGACTTATTATTGACCACGAAAATTGGCTTTAAATATTTTTCTTTACATGTTTTTACCGCCTACACCCCCAGCTTCTCGTCAATTTCCGAAAGTGCTTTTATTACGAACTCTATATGTTCAGTTTTGTCTACGTTCAATTCCAGAATACCTTTTTGAATATCATCTCTGTTGACACCTTTTGCAAAAGATTTATCCTTTAGCTTTTTCTTTACGCTTTTTGTTTTTACATTCTCCATTTTTCTGTCAGGCCTTACGTAAGCACATGCCATAAGAAAACCGCATAATTCATCCACAGCAAAAAGTGTTTTGGCCATGAGAGATTCCCTTTTGACACCTGTATAATCGGCGTGACCTAAAACAGCATCAATAACATCCTGAGGATAGCCGTTATTTTTAAGTATTTCGGCACCTTTGAACGGATGCTGCTCTGCAGTAGGGTACTTCTCATAGTCAAAATCGTGCAGCAAACCGGTAATCCCCCATTTTTCCACATCCTCTCCGAATTTTGAAGCGTACGAGCGCATCGCCTGTTCCACAGCATATGCATGTTTTAACAGTGAATCTGATTTCGTATATTCTTTTAACAGTTTTTCAGCATCTTCTCTTGTTTTCATGCACTCCTCCTTTTTACCGCTATTATTATAAGACCAGCTATAATCATAACAAAGCTCGCCACATGCGGTGCTCTGAACATTCCCATCATCAGGTCATCAGCCCTGAAAAACGAAACAAAAAAGCGGATAATGCCGTAAAATATCAAATACAATCCGGAGATAAAGCCTTTACCGATATTGTCATCGTTTTTCCAGAAAAAAATGAGTATAGACGCTAAGATAACATTTAAAATCATTTCATAAAAGAACGTCGGGTGAACAGCCAATGTGCCGAATTCCTGATAAGCCGGCGGGTTATATTTTGCGGGAAAGCTGATTCCCCACGGTACATATTCTTTTAACTCATACATCTTTCCCTGAAAATTTATAACAATTTCCCTGTTTTTATCAATCATTGCTGCCAGTTTGTTCATCCCGTCAGAAGTGTTCGGCAGATTTAGCGTATTTAATGTTTTATGCCAAAATTCAGGGAAAATATTCTGCATTTTAAAAATAATGGAAGGAGGTGTTATGACGGGTACTCCGTGAGCCTCTCCGTTGGCAAAATTTCCAAATCTCCCTATTCCTTGCCCCAGCAACAGAAAGGGTAGTATTATATCGCCCAAAGTGAACAGTTTTATTCCATAGTGCCTTCCAGCCAAATATGCAGCAATAATTCCTCCTATAACCCCCCCGTGTATCGCCAGGCCGCCGTGCCATATGGCAATAATTTCCGAGGGGAACTGCGAATAATATTCCCATTTGAACAGGACGTAATAAATCCTTGCTCCTAAAATCCCTCCCAGGAAAGCAAAAATGACAATATTTTCCGTATTATTAGGATTTATTTGCATTTTTTTGCTTTTTTGACGTGCAAAGTATAGTGCAATCAAAACAGCGATTAGATACATCACGCTGTAAACCCTAATCTGAAAACCGCCGATTTCAAAAAGATATGGAAACATTTAACCTTCCTTTGCTCCTCTTCCGGAGGCTGTTATTATTGCAACAAAAATCAGTATCATTCCTGCCAGCTGAAATATTCCCAGCTTTTCTTCAAATATAAAATAAGCCAGAATGGAGGCTCCGATAGGTTCACCTAAAATAGATATGGCAACCATACTTGCCTTTAAATGCTTCAATGCCCAGTTGAACGAAGTATGCCCCAAAAGCTGAGGAACAACCGCAAGTAAAATCATAAAAATATAAGAAGATGAATTATAGCCTGTAAATGGAGTTTGCGTCAACAGGGAGGTAACAATCAGTGTCGCTGCGCTGAATCCGTATGCAATGGTGATATATGTAAGCAAATCCACATTTTCCCGTACCTTGCTTCCCAATATAAGATAACCGCTTGCAGCTATTGCACCAAGCAGTGCAAGCCCGTCGCCTATAAGGGCTGTTTTATCACTTAGTGCCAGATTGTGCAGACCTCCGTCCCCCACAGCGAGTATTGCACTGCCCAAAAAAGAGAGAACTATACCGGATATAAGAGCAGGGCTCTGTTTTTCTTTCAGAACAAACCATGAAAAAATACCAACGAAGATAGGGTTTGTGGTGACAAGCACCACGCTGCTTGCAACAGAGGTCATTTTTATCGAGGCGAACCAGCTGACAAAGTGGATTGAAAGAATTACTCCACTCAGCATAGAAAGTAAAAAGTCCCTTTTGTTCAATCTGCCGAATGTGTGCCCTCTTAATCTGTATATTACCGCCAGAATTATTGAGGCTATCGTTAAGCGGTATGTGGCAATCATCAGAGATGGTACTTCGGAGCAGAATCTGACAAATATGGCGGCAAAAGAAATGGAAACAATCCCCACAAGAAGTACAGAAAAGGTTTTCAGCATTTTTTCTTTCTCCACCTGAGTGATGTTCCTGTTTCGGCGATTATCATAGCAGAGAACATTAAAAATGCACCAATATATTGTTTAATTTTAAGTATTTCTCCGGCTATGAAATATCCAAAAAAGGGCGAAGAAACGGGTTCCATGGACAAAATTATAGCGACTTTTGTTGGAGTAGTAAATTTTTGCATGGATGTTTGTATAAAAAATGCAACAACCGTTGCAAAAACACCGGTCAGCATCAGGGAGAAAATGTTTTGAGTATTCGGAATAAAATTGAAATTTCCCGAATCCATCAGCAAAATCAGTATAAAAGATGCAAAAGCGATAAAAGTCATCTGAACCGTTGTGAGCTCAAAAGCACTGAATTTCCTGGAATAATAATCAGTCAGAATTACATGAACAGCCAGAAAAAAAGCATTAAGCAGTAAAATGATTTCTCCCTTATTAAAAGACAGACCGCTGCCTGAGGTTATATAAAACAGTCCTGTCAATGATACACACACACCCACCCATGACATGGGGTGAGGATATTTTTTTAAGAATACTGCTGATAGTATCGGAACGAAAACGATATTAAGACCTGTCAGGAATCCGGCAACAGATGCCGGGGCAAGCCCTATTCCAACTGTTTGAAATGTGAATGTAAGGAAAAGAGCACTTCCGAGAATGCAACCGCCTTTAATAACACTCCGTTTATATTTTCTTTTGAAGACAATGGAAAGTATTATAAGCAATACGGAAGCAATCAGAAATCTGTAAAAATTAAAGAGATACGGGCTCATATTTTCAAGGGATTCCTTGATTATGATAAAAGTACTCCCCCACAGGAGAGCCACAAAAAAAAGGGAAGTATCAGCAAAATACTCCCATGTTTTTCCTTTGAAACGATTTATCATTTACGATCTGCCCTTAAAAAAGCCAATATTAGCATTTTAAAAATCTTTTGCAATATATTTCGCCCTCTCCCTATTTTTAAAGAGCTATGGTTGTAACGGGACGTTATGAGTGAGATAGGGAGGTAGAGAAGTGGTGGAAAGAAATCTCTGACGTTATTTGATAATGAGACCTCTCCGCTTCGGTCGAGGTGACATAAGTCATTGTCATCTCGACCGGAACGGAGTGGAGTGGAGAGATCTCTATCGCTGTTTGACAAAAGAACCCCTCTTTGTCTCTCCCTAATTTAGGGGGAGACAAAAGTTCCTTCCCCTACCTTAGGGGAAGGTTAGGATGGGGTAAGTATGTTGTTGTTTGACATTGAGATTCCTCGGTTCCACTTCGTTCCACTCGGAATGACATTTTTGCATAGCATTCGTATTGCATATTTACCAGTCTAAACGACCGGTGCCATCCGCAGGCATTTTTTCGACCGTAAGAAATGATATAGCAAACAAATATGCAAGTGTGTTTACCTCAATGGCCTCTAACTACCCCGCCCTTAATCAAAGATTAAGTGGCAGGATAAACCTCCAACTACCTCCCTGGTTAGGATATTGCCAAATTAAATGCAATTTTTTACTAAAACTGAAAAAAATATAAAACCGCTTGACATTAAAACTATATAATTTTATAAAAATAAAAAATAAAATACTATTTTATTTAGGAGGCACATTATGTCGCTCATGGAGCAGTTTTGGGAAATGGCAAAGACGGCAAAAAAGACTATTGTTTTGCCGGAAGGAAACGATGAGAGAACAATTGATGCTGCACACACTATAGTGGAAAACGGCTTGGCTAAAGTTATTGTCTTGGGAGACGAAAAGGAAGTAACAGCTCTTTTTAAGCAGAAGGGTTACCCTGTAAATTGTGAAATAATGGATACGGGGAAAAGCCCCTATCTTGATGAATTTGCTGAGGAATATTACACGATAAGAAAATCTAAAGGAATCAGCAAAGATGAAGCACTTGAAACAATGAAAGACGTTTTATATTTCGGCAGTATGCTTATTAAAAAAGGTATTGCTGATGGCTGTGTTACAGGTGCCTGCCATACCACGGCGGATGTACTCCGTTCGGCAATAAGAATTATCGGCACAAAGGAAGGGATGAACACTGTATCAAGCTGTTTTATCATGGTCACAGATAAAAAAGAGTTTGGCAAAGATGGCGCTCTTGTCTTTGCTGATTGCGCAGTGAATCCGAACCCTGATTCTTCACAGCTGGCGGATATAGCACTTGCTACAGCAGAGAGTTGCAAATCTTTTCTGGAAGAAGAGCCGAAAGTGGCTATGCTCTCCTTTTCGACCAAAGGCAGCGCCAGTCATCCTGATATCGACAAGGTCAATGAGGCATTAAAGATTATAAAACAAAATTCGCCTGATCTGAAAGTTGATGGAGAGTTGCAGGCTGATGCTGCACTGGTTAAAAGTGTGGGAGAAAGGAAAGCAAAGGGGAGTGAGGTGGCAGGTAATGCCAATGTATTAATTTTTCCTGATCTTGATGCCGGTAATATAGGATACAAGCTGGTGGAAAGGATTGCCGGAGCTGAGGCGATTGGTCCCATTATACAAGGGCTTAACAAACCTGTTAATGACCTTTCCAGAGGTTGCAAATATATGGATATTGTAAATGTGGCGGCGATTACCGCTGTACAAGCATAGTTTCAGGAGGTTTATGGATGAAGATTTTAGCATTAAACTGTGGCAGTTCTTCGGTAAAATATCAGCTTTACGACTGGGAAGAACATAAGGTTATAGCAAAGGGTATTGTTGAAAGAGTTGGTGTCGGTGATTCTTTTATTGTGCATGAAGTACCCGGCAGAGATACTTACAGAGATGAATATGAGTGTCATGATCACAATACAGCTATCAATCTGATTGTTAATACACTCGACAGCGGTGAAACTGCTGTTATAGATAAAATTACCGATATATCGGCGGTTGGTCACAGAGTTGTGCACGGTGGGGAAAAGTTTGCGAAAAGTGTAATGCTTGATGATAATGTTATTAAAGCTATTGAGGATGTTCAGCACCTTGCACCGCTGCACAATCCTCCTAATCTTGCAGGGATTAAAGCGGCAAAAAACATTGTCCCCGATGTGCCTCATGTGGCTATCTTTGATACAGCTTTCCATCAGACAATGCCTAAGTATGCATATACTTATGCTGTGCCTTATGAATGGTATGAAAATTACGGTGTAAGACGTTACGGTTTTCACGGCACCAGCCATTTATACGTGTCCAAAAGAGCAGCAGCTTTGCTCGGTAAACCGGCCAGGGAGTGTAATATTATCACTATGCATATTGGAAACGGTGTCTCCCACACTGCTATTAAAAACGGAGTATCTGTGGATACTTCAATGGGGCTTACGCCTCTTGAAGGGGCTGTTATGGGTACGCGCAGCGGTGATCTTGATCCTGCAATACCGCTTTTTATGCAGCAGCAGCTTGACGTAGGGCCGAAAGAAATGGATACGATTTTGAATAAGAAATCTGGTATTTTGGGTATTACCGGAAAATATACCGACCGCAGGGATGTGCTCAAACACTGTGATATGAATGAAAAACGATGTCAGATTGCTGTGGATGTCGAATCGTACAGGCTGAAAAAATATATAGGTCAGTATTATGCAGTACTGGGAAGGGTTGATGCTATTGTTTTTACAGCAGGTGTCGGGGAGAATGCCGGTATAATCAGACAAAAAGCGTTGGAAAATTTAGAAAATCTTGGGATTGTAATTGACAAAGAAAAAAATCTTTCCACCTTTAGCAAGTCAGGTGAAACGGAGATTTCCACTCCTGAATCCAAGGTAAAGGTTTTTGTAATTCCTACCAATGAGGAGCTGGTTTTTGTGGAAGATGTTGTTGCTATTCTGAACGGCACTTACAAAGATCACACGGAATATCCGTATACATTTTTGGACTAACTTTGATGAGGGGTGCGTCCCCTCTGTATTTATATTCTTCCTTCCTCTACGCCGTGGCAGGCTATTTTTCTGCCGTCTTTTTCAATAAGAGCGGGAACTTCGGTTTTGCAGCGCTCGTTTGCGTGTCTGCATCTGCCGTGGAATACGCATCCGGAAGGCAGGTTTATGGGTGTTGGCACTTCTCCTTCCAGCGGAATATGCTTTGCTAATGGTTTGCCAAGTTTTGGAATTGCGCTGAAAAGTGCTTTGGTGTATGGGTGTTTTGGGTCAGAAAACAATGTTTTTGTATCTGCAAGTTCGCATATAGTCCCCAGATACATCACCATCACTTTATCGCTAATGTGCTCCACTACGGATAAATCGTGTGCGACAAAAAGATAAGTCAGTCCTTTTTTATTCTGGGCGTCTATCAGAAGATTGATTATTTGAGCCTGAATGGATACATCTAACGCTGAAATGGGCTCATCTGCCACAATAAACTCAGGATCGACAATTAAAGACCTTGCAATGCTGATTCTTTGCCTCTGCCCCCCGGAAAATTCGTGGGGCAGTCTTTTGAACCAGGCTGTGTCTCCACCCACCAACTCCAGCACTTCCGAGGCTTTATCATTTATTTCCGATGCAGATAGGTCAGGGAAGTGAAATTTCAGGGGTGCTGTTAAGATACTTTTAATATTTTTCCTGGGATTAAGAGATGCATAGGGATCCTGAAAGACCATCTGCATTTTTTTCCTGTAAACAAGCATCTGTTTTTCGCTTAAATTGTCAATTCTTTTGCCGGAGTAATGAATTTCTCCCCGGTTAATCTTATACAAACCTATAATGCTCCGGCCAAGAGTGGATTTACCACATCCGCTTTCGCCTACAACGCTGAATGTTTCTCCGGTATTTATATCGAAAGAAACGTTATTGACGGCTTTTACATAAGTTTTATTCAGATAAGGTTTGCCCTTCTCAAAGCTGAGCTTGTCGAGAAAACCGCCTGAAATATCAAAATGCTTGTATACTCCTTTTACTTCCAATAAAGGGGTTTCCGGCATTACTGCTCCTTTTCGTTGTAAAGATGGCACGATATTTTACGGTGTAATTTTTTATATTCTTTTAACTCCGGTACTTCCGTTAAGCAGATATCCATCATTTTAGTGCATCGTGGATGGAAACTGCAGCCCTCAGGTATTTTGCCCAGCCCGGGCATATTACCGGGTATCTGGTTAAGTTTTTCCTTTGTACTCGCACTTTCCGGCAGTGCTGCAATCAGCCCTTCAGTGTAAGGATGTTTGGGGTTTTCAATGATTTCCAGGGTGTTACCTTCCTCAATAATTTTACCAGCATACATAACTGCCATTCTGTCTGTAACCTGGGATACAACCGCCAGATCGTGCGTAATGAGAATTAACCCCATGCCCATGGAATCACACAGTTGAAGCAAAAGCTCCATAATTTCAGCCTGAATTGTTACATCCAGGGCTGTTGTGGGCTCATCGGCGATAATTAGTTCCGGATCAGTAAGTAGTGATATTGCAATAATTATACGCTGCCTCATTCCGCCGGAAAATTCGTGGGGGTATTGTTCAAGGCGTTTTTCCGGTGAAGGGATATGAACCTTTTTTAATTTTTCTACTGCTATCTTTCTGGCTTCAGATTTTGATATATTTTTATGTGCCATCAGTGTTTCAATCATTTGTGTACCTATAGTAAGCACGGGATTTAGTGTCATCATCGGATCCTGAAAAATCATGCTGATACGATTACCCCGTATTTTCCTGATCGATTCATAGTCCAGTTTTGCCAGGTCATTATTTTTAAAAAGTATTTCTCCCGATTTTATGTATCCGGGCTTACTGATAAGCTTTATTATCGAAAAGCCCGTAACAGATTTACCGGCTCCGCTTTCACCCACCAGTCCGAATTTTTCACCCTTTAACAGAGAAAAAGAAACGTTGTCTATCGCCGTCACTTCACCGCTGCGCATTTTGAAATTCACAACAAGATTTTTAACGTCAAGCAACTTTTCGGACATTGAGTCTTTACCCCTTGTACAGTTTCGGATTAAGAGTATCCCGCAGCCAGTCACCCAGCATGTTTACGGATAATACAAGAATTACCAGCACGATACCCGGAAAAGCCGTAATCCACCAGGAACCGCTGAAAATATATTCGAAACCTGAGTTTATCAGTGAGCCAAGAGAAGGTCTTGTTACCGGCATACCGAGTCCCAGAAAGGAAAGAGCGGCTTCACTCATTACAGCATTGGCTACCTGAATTGTAGAAAGTACAAAAATAGGTGACAAACAGTTGGGCAGTATATGAGACCACATGATTTTTACAGAGCCGAAACCAGTAACCCTGGCTGCCTGCACATATTCTTTCTCTTTTTCCGCCAACACAGAAGCCCGTACAGTCCTGGCATATTGGGGCCACTGTGCAAGTCCTATCACAATGATAAGAAACGGAACCGCCACTTCACCGAAAGTGCCGACACCGAAAGCGGCTTTGAATATTGCACTGAGGAAAATTGCCACCATAAGGTATGAAAATGAAAGCTGAACATCGGCCAGACGCATAAAAAATGAGTCTATTTTACCGCCTACGTAGCCGGAAATGAGTCCTATTATTATTCCCAGTATTGCCTGCAAAAGCACTGCCCCTATACCTATCATAATCGATATTCTCAGTCCGTAAATCATTGTGGAAAGTAAATCCCTGCCCTGATCGTCTGTGCCCAGCAGAAATTCCTTGCTTCCTCCGTCAATCCAGAAAGGGGGCATTTCGGCATTAAGTATAAAAATATTGTCAGGACTGTAAGGGTTATAAGGTGAAATAAGCGGTGCAAATACTGCTATAATAAGCAGCAACATAAATACCAAAAAACTGGCTATTGCAAATTTATCGTTTTTAAAACTGTACCAGAGGTAGGAGCTTCTGAATTTGCTGATTTTATCCATCATTTTCCTGATCCTGTTACCCTGATTGTCGGATTAACAAGCCCGTATATTATATCAACCAGCGTATTGACAACAACCATTACGATACCTACAAACATCAGGTAGGCAATGAGCAGAGATGTATCGGAACGCTCAACCGCTTCCATAAAAAGAAAACCCAAACCCTGCCACTGGAATACGGTTTCAGTAAGTATTGTAAAAGCTATTGTTATTCCAAGCTGCACTCCGCCTACTGTTATTACCGGCAAAAGTGTATTTTTGAAAGCATGTACAAACCATACCCGGTATTTATCAAGACCTTTAGCCCATGCGTATTTTATGTATTCCGATTCAAGAACTTCCATCATTTCCGAACGTATCAGTCTGATAAAAAGCGGCAGCATTATTGATGAAAGAGATACACTGGGTAAAATAAGATGTTTCCAACCGCTTACCGTAAGAAAACCGGTCTGCCAGCCGTTTATATTGACCAATTCACCTCTTCCGTAAGAGGGGAGCCATCCCAGCTGAATGGAAAAGATATAAATTAAGACAATTGCCGTAAGAAAAACTGGTATGGAAACACCAACAATGCTTCCGCCCATTAAAAATCGTGAGAAAAGTTTTTTGGGATAAATTGCCGAATAAATACCCAAAGGTACAGATAGAAAAACTATTATGAATGAGCTGACTAACACGAGTTCAATGGTAGCCGGAGCTTTTGCTATTATGACATCCACAGCAGGTTTTTTATAAAAATAAGATATCCCGAAATCCCCCTGTACTGCTTTTTTCATAAATCTAAAATATTGTATATAAACGGGGTCGTTTAATCCGAGTTTCTCCCTCAGTTCGTCCCTTTCTTTTTCCGATACGGAGACACCGGTAATCTGTCTGATGGGATCACCGACATTATTTTTAATGGCGAATGAAATGATACTGATGACAAATACCACAATAAGAGCCTGAACAATTCTTCTTACTACAAAAGCAAACAAATTGATCCCCTCAATAAATTTTTCATAAATAAGCGGGCGTTACGCCCGCTTATTTATTATTTGATTACGAGATCGCTAAAATACGGGAAATTCATTACATTTACAATGGGTTCTATCTCAAGATTGTCTTTGCCTGCCCACGATAAATGCTGCCAGTGCAGTGGTACATATGCAGCATCATTATAAACAATACGGGCTGCTTCTTTTAAAAGCTTGGCACGTTTTTCAATATCCGTTTCACTTTGGGAAGCAAGTATAAGTTTGTCAAGCTTGGGATTACAGTAATTACCGCTGTTGTACTGACCATATCCCGTTTCTTTGCTCGGACACATTAGAAGAAACTCAAAATAGTTTGCCGAATCTTCTGTATCCGGATGCCAGCCAATCATCTGCATATCTGCAACCTGTTTGTCAAATTCTGACCAATACTGGGCTTTGGGCATTGTTGTGAGATTTACTTTTATATTGATTTTACCAAGCATGGAAACGATGGCTTCGGCTATTTTTTCATCATTAACATATCTGTTATTCGGCGCAATCATACTAAGTTCAAAGCCATCTTCATAACCGGCTTCTTTCATCAGCTCCTTAGCTTTCTGCAAATCGTATCTGGGCTTTAACTCCGGCACATGACCGAGAAAACCTTCCGGTGACTGCTGACCTGCTGGCGTTGCTTTTCCCTTCATAAGGATCTTTGCTATACCCGGATTATTGATTGCGTGTACAATTGCCTGGCGGACTTTTCTGTTTTTCAGCTCCTCTTTTCGCTCCTGATTCATCTGAAAGGTGATGATTCTGCTGCCAGCCATCGTTACAAGTTTTACGCCTTTTGTCCTTTCCAGCCTTGCATAATCCTGTGGCGGAACGGGCATAATAAAGTCCACATCTCCTGATAACAGTGCTGCTACTCTTGTTGCATCTTTTTTAATAGGGGTTAAAACAATTTTGTCAACGTTACCGGGGGAGTTTTTATCCCAATAATAGCCGGTGGATTCTAAAATCATTTTTACACCCTGCTCGCGGTAGGTCACTTTGTATTTGCCGGTACCGGATTCATGCGAGTTTGCGAAAGATTCACCCACTTTCACAACAGCATCTTTAGGTTTGCCGTTTTCATCCACCCCCGAATAAAAATCTTTATCCATAGGGAAGATGTATGTAGCCATATTCAGCAACAGAGGATAAGGCTTTTTGGTAATTACATCTACTGTGTATTTATCCACTACCTTTGCTCCTTCAAACGGCTCGAAAAGTCCTTTGAAGTCAGGGCTTCTTTTTAGTCTGTCAAGTGTCCAAACAACGTCTTCAGCCGTGAACTCGTTGCCGCTGTGAAATTTTACTCCTTCTCTCAGGTAAAATCTCATTGTTGTATCGTTAAGTCTTTCCCATCTTTTTGCCAGTCTGGGTTCAAAATCCATGTCCTGCGTCCACCTGACAAGTGGATCAAATACAAGATGTGAATACTGAAGCATCCCTCCAGAAAGTTGGGAGTGCGGATCCAGAGAAACGGGATCTGCATCCATGGCAAGATTCAATGTCTTGGCATTTGTACTTAGTGCAAATATTCCTGTGATGAAAAAAACTGATAAAAAGGTAAAAAACTTCTTCATAGAATCCTCCTGTAAAATTTGCATGAACAAAAGTAAGTTACACTTAATTTTGCTTTTATAGCAATTATATAGAAATAGGAAAAATTTTATAAGGTGTCAATCTTTTTTGTTAACGCTTAATCATTGTGCTCAATTTTTTGGATTATTGGTCAAGAAATGATTGTTATTATAAGGAAATTTGCAGAAATTATTAATATGTAAAGAAAGATCCCTCCGCTTTACTTGCTCTGTTAAACCCATCTTTAATGTGTTCCACATATTTACCAGTCCTCAGCTGGTGCTAGATGGGCTGCCTCTGGCAGCATTTAACAGGGTAAACCCTGTTAAATATCAGCTTTGCTGATAGACCGAAGGTCATTTAACAGGGCAGGGGTAACAAGTATCAAATGTGCCATCTCGAGCGAAGCGGAGCGAAGTCGAGAGATCTCTATCTGTATTTGACAAGAGACCTCTCCACTTCGGTCGAGGTGACAACTTTTTGTTTCCCACCTACACCTACGAAGTGTAGGTGTAGGTGGCTTGTTTTTTAACCTTGCAAACCTCACAGTTTCCCTATACTAATAGCTTATGAAAGCCAAGCACTCCCGGTAACACCCGGGACTTTATAAAAGAATATGATGAGGGAGGTGACATAATGCCTGTTGCTGATTTGATAAGGGAAGAAGGTAGAGAAGAAGGTATAATATATGGCGAGACTAAAAGGCTTCAACAGACTCTGATAAAGCTTATAAGCCTGAAATTCAGCATCACCGACTCCGAAAAGGACTTCATAAAATCAGTTACTGATTTAGATAAACTAGACAAGGCTACTGAGGCTATTTTATCTGAGGACAGTAAAGAAAAACTGTTGGATTTATTAAAATGAAACTCTCCGGTATAAAGGCTGGTAAATAATATTTACTGAATAGTATTTGAATTATTTTTATGTTTTATACCCCAACCCACACTTCTTAAGTGTAGGTATATTTTCCAAACTATCAATCTTATAATTAACTAATAATAAAGAATATTATAATTAACTAATAATAAAGAATATTATAGAATAGACCATAACCCACACTTCGTAAGTGTGGGGAGCGGAGAAAATGTTATACATTTTTTGCCAACAATAAATTAATTTGCTTGCAAAATGCAATTTTTTTTGCCAACAATAAATTTAAATATTAAGATTGTGCAAAGGTGGTGAAAGGTGAAAATGATAGATCCGTTTGATGCTCTTAAGATTATTTGTGAAGAATCAGAAAAAACAGGAACAGAGATGGTAAGCATTTTTAATGCGTTAAACAGGGTTGTTGCAAAAAAAGTTCAATCCGGCAGAAGCCTTCCTCCCAAAGACAATTCGGCTATGGATGGCTATGCGCTGAAGCATGAAGATATTAAATCTGTACCCGTTACATTGAAAGTCAAAGGGGTTATAAAAGCCGGTGACAATATCGATTCACTCAACGTTGAAAAAGGGGAATGTTACAGAATCATGACCGGAGCTTTTGTACCTGAAGGGGCTGATACAGTTGTTGAATTTGAATCAACAGAAGAAGAGGGAGACAAAAAGGTAAAAATCGTTAATGAAAAGAAAAAAGGAGCCAATATAAGAAAAAAAGGTGAAGATATAAATAAGGGGGATTTTATTGATATGTCGGGGTTTAAATTAAATGCTTACCGGCAGGCGAGGCTTGTTTCGACTGGCACATCAATGGTTTGCGTGTATAAAAAACCAAGGGTTGCTATAATAGCTACAGGAGATGAGCTGGAATATCCTTCCGGTGGTTGTTCTGAAGAAAAGATAATAGACTCCAACAGTGTTTTTGTAAAATCCACCCTTGAATCTATGGGAATATATGCTGAATATATAGGCATAGCAAAAGATAATGTTGAAGATTTGGCAAACATGTTTTCAGGGCTTGATAATTATGATATCGTGATAACTTCTGCCGGGATTTCCTTTGGTGACTATGATGTTATGACCAATGCCGCTTCGATCATGGGAATAAACTGGCTGTTTACAACTGTTAATCAGAAACCGGGCAAGCCTTTTTCATTCGGAAAAAGAGATGATACGCTGATATTCTCACTCCCCGGTAACCCTGTAAGCTCTGCTTTCTGTACATATTTTTACATACAGCCGGCTTTACGAAAGATGACTGGTTGTAACAAATATCATAACAAATATATAAATGCTGAGCTAAGAGGTTCATTTAAAAAAAGAAATAACAGGGTACATTTCAACAGGGTGAATATTTTATATGACAACAACAATTTTTATGCTGTACCTTATGATTCACAGGATTCACATATGATTTCTTCTTTGGCTGTTTCCAACGGATTTCTTGTTATTGATGCTGATAAAAAGGGAGAGGTAAAGCCGGGATCCATACACAGAGTTTACATTTATGACTTCGAATCCGTTTTTTGAAACAGTTTATGAAGACAATGCTATTGTGGTGGCGAACAAGGATCACGGTTTAGCGGTTATTGAAGAAAGAAACAGCAATGGTGGAACCTGTCTGAAAAATGAACTGAGAAAAATTTATGGGGATATTTATACTGTACACAGACTGGATAAAGGTACAGGTGGGCTTGTTGTTTTTGCAAAAAATAAACAATCTCATAGGGAACTTAATGCCCAGTTTAGCAGTGGACTTGTTTATAAACGATATTGCTGTCTGACTTCCGGAATTTTTCCGGCAGCTGTCACATGTATGCTTCCTCTGTCAGGACGTCCCCAAAAAGGTAGGTACAAAGTAAACTTTAAAAGTGGTAAAAAGGCCATTACTTCATTTTATCCGGTTAGTTATAAAAAAGATAAAAGCTTAGTTGAGGCTGAAATGTATTCCGGAAGAACCCATCAAATAAGGGTTCATTTAAAGTCTTTGGGGCACCCGCTTTTGCAGGATTTTTTATATAACCAAAAAACAGAAGACAGAAGACTTACTCTGTTTTGTTATAATTTGTCTTTTGTGAACCCATATAATCATATGCGTGATATTTTTTCGGTTCCCTTAAGTGATTTCATGCAGTATCATTATAAGATTTGAATATTAGGAGAAGCTTTATGTATAATGAAAAAATAAGGAATATAGCAATAATAGCACATGTCGATCATGGGAAAACATCGTTGGTTGACAGTATGTTCAAGCACAGTGGTCTCTTCAGGAAAGATCAGGAAGTCCAGGAGAGACTCATGGACAATATGGATTTGGAAAAGGAGCGTGGTATTACTATTGCAGCAAAGAACTGTTCAGTAAGATGGAAGGATGTAAAAATAAATATTATTGATACGCCGGGACATGCCGATTTCGGTGGTGAGGTTGAACGGGCACTTTCTATGGCTGATGGTGCAGTGCTTTTGGTGGACGCTTCGGAAGGGCCCCTGCCGCAAACCCGCTTTGTTTTGCAGAAAGCATTGAGTGGAAAACTCAAAATGATGGTAATCGTTAATAAAATTGACAGAAAAGATGCACGGGTGAGCGAGGTTTTGGATGAAATTTACGAATTGTTGTTTGATCTGGATGCAGATGATGAGCAGATAGAGTTCCCATTGCTTTATGCTGTCGGTCGAGACGGAATTGTTAAGGAAAATATGAATGATCCAGACGGCGATATGGGTATTCTTTTGGACAAAATTGTGGAAGAGATGCCGCCTCCGGAGTACAACAGTGAAGATAAATTCCAAATGTTGGTTTCAGATTTAGGATATTCGGATTATCTCGGCAGGCTTGCCATAGGCAAGATATTTAACGGCAGTGTAAGGTACAATGACTCTCTTGTGTGTATTGGAGCTGAAAAGGAAGTGAGCTCCCTGAAAGTTTCAAAACTGCAGAGCTATGAAGGACTGTCTTTGGTGGAAACAGATATGGCTGAGAAAGGTGATATTGTGGTCATTTCAGGGATAGATAATGTAAAAATAGGGGATACTATATGTAAAAAAGATAATCCCGAACCCCTTAAAAGGATTTATGTAGATGAGCCTACTGTTTCCATGAAATTCAGTGCAAACACTTCTCCTTTGGCTGGCAGAGAGGGGAAAATTGTTCAGGCAAGTAAAATATACGAACGTTTACACAGGGAAACCTTGAGAAATGTTGCCCTAAAATTAGAGGATACTGACGAAAAAGATGCTTTTTTGGTAAAGGGAAGAGGGGAATTTCAACTTGCAATACTTATTGAAACAATGAGGAGAGAAGGATTTGAGCTTTCCGTTGGTAGACCGGAAGTCATTGTAAAAAAAGAAAATGATGAAATAAAAGAGCCGATTGAGCATCTTTTTGTGGATTGTGATGAATCGTTTGTGGGGGTGGTAACGGAAAAAATGGCCGTCAGGAAAGGCAAAATGATAAACCTGATTAACCGTAACAGCGGAAGAGTAAGGATTGAATTTCATGTGCCCTCAAGGGGGTTAATCGGTTACAGGGATGAATTTCTGTCTGATACCAAGGGCACAGGTATTCTTAATTCATATTTGTACGGTTATGAGAAGTATAAGGGTGATATTCCCTCACGTTTTACAGGCTCTATTGTGGCGGATAGATCAGGCAAAGCTGTAGCTTACGCTCTGTATCATTTGGAGCCGAGGGGAAGGCTTTTTATTACTCCGGGGGCAGAAATCTATGAAGGGATGATTATCGGTGAGTACAATAAAACCGGGGATATCGATGTTAACGCCTGTAAAGAGAAAAAACTGACAAATATAAGAGCAGCCGGTAAAGATGATAATATACTGTTGAAACCTGTGCCGCAAATGACTCTGGAGCAAGCCATTCATTTTATTGCAGAGGATGAAATGGTGGAAATAACCCCTAAGTCGATACGACTGCGAAAATCCATATTGCCCTTCCAGAAAAGGCAAACCATGAGGTCCAGAAAACTGAACAATAACTGATAAGCCACCAAAGTAATTATTTTACTTCTTCCCGTTGAAAATATTTGAGCCATCCTTTGACTATCCGGTAGGCCAGCCATATACTTACAGCCATGAGTATGAAAATACCTAATCCTGTATTTATTAATAGTCCCCCCACAATAAGCCATAGCAAAGTGAACCAAAATGTTCTGATCTGCCAGTTAAAGTGGGAGTACAACCAAGTGTCTCTGGCATCATCACGTTTTACATAGTTGATTATTGCACCTATTATTAAGGTAAGACCTATGGCGAAAGAGAGCGTTTGTAAGATATATACAGTATTTACTATTGATTTCAGTGATTTTTCTTTTTCCTGGTTGGTTTGCATATCTCACCTCTTTCATATTTGTATAGTGGAATGTTTCGAAGTTTAATTTTATGTCTGTTATTTTGTAAATTATTAGCGCTAAACTCACCTTTGGGACGTGAAATTACTCTGTGCTTTTAATGGCAAAAGTAGAAAAGCCACTATTTTTATTGTATATAGATGTTAAATTAAGTGAAGTCTGTTGTCCATATAAAATTCCTTTGAAATTGAGGATAAAAGTGGTATATTTTTTATTATGAAGAAAGTTTTGTATTTATGGTTACTGTTTTTCTTTGTGGGTTTTATTATGATAAACTTTCCATTCATGCTTATTTTTGATAAATTCCGGATGATTTATAACATCCCATTGATTTACTGGTATCTTGTGGTTGGCTGGTTGTTTTTCATTTTTGTAGTTTATATTTTTGTTAAAAAGATAGATGTAAACGATGATTAGCACTGTAATACTGTTTCTTATTACATTTTGCTATTTGTTTTTACTGTTCATTATAGCTTATTATTCTGAGAAAATATACAAATCATTTCCCGGTTTTCTGAACAATTCCTATGTTTACACGTTAACTCTGGCAGTTTACTGCACAAGCTGGACTTACTATGGCTCAATAGGGAGATTTTCATCTCACGGGATTGAGTTTATAGCGATATATCTGGGGCCTACACTTGTGATTTTCACCTGGTGGTTTTTGCTCCGTAAAATAGTAAGAATATCCGAAGAACACAGTATTACATCCTTGGTGGATTTTATCAGTTTCAGATATGGCAAATCAAATATTGTAGGTATTGTTGCAGCTATTTTTTGTCTTTTGGGAATTATCCCCTACATCTCCCTTCAGCTGAAATCCATGAGTGATACTATCCACATTATGCTTGGGCATGAAATGATTAATAATTCAAGTATTGTTTTTGATGAGTCATTTTATATTTCACTGTTTATTGCCGTTTTTTCAGCTATTTTCGGCACCAGGCATTTTGGTGACAAAAGGAAACATCCGGCTCTTGTGGGGGTTATTGCTTTTGAGTCTATTTTTAAACTTGTAACATTCTTACTGGCGGGCTTTTTTATTACTTATTTTTTATTTAACGGTGTGTCAGATATTTTGTATCAGGCTGCAAACAGTGCCAGTGTTGATGTTCAGAAAAAATATTACACTCTTTCCACTATACAGGCGACGGCCAGTTCTCCGTCCGAATGGATGGCTATGCTTTTGATGAGCATGATGGCTGTAATGTTTTTGCCCAGACAGTTTCATATGACAGTTGTGGAAAATATGGATGAAAAACATATTGCAAAATCCATGTACATGTTTCCGCTTTATATGTTTCTGATAAGCTTGTTTGTTATCCCTGTGGCTTTTGCAGGTATTATACTTTTTGAAGCCGGTGGCAAACCTGATTATTATTTTTTAACTATATTTTTAGAAAAAAAGGAGCTTTTCTGGGCTGCTTTTGTTTACCTGGGAGGGATAGCCGCCAGTACCGGAATGATTATAGTTTCTTCCGTCAGCTTGGGGACGGTTTTTGTTAACAATTTGCTTGTACCGTTTTTTGTAAAAATATTGGTTAAGCGAAAAATTGGTAGTGTACTTGTTCATCTGAAAAGACTCATGATTATTGTAATTATTCTTATGGGATATTTCTATTTCTATTTCATTGGAAGTTCCTTTTCACTGGTGAGTATTGGGCTTACATCGTTTGCCGCAGTTACCCAGCTTGCGCCCATAATAATATGCGGTATCTTTTTTAAAACCGTTAATGCCAGAGGGGCTGTGGCCGGTTTAATAGCAGGCTTTTGCCTCTGGTTTTATACGTTAATAATTCCTTTTATGGCGGAAGCAGGTATTATATCTGAATCCGTTATTTCCGAAGGATTGTTCGGGATTTATCTGCTGAATCCTTTAGCATTGTTCGGCTTATCCGGACTGGATATGTGGTCCCATTCGCTTTTTTGGAGCTTGCTTTTTAATTTGATATTCTTTTTCGGGGTATCTATTTTTACTGACCAGACTGAGCTTGAACAGGAAACTGCCGAAAGCTGTGTAGAGGCGCTTAAACTTGAAAAATTTATCCGTTCTAAAGCTGTTATTTCGGGGTTTGGCGTTGATGATATGCAGAATATTCTCAAAGATTTTTTCGGGGACAAGTACGCCGAATTGAAAATTAATGAATATCTTGAGCTTGCAGGTAAAACCAAAGAGGAGCTGAATGCATTTGATATTTCCGAATTGAAAAACATTACGGAAAAACAACTTTCTGAGGCAGTGGGGCCTGGAGCAGCCAGGCTTATTATTAATTCGTATTTGGACATGGCCGGGACAAAAGAACAGAAAGTAATGGATGTATTTAAAGATTTGGTTTCCCTGAGTGTTACTGAATCAAGGGAAACCCTTATAAAAAGGCTATCAGAGCTTAATCTTTTGCTGGATGTTTCAAAAGTTTTCTCCAGTGTAGGTGATTTGAATTCAAAAATACATAAAGCGCTGTTACTAATCAAAGAAACTTTTAAATTGGATTTGGTGGTTTTTAGAAAAGTGGAAGAGAACAGACTTGTTGTGGTTTCCCATGTGGGTGATAAAACTGGGGGGCTTGTGACCAGTTACAGAAGTCTTGAGCCAGAGCATTCATATATAGGAAGAGCTGTTAAACTGAGAAAGCAGTTCGCTGTTAACGATATTGACCATATAGAACTTAATCAGTTTTCATCAGAACTGAAAAAGCACGGAATTGTGGCTTTTTGCCATACGCCGATTGTAATCGGTGAGAAACTGCATGGGATTTTATCTTTTTTCACAAAGAGCTACAAAGGTCTGTTCACAGATGAGTTTTTGGATCTTTTACAAAGTGTTGCCAACCAGATTGGATTTCTTATCGATAACAGTCTTCAGACAGAACAGTTAATTAAAATGAGGGAAATTTCCAAAGAGCTGCAGATTGCTAAAGATATACAAAATTCCCTGTTACCCGAAAAGTATCCTGAAGTAAAAGGACTTGCCGTTGATGCTGTCTGTATCCCTTCTGAATTTGTGGGCGGTGACTATTTCGATTTTTTTAACGTTAACGAGAACGGTTTTGATGTGGTTGTCGCCGATGTTTCGGGGCATAATGTAGCTTCTGCCCTGGTCATGTCCGAGGTGAGAAGCCTTATCAAAAGTATTGTGCAAAGCAGAAGGGGTTTGTCACCCAAGGACATCCTTACGTATGTAAACAGCGGTATGTACCCCGATTTGTCCAAGCTGGAGTTTATTATTACACTGATATATATG
>Ga0182237_100026_pt1 | contig 88006 bp, 80 predicted proteins | sample hydfratesGB_TF_B_FD_132457 | JGI IMG/M metagenome (GOLD analysis project Ga0182237, IMG submission 132457) | Subsurface microbial communities from deep shales in Ohio, USA - hydraulic fracturing test GB_TF_B | ecosystem: Environmental > Aquatic > Deep subsurface > Shale gas/oil reservoir >... | reverse complement strand
TTTCAGCATCTAATTATATCAGTAAGTTATGAGACCCTGAAACAAGTGATTGCCTACGGCAAATTTATCTTCACTACGTTCAGAGGCTACAGGGTGACAATTATGGAATTATGCAAAGGTCTCGTCTTACGTCTCATGCTTCACTCATTACGCTTTACGCATATCGGATCACCTTTTCCCCTTGCCTCTTTTAAGTTTATTCTTATTCTGTATCTAATTTTTCAGAATATTTATCAGCTTTTTCAGCCAGCTCTTCAATAGTCATATCCTCAAAAAGGTTTTTTCGCCACTTCGTATAATCAAACTGTTCTCTTTTCATAAGAGTCAAAAATTTTTCTATCTCAAGGGAGTCTAACTTTTGTTTTAATGCTTCTATTCCTTCCTTTTTTATGGTTGCATCACTTTTCATTTTCATCCTCCAAAAAACTTATAAACTCTATAGGGTTCATAATATTTAATCCCGATATTAAATCCCTGTTTTTTAATATACCTTTGTCCACTGTTATAAAATATGCTGTTTTTGCCTCAATTGCACATGCTAAATGCAGTGAGTCTTTTTTACTAAAGTTTAGTTTGTTTATTTCAATTGCTTTATTAACTATTTTGGGGTTGCAGCTTACTATAAGCTCGGCTGATTTTCTCCATTCGAATATCTCTGTTTTTACTATATCATCTGGATTGGCGCTGTTCTCATAGTCCAGTATAAAAGACCATACAAGTAAAAATGCATTTTCTTTTATTAAGTATTGAATATGTAATTTAGCTTCAGTTTCCAGGTATATTCTCAACTGTGTTTGGTCGTCAAAAGGTCTGTTAAAACAGCAATTATCCAAATATATCAAAAAACTACTATTCATAATAATATTTTACTGTCTCACTGGTATTTTTTCAAGAAAGTTTTCTTTATGGATATAGAAAAAGAGAATGTATTCTTAAAAAATTATCTGTACCAATGAACTTCACTCCAGTGTTTACAGGGATTTTTCCAATGTTGTCAAACCAGCATATTTGCAATGACTTTTTGTGGTGCGTCATTACGAAGGACGAAGTCCTGAAGTAATCTCGAGTGCCGTATGGAAGATTGCTTCCCAAGCACTTAGGGCGTTAAGTGCTCAGTCGAAACAACAGTTTTTGTCACCTCGAGCGGAGTCGAGAGGTCTCTTTTCCAAACAGTATTTGAGATTTCTCCGCTCCGGTCGAAAGAATTTCTACGGATAGCACCAGTCCTTTAGACTGGTAAATACGTTTATCATTCTATATATTCGCCAGAGGCGAATATATATGCCATAGGCATCCTTGCGAAACCCTGTAGGGTTGTGTCAATCTCAAAATAATATAAAAAGAGAGATTGCTTCGTCGTTATCACTCCTCGCAATGACTTGTAATAGGTGCAAGTGCGAAACTTGAATTAAATACTTAATTTTTTGGAAAAAAGTATGCTATCCCGATGTCTTTTTCTCAGGCCACTATTTTCAGAATTTCACTGAAATTACCGGCTTGATAATGAGGTTTGGCCTCCTCATGAAACTTCCCGTAACCCCAGTTTGCAAAGACTGACTTTATACCTGCATTTTTACCGGCGGTAATGTCTGTATAATTATCACCGATTATAAATGTGGTCTCACAATTCAAATTCCCGCCGTTATAAAGCTTTTCTATAAGATGAATCATCTCCGAATCAGGTTTTGGGTTGCTTACTTTACATGCACCTATGATAAAATCAAAAAAATATTCTATCCCCGCAGCCTTAAGAATCCTTTCGCCAAACTCGGTAGGGGCGTTGGTGGCCACGGACATTTTCACACCCGTTTTTTTCAGAACCGCCAAGGTTTCAATCACTCCCTCAAACGGGACAACATTTTTAGTGCACTGCTGCCGGTAATGTTCTTCAAAAACTGCTCTGTCTTCAGGCAGATAGGAATCGGTATCATACAGCCTTTTAGCGAGCTCTTCCCTTTTATGATTTATTATCTCAAGAATTTCACTTTGTGTAAGAAGGGGCATACTTTTCAAACTTCTTACATAGTTTATGGAAGTCGTTATATCTTGCCTGGTATCAACCAGGGTTCCGTCCATATCAAAAATTAACAGTTTCTCAGCCATTTATACCCACTTTCACCGTTTCAGCATTTAAAATTTCTTTAACATCCGAAGAAGCGATTTTAACTAACAATCCTCTTTTGCCGCCGTTGATAAATATTTCATCAAGATTTAATATGGTTTCTTCCATAAAAACATTCAATCTCTTTTTTGTCCCGAAAGGTGAAGTCCCGCCAGTTAAATATCCGGTATGTTTGGTTACTTTATCAGGAGAGCAGGGCTGAACAGACTTTACTCTTAGAATTCTTGCCATATTTTTCAGGGAAACTTCTTTATCTCCATGCATTAATATAATAAAGGGATTGTTATTTTCGTCTTCCATAACCAGTGTTTTTATTACGACATGTTCACTCACATCCAATTCTCTGGCTGAAACCCTTGTCCCACCCTTCTCTTCGTATTTATAAAATCTCGGTTCAAAAGGAATACCGGAATTTTGGAGATATCTGACTGCAGGTGTTTTAGGAAGTTTTTGTTTTGCCATGAGATGAAAATTATTACAAATAATCAGCCAAGTCAAAGCTTTTCAAAAATGGACTTTAGTAATTTGTTTAGTAGTATATTTGTTATTGGTTAATTGGTGCATTGGCTGAGTGGTAGCGGGTGTTACTTAGCACTTAGCTCTTAAAACTTAGCTCTGAGGAATACTCATCACGGCATTTTAAAAGCTTTTTTCACAGCAGTATCGACATGGATAAGGGTGGTGTCGTATAGAGGGATATCGGTATCCTCCTGTCCGATAATCATCGGAATCTCGGTACATCCCAGGATTACGGCCTCTGAGCCGTTTTCACTCAGTCTTTTGATAATTTCCAGGATTTTCTCTTCAGCAGTATAATTCATTATCCCCTGGCAGAGCTCATCGTATATTATACTATGTACAGTTTTCCTTTCATCTTCATCGGGAATTATTATATCGATACCAAACTTTTCTCTGATTCTGTTTTTATAAAAATCCTGCTCCATTGTAAATTTTGTGCCCAGCAAACCGGCTTTTTTGACATTATTTCTGAGTAATTCTTCTGCCGTCGCGTCGACAATATGCAAAACGGGGATATCGATATTTTCTTCAACCTGTGTAACAACTTTATGCATTGTGTTTGTACATAAAAGTAGAAAATCAGCTCCGGCACTCTGAACACCTTTTGCAGCTTCGGATAATAATGCACCGGCTTTATTCCACTGTCCTGTATCCTGGAATTCCCTGATCTCGGCAAAATCAACACTGTACAGCACAATTTTTGCAGAATGAAGCCCGCCCAACTCTTTTTTGACGCCCTCATTTATAGCTTTGTAATAAGTTAATGTTGATTCCCAGCTCATACCGCCGAGCAGGCCGATTGTTTTCATGATTCACACCTTTTTATTTTATTATACCAGATTTTTTTGCTCTTTTTAAACAAATTAAGACCTTTGCACAACTATAAAAGGTCATCCCGAACTTGTTTCGGGATCTATGAATATCAACAAGTTACGAGACCCTGAACCAAGTTCAGGGTGACAACAAGGCAATTGTGCAAAGGTCTTAAATTTTAATTGTAAAATCTGCTTATTCGATTAAACTTAGAATTAAAGTTTAGTACTTGTGCCTATATAAGTCTTTGCTCGCCGTGTTAAATCCATCTTTGCCGGGCCGCCTGCGGCAGCATTTAACGGGGCAGGGAGTGAATACGACAAAACAATGACCGGATAATTTTCATCTGAGGGGTAAACTATGAAAACACTGTATTTCCACGGTTTTGATTCATCCAGAGAAAAATCAACAACATATAAAGCATTAAAAGAGATTCTTGGCAGTGTGGACTGCTATTCTATAGATTACACGAAAGAAAATGTGACAGAGTCGGAAAAGATTGAAGATATCAACCAGTACAACGTTCTTATAGGTAATAGCTTTGGTGGATTTCCGGCATTATATTTCGGACTGAAAGAAAAAATTCCCTTCATGCTGGTAAACCCGGCTATTAACCCAACAGAAATCCTTTTAAAGCATGGCATGGAAAGTGGACTTTACAAGGATTCTGAGAAAAAATTACAACATATGATTGATGAAGAACTTAAGAAAAAACGTGTGAAGAAAACAATCATTATAAGCAAAAATGATGATGTCCTGGACAATAGTATTATTCTGAATACCGGCTTACCTGAAATATCAAACTTCATTGAAACTGAATGGGCACACAGAATTCCCAAAGAAGGCATACCGATGATAGCAGAAGAACTGAAAAGGTTGGCTGAGTAAATTGATATCAGATTACAGCAAAAAGTACCCCACCTATCCTCCCCTAATTTAGGGGAGGGACATTATTCCCGTCATATTAAAAATTTCCAACTTAATCTTGCTATATCCAACTAAGTAACACCCGCTACCACTCAACCAATACACCAATTAACCAATAACAAATACACTGTAAAACAATAAGACTCTTTTCCCCCGGCTAAATTCTCTTTTTTTTCAAAATATTTTTTGAACTAAACTCAACAATAATTATCATCTAAAAAACAAAAAATGACGAGGAAAAAATGAAACTGCGTTTTTTGATTATTTTCTTATTAATTGTGGCTGCAATTATTTCTTATGCTCTGTATCCTGTAATTCAGGAAGCAAACAAACCGATTAATAAGTTCATAAGAGAGGCAAAATCCCAGGGTGGAGCTCCGCTGGTTCAATTTATAACAAACAGTAGCCAGGCAAGTAAGGCGGCAAGACAAATCAGCATTTTTAATCAGACTTCAGGAACAAAAATCGTGGGGAAATCTTTTATGGCAAACAAAGCAAACATGGAATTCGTGCGTAAATTCCAGTCGAACGTTCCCGGTTATGTTATTTTTAATGCCGATGACAACGTAGCCTACAGAGGAAAGGGTGTAGTAGATACAAGCACGCTGAAAAGGGTTGTACCGAGCATACACCTGCATTAAAAAATTAATAGCCACTTCTTCATAACAACCTCCTATAAATTGGAAAATCCTGCTGATTAACAGGATTTTTCAATTTTTTTAAATCTTCTGTTACTTTACATTTATAATTTTATCCAAAAGAGCCTTTTCATCCACATCGAAAACATTTGTATCCCCCATTTGTATCCCCTCTTTGTTGTCTCCATGATAATCACTGCCGGCGGTGGGTATTAAATCATGTTTTAAAGCTATTTCATAAAAAAAATGTGCCCTGTTTCTGTCATGAAGGGGGCAAAAAGCTTCAATGCCATCTAAGCCTAAACGTTTAAGTGAAATAACAAACTCTTCAAAACTCTTATTTTCGAGCCCTAACGTAACGGGATGAGCCAATACACTTAATCCCCCCGCATTTTTAATAATAGCAATAGCCTCTTCGGCTTCCAATCTCTTTTTCTCCACATACAATTCTTTTCCCTTTTTCAGATACTTTTCAAACCCCTCTTCCACCGAGCCTACAATGTTGTTTTTAACCAAAAATTTTGCAATATGCGGTCTCCCCAGCTCTCCGGCATTTCCTCCTGCTATATCAGCATGTGTGATATTTCTGTTTAACATCTCAGAAAGTCTGTCAAAAATTAGCTTATTCCTGTTTCTCCTGTATATTTTCAGTTTTTCCATTGTGGACTTTAAATCCCAATTTTCCTGATCTATACATAGACCCAGTAAGTGAAAAGTACCTCTGTCAAAATTCAGACTAATTTCAACACCCGGAATTTTAATAAGAATACTATCATTATTTAAAAATTCAGATAAACCATCAGTTGTGTCATGATCGGTCAGAGCTATAGCTTTTAAATTTTTAGATTTAGCAATTTCACACAAATCTAAAGGCGTTTCGGTACCGTCTGAAAACGTCGAATGCATATGCAGGTCAAACATTTCATCTACTCCACAAAACATCTATTTTTTGCCTATAAAAGGTGAAACAAAATACGGCTGGTCATTTTTTAGTATTGATATAATTTTTTTCTCTTCAATCAGTTCATCAATAATTTTTTCCAGTTTACCCGAAGAACTAAAGAGCTGCCTTAAATCTGAGTCACTGCAGGGGCGCATATTTATAAGCTGTAAAAGTGTTTTTTTCAAATCAATTTCTGAGCTGATATCCATCGTTTTGACGAAATTTTCCACGGGTTCCACAAATATACCCCGCTTTTTCAGGTGCATCGCAGCATCTAAAAGCTCCACATCACTCAGCTTAACAGCTTTTTTGTAAGCCCCGGGGCGGAATGCCGTATTAAGCTGAACCTTATCATAATTACAGCACCTAATAATATCTGCAAGCATGCTCAGATGCTCATCAGAATCATTTATCCCTTTTAACAGTAAAACTTCTATATAAAGTCTCCCCTCAAATTCCTTTGAAAAAAGAATAAGCGAATCAATTACCGGCTGAAGTGAAATGTTTTCAGCTGGCCTGTTTATCTCTCTGAAGGTATCATCATCGGCTGCATCAAGGCTGGGAACAACAATGTCAAACTCATGCAGCGCCTCTCTTACCTCCGGTTCCGTTATGAGTGTGGAGTTTGTAAGAATGACCAAAGGGTGGTTGATGATTTTTTTGATTTTCACGGCTATTGTTTTCAGGTCAATATTCAGCGTGGGCTCCCCGCTTGCCGTTATCGTAACCACATCCAGACTGTCCCGGAACTTTTCATACTCGTTGCTGAATTCCTCAATCAAATCATCAATAGGGACAAAATGCCCCCTTGTAACAGTTCTTTTTGTCGTTTTACCCAGTTCGCAGTACAGGCAATCCAGCGTGCATATTTTCTTCTCCCCTATTATATCAACACCGAGGGATCTACCCAGTCTTCTTGAGGGAACGGGACCGAATATATAAGTCATAATTTACAAACCTCTAACCGGTATAATATTCACAATACTTCCCTTTTCAAGGGTTCCGACATTTTCATCCATCATCACAAGGCCGTTGACATCAAAAAAATTCAGAAAATGCGATGTTTTCTGGGAACCCGGATCATAAGCAACCGGTTCACCGTCTTCAATTTTCACAACTGTCCTGTTAAAATATAAAGCATTAATTCTCGAGCGCATAGGTGTGCCAAGTTTCCCCTTAATAATATTATTCTCAAAATTTTTTATGCCACAGCTTTTACGCACAAACGGCAAAAGGTACAAAATCAGATTAGTGGCAAATGCAGCCGGGTATCCCGGCATCCCGAATATTGTGCAATTTTCATTCCTTGCAACCATCAAAGGGCTCCCCGGTTTTATAGCCGTTTTGTTAATGATAATCTCATAATCGTATTCATGTAAAATTTTCTTTACGAAATCATATTTACCCATGGAGACGCCGCCGGAGCTCACCAGAATATCATACTCATTAGATTTTTCCAAAACTTCTGCAATGTCTCCTTCGTTATCGCCGAAACGGCCAAGATATTCTATATCCGCAGGTAAATACTTTAGCAAAGACAGTAATATATATCTGTTTGTATTAAATACATGCCCTTTTTTGTAATCTTCCCCTGGTTCAAGAATTTCATCACCTGTTACAAAAACACCAATTTTAGGCTTTTTATATACATTTACGTCTTTTTTGCCGGAATAACAGAGAGCAGGGTAGGCGAGATCATTCAGCAATCTGCCGTGCTCAGCAAAAAGAGCATTCTCCGGGAATTCTTCACCTGCCAAATTTATATTAACCCCTTTTTCAGGCTGCCGGCTCAGCCGGATTTGGCCATTTTTTTCAACCACATCCTCCACCCGAACAACCGCATCGGCATTATCAGGGACGATTCCGCCGGTCATTACAAAAATGCATTCACCGGTCTGAAGTTTTGCACTTTTTAAATCCCCCGGTACTGACTCACCTTTGATCCTGTATTCATTTTTATCCCACATAACGAGAGCATAACCGTCCACTGCGCTTTTTTTGCAGTCCGGAAAAGGAAAATCCGTATATAAATCCTCAGCCAATACTCTGTTAAAAGCTTCATTAACAGCTACCCGTACTGTCTGCAAATTCAGAGGGATATCTTTTAATATTTTAAGGGCATCTTTATATTTGTGCATTTCTCACTCCGCTTCTACATTATATGCTTTACGTGAAAAAACAAGTTTTAATACCAGTACACATAGGAATGCGAACACAACCACCAAAACACTTGCCGCTAAGCCTTTTTGGAAATTCCCCTCTGTCATATTGAGATAAATATTTATGGGGATGTTCGCCGTTATGCCTGCAATTCCTCCACCGATCATAAGGGTAGCTCCGAATTCACCCAGACTCCTCAGCCAGCTGAGGATAAGTCCGCCCATTATACCGTTAAAGGCAAGCTTGAATGTGGTATCGTAGAAAGATCTGAAACTGGATGCCCCCAGAGTCATCGCTATTCTTTCATATACCGGAGGAATCATTTCAAAAGCACCTTTGCTTGCTTTGACAGTAAAAGGAAAGGATATAAAAAACTGTGCGATCACAGCCCCTGTAAAAGTGAAAACAACTTCCATCACTTTTGAAACAGCTGATATATTAAAAAATGTTAAAAGAAGTACACCCACTATCAGTGGCGGGATAATCAACGGGATATCAAAAAGGCTGTCCAACATTTTGCTTAACATACTTTTCTTTCTGGCGAGATAATAGCCTGACGGTATACCCAAAAGGGCCGAAAAGAAAGTGGCTGCCAGGGAACTTTTCAGACCGAAAATAACTGCTGCTATAAAATTATTATCTTTAAAAAGGGATATTATGCTCCCCATATCCGTCAGCAGAAAACCGGCGGAAATTATCAGTAAAATAAAAAGCGCCAGCATAAAAACAAAAGCACTGGAAATTGTCGTCAGCTTCATTAATCTGCTCTCTGCATTACCACATCAAAGCCGTATTCTTCAAATATTTGCGTATTTCTCCTTACATATTCCAAAAATGATTTGGCAAGAGCTTTATTTTTGCTGTATTTCACCAGAGAAATATAAGCCGTTACTTCGACATTGTACTCATCGGGAATTTTAACATATTTCAGATTGTTTAGTCTTGCACCGGCATCGTAAATAAGACCGGCATCAACAGTGGAGCTTAACACGTAGTTAATGGTCTGTGATACGTTCGTGGGATTAATGATTGTATTGCTTTTAATCTTATCAGCAACTTTTTCAGGCATCTTAGGCTCTATTTTCATTTGGTAGGTTTTGCCTATGGCCATGGTGTCCGGATTTCCCAAAGCAATCTTTACCCCCGGCTTAAGCAAATCATCAAAATTTGTAATCCTGGTTTCAGCTTTTTTTGAAAGACCGAATACAGGTGTTTGAACAAGCAGTTTCTCTCCGTAAAAAACCACATTCTCAGACAATGCCTTTTCGTAATACTTTTCATTAGCAGGGGTATAGATATCACCTTTTTTTGATAAAATAATCTTATTCAGAATCTGCCCTGAGCCGCCGAGAATCAAAACAACCTCATCCTCGTGTGTTTCATTGTACTGCTTTACAATGGCTTTTCCCGGTTTGGTCATTGACGCTGCAAGATACCAGTAAATTTTTTCTGCATACACATTAAATGCAAAAAGGCATACAAACAGACTTAAAAAAAACTTCATATAAAACTCCTTTGTTAATTAGGTTAGCGTAAATATCTGACATAGTGTTTTACAAAAAAGAGACCTCTCCGCTTCGGTCGAGGTGACAGTACGTTGTGTCATTTTGATCGCCCACGCTGTGTCCGCCGACTGTCGGGGGCGGAGAGAAATCTATATGCCAAACAAGTATGCAATTATATTTATCTATCTTTTGTTAAAACAATACTCTGCTGTTTCAGCGAGACACTAACCTTTTTATTTATACAAAGATTCATTTTTTCGCAGGCGTGTACCGGTACAACAGAGTGTATATCCAATCCGTTGTCAGATGTAATGCTGATAAAATAGTCTTTGCCGGCATTTTTCATTCTTTTTATACGGCCGGTTACAATATTTTCCTTGAGACTGGATTTTATATCGTGATCAGGCCTTATTATCATAACATTTTCCGGACGGATGCAAATATGGGAGGCATCTTCTCTTTTGTTTTCCCTGTCAAATGTAAACTCATACCCATTGTCACATAAAACACGATTATCAGATATATGAAAGGCATTCCATATATTTTTAAATCCCATAAGACAGGCAGATTCGACATATACAGGCTTACTGTACAACTCCTCTTTTTTCCCCGATTCGATAATTTTCCCCTTTTCCACAAGCACTAAATCTTTCGCAAATAGGTAGGCATCACTCAAATTGTGGGTTATGAATACAGACGGGATATTCAGGTCATCTGAAATATCAGCGACCAGCTCCCTGAGGGATTCGGCATTACTGCTGTCTAATGCACTGAAAGGCTCATCTAATAAAAGTATGGAGGGCTTTAATACAAGTATCCGCGCTAAAGCTACCCGTTGTTTTTGCCCACCGGAAAGTTTTTGGACTGGAGAGCCAAGTTTTTCTGATATGCCAAGTTTTTCTGCAATCTCACCAATACCGTAGCCGGGATTGCTTTTATCGGAAAATTTTAGGCCGTATTGTATATTTTCCCTTACATTAAGATGGGGAAATAGTGTGTATTCCTGAGGGATATAACCCACTTTACGGGTATTTACCGGCATATTTATTTTCTTGCAGCTGTGGAAAAATATTTTGTCATTCAATTTTATATGCCCTTTATCAGGACTGAAAAAACCGGCTATCATTTTGATAATAGAAGATTTTCCGGCACCTGAAGGGCCGAAAAGAACAATTCTGTTAGAATCGGCACTGAATTTAAAATTAAAGTCTACCCCCTTAAGCTTTTTTGTAACGTCTATCTCAAACATACACCTTTCCCGAAAGAACATACCGGATACACTGAGATTTTTTAAAACTCAGCATTTCGAATATTTAATTTGTATTCTTAATTTTTTCACTTTACCTCCAAACAATAAAAAAGCCGGTTACCTGTAATCAGATAACCGGCTTAATATTTTATCAGTGCTATAAAATTACCAGTTATCTCCTTTCCAAATCTCGGGAGGCATAAATGTTTCCATTTATACCCTGGGGGCTGAACCCAGCCGGTTCACAAGTCATATCGAAATTTTATCGACTTAGATTTGTGAACTCGGAGATACTTTTTTCTTATTACAAGTATTCGTAACAGTCAAGTTTTTTATTTTCATCTTTCATTAAAAGTGCTACATTTTTATAATATTAAAGAGGTGAAAATGAGTAAGATATATTTAAACGATATTATTTGCTCCATTTCAGATGTTGTGGATCTGTACAGCCCTCTCACTGCAAAGCACAGCGCTCGTGTAGCCACAATTGCCTACAACTTAGCTAAATCAATGTCATTGAGCAACGATAGGGTTAATAAAATATATATAGCGTCTCTCTTGCACGACATCGGATCTGTATCTTATCATGACAGAGTGGATTGCCTCAATTTTGAAAAAGATGAGACAGTAATCAACGGATATGGAAAAGAAAGCGAAAAGCGTATATCAAAACATGCTGAGGTTGGATATTACCTGCTTCGCTATTTGAAGCATTTAGGCCATATTGCTGAAATAGTAAGATATCACCACACTAAATGGCATGGCAACAGTACATTAATAGATGACAAGGGAATACCTGTTGAAGCTAACATTATCCATCTTGCCGATACGATAGAGCTTTTTATAAAACCGGACAAAGATATACTCACCCAAAAGTACAGCATAAGAACAAATATCAGCAAATATAAAGACCGTTTCCATGAAGAATTATTTAAATGTTTTTTTGAAATATCCAAAGCTGATGCGTTCTGGCTTGAAATAGACCACAGATCTGCCAAAAGTGATTACCTGCAGCAAAGCAAAAATGAAATGATAATAGAGGATATGAATGAGCTAAAAGATTTTTCCTCAGTGCTCAAAAGAATTATAGATTTCAGAAGTTTTTTCACTTCGAACCACTCTACTTCGGTAGGCAACTGTGCACGTTATCTTGCCGGCGAAATGGGATTCAACAGTACAGAACAAGAAATGATTACAATTGCTGGTTATCTTCACGACTTAGGGAAGCTGGCAATACCTTCTGAAATAATCAACAAACCCGGACCGTTAACCAACGACGAATACAGTATCATAAGATCACACCCGTACCTCACTTATAAAATTCTTACTCCTATAAAACAGCTGGATACCATAAAAATATGGGCAGCTCTGCATCACGAGCAAATGTCTGGAAATGGGTACCCTTTTAGAAAAACTGAAGAAACCATTCCTCTGGGATCAAAAATCGTCAATTACATAGATATTTTTGTAGCTCTTGCCGAAGATAGACCTTACAGGAAAGGGATGTCTAAAAAAGATGTCGAAAATATACTAAAAGATAAATCTGAAAATAATATAGTTTCACCATATGTCCACTCTGTGGCTTCCGGCGTGATAGATTATATAGAAGAAACAAGAAAGGAAAGTGAAACAGAGAAGAAACAAGAAAGGAAAGTGAAACAGAGAATAAAAAAGAATTTGAAAAATTTATCAGTACCATTAGCAATTCAAATACCGTTTAATTTAAAATCAAAAACCATTTGAATTTTCTTGACATAATTAATTTTATTACTGTATATACACTCATGCGCTTTTTAATAACCTTCCTAACAGTTTTTATTTTTTGGTCTATGTTATCAGGGACTTTCACCAAAATACTGTTTGCATCCGCTTTGATTTACTCCTTGCTGACTGCATATTTTTCTTATGACTACTTCATAGAATCCATCAATTTTACGGGAATTAAGCGGATTTTTAAATTTATAGCCTATCTGCCATGGCTTTTCTGGGAAATTATTGTTGCAAATCTTCAGGTTGCATACATTGTCCTCAGTCCGAAAATGCCGATATCTCCCGAACTGGTGGAGACTGAGACCGATCTGAAAACCGATTACGGAAAAACGGCGCTTGGCAATTCCATTACATTGACCCCCGGTACAGTTACAATCGAAATTGAAAACAGCAAAATTTTAGTACACGCAATTACAAAGGAGCATGCTCAGGATATAAAAAATAAAGATATAGAGAAAAAAATATTGAGGATTGAAGCATAAATATGTTCAGCTTTATAGCAGTGATAATCCTTATCGGTGTATTTTTTGTGCTCTTCAGAGCTATAAAAGGTCCTACTATATTCGACCGGGTATTGTCTGTAAACCTGATCGGCACAAAAGCCGTTGTTGTAATCGCGTTAATTGGCTTCATGCACAATAGGCCAGAATTTATGGATATAGCCCTCACATATGCGCTTATTAATTTTATCGGAACAATAGCTTTCCTGAAATATATAGAAAAAAACAGACTGGATTAAAAGGAATCATTTGACGAATGAGTATACTTGATGTGGTTACACTGATTTTACTTCTTGCTGGAAGTTTTTTTATGTTGGTGGCTTCCATTGGAATGATTAGGCTGCCGGATTTTTATACAAGAATGCACGCCGGCGGCAAAGCCGATACCTTGGGGCAGGGTTTAATATTTTTAGGGCTTGTCGTTTACGAAGGTTTTAGTTTCATCAGCCTTAAAATGTTGATAATTTTTGTTTTTATATTCATAGCAAACCCCACTGCCACACACGCCGTGGCCAAAGCTGCCTATAAAGGTGGATTAAAGATATGGAGCAGGGACAATAATGATAGCGGTTGATTTTCTTCTTCTTTTACTTTTGGTGATTATCGCTGTAGCCGCCATTTCGGCAAAGGATATCCTTACCAGTATAATGCTTCTTGGCAGCTACAGTCTTGTAATCGCAATGGAGTGGGTGCTGCTCAATGCTGTCGATGTTGCTTTTACTGAAGCAGCTGTGGGTGCAGGGATATCCACCATACTGATGATAGCGGTTCTTACCAGGGTACCGCGTTTTGAAAAGGAAATGACAGAGCAAAAGCATTTTTTTGATCTTTTTAATCGTTCAGAACTGTTGGCACTGGCCACAGTGGTTATAACAGGTATTCTACTTATATCGGGAACCTGGGATATGCCTGCTTTCGGAGATCCGAATTCCCCGGCAAATTCCTATCTATCACCTGAATACATCGCAAGAAGTTATCCTGAAACAGGATCACATAATATTGTCACTGCAGTACTGGCAAGCTACAGGGGGTATGATACACTGGGAGAAACGACCGTAGTTTTTACCGCGGCTATCTGCTTAATTTTGTTAATCAGGAGCTATAAAAATAATGAAAGATGATGTTATTTTAAGAACCATTACAAAATTTATGCTCCCTTTTATACAGATTTTTGCATTTTATACCCTTGCCCACGGCGAGATAAGTCCTGGGGGTGGATTTCAGGCGGGAGTAATTTTTGGATCAAGCTTTATACTTATTGCTCTCGTATTCGGCAAAAAGGAAGCCCGCTCAAAAATGCCCAGGAGTGTAAACGACGTTCTTATCTCCACAGGGGATTTCATCTATGCTTTTACAGGACTATTTTGCATTTTTGCAGGCGGTTTTTTTCTTGAGTATGGTGAGCTCCCATTTCATTCGGCAAAAGAGGGTAACCACATAGGTATGATTATCATTGAACTCGGCGTTGCAATAACAGTGGCAGCAGTAATGATGACAATATTTTTCGAAATTGCGGGGAAAGAAGATGATTGAGTTCATAGCGGATAAATATAATTTCTGGATAGCAATAGTGTTAATGATGATAGGTTTTTACGCTATCATTGCCAAACACAACCTGGTGAAAAAGGTAATCGGTTTAAATATCTTTCAGACTTCCGTATTTCTTTTCTATATTTCCATAAGCAAGGTCAACGGCGGCACAGCACCGATAATATGGCATCCAGAAGGACACGCCGAAGTTGTTTACGACAATCCACTGCCCCACGTACTCATACTCACAGCCATTGTTGTATCCGTAAGCGTCACAGCGGTAGCACTGGGTATCATTGTAAAATTATATAAAAATTACGGTAGTATAGAGGATGATGAAATCAAATTAATAGAGCACAATGAGCCGGAGTTGGATTCCAAATGATTGATTTTTTTACGACACATGCACCCGTTCTGACTATTGTGGTTTTTATTTTCGGAGCGTTATTAGCTCCGGTATTTGGAAGGATAAATAATTCCTTATCTTATTACTGTGCTCTTATAACAACTGCTCTTTCGTTTGTGCTGTCCGTTTATCTCCTCTTTTCGGTTTATAATAACGCCCCCCTTGAATATTTACTCGGAGGCTGGAAACCCCCGTACGGCATTGAATATCGCGTTGATATTCTAAATAGCTTTATCCTTTCGGTGGTGTCTTTTGTATCTTTTCTTTCAGTAATTTACGGATACGGAAGTATAAAATCTGAAATCTACGAGAAAAGACATCCTGCTTTTTATTCGGTCTATCTGCTTTTTATCGGCGGAATGATGGGTATCCTCATAACAAACGATATATTTAATATGTACGTTTTCCTGGAAATAACATCTTTGGCAGGCTACGCGCTGATTGCTATGGGCAGGACAAGATATTCATATATGGCAAGTTTTAATTATCTTATTTTGGGATCGGTTGGAGCAACGTTTTTTCTGATAGGTATTGGTTATTTATACATGCAAACAGGAACACTTAATCTGACAGATTTAGCCCAAAGACTTCAGGGTCATTTTGATACAAACGTGGTACTTGTGGCTATAGCATTTATCGTTGTTGGACTTATGCTTAAAATGGCCGTTTTCCCTCTTCATTTCTGGTTGCCGGACGCTTACACCTATTCCCCTTCTGTGATAAGCGCAGCTATGGCCGGGACATCAACAAAAGTGGCTGCCTATCTGCTGATCAGACTTATGTACACTATTTTCGGTATACAGGCAGGTTTTTCAGGAATAAATTTTTCAGGAATTATCATAGTAATTGCCAGTATAACTATTCTGGCAGGTTCTATTATCGCAATATCACAGACCGATTTGAAAAAAATGCTGGCTTTCTCTTCCATAGGCCAGATAGGTTATATTCTTATCGGAACGGCAATGGTAAATAAATACGCTTTTGCCGGCGGACTCCTTCATATACTAAATCATGCCATGATGAAAACAGCCCTTTTTATGGTTGCAGGCGGTTTTTTTTACAAATTTACGTCTACAAAAATAAATGATTTAAAAGGTATGGGCCGGCAGATGCCGTTTGCATCTGCTATGTTTCTCATTCTATCTCTTTCCATGGTGGGCATCCCTCTTACCGTAGGTTTTATATCTAAATGGTACATCATACTTGGGGCTGCTCAGTCAGGTTACTGGATAGTCGTGCCGGTAATACTTTTGAGTTCTCTGTTAACAGCTATATATTTCGGAAGGGTTGTTCATAATTTATTTTTTAAAGATTCAGAAGCCTCAAATACAGGAATTTTGCACGCAAAAATCCCTTACTCCATGGTGAGCTCCACGGCTGTACTTGTTTTTTTATGTATTTTTTTCGGTGTTTTCGCATATATGCCTGTTGAAATATCGCTGAAAGCCGCTGAAAATATTATAGGGGCTATGCCATGGAAATGATTCAATCACTAACTCCGGTGTATGCTGTTCTGGTCTCGCTGAGTGCAATCATACCTATATATCTCTCCCGTAACAATCCCAATCTCCGGGAGTTCTGGACGATTTTGGCGGCTATTGTAAAATTTATAATTGTATTATCACTAATTCCACCTCTGCTAAAGGGGCAGACTGTCGGAATTAATCTTTTTGAAATATTGCCGGGCATCAGCTTCGGCTTTCGGGTGGATTCACTCGGTCTGATTTTTGCGCTTATGGCTTCATTCTTATGGATACTCACTTCGTTTTATTCCATCGGCTATATGAGAAGTCTGAAGGAGCATAACCAGACACGTTATTTTGTATGTTTTGCCGGCTCACTTTCGGCGACCATAGGAGCGGCTTTCGCTGCAAATTTGTTTACCATGTATATATTTTACGAAGCACTGACGCTGTTTACCTATCCATTGATAGCTCATGAGGAAACCGATGAAGCATTCAGAGGGGCAAGGATATACCTGATTTATCTTCTCGGGACGTCTATAGCATTTTTACTGCCTGCAATTATAGGTACTTATCTGGCGGCAGGATCTCTGGAATTTGTTAACGGGGGGCTACTTGCTGCAACAGCTTCAAAAGGGCTGAGCAGTACTTTCTTAGTTGTACTATTTGCCCTCTTTATACTTGGTATAGCCAAGGCTGCAATTATGCCATTACACTCATGGCTGCCCAATGCAATGGTTGCACCCACTCCGGTAAGTGCACTTCTGCACGCTGTTGCTGTGGTCAAAATGGGGGTTTTTGTTGTACTTAGGGTTGTTCTGTACGTTTTTGGTATTGATCTTATGTCCGCCTTGGGGATAGGAACTTTTTTGGCATATTTTGCAAGTTTTACCATACTCCTGGCATCCATTATTGCTCTGAGGCAGGACAATATCAAAGCGAGATTAGCGTACTCAACCATCAGTCAGCTATCATATATTGTTGTAGGGGTATCACTTCTCAGTTTAAGCGGTGTTAAGGGCTCTATTCTGCATATTGTTGTGCACGCTTTTTCCAAAATTACTCTTTTTTTCTGGGCAGGAGCAATGGCTGTTGGAACCCATAAGAAATATGTCAGTCAGCTGTCCGGAATTGCAAAAAAAATGCCTGTAAGCATGGCAATATTTACCGTTGGAGCTCTTTCTCTCATCGGTCTGCCGCCTTTCAGCGGTTTTTTGAGTAAATGGTATTTGTTAAAAGGCAGCCTGGAAGCCGGACTGGTACCGATTGCATTTGTTTTTATGATAAGCTCATTTTTGAATGCATGCTATTTTCTTCCCATAATATATATTGCTTATTTCGGAAAAATATCTCCGGAGGATGAAAAAGATTCTCATATAAAAGAAGCACCAAAAATGATGTTAGTGCCGATGTGCATAACTGCGACTATGGTTATACTTATTTTCTTCTTCCCGGGTATTGTTACAAGTTTAATAGACTTAGCTTTAAATGGTATATTTTAGGGAGAACAAATGCAAAATAATCACAAGGAAAACAAAGACCGTTTAGAGCATGAGCCCGTAAAGGGATATAAAAAAGCTTTTGTAATTGCTTCTACTATAGCTTTTTTTTATCTTTTTATAATTTTTATATTTTCATAGAGGTTTAACTTATGGAAAAAAAAGGTATTTTTGATAATCCGAGAAATCTGAAAATTTTACTTGCGGCATTATACATACTGTGCTTTGTAAGTTTTGCCGCGGAACTTCTTATTCATAAGCACACCTATTTTGATTGGGAAAAATGGCCTTTGTTTTATGGAAGCTACGGCTTCATCAGCTGTGTTATGCTGGTTTTAGTGGCAAAATATATAGTAAGGCCTTTGATTATGCGAGATGAGGACTTTTATGATAGATAACTTTCCGCCTTTTGCAGTATTCTACCTTGGCAGCCTTCTTGTACTTCTAACTAAAGGCAGAATACGCAATACAATCCTGGTGGCTGTACCGGTTATCAGCTTTATTCTGTTGACAAATGTCGATGCTGGAAAATATCTTGAATACTCATTTTTAGATTATACGCTGAATCTTTACAGAGTTGACAAGCTTTCTTCAGTTTTTGGTTATGCATTCCTGATAATAAGTGTGGCTATAGCATTTTACGGATTTCATGTTAAAAACAATAAAGAATATGTTATTGGCTTGATATATGCCGGAAGCGGCTTAGGAGCAGTTTTCGCCGGTGATCTTCTGACACTTTATTTCTTCTGGGAAGTAATGACAATAGCTTCAACTTTCATAATATGGAATGGCAAAACCAAAGATTGCATACAAGCAGGTTTCAGATACTTCCTTTTTCATTTGGCCGGTGGACTGATTTTATTGTTTGGAATTATTCTTTATATTTCTGAGACAGGCAGTACAGAGTTTGTGCATATGGGATGGACTGACCTGGCTACAGGTCTCATAATGCTGGGCTTTGGAGTAAATGCTGCTTGGCCACTTTTGCATACATGGCTTGTGGATGCATATCCAAAGGGAAGTTTTCTTGGTACGGTAATGCTAACTGTTTTCACAACTAAAACAGCCATCTATACCCTGGCAAGAGGTTTTTCCGGTGAAGAATTGCTGATTGTAGTAGGTGCCGTAATGACAGCTTTTCCCATTTTTTATGCTGTCCTGGTAAATGATTTAAGAAAAGTACTGTCATACAGTTTAATTAACCAGCTGGGTTTTATGGTGGCAGGTATAGGTGTGGGTACCACCCTGGCTATAAACGGGGCAGTGGGGCAGGCATTTGTTCATATAATGTTTAAATCTTTATTGTTTATGGGAATGGGTGCTGTTTTTTACCGAACCGGTAAAATTAATGCCACAGACTTGGGAGGGCTTTACAAATATATGCCATGGACTACAGTTTTTACAATAGTAGGTGCACTTACTATATCAACATTTCCATTTTTTAGTGCTTTTGTTACCAAGTCCATGATTTTATCATCAATAGCGCATGAAGGCTACGGTATTGTGTGGCTGACATTGGTGTTTGCCTCTGCAGGCGTCTTGCATCATTCAGGAATAAAAATTCCTTATTTTGCTTTTTTTAGTCACGACAGTGGATTAAGGCCGAAGGAAGCCCCCTGGAATATGCTTGTTGCCATGGGTTTTCTGGCAGGATTAAATATTTTACTTGGTATATATCCCGCCCCTTTAATTAATATTTTGCCCTATGAAGTCAGTTACAATCCCTATACCTTAGGCCATGTCATATACCAATATCAGTTATTACTATTCTCCATTTTAGCTTTTACACTACTTTTAAGATCGGGGGTTTACCCTGCTGAAATAAGGGCTATAAATTTAGATTTTGATTACTTTTACAGGAAAGCTGGTACTATTTTCATGAAATTTGAGGATAATTACATACTTCCCTGCTTCAACTTTTTTAAAAAACTGTTTTTTGAATCCATACCATCTCTCCTGAATTATTTAACAAAGGACCCTGTTAAACTTATTTACCGGGTTTTGGAAGATGAACCTATGGGAGACGATGGGATTAAAATGCAGGGTTGGCTTATTGGTTGGTCTGTCTTCGTTGTAACGGTTTTTCTTGTTATCTATCTGTTAGTCTTCATGCATTTTTAGACTTTTCCTTTCAGATATACCTGAAATGAGTTCCCGCCGTAGCTATTGGTCTTAAGCTTTACAACACCCTCATAAAGGCTGGCTATATGCTTAACAATTGATAGCCCGAGTCCTGTCCCCGAATATTGCTTATTCCTTGATTTTGAACATGTATAAAAACGTTCAAAAATTCTGTCCCTGTCTGCTTCAGGAATTCTCGGCCCTTCATCATCAACAGTTACCACTAAATAATCACCGCTTTTCTTCAGAAAAACATCTATTTTATCACCATCACTGTACTTTACCGCATTATCCACCAAGTTGGTTATTATACTGTACAGATGCTCATTAAAAATATTAACATTTAAATCATCAACCTGAAAATTAACAGATATACCTTTGGTAGCGCTGTAAAGGGTTTCCAAATCTTCTTTCATTTGCACTAAATTTACGGACTCATCCACTTCAAAATCATCACCCACAGATTCTAATTTATGAAGTTCCACTATGTCATTAATCAATTCATTCAACCTGTTGGATGAAGAATAAATTGTCTGCAAAAACTTTTTCCTGGTCTTAGTATCCAAGCTATCGTTACTAATCAGAGTTTCGGCATAATTCATAATCATAGAAATAGGTGTTTTTAATTCATGAGAAATGTTGCCGGTCAGCTCAGCTTTGAATAATTCATATTTTATGCGTCCGGTAATATCGTGAATAATAACAAGTTTTTGACTATCCAGCGTATTCAGATACACTTCAAAAACCTTTTCTCTAAAAGGTATCTGTGTTCTTTTTATATTATCTTTTTGCATGATATCATCAAAGAAGTTAATTAACTCAGCATCATTCAGTGCTTTGTGGAGGTTGTCACCTATTTTCAAATTAACATCAAAAAGCTCAAGAAAACTGTCATTTACATGAATAATATTATTATCCAAATCAGTTAAAATGATACCTTCATCCATCACTGTAAAAATCAGCTTTAATTTTTCCTGCTCATTTTTAATAGTATTCTGTTTCTGCAGCATAGCATTATAGATTTTATAAATCAAAGAAGCTATTTTAGCCATATGAGCATCTCGAAACCTTGGGAAATGAATATTCGTTTTTCCATCCTCAATATTATCTGCAATATAGTTAAGCTTTTGAATCGGGAGGGAAAATTTTCTTGCAAGCAAGGCAGCAATAATACCGATTGTTATTGTTAAAACAGCAAAAACAATACTCATTTGAAGGTTGATACTGTTCTCAATTTCTGTCAGATAAAAAAGCGGATATGCTAATCGCAGGACATTTCCGTTAGGCAACGTTTTGGCAAAATAGAATAATTTTTCATTAACAGTTTTGCTGTATCTGATGCTGCTGCCCTCTCCCTTTGCGTAGGCAGCTTTTATTTCTGGTCTGTTTGCATGATTATCAAGATGCTGAATTTCGCTGTAGCCTACGTCAGAGTCAATCAGGACCCGCCCCGATTTGTCAATAAGGGTAAACCGCAAGGAGGTTTCCTCAGAAATATTCGAATATTTTTCATAAATAGCGGTATCTCTTTCATTTACATCGATGAAATCTTCACTGGCTATAGTCCATTTCTGTTTAGTATCCTGTAGCAGCTGATTTCTCGCTTCGCCGCTCACAGTTTTTTGTATAAAAAAGAAGCTAAATATTAAAGTAATAAAAATGGGTAATGTGATAAGAAGAAAAAATTTTACAAACGTTTGCATTATCTATTCAACCTTATAGCCTATTTTAGGGATGGATTTGATAATATTTCCTTTTTTCCCTAATTTTTTTCTCAAAGAAGAGATATGAGAATCCACAGTTCTTGTATATACATCAGAATCGTATCCCCAAACTGTACTCAAAAGCTGATTTCTGGTGAACACCCTTTTGGGATGCTTCAGAAATAGCAAAAGCAGTTCAAATTCTTTGTGTGTCAGTGTAACTTCTGCATTATCGCAAAATACCCGGTAATCATTTTCATCAACAACAAGGTTGTCATACTCAATAACTTTTCTATCCCTTGCATGAGGAGAACGCTTCATAAGAACCTTAACCTTAGCAATGAGAACTTTTATGCTGAAAGGTTTTGTCAGATAATCATCAGCACCTGCTTCAAGGGCGTTTACAATATCATTTTCACTGCTTTTGGCAGAAATTATAATAACAGGTACATCCAAATATTTGGAATTTGATCTTATTAGATTGAGGAATTGTGTCCCTTTTAGCCCCGGTAGCATAATATCAAGTAAAATCAAATCAGGAACAAATTCTTCTATAATAATTAAAGCATCATTGGCATTATCTGTATCGATTACAACATGCCCTTCGTTTTTCAAATTAAATGTTATAATTTCTCTTAACGAATCTTCATCTTCTATTAGCAATATTTTACTCATCAGATTCTCCGAGTAACTCTTCAATATCATTATCGTCAAAAAAGGTGTGTTTGATTATTTTGCCGGTAACCATAAAATACACCAACTCAGCAATATTGGTGGCATGATCAGCTATACGCTCCAAACTACGGGTAATAAACATCAGTGAAATAGCACCCTTGGTTTTCCTTATATCTTCTGCAAGATAAGTAATCAGCTCCCGTAAAATCTGGCTGTGTAAATTATCTATATAATCATCCTTTTTAATCACACTGAACGCAAGTTTAACATCTTTATTAAAATATGCTGTGACAGAATTTTTTACCATAGACGAAGCCGAATCAGCCATTTTGGGTAAATCTATATAAGGTTTTATCGGTGGGACCTGATTTAATTTTATAACTTCTTTGGAAATTTCTACACAATGATCGCCTATTCTCTCAAGATCAACAATAATTCTGAGTGCTGTTGTTATAAATCTTAAATCCACTGCTTTGGGCTCATATAAAGCCAGCGCTTTAAGACAAAATTCGTCTATCTGCGTATCATATGCATCAACTTCATCATCACGTTTTATGACTTCTTCTGCCAATGTGGAATCTCTGTCCACAAGTGAAACAATAGAATCCTCTATCATGGAAGTGGAAAGCTGACTCATTTTTGCTAACATCTTTTTCAGTTCAAGGTACTCCATTTCTATTTTTTTCATATATCTCTCCGAATTATTTATAAAGTATTATATATTTTTCCAAACAAATACTCAATACGTTGTCTATTTTTAAGTCAAATTTGTTATAAAGTTGTTAAAATAATGTAAACAAATTATAAAAACACGTTAAATTATTTTTTTCTTTTATTGAACTCTTGAAAAAATCATATATCATTGTGGGAACAAAATATATAAGAGAGGTAGTATATGAACGTTTTTAGGACTTTTTTGGCGGCTGCGGTTTGTCTGTTATTCGCATCAGTCGTAACAGCGCAGAACAATGAAGATGTTGCCGCTGTTGTGGGAAACAAAAAAATTTACATGAGCGAAGTTAATGATGTTCTCGTAAATGTAATGAGACAAAACGGTATTCCTGAGGGGCAAATAGATTTAAACTCTCCTCAGCTGGCTGAAGCACGAAAATCAGTTTTGGAAAATCTGGTCAACAGGGAACTGCTATTATTAGAATCATCAAAAAACGAACCTGAGAACCTGGATGAGCTCGTTGACAACGAAATATCAAATATTAAATCAGAGTTTGAAACGGAAGAGGAGTATCAGCAAGCTCTACAGCAAAATCGAATGGATGAAGAAAAACTTGTTAGCCGTTTAAAAAAGAATATTCTTCTGGATCAATATGTAAACAATATCCAGGAAGAGGTAACAGTCAGCGAAAGTGAAATGAAAACATATTACAAAAACAATAAAAGCGATTTTCAGCAGAAAGAGCAGGTAAAGGTATCACACATTATCATACTTTCCGGCAAGAACGGAAAATATGATAAACCGGAAGAAAAAATTAACGAAATCTATAAAAAGGTAAAAAACGGAGAATCTTTTAGTACACTGGCCAAAGAATATTCTGAAGACGGAAGTGCTCAAAATGGAGGCAGTTTAGGTTATATAACAAGAGGAACAACAGTTCCCTCTTTTGAGGAAAAAGCTTTTTCCACTGAAATCGGAGAAGTAAGTGAGCCTTTTAAAACCAAATTCGGATATCATATTCTGAAAGTGGAAGATAAAAAAGAGGAAAAACAACTATCTTTCAATGAAGTTAAAGATGAGGTGGAACAGATATTAGTAGAGGAAAAAACCAAAAACAAACTTGATGAAAAGATTAATGAATTAAAGCAAAAATATGACGTGCAGATAAATATATAATAAAAGCCCTCTTCAAGAGGGCTTTTATATTAGTAATTTTCAGCCAATAGTTCAAAATGATCAATGGGATGAGCGCAAGCCGGACACTTTGCAGGAGCTTCACTGCCTTCATGAATGTACCCGCAGTTTCTGCATTTCCAGAGAGTCTTGTTCTCTTTTTTGAATACTTTTCCTTTATCTACATTTTCAGCAAGTTTCAAATATCGTTTTTCGTGAGCAACTTCAACTTCTGCAATTTTTCTAAACTGGTGGGCAATTTCCGGAAAACCTTCCTCTTCGGCAACTTTGGCAAACGTTGGATAGAGATCCGAATGTTCCTCATTTTCCCCGGCCGCAGCTGCTTTTAAATTTTGGTATGTATTACCAAGTGAAACAGGATATTCCGCTGTAATTTCAACCGGAATAGGCTCATTTAGGCCAAGATTTTCGACAATATGTTTGTAAAACCTTTTGGCATGCTCTCTTTCATTCTCTGCAGTTTCCAGAAAAATTCCTTCAATCTGCCTGTAGCCTTCCTTGTTGGCAACAGCTGCAAAATACGTATAACGGTTACGTGCCTGAGATTCGCCGGCAAAAGCTTTCATTAAATTCTCAAGTGTTTTTGTGCCTTTTAAACTTTTAGCCATTTAAACTTCCTCCTTAATTTTTCTTAAATTTTAACATGAGAATACCTGTAAATCAACAGTGTTTTTTAGAATCTATCTAAGTTAAACATTGTATTATTTTATAAATAAAGTAAATTAATTAAAGAATCAAAAAGGAGGTTTATATGAGCAAAATCTATGTTGTCTTTTACAGTCTGTACGGACATGTTTACAAAATGGCTGAAGAAGTAGTTAAAGGTGCTAAAGAGGTAGAGAATACTGAAGTAAGCCTTTTTCAGGTGCCTGAACTTATGAGTGATGAGCAGCTAAAAAATGCGGGGGCTGCGGAAGCAAAAAAAGCCTTTACAAATATCCCAGTAATAACTCCTGAAATGTTACCGGAAGCAAATGCTATAATTTTCGGCACACCCACACGTTTTGGAAACATGGCGTCACAAATGAAAAATTTCCTGGACCAGACAAGCTCAATATGGCTGCAGGGAAAACTTGTGGGAAAAGTTGGGAGCGTATTCACATCCACTGCGACTCAACACGGTGGGCAGGAAACTACATTGACCAGCTTTCACACTGTACTTTTTCATCACGGAATGGTTGTAGTAGGTGTACCTTACAGTTGCGGAGAGCTCCTCAATATGAAAGAAATAACCGGCGGTACCCCTTACGGCGCATCAACACTTGCAGACGCAGACGGCTCCAGAATGCCTTCTGAAAATGAATTAAAAATCGCTCGTTTTCAGGGGAGACACGTTGCTGGCATCACCGCCAAACTAAAAAACTGAACTGAGATTTGGCTGAGGAGGATTATCCTCTCCACAGCCAAATCTTATCAATTAGTTACGATAATATTATCATTTTCAAGCTTCATCAAAAAATCTGTACTTATGTGATTAAACGGATTATTCTCCCCTTCAACTTTTATACGGAAAGTCTTTACTGAAGGATTTATTGATTTTATTGTTTTAAAAACGGTAAGAAGCATTCTGCTTTCATGAAAGCTGCCCAATGCAGCATCCGGAATGCCAAAAGAAATAACAAGATTACAACTGCCATTTTCAAAAGAGATAGATTCAAAGCTTATACTCTCAGGAACTTCTGTAAAAAAATCTTTATTATCAGGATTTTTTTTTAAATATTCAAGGGCATCCAAAGCTCTTCCGGTATCCTCTTTAAGTGGATTGACAAAGTGAGGTAGTGGATGAATTTCCAGTGATTCTTTACTTATGAAGTAAATATCTTCACTGCCAGCATAATAAAAATATATAGGCAATATAATGACTAAAGCTGCGGCAATAAAAATAAGGAATATTTGTGCTGTTTTTATATTTAATTGCATTTTTTTTAATTAGCACAATCCTGGTAAAAAGAAAAGTCTTTATAAACTTTGATATCACCCCAAAATTTTAGCATTTATAAAATATTTGCAGACAGTGAGGCTAATATGACTAAAAAAAGTTGAATATTTTTTAACTTTCTGCTAAAAAGTTCCTCTATGAAAAGATTGGAAGAGCTGCGCCAGCAGATAGACCATATTGACGACAAAATACTTGACTTACTTAACAAACGTGCAGAATGCGTTATTGAAGTAGGCAAGATTAAGCAAAAAGCCAACCGGCCCCTGTATGTCCCCTCAAGAGAAAAAGCTATTTATAACAGACTGATGAAAAACAACCCCGGCCCCTTTCCTTCGGAAGCACTAAGAAGTGTTTTCAGGGAAATTATTTCTGCCTCTCTTTCACTGGAAGAAGTGCAAAAGGTGTCATATTTGGGTCCTGAAGGAACGTTTACCCACCTTGCGGCAATCAAGCAATTTGGGTTATCTTCAAAAATGATATCTGCCAGAAGCATTCCTGAGGTTTTTGAAGATGTTGAAAAGAAAAGGGCTGATTACGGTGTAATTCCTATAGAAAACTCCCTTGAGGGTGTGGTTAACCACACTCTTGATATGTTCATGGATTCCGATCTAAATATTTGTGGCGAAATATTTATTGAAGTAAACCATAATTTAATGAATAAAACAGGGCTAGCTGAGGACATAAAAAGAATTTACTCACATCCTCATGCTATTGCCCAGTGCAGAAACTGGCTCAATAAAAATATGCCTCACATACAGATATTTGAAGTGGAATCAACAGCAAAAGCGGCTGAAATAGCCTCAAAGGATGCTTCCAGTGCTGCGATTGGCTCTGAAATGGCAGAAATCGTATATTCTTTAAAAGTGGTGAATAGAGGGATAGAGGATTTTTCCAGTAATTTTACAAGATTTTTAATCATCGGTGACGTTAAGCCTGAAAAAACAGGCAGCGACAAAACATCCATTGTATTCTCCGTCACACATGAAGCCGGATCCCTATATGCGGCTCTTAAATCCTTCGCCAAAGCAGGCATAAACATGACAAAGATAGAATCCCGTCCTTCCAAGCTGAAAACATGGGAGTATGTGTTTTATGTTGACGTAGACGGACATATAAGTGATGAAAAGATAAAACAGGCGATAGATAATTTTGCTTCCAATGTGTCTTTTTTCAAAATTTTAGGTTCATATCCAAAGGGGGAAAAATGACAGATTTCAGAAAACTTGCGGGAAAAGATATAAACGAGCTGATTCCTTATAAACCGGGCAAACCAGTAAAAGAATTAGAGAGGGAACTGGGGATTTCTGAAGCTATTAAACTTGCATCAAATGAAAATTCTCTTGGCGTTCCCGAGCTTGCTAAAAAAGCTGTGATAGAACATCTGGATGAAATGAATTTTTATCCTTACGGAGATGCTTTTTATCTTAGACGTAAACTTTCTTCTCTTTTGGAGGTGAATCCTGACAGGCTGTTATTCGGCACAGGCTCCAATGAAATAATTGAGTTGCTCATAAGGACATTTGCTAAAAAAGGGGATTCGATATTATCATATTTTCCCAGTTTTAGTGTATACGGAATCATAGCAAAAGCAGCCGGTATAGAATGCAAATGGATAAAAGTAAAAGATGACTTTTATGTGGATTTTGACAAAATAAAAGAAAATATGGATGAAAAAGTCCGAATAGTATTCCTGGCAAATCCCAACAACCCTACAGGGACATATATCTCGGCAGAACAGCTGGAAGATTTCATGGAATTTGTTAACGAAAACACTATAGTAGTACTTGACGAAGCTTATGTGGAATATGTTGACGCACACGATTTTCCCAATACTTTCAGGCTAATAAATAAATACAAAAACCTCATTTCCATGCGGACATTTTCAAAAGCTTACGGGCTTGCCGGCTTTCGCGTGGGGTATGCCATCGGCGACAAAGAAGCTATTGATATGCTAAACAGGGTAAGGCAACCTTTTAATGTGAACATGGCAGGGCAAATAGCAGCTGAAGCTGCACTTGACGATAAAGATTTTCTCAGAAAATCAATAAAGAATAACAGGGAAGGTAAAAAGTACCTTTATACTGAATTTAAGAAACTGGGGTTAAAATATGTGGAAACCCAGGCAAACTTTATACTTGTTAATGTTGGCGACGGAGAAAAAATTTTTAACAAACTCCTCAGGGAAGGTGTGATTGTGAGGTTTCTTGGTGAAGCTTTAAAAGAATATATAAGGGTCACAATCGGAACACCTGAGCAAAATAAAATTTTCATAGATAAATTGAATAAAGTACTTGGAGGTACACAATGATCATTGTTTTAAAACCTGAAGCTACCAAAGAAAACTTAGAATTTGTCATAGACAGGCTTTCCAACCTGGGATTTAAAACACATATTTCAGAAGGTGAGGAAAGAACAATAATTGGAGCTATCGGTGATGAAAGACTTTTGAGGGACAGGCCTTTATCTTCGCTGCCCGGGGTTGAAAAAGTCGTTCCTATACTAAAACCTTATAAACTTGTTAGCAAAGATTTCAAAAAAGAAAATTCGGTAATTAACATAAAAGATATAAAGATTGGCGGAAAGCATACCATGGTAATGGCCGGTCCCTGTTCCGTTGAAAACCGTGAAATGCTCTTTGAAATTATAGACAAAATTTATGACGCCGGTGCAAGAGTTTTACGGGGAGGGGCTTTCAAACCCAGGACATCTCCTTATGCCTTTCAGGGTTTGGGGGAAGAAGGGCTTAAATACCTGAGAGAAGCGGCGGATTCCAAAAATATGCTTGTGGTTACAGAACTAATGGATCCCAGGGATCTTGACCTTGTTTGTAAATATTCCGATATCATACAAATAGGCGCCAGAAATATGCAAAATTTCAGACTGCTTAAGGAAGTAGGCAAATCAGGTCACCCTGTTCTGCTTAAAAGAGGCTTATCCGCAACGATAAAAGAGTTTCTTATGGCAGCGGAATATATAGCTTCGGAAGGGAATATGGATATTATCCTCTGTGAACGGGGTATACGAACCTTTGAAACAGAGACCCGCAACACTCTGGATCTTTCAGCTGTTCCCGTCATCAAAAATACTTCACACTTACCTATCATAGTAGATCCGAGCCACGGCACGGGTAGGCGGGACTGTATACTTCCGATGGCTCAGGCTGCCGTTGCCGCCGGTGCTGACGGACTAATCATAGAGGTTCACCCTAATCCAGCGGAAGCGATGAGCGATGGGGACCAGTCCATAACTCCTGACGAATTTACAACGTTAATGAGACGTATCAAAATAATTTCTGCAACCCTTGAAAAACATCTGGAGGAGTGATGTTTCGCTCTGTTGGGATAATTGGCCTGGGACTTATAGGCGGCTCTCTGGCCAAAGCTTTCAGGCATTCAGGGATGAAGGTTTTCGGTCTGGATAATGATATGACCACCCTAAGGGATGCAGTTGAAACCGATATATTTGAAGGATTGACAGATAATATCAGTGAATTTTTGGAATTTGGTACCGATTTTATTTATATTGCAACCCCTGTGCACACAGCATTAGAGCTGTTGGAACATTTAGCAGAACGAAAAGTAACCCAATTGGTCACTGATGCATGCAGCACAAAAACTTCCATTTGCAGAAAAGCTGAGAAATTAGGCCTCAGGTTTTGCGGAGGTCATCCTATTGCCGGTAAAGAGACATCAGGCTTTAAAAATTCTGATCCATCAATTTTAAATAATGCTTACCACATGCTAATCCAATCACAAAATGAAACAGATATTGATAACCTCAGGAAACTTCACGAGCAAATAGGCATGAAAGTCAAGCTAATCAACCCTGAAAAACATGACTATGTATTCGGTGCAGTTAGTCATTTTCCCCATATGATTTCTTTTTTGCTTATGGAAATGATTTTAAGTAAAGATAAAGGATTATTTGAATACACCGGTGGTGGATTTAAGGATTTCACAAGAATAGCTGCGAGCGATTCTGCAATGTGGAGCGATATATTTATCGACAATAAAAGTAACCTGTTAACACTAATTGATGACTATATTAATCTACTGAAATCCTGGCGAACCGATCTGAAAAACTGCGATAAAAGAGCAGTATACAGTAAAATAGAACAAATAAGTAAGTACAGGCAGTGTCTTTATGATTGAATTTAACAGAATTAAATCCATTAATGGTGAGATTGTAGTACCTCCGGATAAATCTATTACTCACAGAGCTTTTTTATTAGCCCTTATGGCTGAAGGTAAAAGCCTTATCAAAAACCCATTAGAATCAAGGGATACACTGAGCACATTGAATGCTGTATGTAAACTCGGCGCTAATGCGGAAAAAAAAGAAAATGGATACGCAATTTCATCAAAAGGCTACGAAAAGGTTATTGAGCCCCGGGATATTATAGACTGTGAAAACTCCGGAACGACTGTGCGTCTTATTACAGGAATCCTGGCTCCAAGAAAAAAATTTTTTGTTCTAACAGGTGATGATTCTTTAAAAAAACGACCAATGGACAGGGTTATCACACCGCTGTCTGAATTAAATGCCCGTATTTACGGAAGAAATAACAACAAACTGTTACCGATATGTATTTTACCTTCTGAAATGTCCGGGGGCAATCTGGCGGCACGGGTAAAAAGTGCCCAGGTAAAAAGTGCTGTCTTATTGGCAGCAGCTCAGATTAGAGATATAAGCACATATTACGAAAAAGTACCCACACGAAATCATACGGAACTGATGTTACAGCAGTTTGGCTGCAATATAACGTCTGAAAAAGGCAGTACAACAATCTCAGGAGGCATCGGGTTAAAGGCCGCTGATATTTTTGTCCCGGGGGATTTTTCTTCAGCTGCATTTTTTGTAGCAGCTGCATTAATATTTGAAAACAGTGAAATCATTTTAAAAAATGTAGGATTAAATAAAACCCGTACCGGAATGCTGGATGTACTGAAAAAATTTGGTGTTAATTTTGAAACAGACGTAAAAAACAGCCGTACAGGTGAAAGCTATGGGGATATATACATAAAAAATCAACCGTTTAAAGGTGGGATAATCTCTGGTGACATTATAGCAAATATCATAGACGAATGCCCTGTACTTGCAGCACTCGGACTTTTTGCAGAAACTCCGGTGGAAATCCGGGAGGCCGGCGAGTTAAGAATAAAAGAAACAGACAGAATTAAAGCTATGGTGTATAACCTGAAAAGTCTGGGTGCCCGCGTAGATGAATTTGAAGACGGGCTCAAGGTTTATCCCCTTGAAAAAGTCAAAACGGACTGCACATTGAAGTCATTTGATGACCATAGAATTGCAATGATAAATATCCTTCTTGCAAAGCGGTTCGGTAATATTCCTATTGACGACATTAGCAGTGTTGATGTATCGTTTCCTGATTTCCTTTCAAACATTGAAAACATCGAGGTAAATTATTGATCAGGATTGCCATAGACGGGCCTGCTGGCAGTGGTAAAAGTACTATTTCAAAAATCATAGCAAGACAAACCGGATATGTTTATATAGATACTGGTGCTATGTACAGAGCATGTACATATATAGCCATTTTGAAAAATTTAAGCCATCAAGAGCTTATAGAGCAGATAAAGAGTCTCGAAATGGATTTTGAATGGGAAGAGGATTGCCAAAGACTAAAGCTGCATATCAACGGAGAAACCATGGATGTTACTGAGGCAATAAGGACACCTGAGGTCTCTGCAAAAGTAAGCCACATTGCTTCCATTAGAGAAGTCAGAGAAATACTTACAAAAAAGCAACAAAAACTGGCATCCTCAAAAAGTGTGGTAATGGACGGCAGAGATATAGGAACTGTTGTAATACCAGATGCAGAAATAAAGATTTTTTTGACAGCTTCTGTTCAGGAAAGGGCTAAACGCCGTTTCGACGAACTGAAATCAATATACCCAGAAATATCTCTGAGAGATGTCAAAAATGATATTATCAAAAGAGATGAAACAGACTCAACAAGAAATCTGGCTCCGCTAAAAAAAGCCTCTGACGCTGTGGAAATAGATACAACAGACAAAAGCATTGAAAAGGTTGTTGACGAAATTTTTGATATAATAAAAAGCAAATATTAATTTTGAAAACAATATCACTGCAGGGATAAAACTGTGAAAATATACATTGCTGAATATGCTGGTTTTTGTTTTGGTGTGGAAAGAGCAATCAACATAGTGGAAGAGCAGGCTGAAATAAAGACCAATGTCAGTACGTTAGGGCCCATTATTCATAACCCTCAGGTGGTACAAAAATTTGAGAAATCAGGTGTTGGCGTGGCGAAAACACCTGAAGAGCTTGGTGAAAAGGACTCTGTCGTTTTAAGATCCCATGGCATAACAAAAGACGTACACGAAACATTGAAGAAAAACAAAGTGGATATTGTTGATGCAACATGCCCTTTTGTCAATAAAGCACATGAAGAGGCAGCAAAACTTTCAAGGAACGGTTATACAGTGATTGTATTGGGAGAAAGGGACCATCCGGAAGTACAAGGTATTGTCAGCTATATTGAAAATGATTATTTTATAATTTCTGATGAATCACAAATAAAAAATATTTCAGCAGGTGAAAAAATAGGTTTAATAGCACAGACTACACAGGATAAGGACACTTTTGAAAGAGTCAAAGCCGCTTTGGAGTCAAAAACAAGACACCTAAAAGTAGTAAATACAATATGCAATGCCACAACTTTAAGACAAAATGCGGCAAAAAAGCTTGCAAAGTCTGTTGACTTAATGTTAGTCATTGGAGGTAAAAACAGTGGAAACACAACAAGATTATATAAGATTTGCAAAAAATTATGTGAAAACACATTCCATATTGAAACATCCGCGGAATTGAGTAAAGATATGTTTGACAATATAAATAGCGTAGGTATAACAGCTGGAGCCAGCACCCCTGATTTTTTGATAAAAGATGTCATAGAATATATAAATGAGGTAAACAATGCAGGAAAATAATGTGAACAATGAAAACTATGAAGCCGACATGAGTACTTTCGAATCAATGCTGGAAGAGACACTTGCCACCCCTACTAAAGGAAATATAGTAAAAGGCAATGTGGTGCAGATTAACGGTAATGATGTACTTGTGAATATCGGTTTTAAAACTGAAGGTATCATTGATATCTCCGAATTTTATAACGAAAAAGGCGAGCCGGAAATAAATGTCGGTGACGAAGTGGAAGCAGTTATAGCGGCCGAATCCGGGGGTGGGGGGCATGTAAGACTTTCCAAAAAAATGCTGGAATTCCAGGAAAACTGGCAGGAGTTGAATGAGGCTTACGAAAAAGGAAAACCCATAGCCGTTAAAATCGTGAACTCTAACGATAAAGGGTTTCAGGGAAAATTTGGTGAAGTAAATGTATTTATTCTGAATAATCATATTGACCTTAGAAACAGAACCAGAAAACCTGAATTCTACCTGAATAAAGTATTCAACTGCAAAATATTAAAACTTGATAAACGCAACAAAACCGCCCTCGTATCAAGAAAACTGTATCTTATTGAATCACAGGAAGAGGAAAAAGACAAATTTTTTAATTCAGTAAAGGAAGGCGAAACCATAAAAGGTACTGTGAAAACAATCAAGAATTACGGTGCTTTCGTTAACTTGGGGCCTGTGGACGGATTTCTTCATAAAAACAATATAAACTGGGGTGTGGTAAAACATCCGGGAAAAATTCTTGAAATAGATGATCCTGTGGAAGTTAAGGTAATTAATGTGGATTATGAAGCAAAAAAAGTGGAAGTAGGTATGAAACAGCTAACAGAGGATCCATGGCTGAAAGTGCGGGAGAAATATCCGGTTGGAAGTAGCGTTGAAGGAACAGTGGTAACAAAGAAACGTAAGGGATATATACTTGAAATTGAGCCAGGTGTGGATGCTATTATTCCCAATGATGAGCTTTCGTGGGTAAAATCTGCAAAAGTCCAGCTAAATAACGGAGACAGGGCTTCAGGACAAATTTTGGACTATGATGATGAGAATAAAAAAATAGTAGTTTCACTCAAACTGTTAACTGAGAATCCATGGAATACATTAAAAACAAAGCATCCGGAGGGCTCCGTTGTCAAAGGGAAAATCGTCAATATAACAGATTTCGGATTGTTTGTGGATTTCGGTGCCATGATTGACGGACTGATAAGAAAAAATGATATTTCGTGGACAAAAAATATAGACGATTTAAATAGTCTATATAGTATTGGGGATGAAATAGAAGCCAAAATATTAAAAATTGACCCATTAAGAGAAAGAATCAGCTTAGGTATCAAGCAGCTTGAAAAAGACCCATGGAAAGAAGTTGAAAAAATACTACCGGAAGGTAAGGTTGTGGAAACGGAAATATCCGGTGTCATGAAAGAAGGCATAGAAGTAAAGCTACCCAGAGACCTTAAGGGATTTATCCCTTCAAAAGAGTTGGATATTGACAAGCAAACGCCTGAAGAAAACTTTAACGTCGGTGACACCGTAAAAGCTGTGGTTACAAAGATAGATAAACGCAAAAGAAATATAATGTTATCCATCAAAAAATACAAAGCAGATTCAGAAAAAAGAGAAGTTAAGGAATATCTGAAACAGTTTGATGCAGAGGACACATCCTTTAGTCTGGGTAATCTAATAAAAGACCAGATTAAAAATATAGATAAATAAGCACAGTAAATGCTGTATTTTTTTTTATTTTTCGCTTCGGCGGCCATTGTAGTAATAGCTGGGCTGAAACTCTCTGAATACGGAGACATTATAGCCGTCAAAACAAAGCTGGGACACAGTTTTATAGGCATCACTATGCTGGCACTTTTTACCAGTCTGCCGGAGCTGATTTCCTCTATTGGATCTGTAACCGTAGTGGATTCGCCGGATCTTGCTTTTGGAAACGTTTACGGCTCAAACATTTTCAATATTTTTATTATTTTTCTCCTGGATTTCATGTTCCTAAAAGGCTCCATTTTCAGGGATGTCAGCCTTTCAAATATTGTCTCAGGCATTTACGGTATCCTTATAATGTCAATAACTTTTCTGGGATTTTTAATGGACTTTCCCAATATTGGCTGGATAAATCTGTTGAGCATTATTATTATAATCGTTTTTTTTGTATCGGTTTATAACGCATATAAAACATCCAGCCTTGATATTGCACCGGATGCCATAAAAACAGACAATATACCTCTGAACAAAGCTTATTTTCTTTTTTTTCTGAACGCCGTTATAATAGTTTTTGCTGGTTTGATTTTAAGTAAAAGTGCCGACCAGGTCGCTATAATCACAGGACTTGGGCAAACTGTTGTCGGTTCTCTGCTGCTGGCTCTGGTAACAAGTCTGCCGGAATTATCCTCATGTTACGGAGCTTTAAAAGTAGGGGCTGCTAACATGGCAATCGGCAATCTTATGGGATCAAATGTATTTAACATGTTCGTCATTCCTTTTGTTGATATTTTTTATGTTAAAGGTAATGTCTTTCAATTTGTAGAACCGGCGCATCTTGTTACAGGATTAATAGGAACAATACTTATAGCTATAACACTGCTGGGGATTAATCAGGATAAGTACGCACGGCTGAAAGTGGGGCACCTTTCCATATACTCTGTTTACATTTTGGTTATTTATATTGTATACTTATTTGTTATATTAAATTAAGTTTGTTTAAATACAGAGCAGGGAGAATTTGTGGCAGTTAAAAAAATTTTTGGAAAACTTTTCAGCATAGCTTTGGTTATTTTTGTTTTTCTTTTCTTTATAGCCTCTTTGGCAAATTTCACATCATTTGGTGAACAAAATTTTTCCTCACCAAAAATTCTTGTTATCAATATGGACGGTATCATATTGGATTCAGAGAAATTTTTAAAAATATACAGAAAATTTGAAGATAATCCCAAGATAAAAGGGTACATTTTAAGAGTAAACTCACCGGGGGGTGCTGTGGCTCCCAGTCAGGAAATCTACAGAATTATAAGAAAAATCAGCAAACCTTTTTATGTGAGCATGGGAACACTTGCAGCTTCCGGAGGCTACTATGTTGCATCAGCTGCAGACAAAATCTATGCACTTGATGGGACAATGACGGGGAGCATAGGGGTGATCATGAAATTTTCCAATTTCAGGAAACTTTATGATAAAATTGGCATAAAATTTGAGACGATAAAAAGCGGTAAATTCAAAGATATAGGTGCATCCGGTAAGCAAATGACGGATGAAGAAAGACAGCTACTTCAGGATACTGTTGACGATGTTTATCAAAGCTTTATCAGCGATATACTTAAAGCAAGAAACATAGACAAGAGCCTATTGAAAAAATATGCGGATGGCAGAGTATTAACAGGAAAAAAAGCAAAAGAGCTGGGTTTTATAGATGAGATAGGTGATTTCTATGATGTAGTGGAAGATCTTAAAAAGAGAATAGGAATACCGGATGCAGAACTCTACTTTTACGAGGAAGATAAAAATCCTCTTACCACAATTGTAAGCAGCGCAACATATATTAAGAATTTATTTGGAAATAGCGACGGGTACCAGCTGTATTACCTAAATGATAAACTAACTTATTAGTTTTCGTGATAGATTTATTATGTTTGCCAAAATAAACAGTTCCCATCTGATAGGTATCGAGGCTTTATGCGTTGACGTCGAAGTTGACATTAAAAGTATGGGGATGCCTTCTTTTACTGTGGTGGGGTTAGCTGAAGGCGCTGTTAAAGAAAGCAAGGAAAGAGTCAAAGCTTCATTAAAAAACCTCGGCTATAATATCTTTGCTAATGCAATAACAGTAAACCTGGCTCCTGCCGATTTTAAAAAGGAGGGGACACATTTTGATTTGCCCATAGCCGTAGGCTTATTAAATGCATTCGGAATTATCGATAAAAAGCTGGAAGATACGCTTATCATTGGAGAACTTTCACTGGATGCAAAATTGAGAGGTGTTAACGGCGTCCTGCCTATGGTTATAGATGCTGCCAAATCTGGAATAAGGAAAGTTATTCTGCCGCTTGAGAATGCGGAAGAAGCAAGTATTGTAAAAGAATCAGAAGTATTTGGTTTTGAAGATTTGTCAGAAGTTATCGCTTTTCTCAGCGGAAACCTAACAAAAGAAAGATTTGTTACCGATATCAACGACTACTTTAAAAATCTACAAAAACCAGAGCTGGACTTTGCCGATGTCAAGGGGCAGTTTTTTGCACGAAGGGCTGCTGAAATTGCTGCAGCAGGGATGCACAATCTTCTTTTTGTTGGCTCCCCCGGCAGCGGGAAAACAATGATTGCCAAGCGAATGCCTTCCATACTCCCTCCGATGACTGTTGAGGAGGCAATAGAAACAACAAAGATACATTCTGTTGCCGGGCTGATTAAAGATAAAGGCAAACTTGTTGTACACCACCCTTTTATAGCACCTCACCATACTTCCAGTGATGTTTCAATTATCGGTGGGACAAGAGAAGTAAAACCAGGTGCAGTAAGTGTAGCCCACAATGGGATTTTATTCCTCGATGAGATACTGGAGTTTAAGCGAAGCGTACTGGAAGTTCTCAGGCAACCTTTGGAAGACGGATATGTAACTATATCCAGAGCCAACCGCACTGTAGTTTATCCGGCAAATTTTATGCTTGTGGGCGCATGTAATCCCTGTCCATGCGGAAATTTAGGAGACAAAATCAAAGAGTGCACCTGCACTCCCCGTCAGATACAGCGTTACCGTAGCAGACTTTCAGGCCCCCTTATGGACAGGATTGATCTCCAGGTTACAGTAACTTCTATAGATTTTAAAGACCTTTCAGATATGCAGCCGGGGGAGAGCTCCGATTCTATTAGTAAACGTGTCAAAAAAGCTACGGAAATCCAGAAAAAGCGTTTTGCTAATGAAGATATTTCATATAATTCTCAAATGAATGAATCTGCAATCCGCAAATATTGTAAAATACATGACGATGCTTTAAAAATACTTGAAAGCATAAACACCAAATACGGATTATCCGCCAGAGCCTACTCCAAACTTCTTAAAGTATCCCGGACAATAGCCGATTTGGCAAATTCCAAAGATATAGCAAAGAATCATGTTTTGGAAGCTGTTCAATACAGATTTCTGGAACAGGAATAACATCATTTCTGCAAACACTAACCTGTGCTATAATATAATATTTTAAAATGGAGGAATCAGTGAATAAGAGAAAAACAAAGATAGTAATAACCATAGGCCCAGCAACACAGTCAGAAGATAAAATAGAGGAACTGATTAACGAAGGCGTAGATGTATTCAGGATGAATTTTTCACATGGTGATCACAAAAGCCACAAAGAAATTTACAATAAAATCCGCAAAATTTCCAGGAAACTTGGTAAACATACAGCCATTTTGCAAGATTTGTCCGGTCCAAAAATAAGATTGGGGGAAATAGAAGAACCCTTCAATGTTCATCAGGGCGACAAAATAAATTTCAGTATAAATAATATTGAAAATGACCCAAAAACATTAACCCTGAATAATCCCAAAATCCTGGAACAACTGAAAAAAGGTGACAGAATATACATAGCTGACGGAATGATTAGACTGGAAGTTACGGATACTTTTCCTGACTATGTATGCACTGTAGTTGTCGTTGGCGGTACAATATCTTCCAAAAAAGGGGTTAATTTCCCAAATGCCGAATTAAAAATAGACAGCCGAACAAAAAAAGATTTAGAAGACTTGGATTTTGGTCTTGAGCTGGGATTTGACTATATTGCTTTGTCTTTTGTGAGAACAGCTGATGATGTAAAAAACGTTAAAGAGATAATCAGGCAAAAGGGTGAGAACACAAAAATTATAGCTAAAATAGAAAAACATGAAGCAATTAACAACATTGATGGTATCCTGGAAGCTGCTGACGCTATTATGGTGGCCCGCGGTGACCTGGGTGTGGAAGTGGAACTTGAAAAACTTCCGGTGCTTCAGAAAGAGCTGATTCTGAAAGCAAATAAAATCCAAAAACCTGTAATTACCGCAACCCAAATGCTTACATCAATGCTATCAAATCCCCGCCCCACAAGAGCTGAAGTAACAGATATTGCCAACGCTGTTTTCGACGGAACAGATGCAGTAATGCTTTCAGATGAAACAACAGTCGGCAAATATCCGATTGAAGCAGTAAAAGTACTAACAAAAACAATCTTGGAAGCGGAAAAATACACGGATTATTTTATTTATGACATTGTCCAGGCTGACCATGACTCTTCAATACCTTCAGCCAGCTGTTATATAGTGGAAAATCAGAAAATAAAACATATTGTTGTATTTACCAGCAGTGGCTCTTCCGCTCAGAAAGTAGCATCCTTCAGACCTGATGTTTCAATACTTGCATGTTGCCATTCTGACAGTACAGCAAACCGTTTATCTCTTATATGGGGGGTTACGCCATATTTGGTAATCAAACAGTATAAAGATATCAACAAAATGCTGGAATATTTTATAAAACACGCAGTAAAAAAAGGGGATCTGTCTGAAAATGATGAGTTTGTTGCAACAATTGGTTATCCTTTGGGAGTTCCGGGTTCCACCAGTACACTCAGGATTTTCAGCAGTGAGGATATTAAAAAATATCTTAAATAGCTATTCAGAATACTTGATTTACAAACAACATTGTTTTAATATACACAAATATTGACATACGGGGTGCATTTTGGATAACAGGGAAATATCAATAACAATTGAAAAAAATATGGGTATAATATCCCTGGATAATCTTCAAACCAAAAACAGTCTGACAATCGAAATGTTGGAAAATATAAAAACAGCCATCAACACTCTCGAGAAAAACAAAAATACAGATATCATATGGCTGAAAAGTACTATCAATGGATATTTCTCCTCCGGCCATAACTTAGAGTATATTGGAGGATTAAACGAACCGGAGGCAAAGTTCTATTCACATAAGGGTTCTGATATTATAAAGACTATCAAAAATTGTAAAAAAATAGTTTGTTGCAGTATAAACGGGAAAGCTCTCGGAGGCGGTTTCGAAATAGCTTTAGCTTGTGACCTTATTTTTGCAACCCGGGATTCTGAATTTGGCTTTCCTGAAGTTAACTACGGTATTATCCCCGGTTTTGGCGGCACTCAACTGTTAAACAGGAAACTTTATGAAACCTTTTCAAAATATCTTATTTTCACCGGAAACCTGGTGACTGCCCAGGAATTATATGAAAAAGGCATTTTGAATGAAATATTTGAAAAAGACAGTGAATCCTGCAGTCAAATTTCCAAACTTGCTGAATTAGTAAAAAAACGGAGTAAATTTGCCATTGGTCTTGCCAAAGAAACAATAAATAACGGGCTTGAGATGCCTCTTGAACAAGCACTTAAGTTTGAACAGAATGCCTTCATGGCATCTTTTGCAAGTAATGATAAAAAAGAAGGAATGACAGCTTTCCGTGAAAAGCGCACGCCAGTTTTTAAAGACAGATGGGAAGACTTTGAATCACTATAATTTTCTTGAGGTTTTAATTGATTGATCTCAGTATAAAAAATGAAACAGCTTTCATAAACCTGCATCCTGAGCATAAATTTAATATACTAGAACCGTCTGCAATCCGTGAGTTATATGAAAAAATAAAAACATTATATGACTCCCCAGCAAAAGTTATACGAATCACCGGCCACGGAGGATCTTTTGCCGTCGGAGCAAATATCAAAACAATGTTGACATATTCCGGTTACACAGCAAAAGGATTCTCCCAGTTAGGCAACAAACTATTTGGGTTAATGGATAATATCCCCCAAATAATCATAGCTGAAATAGATGGATTTTGTATGGGTGGAGGGATGGATTTTGCTGCATCATGCGATTTCAGATTTGCTACAAAAACAAGCAAATTTGCACATCCAGGTGCGAAACTTGGAATAATCACCGGATTCGGAGGGACACAAAGGATAAGCCGGTTAATGAAAGACAGCTATTTCACCAGCCTGATTATTTCAGGTGAAACCTGTACTGCGGAATTCATGAAAGAGGGAGAATTTATAACGGAAGTATTTAATACCAAAGAAAGTATGCAGCAATATACTGAAATGTTCACAAAAGCAATAGTCAATAAAAACAGGCTCTTTTTAAATGAACTAAAAACATTAATCAATAAACAACGATGAGGGGTTTTTATGAACAATATGAAGGATTATAATGAAACGTACAAAAATTTCAATATTGATATCCCTGAATATTTCAATTATGGCTTTGATGTCATTGATAAACAGGCAGAAGAAAATAACAAAACAGCTTTAATATGGATTGATACAGATGGTAAGACACATAAAAATTACACATTTGCCGATTTAAAAGAGATGTCTAACCGGTTTGCCAATCTTCTTATTAACCAAGGCTTAAAAAAGGGAGATAACCTATACGTTATGATACCTAGAATACCGGAATGGTATGCTGTTATGCTGGGATGTTTTAAATTGGGAGTTATTCCGATGCCTGCGCCAAAAATACTTCAGGAAAAGGATATAGATTACAGACTCAGGGCATCCGGAGCAAAAGGTGCTGTGGTTTACGGTGAATCTTTGGAAAAATTTTCCAATCTTTCACTGCCCCATGACTTTGTTAAAATTTCAATAAACAGCAAAAAGGATTCCTGGCAAGACTATACGTCACTCATGGAAAAGCAAAGCGGAACACTTTCAAGAGATGACATTGTCTCAACAGCATCAACCGACCCTCTGATCATCTATTTCACAAGCGGTACAACCAAGTTTCCCAAAATGGTGCTGCACGACCAAACTTACGCACTGGGGCATTACATTACAGCTAGATTCTGGCAGGATCTGGGGGAAGATGATATTCACTGGACATTAAGTGATACCGGCTGGGGAAAAGCTGTGTGGGGAAAACTTTTTGGACAGTGGATAATAGGAGCCACTGTAGTTATGCATAACCAGGCCGACAGATTTGACCCTGAGCTACACCTGAATATTCTGCAGAATTTTGGCATAACTACATTTTGTGCACCTCCGACTGCATACAGAATGCTTATTCTACAGGATTTGTCCAAATACGATTTTTCTCGTCTGAGACACTCGGTAAGTGCCGGGGAGCCCTTAAATCCGGAGGTAATGAAAAAATGGGAAAAATCCACAGGAACACTCATATACGACGGATATGGCCAGACTGAAACAGTAGCTATTGTAGCCAATTATCCTTGCCTGAAAGTAAAGCCCGGGTCTATGGGTAAACCAGCTCCCGGTTTTCATGTAGATGTTGTCGATGATGATGCCAAAACTATGCCTTTACATGAGGCTGGTCATATCGCAGTTAAGGTTGATGGGAAGTATCCTGCAGGTGTTTTCAAGGGTTATTACAGAGATGAAAAAGCAACAAAGCAAGCTTTCAAAAACGGATGGTATTTCACAGGCGACAAAGCATACAAAGATGAAGAAGGATACTTCTGGTTTGTGGGAAGATCGGATGATGTTATAAAATCCAGTGGGTACAGAGTCGGCCCCTTTGAGGTGGAAAGTGCTTTACAAAGTCATAAGGCTGTAGCAGAAAGTGCAGTAATAGGTTCACCTGATAAACTCAGAGGTACAATTGTAAAGGCATTCATAGTTCTCAAACCGGGGTTTCAGGGAAATGAAGAGCTTATCAAAGATATACAGAATCATGTAAAAAAGGAAACTGCACCCTACAAATATCCGAGGGAAATTGAGTTTGTTGAAGAGTTGCCTAAAACAGTCAGCGGTAAAATCAGGAGGGTGGAGCTCAGGCAAATGGAAGAAAAACGTAAAAATACCCAAGACGATTTGCATTAAACGCAGCATCAACGTTAAACGGAGAACTCTATTAATGCTTACAGTATTAAAGAAATAAATGAAAATCAGTACCACAAAAAAGAACAAATATACTCATGCTTAATACCTGATGGTGTATTTGCAGCTCTCGGGATACATAATAGAGATATAGCACAGTTAAAAGCAAAATTTTTTTTGAAAATTTTTTCTGATTCTTCAGTGGATTTTGTGAAGATAGAAATAAAATCTAATTCCAAACAGAAAGATTGGGTTTTTTTACTCGAATTAGCTGATACAGTATACCATCAGATTGAGTTATCATTAATTGTCACAGGGGATCCTGCTTTTCCTTTTTTCGATGTCTTCTCTGACAAATTTGGTCACAGAAATTATTTTGCTACAATGGTAAGAAATATCCCTGCAGAGACTAAAGCTTTGAAAGCCGGTCTTTTCCCACATCAGGCAAGAAAAGGTTTAAACATATTTGATGAGCTACTGGAAAGACTTGAAAAATTTGCACTGGAAATGGGAAAGCACCTGATTGAAACAGATCCCTTAGCTTATAATAATGCCATCTTTTATGAAAAAAAAGGATTCGGATATATTAATGGAAAAAACTTAATGAAAGACATCGACAGGGAATTCCAACCGGGGGGTACTCTCTACAATTCTCTGGATAATTCCTCAATCTTCAGACAAAAAAAATTCTGGAAAAGTTTACGAGGCAGGTCATGGTCAATACATGACGGTATATTGGAGGAAAATTTCGGAAAAATGTTTGACAACGTCAAAATGTATAAGCCAATAGGCAAAACACTTTCCGTAAACACTTTCAATACTTAAACAACATTACCAGCCTTTTGTAAAGAATAAAGCGCTTATCAAAAAAAAGTCCGCCCTGAAGGCGGACAAATGGGAGGTTTATTGCGACAGAAACACAGTGTTTCTGCTTACTGGTGACCTTTTGGATTCTTCTTAAAGTATTCTTTCATCTTCACCGGGTCAGGAGTCATTGTATCCTTTCCAGGCTCCCAGCCGGCGGGACAAACTTCACCATGCTCTCTTGTAAACTGCAGAGCATCCAGATTACGTAATATTTCTTTTACATTTCTACCTATTCCTAAATCGTGAACAAGTTCAAATTGAATTACACCATCAGGATCAATTATAAAGGTCGCACGCAACGCCATACCTTCCGGTAAAAGAACGCCATATTCCTCAGCAACTTTTTTTGTAAAATCTGAAACCAGCGGATAATTGATATCACCAAGTCCACCATCCTCTCTGGGGGTATTAACCCATGCCAGGTGAGAAAATTTACTGTCTGTGGAGACACCGATAATTTCACAGTTTCTCTTTTTAAATTCCTCGTAAGCATCACTCAAAGCAGTAATTTCAGTAGGACATACAAAGGTAAAATCCAAGGGATAAAAAAACAAAACAACCCATTTTCCCTTGTAATCATTGAGATGTACTTTTTTAAAATCCTTGTTAACTACAGCTTCTTCGGTAAAATCAGGTGCCTGTTTTGCTACTAAACTCATACCTACCTCCTGCAATTATTTTATTTATAATTATTCTAAATAAAATAATTAATTTGTCAACACTTTATTTTCTTTTAAAAATAATGGCAGTATAGAATGGTTTTAAAACTTACTTTTGCCTAAAAAGAGCTTTCAAGAGAAAGATAGAAAGCGTAATCACTTTTACCACTCCCCCCAATCTCATATGCTAAACTTAAACCCAATGACCCAAGTGGTGTATCAGCAGTCAATGCAATACCAATATCCTTGTATCCGTCATCAAATTTCCATGATTCCAGTGCATCCCCGTATTCAAAAAAAGGACCTATAAAAACATTATTAGCCAGCTCATAGTCAATACCAACAATTGTATAATAAAACCTATCACCGCCATAAACATTGCCCCCAGAATCTTCTGAGCCTATATCCCTGTAATCAAAAGCTTTCATCCTGCCGGGACCACCCAACGTATATAAATAGGTCAATGGGACATCTGTAGTATCTCCTGTGTTATAACCCGCATCAAATCCCAGACGCAATCTTATATTATTTGTGACATATTTTTTAACAACATTTTTCCACTCAATCGTAACAAAACTGCTTCCACCGAATTCCAGCACCGGGGTAACCGATAATTGTCCAGAATAATGTAAAAAACTTTTTTCGTCACGCTCTGTACTTTGCATATCCACCGACAAAGGAATACCCAGCAGAGAAAAATCCTCTTCAATCCGATCTTTTATACTTTGCTCATAATCCAGATCCTGAAAGCTTAGATTTTCTCCGAACATCCCGGCAGAAAACATATAACGTGATATTCTTTTCAAATACAGTGCCCCTGCCCTGTACTGTTCATATTCAAAATCACTCTCATCTCTCATTTTCCAGCCCAAAGAATAAATTTCTTCAATTCTGCTTTCGAGAGATCTGTAACCACTCACGGAAATACTGGCAGCCTGTTCTCTGGAAGATATCCTTGAAAACAGCTGAAGCTGGTGACCTGACCCCATTATATCGTATCGCCGGTAGCCTCCGAAAATATTAAGCAAATCAACACTGTCATAGGAAAAACCACCAAAAATTTCATTTTTATTACTTTGATAACCTGAAATTACTATATCTGCACGGTTATTTTCATGTTGTATTATTTCCACCGTATAATTATTATAGTTTTTCTGTTTAGCCATGTAATTTTTTATGATATCCACTTTTTCCTTTGTTATGGTAGAATTACTCATGAATAATTGACCAAAACTTTCTCTCAATTTGGCATCCCGGCATATAATCTTATTTAACTCTAATCTTAACAAATCCGCTTCAAATACAATATCCGCAGTATCATTTTCATTAAGCTTATAATCTTTAAAAGACAGGAAATTATAGAAAAATTTCTTTCTTAACTTTTCATCCACAAGTTTTTTCAGCCTGATAATCTCACTTCTATTTATACTGGCTTTTACACCGGAGAAAACTTTTTCACCACCAGCATATACATTGTCTACTTTATATTTTTTACCTTCATTCACTTTTATTGTAACATTCATATCCCCGTTATTGATATTAAAGTCAATTTTTTCAATAACTACTCCCAGGTATCCTTTCTTCTGCAGGTAACTGGTAATAATGCTTTTAATTCTCTCTGACTGTTTGTTGGAAAGTATTTTTTTTGAAATATTATATTCCTCAACAAAAGTATTGTCCTTCAGGTTTTCATAGTAAATATTCAATTTTATTTCCCTTACTTGTCTTTGAAAATCCACAGAAATTACTATATCTCCATCTTCGTCATAGTTTATTATAACGGATGGAAACATAAAACCTTTACTGCGCAAATAATCTTTCAGCATACCTTCAGCGGAGCGAAGATCAAAACTGTTTACACCTTTTAAAAACTCCCCTGTCCTTTCTTTAATATCCTTCTCCAACTCCGGTTTTAGGGTATTTTTCACTCTCAGGTCAAAGTATTCCCCCTTTTTAACATCAATCTCCACACTTACACTTTTATGGAAAATAGGAATAAATGACAAAACAGATAGAAAGGGGTTATCAAGTTTCAAAAAAAAAGTAGTTTTATCATTTTCTTTATAATTCACTTCCGTTTCCACATTAAAATAACCCAGTTTTCTGTAAAACGTTTCAACCTCATTTACATATTTATTTATTGTTTCATCATTAAATATAATCGGATTTATAAAACGGTAATCTTTATCATACTCTTCAGCCGTCACACTGATATCTGTTATCAGAAAAAGTTTCCCCTCTTTTATTTCAAATACAACGTTTTCCCCATAAGTTTGAAAATCAATTTTAACATTTTTGTATCCGGATGAAATATAAAAAGTTTCCAGCTTATGGGCAGCACTCTGCAACGTATCCGCATATAAGGGGTCCCCTTTTGCAATTGCTGCAGCAATCTGAAGTGTACTGTCCAAAAATGCCAGATTACCCTTAAAATCCACACTGGCAATTTTGGAAACAGATGTCACCCTCACGCTGTTATTATCAAAGATATACAGATCATACCCTAGATACTCAAGCAGCTTTTCTGTTTTCTGCTGGCCATAATTCTCATAATAATTTTTTATTTCTGACTCCACATCTGCATTTACATCGCCTTCTACATCAAAAGCCTGTAATAAATTTACAAACGCAAAACTAAAAACCGTTAAGAAAAGTAAAACCCGCACCTGTGCCTCCACCCGGCATAGTATAGACAAACAGCTTCATCCAGTCAAAAAGAGTATATTCACCCAGGACACCATTCATTTCTTCACCACCTGATACACCAACCATGTACCTTAGTTGCAATCTGTTGGAGAACCTTTTGCCTAACGACACAAAGTCCCCCTGCTCACCCCTGAAATTAAAAGTTTCAATGTTTATTTCATTTATACCGATAAGTTTTTCCGTAAAACTAACTATATCTTTAAAAAGCAACCCTCCGAAAATTTTACCCATCAGCTGTTCACTACCGGTTGAAGTACCGGAGCGCGCATAGCTTGATGCCATTGACGGATCGAGACTTTGAACCTGAATCTCATATTCAGGCAAAAAACCTTTAACATTCAATCTCAGATAATTAAATTTATCTCTTCCTGATGCTTCCATGTATAAAAAGGGAGATGAATTTTTAATAAACCTGACATAGCCTTTTGTAACTATAAATTTGCCTCCACCTACTGTAATAACAGAGTCCTGGGAAACCACAGAACCTTCAATAAGCAGTCCGTCTTTGTTTGTTATTTCTAAAGCCAGATTGAACCCGCCCTCTATGTATCTGCTTTTCAAACGCACAGGCTCTCTGGTCTTCACTCTTATGTTAAAATTTAGCGGCAACTCACCACTGTTTTGGCCTCTATCCTCGGCAAAATTTACATTCTCATCATGCTGATAAACCCCTCTGTTTATAAAAACATCACCTGTTAGATAGTTTAACCCACCGTTATAGTTCAGATTGAAATCAACACTACTGCGAAATCCGTACTTTTGCATATACAGATTTCGGGCGGTAATATCTGCATTTAAAGAACGTAAATCATAGTACCGATCCATGAAAAATTTTCCGGAAATTTCAGTATCCACATCTTTGCCTTTAACTGTGCCATAAAGACTGTAATTCTCCAGCTCCACATATGCATTTAATTGTTTCAAACGCACATCCGCAAACGTATTTTTAAAATCACCTTTTAATTCCATATTACCTTTTAATGTTGGAAAATCATGGTATTTGTATAAAAAGCTGATTCTTCCGTTTCCAATACAGTCAAAATAGGGTATCGAAATTTTAGAATCATCCAAAATAATATCACCAGCAATTTTTTCAGAGGTAAGAAAACCTTCATATATACTTAGCGAATGTATATTTTCATTACTGATTTTTGCTGATATATCCCGTACTTCATTATTTTCATACATCATCTGTAAGCTGCTAACATCGAAGCTGTACTGTCTGAAGCCAACATGCAGATCCTCCGAAACAATACTGTAGGATTTTAGGTTATTCGAGCTAAAAAAAGACTCTCCGTTTACTACAAAATCTTTTACCTTAAATCCGTCAAAGGATATTTTCCCTTCAATCCGTTCTTCAGCTGGCAATATCTGTGCATTTACAGCAACACCGGGACTCAAAGCCTCAGCGGTTAATTTATGAAGACTGCCATGCAGACTTACATCAAACGGCTCAAGAATCTCCGCAGGCTTTGTAATAAAAGATCCTTGTATTACCGGATTTTTGAGTTTTCCCGTTACGCTGAAACGTAGTTTCTTCATTTCCGGAAAATCTGCGTAGCAAAAATTCTTCGATTCTATCATAATATTAAGTTTTGACTCCGAAAAATCTATATACCCCGGATTCTGAAATGAATAACTGCTCAAATTTAAATAATCGAAAACAAGCTTATTGTCCGCAAAAGTGTACCCGATTTCATGATTGGGAAAAACAGTTCTATCATTAAAGTAGAGTAAACCGTGAACGTAAGGACTCTTATTACCCAAAACTATACCGGCATTACCTGTAACTTTTTTATCAAACGCCGATTCAATGTTAAAATATTTCAGAATGAGATTAAAAGGTACTGCGTATAACGTTATATCAAAGTTCTTTGTGTTTCCTTTTAAAACACCGGATATCCCTGCCCTGCCATCTTCAAAGAAAACATCGGCATCAAAGGAAAAAAGATTGCTTTCTGCATTAAAGGAGCCGGATATCTGCTCAGTCGGCACATTATAAATTTCGGCGGCAATTTTATTTTCATAATTGCCTGTTATAAACCATGAGTTTTTTTCTATATTTATAACCGTATCAATTTTGAGGTCGTGCTTAAAGTCAAGCACTTTGAGCAAATCTTTATTTCCGGCAACCCTGCCATTAAGAGACGCATGAAAAGTGTTATTGGAATATGTTCCCTTTCCCGTAATAGAAGTACCGCTGGCAGTAATCGATAATTTTTTGAAAACAAAAGTATTTCCATCCCTCAGGATATCTGCGCTTATGGAATAATCTTCCTCCGATATTAAATTATTAAACGTTTTAAACCTTCGGAAGTTATCCGTTACATTCACTTCACCATGGCCAATTTTTACATGATAATTTTTATTTTCAAAGATTCTTATTTTTTCCGGAAAACTGTATTTTACGTAAGTATTAAAATTGTTAGGGTCAATATTACCTTCAAAATTAACGTTTGCATCGTTAATAACGAAATCCTCACTGACTAAATTCAGCCCCGAAGAAAAGCTACCGAACACATTAACATTCCCATCTGCTTGGATATTATTCTTTTTCAGACCTGTTAGTTTTATCAGAGAAGAAATTTTTCCGTCTTCATACGTTCCGTTTATCTCCACCTTACCGTCATCAACATCCCCAACCATCTGCAAAAAATCAGAATCTAAGGATGCAGAAAACTCAGCATAATATTTTTCTTTACCCACAGTGCCTTCAGAAATCTTCACAATAAAATCTTTGCCGTTTACCAAGGCATTTTGAATATCAATACGTTCAAAATTACGGATATAGCCGTTAAAAAATCCGGAGAAGTTCTGGCGAATATTATTCTTATATATAAACGATTCCCCCAAAACAATATCCAGTTTCCCGGACATACCATTATATTCAAGTGTTTCTATGTTGACATCAGTATTGAAATCAGGATGAGTATATTTGACATTAATATTTGAGAAGGTTAACTCTTTTAATACTGTTGTCCATTTATATTCATCTGTTCTATCGCTTCCGGCACCGCCTTCTTTGATAAAATTAACTTCAGAGTTTTCCAGAGTAATGTCTAAGAAAGGTTTGGAAGACAGTAAAGCGGAAATATTTGCTTTTAAATATAATTTATCCAGCTTAAAAGAAAGTAAGTCACTGCTAAAATCTATTTCAGAAAACTCTGCATTGAAAGGCAGAAAAGCTGTATTTGTTTTACCGATTTTTAATTCATATTCATCCGGTAAAAAATATCCAATAAATTTATCAGGATAAATAGAAACAAGTATATTTAATAGCAAAAAAAGTGAAACCGTAAACAAGAAAAAAAGCAGAAACGGTTGTAAAATCTTTCTTGCAAACATTAATTCTTGCCATTGTACTTTTCTATGTACCGCATTATTCCTTCATATATACCTTCAGCTATTTCTTTTTGGTAAGAGGATTGTTTTACTCTTTGGGCAAAAGAACTGTTCGATAAAAACCCCGCTTCCACAAGGATGGAAGGCATCTGCGCACCAACCAAAACATAAAACGGAGCCTGCTTCACCCCAAGACTTCGTTTTTTTGTTTTAGCAACGACATTATCTTGTACTGATTGGGCTAAAATCAGAGATTCTTCCAGCTTGGAATTTAACATGATATCCTTCAAAATTCCCTGTAAATCAGAAAGGGATTTTTTGGTGGCCTTATTTTCCAAAGCGGCTACTTCCAAAGCCTTTTTATCATCTGTAACATTCAATACATATGTTTCCACACCGCGGGCATTTCTGTTACGAGCTGCATTTACATGAATGGAGACAAAAATGTCAGCTTTTTTCTTATTTGCAAAAGCTGTACGCTCTTCCAACGGAAGAAAAATATCCGTATCCCTTGTCATATATACACTCAGGTCGGTTCTATCTTTTATCATTTTCCTCAAGTATTTACCTACATTTAAAACTACATCTTTTTCATTAATACCGTTATGAACAGCGCCGGGATCTTTACCTCCGTGCCCGGGGTCAATAACTATTGTTCGTACTTTAAGTCCCAAAACACTGGCAAACGTATCTGAAGAAACGTCAGAATCAGAAATTTCTCCTCGCGAAGACTTATCAGCCAGCTTCGCACTGCTCACATCAATAACTATCCTGTCCGGGTTGCTCAGACTGAACACTGTAAAGTCCTCAACATTCTCACTGTCCAGAACAACCCTGGTGACACCTTTTTTAAAGATTCCCCATCTTATCGCATCCAAAAGGCCGTCTTCGATATTTATCCGCTTACTTATCTCACCTGAAACTTTGGAGTTAAAAATATCCAGAAAAAGCCGTGGTGGTTTACCATGCTTAGGATCGGCCTTAAGCCAATGTTTTTCAAATTTGGCATCGGAGTTAAGATCGATAACAACCCTAGTATAATCCTGACTACTGAAATATCTTATATTTTTAATAAGTACTTTCCCACTACCAATCACTGAATAATTACTGTCGTCATCGGACTGACGGACAACTTTACTTACAATTTCATCTTTAGGATCATCTTTTGAAAAATTAATCTCTATTTTCTGATCATCGCTAAACTTCTTTTCTATTTCAGCCAATCTTTTTTCAGCTTCAGAAGCTGAATATGATCCGGGAAATCGATTGATTACCCTTTCCAGCATATATTTAGCAGAAACATAGTCTGAGAGTACCGTATAAATATAAGCAGACTTCAGATAAGAATCCGCTGCCCATTTGGAATCATAGTTAGCCCCAAGTAATCTGTAATATTTCAGCGCATTTTTAAGATCATTATTATTTTTAAACCGCCAGTAACTTTTAAGATACGTTTTCCCGCACATGTACAGCGAATCATCCGCAAGCCAGAATTTCGGATCTTTACTATATATATTGTAAAATCTTTCAGCTACTGTTGAATACGATGCCCTGGAAACTTTTGGGGCATTCTCAATTGTTTGCAAATCTTTTTTAGCGGCAAAATAATCGGCCTTCAAGGACGCCTGTACAGATATGCCGAAGGAGAGGAGCAAAAACAAAAAAACAAATAACTTACTTTTGTAAAACCACATCCTGGCACACCTTATTTTTTAAATATCTGCCTGTAAAAGAATTGCTGCTATCAGCGCAGCCCTCAGGGGTTCCGGTAAAAATAATTTCACCGCCCCTTTCACCACCTTCAGGCCCCAGATCTATTATATAATCAGCACATTTAATTACATCAAGATTATGTTCAATAACTATTACAGTATTTCCCGTTTCAGTCAATCTTTCAAAAATGCTTACCAGTTTTTTTATATCCTCAAAATGCAAGCCTGTGGTGGGTTCGTCAAATATATAAAGAGTCTTGCCTGTGGAGCGTTTGATAAGCTCCCTTGAAAGCTTTATTCTCTGAGCTTCTCCACCGGAGAGTGTAGTGGCCGGCTGCCCCAGTTTTATATAGCCAAGGCCAACATCCCTGAGCACTTGCAGTTTATTTTTAAGCTTTGGGATATTCTCAAAAAATTCCCACGCCTGATTAACTGTCATATCAAGGATTTCGGCAATATTTTTGCCTTTATATTTGATATCAAGTGTGTCTCTGTTGTACCTTTTTCCATGACAAACATCGCACTTTACATACATATCCGGGAGAAAGTGCATCTCTATTTTTATAAAACCTTCTCCGCTGCAATTTTCACATCTGCCACCCTTTATATTAAAACTAAATCTGCCCGGTTTAAAACCCCTGACTTTGGCATCAGGGGTTTGGGCAAAGATTTCCCTGATGTCTGTGAAAATACCTGTATAAGTAACCGGATTAGATCTCGGTGTCCTGCCTATGGGGGACTGATCAATATCAATTACTTTATCTATGTTTTCATATCCATAAAGCCCGTCGTGATCACCGGGCTTTATGGGCGATGAAAGGATTTTTCTTTTCAGGGAAGGATACAAAACATCCATAACAAGCGTGGATTTACCTGATCCGCTGACGCCTGTAACACAGGTAAATAAACCCAGAGGTACCGAAACATCAATATTTTTTAAATTATGCTGTCTTGCCCCCTTTACAACTAAATACCCTTTATGTGGGACTTTTCTGGAATTTGGGACTTTTATCTCCCTGCGTCCGAATAAATAATCCCCGGTGAGGCTGGTCTTGCAGTCTTTCAAATCATGGGGAGTACCGGCAAAAACAACTTCACCACCATGTCTTCCGGCTCCCGGTCCCATATCAATGACATAATCAGCCTGAAGTATCGTATCCTCGTCATGCTCCACGACAAGCAGAGTATTGCCTATATCCCTCAGGTCTTTAAGTGTAGAAATAAGCATATCGTTATCCCTTTGGTGCAAACCGATACTGGGCTCATCCAAAACATACAAAACACCTGTTAGCCCGGAACCCACCTGAGTTGCAAGACGGATTCTCTGTGCTTCGCCACCGCTCAAAGTTGATGCCTTTCTTTCAAGGGTTATATAATCAAGGCCAACACTCAGTAAAAAACGTAGCCGTCTGTTAATTTCACGTATTATCTTTTCGGCAACTTCCTTCTTAAAACCTGTAAAATCGATCGAGCTCATGAATTCCAAAGCATTTTTTGTATTTAATTTAACTACATCGTGAATATTTTTGCCGCCGACTTTTACAGAGAGGCTCTCTTTTTTAAGCCTTGTACCTTCACATTCGTCACACGGCATTCTCGACATAAAAGTCTTGGCATAATCAACATCCGAAGGTCTGCTGGAGTATAATTTTTCCTTCAGATAACCAATTACCCCGTTAAACTTTCTATCATAAAACACCTTTCTGTCGCCTTTAAAAGTAAACAACCTAAGCGGTTCATCAGTACCATACAAAATTATCTTTTTATGTTCGTCTTTTAAATCTTTAAAGGGGACATTCAGATCCAGGCCGTATTTTTCGGACAAAGCATTAAGAGTATTATAATAATGAAAGTTATCATATTTTTCCCATGGTTTTATCGCACCATCTCTTATACTTATATTCTGATCGGGAACAAGCGAGTCCACATCAAAAATCATTTTTTCCCCAAGGCCGTCGCAAACAGGACAGGCTCCATAGGGATTATTAAAAGAAAAGCTTCTCGGTTCAATTTCCGCAATACTTACATTACAGTCCGGACATGCAAAATGCTCGCTGAATAAATGCATTTTACCGTCAACGTCCAGCTCAACCAAACCCTCAGACAAGTTTAACGCAGCTTCCACAGAATCTGTAACCCTTCGTTCTATACCATTCTTGATTTTCAGCCTGTCAATAACCACACCGATAGTATGTTTGATGTTTTTATCCAGTACAATATCTTCCTCAAGCCGGTACATCTCACCATCAACGTAAACTCTCACATATCCACTTTTCAACAGTTTAGCAAGCAACTGCTTATACTCCCCCTTCCTGCCCCTGATAACAGGGGAAATAATCTGAACTCTTGATTTTTCAGGCAACCCCATTATAAAATCCACAATCTGCTGAACTGTATAATTCTGAATTTTTTTACCGCAGGAAGGGCAGTGAACTTCGCCGACACGGGCAAACAAAAGACGCAGATAGTCGTATATTTCCGTAATAGTCCCCACAGTCGACCTGGGATTTTTGCTTATGGATTTCTGTTCTATACTTATGGCAGGGGAAAGGAATTCAATGGAATCCACGTCAGGCTTTTCCATAAGCTCCAAAAACTGTCTGGCATAAGCCGATAAAGACTCCACATACCTCCGCTGACCTTCGGCATATAAAGTATCAAAAGCAAGTGTCGATTTGCCAGAACCGCTCACTCCGGTTATTACAACCATTTTATCTTTGGGAATTTCAAGAGATATGTTTTTAAGGTTATGTTCCCTGGCTCCTTTAACAATAATATTTTTATTCATAATTAGCAGCTTCCGGATCCTTCATACTTATCCATGCAATCTGCTCATATTTCGGTTCCCAAAAAAATATCATATTTTTCATGCGCTCCCTGATTTTAAATTTGGTATTATAAAACTGAATGGTCACACCATCAGTTACATAATTGTGCACCCTGATTTTAGGTTTTGAAAATTTCAACTTTTTCTTTAATGTTTCTAAATGTTCTCTCAAAGATTCCTTGATTTTATCCTGCTCCTTCTTTTGGTTCAGGATAGCAATGACTTTAGGGTTTTTGAGCACCTCTTTGGATTTTAAATTAATCTGGCTCAATGTTTTGTCAATCTTATCCAGCAGCTCCTCTTTCTTTTTCAATTCTTTTTCCACTTCGTCGTATTCTTTTTCGATCAGGTAATTTTCTCCTACATGCACTGTAAAGTTCGTAGCACCTTCTGAGCCAAGCTGTTTTACCTCAATTTCGGAAAAAGCCTGCACATATCCACCGGCAATCAAGCCTTTGGATTCAGTGGCCACAAGCTTGCTTCCGGATAATAAATTACAGTTAAAGGCATATTTTTTAATAATAATACTGCCCATTGACTCTACTTTGGCATTTTCCATATAACCGCAAATAAAATCTTTGTTACAGGAAAACATGTTATTCGCCTTGCCCTTTATACCGCCTGATATAACAATCTGCCCCTTTGCCTTAAGTGTGGCGTCTTCACAGATTCCATTGACAAAGATATCCCTTTCAGCCTCGACAGTAAATCCGGAAAAAACATCTCCTCTGATTTCCACAGTACCGTTAAAACGAATATTACCTGTATTATAGTCCACATTATTAACTGTATACACAGGAAAAACACCCAAATTATTGTTCCTGAAGACCACATGCCCATCAATGGATGCATAAAATTTACGTCCGTTATTATCGGAGTAAACACCTTCCAGGATTTTTAAGTCTATATCCTTCCCCTCTTTGGGGGGAATTTCAGCATTCCTTACGGTTACACCTGGAACCCCTTTTGTAGCAGGCTTTTTAGTAATAAGGAGGTCATCCTTATTAACATTTATTATTTTGCTTACTTCCCTGAAATCCACTTTACCTTTATGATCTACTGCCGGCTGACTCTCCGGCTCTTTAAAATGCTTGATAATCTCTGCATTTCTCCCATCGATAGGTTTGATTCCTTTTGCAATAACGACATTTTCAAGAATATTGCCGTGATATACAAAGCTCAGGCATTCTTTTATTCGTTCTTCATCCACATTATTAACGATGTTCTGCTCTCCAAGTTCTTCGGAAACATCACTGTAAGTAATCATTTGTCCTTCATTGATGGAGGGATATACTGATAATCTGGCATAGAAATCATCATCTTCCAGTACTATTTTAAATGAGCCATCCAGGTTTTCATCAGTACGGATTTCTGCTTGTAAAACACCATCCTCCGAAGAACTAAGGACATATTCACTACGTTGAAGCTTATAAATCTTTTCCAGAACAGCTGCAAAATGCTCTTTACTTTTACATGAAGGAAATCTAATTATTTGCATAATATATCGGTATCCTTATACTGAATCTTGTATATTCATTTTCTTTTGAGTCCACGCTGATTAATCCTCCGTGATTCTCCACAATCTCTTTTACGACAGCAAGCCCCAGACCTGTCCCTTTTAGCTTGCCGGAAGTAAAAAAAGGATCAAAGATATGCTCCAAATTTTCAGCCTTTATACCTTTACCGTTATCTTCTATATCCACTATAAATTCGTCTTTTTTCTTAATAACATTAATGTTAATAGCACCTTTTTCCCCAAGTGCCTCTATGGAATTATTAAGTAAATTAAAAAAAACGCGAAATAATTTTTCTCTATCTGCCCTTATTTTGAAATTTTCATATTCGTTCACGTTAACCGTTATATCAGAATTCCTTGTCATTATTCTCAGATGTTTCAGTACATCCTGCATAAAATCAGAAAAATCAAAAGACGTCATATTTAAAACAATTTTATTCCTTGAAAAATCAAGAATATCAAGTGTAAGACCATGTATAAACTTCAGCTCTGTATACACCGCTTCCACATATTCCTTAAGATCACGGCTGCCTTTTAATTCTATTTCCATAAGCTCAACATAGCTTTGGACAATATTAAGAAGATTCTTGATATCGTGGGCGATTGCACTGGTAAAACGTCCCAGCAGCCTCAAATGCTCATCTTTTTTTCTGGATTCATAAAGATTTGATCTTTCAATAGCAAGGGCACACTGCGATGCTATATATTTGGCTATTTTCACATCATCATCATCAAAAAAATCATCGTTTTTATCCGTAAGGTTCAAAACACCAATAATATTTTCCTTTACCTTCAGAGGAACAGACATATAAGAGGACGTTTCGTAACCAAGCTCTTTATTTACAACAGGAGACTTGTTTATCACATACTCTTTTCCCGTCATGGCAACTTCCCCGCTAATTCCCCGTCCAAGAGGCACTGTTACTCCGGCAGGGTCAATATTCAAGCCTGCTGATGCAATTATCTTAAGATTTTCGCTATCTTTAACCATCACCGATACTCTTTGTACCTCAAGGTACTTTTTAGCAAGATTAATGATAGAGTCCAGCAGCTCGTCCATGATCGTTGAGGAATTCATCACTTCCGAAATTTTAACCAAAATATCAAGCAAGTCTTTTTTCAATGAAATACCTTCAGAATATTATATTTCATATCTCTTTGGGCAGGAATAAACCCTGCCTCCCTGATATTATGTAAGATGGATTCCACACTCATGGAAAAGGTTGCACCACATGCTGCTACTACATTCTCTTCTATCATTAGACTTCCAAAATCATTGCCACCAAAAAAAAGACCGGTCTGCCCTATTTTTTCCCCCTGAGTAACCCAGGAAACCTGTATATTTTTTACATTATCCAGAAATAGCCTGCTCATTGCAAGAATTCTTAAGTATTCCACGGCAGTTGAATGTTTTTCATCCAATTCTGTATTATCCGGCTGTAATGGCCAGGGGATAAAAGCGGTAAAACCGCCTGTCTCATCCTGCAGATTTCTGATTTTTAGTAGATGCTCAAGAATTTGGTCTATACTGTCACTTTTCTTAAACATCATGGTTGCTGAAGTCTTCAGCCCCATTTTATGTGCAGTCCGCATAATATCTATCCAGCATTCAGCACTTATTTTATTAGGGCTTACTTTGAATCTCTCCGAGTCGACGAGCAACTCAGCTCCGCCTCCAGGCATGGAATCCAAGCCGGCACTCTTCAATCTCCTGAAAACTTCTTCTATTGAAACTCCGCTCACTCTGGAAATATGGTGTATTTCAGGCGGTGAAAATCCATGTATCCAGATTTCAGAATGGCTCTTAATGGAAGACAACAAATCCTCATAGTAATCTATAGACAGATCGGGGTGAAGCCCTCCCTGCAGCAAAATCTGGGTACCACCAAGAAAAAGGGTTTCATCAATTTTACGGAACAACGTTTCTTTATCAATAACATATGCACCATTAGCATTTTTATCCCTGTAAAAGGCGCAGAACTTACATTTACACTGGCATATATTGGTGTAGTTAATATTTCTGTCTATAACAAAAGTAACAATATCATCAGGATGGAGTCTTTTCTTCACCGAGTCAGCTGCTCTGCCCAGATTCAAAAGACTATTTTCATTATAAAATTGTTTAGCTTCTTCAAGGGTTAATCGCTCCAAACAGTCCTCCGGAAAACAGTATAAGGATATTATAGCTTTTTTTCAGTGTAATTAAAGTAAAAATTTAATTTAACGGCTCAAAAGGTGCCACTGGCATTGCCTCATTTCTTTAATGTGAGTATTTTTTAATGTCAAAGCTTTGTTGCCAAACAGCGTCAGAGATTTCTCCCCGCGCACTTAACGCTTTAAGTGCACGGTCGAAATGTTCCGTATTGGTATTTGTCACTTCGACCGAAGTGGAGAGGTCTCTTTTCCAAACAGTATCTGAGATTTCTCCACTCCACTTCGGTCCGGTCGAAATGACAGAATATATCGCCACTATTGAGAGCTTTGCACAACTTCAGAAGGTCATCCCGTAGCATTCGCATGAAGGCGAATAAATTTACCGCAGGTAACCACTTGTTTCGGGATCTATGAATATCAACAAGTTACAAGACCCTGAACCAAGTTCAGGATGACAGTAAGGCTATTGTGCAAAGGTCTCACTATTGTAAGATTGTCACCCCTGCCCTGCTAAATGACCTTCGCTCTATCAGCTTCGCTGATATTTAACAGGGTAAACCCAGTTAAATGCTGCCAGAGGCAGCCCATCGAAGATGGATTTAACAGGGGCGATCGGAGTCGAGGGATCTCTATTCTGATATAACAAGTATGTCTGCGTTTCTAATTATTCAAAGCTCTTAATGAAAGTCACACTAAGTTTTTGCAAAAGAGTACTTTTTATGAATTTGGGATTGGGCCAGAATAGATGTTACGTTTTTCCCTTAATCTGATATACCATAGCCAGTATTTCTGCCACCGCTCTGTAAAGATTTTCCGGTATTTCCTCACCTATATCGCTGGCTGCAAACAGTGACCTGGCAAGCGGCGGATCCTCATGAATAAAAACCCCTTTCTCCCTGGCAAGTTCTTTTATGCGTAGGGCAATAAGCCTCTGACCTTTTGCCACAACTTTGGGAGCAGAATCTGTGCCGGCTTCATATTTAATCGCCACCGCATAATGTGTAGGATTGGTTACCACAACATCTGATTTCGGGACATCCTCCATCATCCGTTTGCGCGCCATATCCCTCTGCATACTTCTGATCCTCTGTTTTACCTGAGGATCCCCTTCCATCTGTTTAAACTCCTCTTTCACTTCCTGTTTTGTCATCTTAAGATCCTCTTCATGCTGCCACTTCTGATAAATAAAATCAGCTATAGCCATTAACAATATGACAATAGCAATTTTAAATGAAATCTCAAAAATCAGCTTTCCTAAAAATACCATATTGGAAAAAGGGTCAGCACTGGCCAGTGAAACTATTTTTGATATTTCCCCTTTAACAATGAAAAAGGCTATCGCACCCACCACAAAAATTTTTATCAAAGATTTAATCAGCTCAACCAAACTTCTTTTGGAAAATAAGTTGGAAAAACCTTTTATAGGGTCCAGACGGCTGAATTTAGGCTGCATAGCTTTAGGGGAAATAACAAAACCGAACTGAACAATGTTAGCAATGATTCCCACAGCCACCAAAAGCGCCATAAACGGTATAACAAGCCCGGCAAGATATTTCACGACTACAGTAAGTATATAGTAAGTACTGTTGGGGGTTATATCAAAATCAGTCATCTGGAAAAACTGTATAAAAACTTTTTCTATACCCTGCATAAAATAAGGCATGTAGTAGTAAAGAAAGAGAATAGCGGCAATAAAAGACAACGCAGTGGAAAGCTCCCGGCTTTTGGCAATATTGCCCTCTTCTACAGCTTTTTGTCTTCGCCGCGGGGTGGCCTGTTCAGTCTTTTCTCCATTTTCATCGGAAGGCATTTATGCACCCATAATGTGAAATAGTGTAAGCAGATTTCTGAAGTAATCCTGCATTACCAATTCAAAAACATTGTAAAAATACGACATACTCAGCATAATAACAGCCAACCCTGCAGCAATCTGCAGCGGAAAGCCCACAATAAGTATATTTATCTGTGGCACAAGTCTTGCAATTATCCCCATAACCGTGTGTGTAACAAAAAGAGTAACAAAGACAGGTGCTATTATTTTAAGCGCTATAAAAAACACTTTAGAAAAAATACTCACAACAAAAAAGAACGATTCGGCGGGGAATACAAAAGTACCAAGGGGCACCAGCTCAAAACATCTGGCAACAGCTTCCAAAAAGACCCTGTGACCTCCTATCGCCAGGAAAATCAGTATCATTACAATATTTTGGAACTGTGCTATAATAGATATCTGTGTGTTTGTCTGGGGGTCCAAAACATTGACAACACCAAACCCCATCTGAAACCCCATAATCTGTCCGCCAAACTGTACAGCTACAAACAAAAACTGCCCCAAAAGTCCCGTTGCCACACCTATAAGGAGCTCTTTAAGCATTATAATAACCAGAAGAACAGTATTAATATTCACAAGATTTATATTAAAACTGTCGTGTGCATTAAAAATGACCAGAGAAACAATCATCGAAAGAAAAACTTTAAGTCTGGGATCAATGACACCGCTTCCAAAAAAAGGCGCAGTAAACATCAGCCCGGTAACTCTGAGGAAAACCAGTGAAAAAACCAACAATAAATTGGAATCCTGCAAAAAGTTGAACATTTACCTGCCTCTGAATGTGTGGTTATGAGTTAAAAAACCATGTACAATATAGAGTTGTGCAAAGGTCTCAATCCATTATTCCAAAAAACGTTATCATATATTTACTCCGTATCCACCTGCTACCCTCATATACTGTATGCGCTCGAATTTTTTCCTGTTTTCAATATCTTTAACCATAAGCGATCTTATATCATCCAGACTGTTATATTTGTGCTTGTCCAGATACTGCTCTATACCCCTATTGATTTCCTTTAATACTTTTTCACCTTTTGTATACATGGCTGAAGCCACCTGAATTGTCTTGGCTCCTGATAAAAAGTGCTGAATTGCTACTTCTGCCGAATGTATACCTGTGGTAGCAGAAATATCCAGAGATACCTGGGAGGAAGTAATACCCACCCACCTGAGAACATTATATGTTTCGGATTCCGTGCTAAAAAAATCAACAGTCTTAAACTCATGTTTGTTAATGTCAATACCCAGACGGTAATATCTGTTAAACATAACAACAGCATCAGCACCAGCTTTCTCTATTGCAGCAACAATACCCGGAATATTTGTGAAATATTGGCTGATTTTTGCTGCAACAGGTATTTTAATCTCTTTTTTAACTTCACTGACAATTTTCGTATATTTCCGCTCGATTTCTGGAGATTTTTCACTTTTTTCAAAAGGCAGATATGCAATATTAAGCTCAAGAGCATCAGCGCCAGCCTGCTCAACCTCAGTAGCAAAATCAGTCCACCATTTCCCACCAAGGCAATTTACACTTGCTATAACAGGAATATCCACGGCAGTCTTTGCCTGCTCAATAAGTTTCAGATAGTTACTTGTCCCATACATGACAGAAGCATCTGCAATCGCATAGCCGTATGCTTCAGGGTGAAAATCATCCGAATAAATCATCTTTTCTCTTAATTCCTCTTCGAAAAGTGATTTTACGACAACTGCGGCAGCACCATTTTCAGCTAATCGCTTTATACCGTCCAAAGACTTGCTGAATGATGAAGCACCAGCGATAACAGGGTTTTCAAGCTTTAGGCCCATATAATTTACAGATAAATCAGCCATAACATCCTCCTGAATTCAACAACATTAACAAACTAATCTTTAAGGATAACATCTCTGGGTTTTGAAGTACCGTCACTGGGAGCAACAATACCTTCTTTTTCCATTATTTCAACAATTCTTGCTGCTCTGTTATACCCTATTCTTAAGTATCTTTGCACCATAGATATAGAAGCAGACCCCTTTTTTTTCACCAGGTCCAGGGCTTCATAATATTTTTCATCTTTTTCAGTATCATCTATATCACTATCAGCTGAATCGTCATTTTTTACAAGATCCATGTTGTATTCCGGTTCGCCTATTTTCTTCAGGTATCCAACAATATTGTTTACTTCCTGCTCACTTACAAAACACCCATGAATACGTACCGGATCACTGTGTCCGGGTGGGACAAACAGGCTGTCTCCTTTGCCTAAAAGAAGCTCAGCACCGTTTTGATCAAGAATAGTCCTGGAATCGGTTTTGGAGGATACCCTGAAGGAAAGCCGGGCAGGCATATTTGCCTTGATTATACCTGTAATAACATTCACAGAAGGGCGCTGAGTGGCTAAAATCAGGTGTATACCCACAGCTCTGGCCATCTGAGCGATTCTGATTATGGACTGTTCAACCTCTTTTCCGGCAACAATCATTAGATCAGCAAACTCATCAACAATAACCACAAGGTAAGGCATTTTTTCCAATTCACTGTTTTTTGAAGCCATTTCATTATACGAGTCAATATTTCTGACCCTGTTTTCGGCAAGAAGGCTATACCTACTCTCCATTTCCTCAACAACATTCTTGAGGACATTGGCTGCTTTTCTGGGATCCGTCACCACAGGTGCAGCTAAATGCGGGATATCTTCGTACACACTAAGCTCAACCATTTTAGGATCCACCAGTACAAATTTCACATTTTCAGGAGATGATTTGTAAATTATGGAACAGATTATTGTATTAACAGAAACCGATTTCCCACTGCCGGTTGTTCCTGCAATAAGCAAATGAGGCATTTTTGCAAGATCTGTGATATAGGGTCTGCCGGCAATATCTTTACCCAAAATAACAGTCAATTGCGATTTTTCACGTATAAAATCTCTTGTATTAATAAGCTCTCTAAGAGAAACAGCTGCACGTTTTCGATTGGGCAACTCAATCCCCACAACAGATTTTCCCGGGATAGGTGCAATAATTCTGACACTTACCGCACTCATTGCCAGTGCCAAGTCATTGTCGAGATTGGATATTTTGTTGACTTTCACGCCGTCAGCCGGCTCAAACTCATAAAGTGTCACAACAGGTCCGGGCTTAATCTCCCGGATGCGTCCTTGTACGCCGAAATTCTTCAATTTTTCCTCAAGGATTTTACCTTTGGACTTAAGCTCGCTATCGGATTCGTAGATATTTACCTGCTCAACCTCTTCCAGTAAACTCAAAGGGATACTGTATCTGGCTCTTTTAACATTTTCCGGCTCATATTTCTCCGCAATATTCACTTCATCCTTTTTTTTATAAGACTCCGGCTCTTTATTTGCAAAATTATCTTTTTCACTTTTCTGGGGATTTTTGGTTTTCTTTTTAATCCTTACTTTGGTTTTTTCTTTATTATTTTTACTTTTAAGGTTAAACGTAAATTTAGGCACCATACTTTGCAGTCTAGCACCAGAGAAATTGAAACGAACCAAAAGATACACCGATGAAGCTACTAAAAATAAAGAAAGTATAATCCCACCGACATCACCTATAAGCGACGCAAGAAAATCCCTTGACAGCAAGCCGATAACACCACCACCGTATTTCAACTTGAAATAAAAATCATCCACACCGGTAAACCCTGTAAACAGACTCAAACCTATAAGAATAATAAGTAAAAGCAGCAAATCCGTGTAAAACCTGTTTTTCAGGAATTTTTCCTTTTTAATCATATACAAATCATAAGCAATATATCCACTCATAAGGGGAATCAAAAGCGAGACCCATCCAAAAATACTTCCAAGAATATCGGCTGTATAAGCTCCCAGTTTACCGAAAAAATTATGCACTTCTGTCTTATAATCGGTAAAAACAATATTCGAGTAAGAGGGGTCTGAAGATGAATATGAATATACAGACAATGTTAAAAATATTGTCATAAAAATCGCTAAAAGAAGCAGAATATCGTAAATTTTTCTGTTGTTTTCTACAGCCATATTATTGTTATTATCCCTATAGTAAGACAGTATACAGCAAAATAGGTCAATTTTGCGTTCCTGACAAGCTTCATCATAATAAAAATTGCCAGCAAACCGCTGATAAAGGCACTTAGCATTGCAATAAGATAAGGGGTAACCAGAGTATTCTCCAATGTGCCAATATATTTCGCCTGCAGCAGCGTTGCCCCGAATACTGCGGGCAGAGCCATAATAAAAGAAAACTCTGCAGCCTCTTTTCTGCTTATATTCAAAAGTACTGCTATGGCTATGGTGGAACCGGAACGGGAGATTCCGGGAATAACGGCAAAACCCTGAACAATCCCCAGAACAAATGATTTGTTGTAGGTAACCGAACCGGAAGACTTCATTTTATCCGATAAAGCCAGTAATATTGATGTCAGTATCAGCGCATAACCAACATATACGGTGGAAGAAAACAGTATATCGGCAATTTTTTCAAAATAAAGTCCTATTAAAGCCGTCGGAACAGAAGCAATAACAATTCCCCAGAGCATATTTTTGTTTTCATAATAAATTATTCTGTACCTGGGAAATATAGCCCCAAGTAATGACTTGAATAAAAGCAATATCTTCTTTCTGAAATAAATAAGGACAGCGCAGAATGTAGCAAAATGCACAGATATATCAAACAATAGCCCAGGCTGCTGAAAATCCTCAATCAGCGATCGGGCAATCACAAGATGGCCGGAGCTGCTGACTGGCAAAAACTCCGTCAGTCCCTGAATAATACCAAGTATGAGGTATTCCATTTTATCCATACCAGCCCCTATTCAATAAAAATTTTTATAACAGGTCTTCTGTCCATTTCTTTCTTAAAAAACGTCTTAACGAGCTTCCAGCTCATTTCAAGCAATTTATCTTTATCATCTTTTATAACATCATTCAACAAAATAAGGTTTTCCCGTAAAAACTTGCTTAATCTAAAGTAGATGTAGTCACTGAGAATAAAACCCACTGTTTCAATTTCATGATTTTTCTCTGTTGTGGATATCCTCACAATAACCACTCCGTCCCGTGCCATATGCTTACGCTCTTTCAGCTGAACGTTATCAAGAAAAAAACCACCCCTTGTATCGATATATTGATATTCCGAATTAATCTCCTTAATTACAGGCTTTTTTGTACTGCCATCAAAAACCGCTTTTTCGCCAGTCACTGCAAAAATACCTTTGGAGTTAAGCTTCTCATCTTCAAGCATCCTACAAAATTCCTTCTGATGTCTGATTTCACCATGTATAGGAATTACATAGTCAGGCCTTAAAAGATTTAAAAATTCCTTAATATCTTCCCGTCCTGCATGCCCGGATGTATGTATCTTTGCCTCCTCCATATCCACTACATTTCCACCGTGCAAAGCAACCTGATTCATCATAGCATTGAGATTTTTCTCATTACCCGGAATTACCCTGGAGGAGATAACAACAGTATCCCCCTCTTTTATTCTTAGCTTCTTCCTTTCTTTCGAAACTATTTTAAACAGGCTGCTCCCCGATTCACCCTGGCATCCTGAAACGATGTAGCAAACTTCATTATCAGGCAAATCCTTTGCATCAGATATTTTTACCACTGTATTTTCCGGAAAAGGTAAAAATCCGTTTTCATTAGCCACCAATGTGTTTTTCAGGACAGATCTACCCTCTAGGACCACTTTCCTACCGATTTGGAAACATACTTCCATAACCTGTCTAATCCTGTCGACATTGGATGCAAATGTCGTAAAAAAAATACGCCCTCTGGCTGCCAAAAAAACATCGAGTATATTAGATTTCAAAGCACTTTCTGACGCCGTTTCTCCCTTTTCAAATATATTGGTAGAATCCACCAAAGCCAGATCAACACCATCGTTACCTATTTTTTCATAAGTTGACCAGTCAAACGGTGCACCACTAACCGGCGTATAATCAATTTTAAAATCAGATGCATGCAGGCAGGAAAAATTCTTGTTTTTCAGCAAAATACTGTACGTATCAGGTATTGAGTGGTTTACAGAATTATAGGTTAAGGAAAAATCATCTATCCGAAACATTTCTCCCGGAGTTACCTCATTCAAAACAGCCTTTATTTTATACTCTGACAATTTGAGTTTTAGCAGTTTCAATGTAAGAAATCCACCCCATACAGGAATATTAAAATTCTTCAGTAAATAAGGGACTCCTCCCACATGATCTTCATGGGCATGTGTCAAAAGCAACCCCTTTAGTTTGTTGCGTAGAGAATACAAATATGAAAAATCCGGAACTATATAATCGATACCGGGATAGGAATAATCAGCAAACATAACACCGCAGTCAACAATAAGAGCACTTTCATCCGACTCATACAAGTACATATTCATGCCGATAAAACCGGCACCGCCAAGAAAAGTAACAGAAAATGACATTAAAGTTTACCCGTCCGCAGGATTCCAACAGCAAGCCCCAACCCCAAAAAGGCGGCAATCAGGAAGCCAAATAAACCAATGAAAGGGATATCCCACAGTTTAGGTCCCACATCTGCCAGAATAAAGAGTGAAGAGGAAAGAACAATAGCAGCAATTATAATACTGAAGGACAATCTGTTGGCTGACCTGTCGACTTCTTTTGACATTGTATCAAGGTTTCTGTGTATAAAGTTAATACTTAAATCATCTTCTTTGAGTTTATCAATTAGAATCTTGTAATCCCCGGGAACTCTCTTTATTACATCAGAATAACCTGAATATACATCCCTGAGCTCTTTAAATACATGGTCAGGTCTGTACTTTTTTATAATAATTTTTCTTGCATAAGGCTCGGCAAAATCAAGAAAATTAAAATTAGGATTCAGCCTTCTTCCGGAAGATTCCAGAAAAGAAAATGTTTTAAATATTAGCAGATAATCAGTAGGAAAACTGAAGTAATATTTCCTTCCCATTTTTATTATATCATCCAGAACGTCAGCCACATTCACATCACCGATTTCTTTTCCATAAACCGGTAAAATAATGTCCATCAAATCCCTTTTTATTTTACGTAAATCAGCATCTCTGCTCACAAGACCGAAAGAAACCATTTCTTCAATCATACTTTCCACATCAAAATTAATAAGTCCCAGAAAAACAGCACTTAAATGCTCCAGAAGTTTATTATCCACCTTGCCGATAACACCGAAATCCAGAATAACCATTTTCCCTTCTTTGGTAACCAAAAAATTCCCCGGATGCGGATCTGCATGGAAAAAACCAAACTCAAAGACCTGCTTGAAATAAAAATCCACACCTGCTTCAGACAGTTTAATAAGATCCAGATTATTCTGCCTATGGGATTCTATATCATCTACAGGATTGCCTTCAATAAACTCCATTGTCAAAACATTGTGGTCTGTGCACTCCCAAAACACTTTGGGGATTCGTAAATTATCATTATCCGCGAAATATTCACCGAATTTCTCCATATATATGGCTTCAAGCATAAAATTTAGCTCTTTGTTTAACTGGTCGGCAAACTCTTCAGCAATTCTGAGTAAATTAATATTTTTTGCTTCATTATTATATTTTTCAGCAGCACCTGCCAGAAAAACAAGTATGTTCAGATCATTTTCTATTGTACGTTCAATTTCAGGGCGTTTTATCTTTACAGCTACTTTTGTGCCATCAAAAAGAACGGCTTGGTGAACTTGTGCGATAGAAGCAGCTGCTACAGGCTCTTTGGAGAATTCTTTGAATACACTACCGATTGGCCTCCCCAGGCTGTTTTCCACTTGTGCCACCACTTTTTCATAGGCAAAAGGTTTAACCTCATCCTGCAGTTTTTCAAGTTCTTTAGTAAATTTTTCGGGGAAAATATCAGCTCTGGTACTCAGGAATTGACCTACTTTAATAAAAGTAGGACCAAGGCTCTCCAGCAATTCTCTGAAACGTACTTCTTCCGGTAATTTTTCTATATTTTTAGATTTACCAAAAGTGATAATTTTTTTACCTAACCCCAAAACAGAAGAAAGATTAGTATCATCCAGGAAACGTCCAAAACCGTAATAAACAACCTGGGAAACTATTTCACGTACTCTTCCTAAATTTCTAAACGTTTTTTTTATTGTCCACATCTGTCTACCTTCTGTGTTTACTTGGAATATATAGGAAAAGTTATCATGTTTCCAGGCTTTAAACAACAGAACTTTACTTATTTGCAAGAATTATTTCCACAAAAGGTTTCTCTTTATTTTTAGTTTAAATTGGCTTATATAATCTCTCTTATGTCCGAAAATCAGCACGAACTTAAATACAGCAAAATATTCATATTCTGGTATCCACTGGCTCTCACATGGATAATGATGTCGTTAGAAGGACCATTTCTGGCTGCAGTTATAGCTCGCATGGGTGATGTGAAAATTAACCTCGCTGCATATGGTATTGCATACTCATTCGGACTTGTAGTGGAAGCACCTATAATCATGTTAATGAGTGCCTCCACCGCTCTCGTAAAAAACAATTTCAGTTACCGCAAATTAATGAACTTTACAGTTTATATAAACCTTTTTGTTACATTATTTATTTTGCTCATTGTAATGCCTCCTGTTTTTCATTTAATTGCATATAAGATACTCAGAATCCCTGCAGAAATTGCACAAATAACACATGTTGCCACGATTTTTCTTATTCCCTGGCCTGCAGCCATCGGTTTCAGACGCTTTTATCAGGGAATTTTGATAAGTTCTGGCTTAACAAAAGTTGTTGCCTATACTACCGTTTTCCGCCTTACATTTATGATAATAACTGGACTGGTACTTTTTAACCTTACCAACCTAAAAGGCGCCTATGTCGGAACAATTTCACTTAGCACAGGGGTTATTGCCGAAGCAATGGCAGCATTCCTTCTTGCAAGAAAGCCCATTAAAGAGGTGAGAAAAAGTGAAATTGAAGAAAACAGTGACCTATCGTATATGGATATTACAAAATTTTACATCCCCTTGGCGCTCACACCTTTTATTGCCTTATCAGCACAACCCATTGTGACACTTTTTCTTGCTCAAAGTGTGCGGCCTGTGGACTCTCTGGCTGTAATGCCTGTTGTGCATTCGTTTACTTTTATATTCCGAAGCTTGGGGCTGTCCTACCAGGAAGTGGCAATCACTTTTTTAAATAAGAATGCTAAGGCCTACTATCATAGGATACGCAATTTTGCATTTATGATTGCAGCCGGCTCAACTGCAACTTTACTCTTTATAACTACAACCCCTTTGGCCGATTTGTGGTTCATACACCTTACCTCACTTACAAGGCAGCTGGCGGACTTTGCCAAAGCACCGGCGATGATAATGTCACTTCTGCCCGCTTTAACAGTATTCATATCCTTTGAAAGATCAGTACTTGTAAAAAATAAAATAACAACGCCCATTACCATAGCTACAGTGATTGAGGTGTTTATTATACTTGTTACACTTTTTACATTAATTAAGATATCATCCATCCCGGGCGCTGTTATCGCTGCTACATCTTTTGTGATTGCGAGGCTTTTTGCCAACGCTTATCTTTACAAGCCAATGAATAAATCCATACGTGCAATCACAACGTAACCCTGTGTTAAAGCATGGGCTAAGCAGAACAGATTATCATATAAAGGAAAATCCCTCCGCTACAGTTGGTAAGCATAATTATATATTTATAGGATTAAGTAAAAGAGACCTCTCGGCTACGCTAGGAATGACAATTACTATTCGTGTCATCTCTAACGTTATTCGGAAAAATTAGAGGGCGCCAGATATAGATATGTTGACTTCAAAACATATTTTATTGTATTATCGCTTGTGGAAAATTTTTCTTCGGATGAGCAGACAAATAAAAATGTGATACTTTTGGTTATTGCCATTTCGTCATTCCTCGCTCCATTTATGACATCATCAATCAATATATCACTACCATCCATAGAAAAAGACTTCCTGATCGATGCGGTAAAGTTAAACTGGATTTCTTCGGCATATGTACTTTCTGCCGCAGTTTTTCTCGTACCGGCAGGGAAATTAGCCGATATATACGGCAGGAAAAAATTTTTTCTAATCGGTAATCTGATATACACAATCGCCACAACACTTGCTGCAATTGCAACCTCTGCGAATATCTTAATACTTGCAAGAATCATTCAGGGTGTGGGCAGTGCTTTTGTGTTTAGCACCAATATTGCAATCATTACCTCTGTATTCCCTTTTTCTGAAAGGGGAAGAGTTTTGGGAATAAATGTTTCAGCAGTCTATATTGGTCTTACAATAGGGCCTTTTTTGGGTGGCGTTTTGACAGGACACTTAGGCTGGAGAAGTATATTTTTCTTTCAGATACCTTTTTGCCTGGCTATTTTGCTTTTGGGGAAATCGAAAATAGCTCTGGAGTGGGCGGAAGCTAAAAGTGAAAAATTTGATTTTATGGGCTCAATACTTTATATACTTTTTCTACTTTTTTTCCTTTACGGGCTTTCAAAGGTACCAACAAAAAATTTTATAATTCTAATTGCACTGTCTGCACTGTTGTTTATCGCTTTTTTTAAAGTGGAATCAAAGAGTAAATCTCCGATTGTCACATTTGGACTGTTTAGAAACAATATGACTTTTGCATTTTCATGCCTTGCAGCTTTTATTAACTACACCTCTACATTTGCCGTCAGCTTTTTGCTCAGTCTTTTCTTACAATACATCAAAGATCTGTCACCTCAGCAGGCGGGCTTAATTTTACTTGCTCAACCAATTATAATGGCTATTTTTTCCCCATTAGCCGGCAAACTCTCTGACAAAATTGAGCCAAGAGTCATAGCTTCTCTCGGAATGGCATTGATCTCTGCAAGCCTTTTTGCACTTTCCCGCTTAGGCACCAATACCGGAATGGTTTTTATAATTTTTTCACTTACAATTCTTGGGTTTGGATTCGCACTTTTTTCATCTCCAAACGCAAACGCCATTATGAGCTCTGTTGACAAAAAGTTTTATGGTCTTGCTTCAGCCTTCTTAGGGACGATGAGACTCACAGGTCAGATGGTTAGTATGGCGGTCGCCATTGTTTTTTTTACCTTGATAATCGGCAAAGTAAGAATTTCCCCTGAGCATTATGGCAATTTTATATCAGCTCTTAAATATTTATTTTTAACTTTTGGGACAATAAGTTTTGTAGGTATTTTTGCCTCAATGTTTAGAAGCAAAATAAGATAAATATAAAATACCTTTGGGATAATAGATTTTTTGCCTAAAATAGATGGAGTCGGGAGATCTCCACTGTTATTTGACAAAATGTACACCCCTCTAATTTAGTAGGATATTGAAGTTTCCTATGTGCTCGGTTATAGCAAACAAATCCGGAATCCTTGATTTTTCATAGTCACGCTATACTTTAAAAAATAGAAGGAGGTGTAAAGTGGGCACAAACAAAACTGTTCTGCTTACAGGTGCAACAGATGGAATAGGGCTCCAAACAGCCAAAGAATTATCGAAGAAACATTATGACCTTATAATACACGGAAGAAATGCTGAAAAAGTCAATACTCTTATTCGGGAATTAAAAAGGAATACCGATGAAAACCATATTTATGGCGTTGTTGCTGATTTTTCGAACCTGACAGAAGTTAGCGATATGGCTGACGACATTAACAAGCGGCATAAAAAGATTGATATTTTGATAAATAATGCTGGCACATACTCCTCAGACTTTAAAACCACTAAAGACGGTTTTGAAATTACTTATCAGGTAAACCATTTAGCACCTGTCCTGCTTACACTGAAACTATTGGATAAAGTCAAGCGATCAGACAGAAAACGCATTGTCAATGTAGTATCCATGGCACATGCTTCAGATATTAATCTGGAAAAAATCAAAAATGGCGGAAAACATTCAGGTTACGAAGCCTATTCAATTTCTAAATTATGCAGTATCCTTTTTACAAAAAAGCTTGCTGCCATTAACCGCTCTGACGGGGTAACGGTCAATTGTCTCCACCCGGGTGTAATAAACACAAAGATACTTAAAAAAGGCTGGGGAGCGTTCGGAGCCGACGTAAAAAAAGGTGCTGATAACATACTTTACGTTGCGGAATCTGACGACATTAAAAATGTTTCAGGTGCATATTTTATGGATAAAAAAGCCATTGCCCCTGCCCAAATAGCATTCAATGAAGAAATTCAGGATGAACTTTGGAAAATAAACCTGGTCCAGTTAAAAAACTTTCTGTAAAAGGTGAAAGACAGCTTTGAATAAGTAGCCAACCTACCCTCCTATCAAAGAGTTAGGAGGGGCTGGGGTGGTAAAATTTATAAGAAGTCAATTATTCAAAGCTCTCGAAAAGTAACTGGAAACAAAAGATTACTGGTAAGCAGAAACATATATATATTTGAATAGAGATTCCTCGGTTCCACTTCGTTCCACTCGCCCTGATAAGAAACTGTCATTTCGACCGTAACCGAGCACATAAATGCTTATGTGCTCGGTGGAGCGGAGAAATCTCAGACGCTGTTTGGAAAAGAGACCTCTCGACTCAGCTCGCCCCTGTTAAATATCAGCGAAGCTGATAGACCGAAGGTCATTTGACAGGGCAAGGGTGACAGAAATCATTGTCATTTCGACCGGAGCGGAGAAATCTCCGACGTTATTTGGTAAAAGATTCCTCGGCTACGCTCGGAATAACATAAAACTGTCATTTCGACCGAAATCGAGCACATAAGCATTTATGTGCTCGGTGGAGCGGAGAAATCTCAGACGTCGTTTGACAAAGAGATTCCTCGACTCCGCTCGGAATGACAATTACTATTCGTGTCATCTCGAGCGGAGAGGAGAGACCTTTTTTACTTAATCCTATATGCTAAATAAATATGCAATTATGCTTATATGAGACACTCTACAAGAGATAAAGAAAGGATTCACTTCAATGAGTCTATGGCCGCTTTATAGTTGTCAGAGCCGAAAATATAACTCCCGGCAACGACAATATCACAACCTGCCTCCTTCAGTTGTGCAATATTCTTATTGCTGACACCCCCGTCCACCTGAATTTTCAGCTCAGGATGACAGTCAGAAGCCATTTCTCTTACTTTTTTCACCTTTACTACAGATGATTCTATAAATTTCTGACCTCCAAATCCGGGATTTACGCTCATTACCAACACCATATCAACATACGGCAAAATTTCTTCAAGACATCCCGTCGGTGTCGCCGGATTAACGGAAATACCTGCTTTACAGCCAAATTTCTTTATTAATGAAACAAGTCTGTGCAAATGTACAGATGCCTCCTGGTGCACTGTAATATAATCGGAACCGGCCTTAGCAAATGCTTCAACATAATTTTCAGGATTTTCAATCATAAGATGTACATCAAAAGGTTTATCGGAATATTTTCTCACAGATTCAACAATCATTGGGCCAATAGTAATATTAGGCACAAAATGTCCGTCCATTACATCGAAATGAATCCAGTCCGCACCGGCTTTATCTATTGCCATTATCTCATTTCTCAGATTGGCGAAATCAGAACTCAACAGTGATGGGGCAACAAGCATCTTTCACCTCCGGCATTATCAATATTTAGACAGTTCTGCATTAATTGTCAACAAGAGGATGTACTACAAAAAGTATGTATCCAGTCTGAAAAGAAAAACTGGCATCTTTCATAATTTTGTTAACGATTAAATAAAAGATTTTTGAGATACTACTTTAAAAAAAATTTTATTTGACTAAATTTGTCAATAAATGATAATAAACATTCCGTTGTAAAGGTGAATGATGTTGAGAGTTGTTATATTTGCTTTTTTCTTTCTGTGTTTTGCAAAAGCCGGTTTCTGTTGGGGTTTTAATACACATATAAAAATAGGGCTGGACATCCTGGAGACCACAAATTTTTATCTAATCAAAAGTTACCCTATACATTTTTTGCTGGGTAATATTTTCCCCGATTTTTTTAATCTTTTTAAGGATTTTTCCCAATTCAAAAAAAATCTGAACACACACAGCTGGAAAATAGTGTCAGACCTGTTTAACAGTGCCGAACAGGAAGATGAAAAAGCTTTCTGTCATGGCTATGCAGCACACCTTTCCGCTGATATAATTGCCCACAACTATATGGTACCTCAAAATTTTTTGTTATACAGCAGGAAAAAGTTTCTGGCACATTTTTTGATTGAAAGTGCAGAAGACTCATACAACAATAAGAAACAGAAACATACACTTTACTACCTGCTGGATAATTCTGCCGATTACGGCAGCCATTTTTTAACAACAATGAATATAGATAAAAAATATTTCAGCAGAGAGATGATGATGTTGAAAAAAAGTATCCAATATATGAATCTTTTCAAACTTTCAGAGCTCGCCAAAATGATTAAAGCAAGAAATACGCCGGATTTTCAGAAAAGATGCTCACAGTATCATGAAAAAGCGATGGCTTATGCCCAAAGTTCTGTGGAAAAGGGGTTTACCCAGTTTGCCAAATTTGATCCTTCGGGAAACAAAGCCATGAAAAACGCCAAAATAAACAGAAAAGAACTTTTGAAAGATTTGGGGAAAAAACAGCTGAAACTGTTCGACAAAAAATCAACCTTCAGAAAAAATTACATAATAAACGATTCAGATTAAAAAAGCCGGCGCAGTGCCGGCTTTTACACATAACTAAATTTTCATATTAACTTTTCTGTTTAGGATTTCTCACCTTCAGCTACTTCGGCTTCGTACTTAGACGGACATTTCGCAAGCAGCGTACGCGCATTAAAGGTATTGGTATCTTTTGAATATTCACCTTCAACAATTACCTGCACATCTTCATTAAAGGCATCAGGAATTATTCCATTATACACGACATTCATTTTAGCTCCAGTATCATCGGTCATAACGAATTTAAGGTGTTGATTTACAACATCTTTTTCAACACTTCCATTCTCCACATCACCGCTGACTCTCAGACCTTTGGAAAGTGTCTCATTCTGGCTAACCAGCTCATTCACTTTGAGGTAATATACACTGTTGGATTTAAAACCGGAAACAATCAGATATCCCACCGCCGCCACAACAACAAGACCTGCAATAAAAAACTTACTCTTTTTCATAATACACCTCTTTACTATATTCAATAATATGAATATATATAACCTTTCGTATTTTTATTGACTTTCAATGCATATTGAATTACATAACTATGATAAAAATACAATAAAAAAGTTTGAAATCAATGGAAAATTTATCTTTTTACAGTGCTTTTTTTGCCGGAATACTTTCTTTCTTATCGCCTTGCGTACTCCCCCTTCTACCTGGCTATATTTCATTTATCTCCGGGGAGAGTATAGAATCCCTCACCAACGCAGAGAGTAGAACCCCGCGCCTGAAAGCTTTTCTCGGAGCTTTATTTTTCGGACTGGGCTTTACTCTGGTTTTTGTAATATTAGGAGCCAGCGCCACCGGCATCGGGCAGTTTTTGAACGAATACAAAGATATACTTGGCAGAGTAGCAGGAATTGTGGTCATAATATTAGGCCTTCACATGATGGGCATTTTTAAAATACAAAAGCTCTTGAGTCATAAAAAGTGGAATTATAAAAAGCGGAACAAAGGCCCCTTTTACATAGAGGCATTTCTTTTGGGAATAGCTTTTGTTTTCGGTTGGACACCATGTATTGGGCCTATTTTGGGTGGAATCCTTGCACTGGCATCCCAGGAAGCTACTGTTGCAAAAGGTATGTTTCTTCTTTTTACATATTCCATGGGATTATGGATACCGTTTCTCATTTCAGCTCTTGCTCTGGGATTTGTGATAGGTGGCATAAAAAAAGCGGGGAATGTAATGGTTATTGTGGAAAAAGTCGCCGGTGCACTTCTTATACTTATAGGCTTGCTGATGCTTACAGATTTTATGACCATTATTGTATCTTACATGACCAGGTGGCTCCCGTTTTTTGTATCATTTTAGCCGAAAGCTTACAGGTATTTCCACTGCAATAATTTTTTCCGGCTTATCAAACGGACTGCTTGCTCTTACTGCCTGCAATGCAGCGTCATTTAGAATACCGAACTCACTTTTCTCTGTAACTTTTACGTTATCTATACTACCGTTTCTCAGAATACGAAAGCTAACCTTAACAGTCCCCTGGATACCCCGTCTCTTTGCGACAGCAGGGTAGGTAGTATTTTTCTTAATAATCTCCCGCACTTTATCAAGGTAATTTTCTTTATCAAACGTATTTTCTGAAACAGTCTGAAAACTATTATCGCCACTGCTTTTTGCTGAAATTTTTCTTTGAGAAAAACCTTCTTTTAATAACTCACTGTCATTATCCGTCTGCTTGCTGTAAGTTATTTTGGGACGTTTTGCTTTTTTCTCCGGCTTTTTACTTTTTTTTACTTTTTCTTCTTTTATTGTATTTACCTCGGGAATCTTGTTCATATATATTTTGTGAGGTTTAACAGTTTTATCTTTGGATAATTTTTCTTTTTTCACCTCTGGCTGCTTTGAAACAGATTTTTTTGTTTTCATTTGGTTATTTTTCTTACTGCTGCTGTTATTTACAGATTGTACTATCTCTACTTTTAACATTGTTATGCCTTTTTTAACATCAGCTTCGGGAATACGGATTATGCCGGTAATACCGACATGAATACAAAGTGAGACAAAAAATAAAACAGTAAGCAGAAGGGGGTTAACCCTTCCGCCTTTATTAAAATTTAAATTTGACACCTGCTAAGTAGTTCCTTTCCGCAGCCGGATAATAATAAGATGTTCCCACCCATTCGCTATAGAAAACATAGTTGCTGTATTCTTTATCAAAGATATTATTTACTTTCAGATATGCTTCAAAGTTTTTAAAAACATATCTTAATTTCACATCACTCACACTATAGCCACCTGTTTTATCTGCGGCATTTTCATAGTCATTACCTTGGTAAAAACCACTAAAATATTTGTAGAAATAATAAAAACCCAGACCGTTATCAAACTCATACCCCACATTGGCTTTGACCGTATGTTCGGAAACAAGCGGTGCTTTATTGCCTTTCCATGCTCCGCTGTCAATTTCAGAATCTGTATACGTGTAAGCCACATCAAAAATGGTATTTTTCCTGTTAATACCGAATCTTACTATAGCAACGTTCTTTTCTGTATCCAGATTGGTATTTGCAGGCTCAGTATATCCCATCGTATAATAGTCTGGATTTGTAAAAATCTCATCATCTGATTCCTGCTTGTAAACAATCAAGTCAAGATGATACATATCATGATTACTCTTAAATCCGATTTCATATGTTTTATTAACCTGCTTATCAATTTCCGGATTCAATCCCCCCATCTCGTTAATCTCATCTGTCGCAGGGAAACGAAAACTTTTGTCATATTTAAGGTATACAAAATTGCTTCCGTTTAGGCTGTAACCTGCCTTTACAAAATAAGCCTCTGCATCGAAATCTTTAGATATACCATCGCTGCTGTAATCATCTTCCATATCAGAATACCTGTAACCACCCTCAACGGATATATTATTCCACTCGGATTTATCAGTAAAATAAAAACTTTCTTTTTCACGTGTAAGTTCAGAATTATCGGTGATAACCTTCAAATCCGTTTCCTCGTATAAATATCCGGCAGTAAATGTATTACTGTAATCACCATGCTTGACATTGAGTCTATAGGAGGGAGCTACCGAAGTCCTTTCAAGCTCATCCTTTCGTTTATAGTTAGATAAAATCCAGTCTGTATTTCTTTTCCTTTCATACCGTGAAACATCAACAATGATATCTCCGAATTCTGTATAAAATTTTGCATTTGTACCAGCCATCCATTCGTAATCACTGCTTCCATCATCAGGGTTTTCAGTATGTTCCCTGTCGTATTCCTCAATAATATCTTTTGTCAAACCGCCAGGCAATCCAAAATCTTTGTCTATGTAAAGTCCATTAAACCCCAAATCGAAATTGTCACCGTAATAGATAAACTCGCCGTTAACACTGTCTTTGTTATATCGTCCGTTGTCCCGGTAACCATCTGTCCTGTACCTGTCGGCATTTAAAAGGAGTGATATCCGCTCGCCGGCATAATTGCCCTGGGCAAAAAAGTCTGTGGTATTATAGGATCCGGCTTCGGCTTTAATGAACCCACCGCTTTTAATGGGCTTACGAGTAACAATATTTATTGCACCACCCGTAGCACTGTCGCCAAACAAAGTGGAGTTTGCTCCGTAGCTAATCTCCACCCGTTCTATCATTTCAACAGGGATGGAGTTTACATCAAAGCTACTTTGATCTACGGGATTAACCCGCCTGCCGTTTATCATTATTACATTGTTAAAACCTGCCTTATCGCCTACAAACCCCCCCATGGAAATAGTGGAGTTGGCTTTGTTATAGGATGTTATCTGTATTCCTGATGCATAGCCCAAGAGGTCAAGAGTAGAAGAGGGCGAGAGCTTATCGATTTTTTCTCTGGTGATAATTTCCACTGAAGGATTTTTGTTCAGCTCCTCTTTTGTATACTTTTCACCGAAAACATTAATTTCTTCCAATGTAACTGCATAAATATTTATGGCTAACAATATAAAAATAGTGGCTATTATAATTCTCATATATCCTCCTTTATTTTTAAAAAAATACTTTTTGCCAAACAACAGTTTTGTCACCCATGCCCTGTTAAATGACCTTCGGTCTATCAGCAAGCTGATATTTCACAGGATAAACCCAGTTAAATGCTGCCGAAGGCAGCCCATCGGAGATGGATTTAACAGGGTAAACTTAACACTTAGCACTAACATAACAGCACGCCATTGCATCCGAGCGCATAAATACTTATGTGCTTGGTCGAGGTGACGCCGTTTGACCATCACCCGTCACGGCATTAAAAATTATGGAAGGTTAATCAACTGCTGTTAAAAAAGACCATGGGCACCTCCTTATCCTCGTAAGTAGGTGCTGCGACTGTTTTACCCGGGTCTCCTGGCTCGCCTTCTTCCTACTCCTCCGCCTTCCCATCCCACCACTAAATTCTCTTGAAGCAATTTCGTGGCAGGGTAGTGGCACAACAGAGTTTCGTCCAGCTCACAGTTGCGGGACAGCGCCGGATTTTCACCGGACTTCCCCTTAGATAAAACGTGGCAGCAAACTATCGAAATTTTAAAACAATATTCCCCTCACACAGGCTGAAAACAACACCGTAGAGAGAGTTAATCTTTTCTATATCAAATTTACTCCTGTTGTCAAAGGTAAAAAAACACTTTCCGTTTTTTAACCCCACCAAGCAGTCACAGAGAAAATATGCAATATTCACATCATGCACCGCTAAAATTATTGTTTTATATTTTCGGAGAGATTTTATTATTTCGATAATTTTGATAGTATAAGAGGGGTCCAGATTGGAAAAAGGCTCATCCATCAATATAATATCTGTATCCTGGGCGATGGCTTTTGCTATCAGTGCCCGCTGAAGCTCCCCGGATGAAAGCTGATTCAGGAAATAATTCTTTTTATCATACAAGTCACAGACATTAAGCGCCTCATCAATTTTTTCATTATCTTTGCAGTCCAATATGCCAAAACCCAGCGAATAAGGATATCGCCCGGCCTCAAGTAGATTGTAAAGCCTGATCATTGGCAAGTTATCCAGCCTGGGCGGAACATAGGAAATATTTCTTGCAAGCTGCACATTTGTCATCGTTGATATATCTTTTTCGTCGATTAGGATATTTCCCGAATCATTTGTTAATATTCCTGAAATGATTTTCAGCAAGGTACTTTTACCGCTGCCATTCGGCCCCAGTATACCGGTAATGCCACCATCAGGAAAATCCAGTCGTTCAATTTCGAGGCTGAATCCCGTATTGTAAGCTAATCTTACATTTTCCAAAATTATACTCATATACGCCTTCTGAGGATATAGATAAAAAACGGTGTCCCGATAATAGCGGTAACAGCCCCGATAGGCACTTCATAAGGGAAAAAAACTGTTTTAAAAATCGTATCTATCACTACCACAAAACTTCCGCCAAGGAAAAAACACAAAATCATGTTAATCCTGTGATCAAGCCCGAAAATAATTTTTACAATATGAGGAATTATTATACCAACAAAACCGATAGCCCCGCACATAGCCACAATCACTGAAGTAATCAGTGAACCCACCACATATATAATCAAAGAAAACCCTCTGATATTCACTCCGGAATTTATAGCAAAATCTTCACCAAGGAGATAAACATTGAGCTTACCACTTTGCATATATAAAATCGCTGAAAAAATCACCACGATGAAAAAACTGATCATTACAAGATTAATATCCAGAAAAACCGTACTGCCCAGATACCACATCAGCAAATCTTTTGTAAAACTTTCTGAAAATACGGAGTTGAAAAATGTAATAATAGAAGTAAAGAAGAAATTCAGCCCCACACCCACAAGTATGAGTGAGTTAGCTGTCAAAGAATTCAAGCCCCCGGCAGCCCAATAGACAAAAAATATTGTAGCCAGAGCAAATGATAAACTCAGCATCTGCGTGGCAACAAAACCGGATACCCCTGCAAAAAGAGACACAGCCACACCCACCGCAGCTGCTCCGGCTATCCCCAGGATAAACGGGTCAGCCAAAGGATTCCGGAAATATGTCTGAAAACTGCACCCCACCACAGATAACCCGGCTCCAACCATAAAATCCGCCAGCACCCTTGGCAGCCGCAGTGACATAAATACGGCATTTTCCTGGGAAAAAAAACTAAAAGGATTTATAAAGTGCCCGCCAAAAGAAAGGCTGAAAAATAAAATAACAATACTGAAAACAAAAGAGACTAAAAAATATAAAACAATTCTTGAATAAGTTACCTGATTTGCTGTTTTAGTATTCTGCATGCTTGCATTATCCTGTATGAAGGTCTTAAGAAAATATTTGGCTCCACCTCTATAATCCTCACATCTTTGTTAAAATACTCCATTTTTTCATAAAAAAACTTATTCCCATTGCTGCTTCCATGTCTTTTTGCAAGAATGATATAATCTGGCTGCATCTGGTAAAGCTTTTCATAGCTGATTTGCGGGAATGATTTGCTTTCACCTTGTAAAGGATTTCTCAGACCTGCACAGTTCATAATATCATTTACAAAATTACCGCCGCCTGCAGCATAAGCAGGCTTGGCATTTATCAGAAAAACTGCACTTTTATTTCCACCAGCAGCATTTTCCCCAAATACTTCACGCATCTCTCCGGTAATATTGTCCACCGGCTTATGTACTATACCGCCAATCATTTCAATCATATTGATTATATCTTCATAATCATGAGCCTGGAAAAATCTGTTTTCAATGCCGAATTTATCCAGTTTGTTCTTCAACTGCTTTGTATAGCCCTCTCTCATGCCAAAAACATGTGTAGGATTGAGCATCAGAATCTTTTCCAGACTAGGTCTGTAATAGCTCCCCACTTCAGTAATAGCTTTGGCTTCCTCAGGGAAATCACATCTGTCGCTCACCCCAACGACATAATCACCTGCACCGATTTTAAAAAGGATTTCCGTCACATTGGGCGCAAGACTCACTATACGAAACTCGGCAAACGATAAAACCGGCAGCAATAAAAACACAACAAATATAAACTTTTTAAACAAACTCCCCTCCGAGTTAATTTAACTATGCAGTTTTCTCAGCAGCCACCCCATATTCTCTGCCAGCACCCTGATTGTGTTCATTCCTTCATCATCATTCAAAATTTCACCTATTTCCCTGCCGAAGACAAAGTTCCAGTAAACGGAGCCCGGAACTATCATTTCATTGATTAGAAAAAAGTGATTAAATGTATCAAAGACTCTGTTTGCACCGCCCCGCCTAACTGCACTTACCCCGCAGGCTGGTTTGCGCCTCAGAAAATTACCGTTAGCCCTATTGACGAAGCCCACACGCTCGATAATCGCCTTCATTTCTGCGTTCACATCAGCAAAATAAGTGGGTGAGCCCAGAATTAATCCATCAGCTTCAGCCATTTTCGCTACCACGTCGTTTAAACAGTCATCCTTTGTGATACATTGCATATTCTGCTTTTTAAAACAGGTCATACAAGCGGTACATCCCCGTATTGCTTCGTTGGGAATATTATAGATTTCTGTTTCAATATTTGCCTCTTTTAGAATTCTGGACATTTCATTCAGGATAATACTTGTATTTCCGTTCTTCCTGGGGCTTGTGTTTACAGCCAAGACTTTCATTTGAACCTCCTTGATGCGAATCTGTATTTTTAGAAAGTCCAAATGTTACATTTTTTTTTTAATTCGTCAACGCCCCCGTCATGGTATACAAACAAAAAGCCGGCACAGACTTTCATCCATGCCGACTGAATATTTCAATTTCATTACACATAGAGAGTTTTGAATAATTGAGCTATAATAAATTTTACAACTCCAAGCCCCTTCTAACTCTTTGATAAGAGGGGAATTAAGTTCCGAGCACTTAAAATTTAAGTGCTCGGTTAGGTGGGGTACTTATTCAAAGCTCTCACATATTACATTGTACTGTCAAAAAACATCCCTAACATCTGCTTGATATTCTTCTCCAGTTTAATGGCTTCCTCCGAAGGAATCTGCCTGATTACTTCGCCTTCTTTTTTGTCCATTATTTTTACTACTACTTCTTCCAAATCATCTTCTATTTCAAATTTCCTGCCGATATTTAAGGCCTCCACAGCCTTGTTCAGCTCTTCCACAGCTTTTGCCACATCTTTTTCGGCGTTTTTAGCAGCGGCTTCCTGATGTTTTTTGTCTACACTCAAATTATCCTGCTGAGAATCAGCACCACGTCCTGATTCTTTTACATGCGTCCCCACATCAATCTGCCTAATTGCTGTACCTTTAATTGAGTCCAACATAATTCACCCCCTTTGGGTGGAAAAGGAGCTCCGCTGTACTGCGGAGCATCCTTATCAGCCTGCTAATTTTATCCGCCAAGAAGCTGTAAAGCTTGCTGTGGAAGTTGGTTAGCCTGAGCCAGCATAGAAGTACCAGCCTGTGACAGAATCTGATCCCTTGTAAATTTGGCCATTTCGCTGGCAACATCAAGATCACGTATCCTGGACTCAGATGCTGTAAGATTTTCTTCAGCAATGTTCAAGTTGTTAATTGCGTGATCCAGTCTGTTTATCTGAGCACCTATTGTCGCCCTTGTTCCGGAAACTTGCTGAATGGCATTGTCAATCGTAGTAATAGCTTTTTGTGCTGTTGACTGGTCAACCACAAGTACATTATCGATACCCAGAGACTTAGTATCCACCTGACCTATACTCACATTTATAGCCTGACCTTCGTTAGCACCGATTTGAAGATCAGTAGAGTTGTCAACCAGGTGAAGTTTTGTGTCCACGCCTCCCTCTTTAGATGAAAAACTAATTTGATTATCAACCCAATTAGCTTCTACATCCATTGAACTGGAAAGATCAACATTTACTCCATCAATAACACCTCTAAGAGTGTAGTCATTCACAGTATCAGAGCCTACTGCTGCTCCGGTGTGAGCATCAGTTACATTTACTTTCAGCTCAGAGTTTTCACCTTCCTGAATTGTTGAGACAGACATCCCGTCAATGAGCGCTTGATCACCAACAAATGATATCTGGCTGTCATCCCCAAGAAGAGCGGACTGTATTACAAATGTACCTTCCACTGCTTCATTGCCTGAAGCCTGACCTTCCCCGGGAGCCACATAGTTCACAAGGTTATTATTAACAGAAGATTTACCAGCACCCATTCCCAGTTCATTCACAATAGCATCTGTAAGTTTGGTTTCAAAATCACTTACTGTATCATCACCTTCTAAATTTATTGTGGCTGAATTACCGTTACCATACACTGTCAGCTGTTGTGTATTATCAAAAATATTTCTTCCATCATCTGTGGTGAATCTTGCTAAATCTTTTAGCTTAGTTGTGGAAGTTGCAGCTTCGCCGCCCCCTTGGATATCCAATGTTGCTCCAGTACCAGTAGTAGCGTCTACAGCACCATCAGCTTGTTGGGCAAAGGTTAAATCCACAGTACCTATATTAAAATTACCTGTCTGACTATCTAAACTTCCATAAGCTATACTCACAGTTGTTTCATTTGAAGAACTGGCAAGGGCAGCATATTCTACTCTCATTGCCGGTGAGCCTTCAGGGCCACCTGATAATGTTATTCCACCAGCGGAACCAGCAGCAGTAGCAGATCCGGTATTTCCAGCTACGGCATTTAATACAAATTTATCACCAGCTTGGATTTGTGTGCCTTGAGCTGATATACCTGTAAAACTAATCCCACCAGTGATGGTAGCGCTAATTCCATCAGTAATATTATCGTCAGTAGCTGTACCAATAAGTGAGCCATCTTTGCCACTATAATAACTAGTAATAGCCGCTGAGCTGCTGGTAAACTCAACCACTGCGTATCCACCTTCAGTAACAGAAGTTACAGTTGCTCCACTTGTGTCTACTGACCAGCTGGAGCCCGCCTGCAAATATGTACCGGCAGTGTTTACTGCAGAAGTAGTCGCGCTAGTTAAGTCATCAACAGCAAGAGTAAATTCAGAACTACCTGTCTGTGGCAGTGAGCTTGGATTTGACGCTCTTATCAGGCTGGAACCATCAGAGTCTGTTATTTCAGCACCTATTGCACCTTCATTCAATGTCATTACGTCAGTTTTGTATACGTAATTTTGCCCCGGTGTCGCATCCACATTGATATTGTAGTTGCCTTCACTTACTTTACCGTTTATTATTGCTTCAATATTATCGCTATCAGATGACCAGAGTGCTGATGCGTCACCGTTTAGCAATTTTTTCGTGTTAAATTCTGTGGATGAAGAAATCCTGTCGATTTCACTCTTCAGCTGGTCCACTTCCTTCTGGATTTCCTGACGGTCGTTAGATGTGTACGTACCGTTGGATGCCTGCACCGCAAGCTCCCTCATCCTTTGGAGGATACTTGTTGTCTCCTGCAGTGCGCCCTCTGCTGTCTGCAGCATGGATATACCGTCCTGAGCATTCATGGATGCCCTTTGGAGACCGCTGATCTGTGCCCGCAATTTTTCAGAAATCGCAAGACCAGAAGCATCATCAGATGCACTGTTAATCCTCATACCTGAGGAGAGTTTTTCCAAAGAACCCTGAAGAGATTTGTTTGTTTGATTTAAATAATTTTGCGATGTTAAAGAAGCTATGTTTGTGTTAATTATCATGACTTACCTCCGTGTTTTTTTAATATTTGGCGTCCTTGCCAAGCTTAGTGCTAATTTCCAAGTGTTGAGTTTTAAGCACTAATGAAAACTCAACAACGTCTGGAACCCATACTCCAGTGCTACCCTTAAAACCTCTACAACGTTTTCGCTATACTCACCCCCTTTTCACAAAAAAGACCGGCACAGATTTATTATCCATGCCGGCCCGATTATTTCGATACCGTTTGCAATTATTCCAAATAGTTTTGAAACATCCATAAAAAAAGGCCGATACCGCACTTCTCGTGTCAGCATCGGCCTAATTGTCTTAGTACCTTCTTCCTATTCATATTTCACTAACATCATCGACTGTCTATAAAAAAACTTTAGAAAAATTATAAAAAACTTTTGTCTCCCCCCTACTTTAGGGGAAAGTAAGAGGGGGACATTAATTTTGTCATTCCGAGTGGAACGAAGTGAAACCGAGGAATCTCTTGTCAAATATATCTGCGTTTCTGCTTACTTCACACATATCTCCTGCACATACCTCTCCAGGCCAATCTCCATACTCCGCCCCTGCATTTTGTATCCCGCACGTGTGGGATTGTAGTAGAGAAAATTATTCCGCACCAGATACATCAGCTCATCCTGCATATGAGATTTGTCTCTAAAATACCCCTTGTATAGCAAGTCTCCCAAATCCTGCCCACCAAAGCTGCCTTTATCTTCAATCAGTTTATTCATTAATTTGCATAGATTTTCCCGCGGCTTATCCAAAGATGCATATTCCACAAAATAGCTTTTTGCCTGTGTCATGTAGTCATTTACAATCTCTGCCAACTTATCCTGAGGAACAGTACCTTTTTCACAAACCCTCAGAAATATCCAAGTAGTGAAGAAATCTCCCATATGCTGCCGCCAAAATGTGACCAGATATACTCTATTTGCTTTTCAGTCAAGGTGTAGTCTTTGATTTTTGATTCTTCCCCAAGATTATTCAGCCAGTAAACAATATCTTCTTTGGTAAGTAGTCCACTTCATAAAGTTTCGTTGTTTTCCTGAGTTTACTGTCATTGTACAGCTTCTCAATAAAATAACCGTCCGAGCTGGACAAAATAATATGGCACAAGTGGCTCTCCTTTGTCATGGCTACAAAGAAATTAATCAACTCCTTAACCAATTCCCGCTGACCGTTAAAATATATAAAATCCAGTGCCTGAAGCTCATCTATAATAATCATCGGCTGAACATTATTATCGTTCAGCTCCTGAAGCCGATTTTTCATAACGGTAAAAAGATTCAACTGACCTGATTTTATCTTCTTTTCATTTTCTATACTCAGTTTGAATATCTTTAGATTATACTCCCTGCTAAATTTATCTGTCTTTTCCTCATTACCGACAACCTGGAAAAATGTCTGAATAAAATCATCATAGTTAGATATCAGTATCTCACGTAAATTGAAAAATTTGACATTATATTTTGTTTCATCTGACATATATTTATCAATAAATTTATACAAAAGAGTGGTTTTACCACTGGATTTGGGACCATACAAAAACAATATCTGTTTTGGCCCCACTTTGATCCAATTTTCAAGAAAACTCATTTCCTCGTCTCTGTCTATAAATGGGGAGACATTTTTATATTCCATACATAAAAGCTCCATTTTTACAGTTTTAACTGAATCATAAAGGATCATGACATCTCTTTCAATAAATATAGCAAACTTGTCACCAAATACCCCCTACAACTTTTCCAGGCCTCACAACCTCCTTATTTCTCCTTTTCACTGCTTCTAATAATTCGTATAATTTGTGAATAGAATATGTCCCGGATAAAATCTTGAACTCACCTTTTTTATGTTATACTATTTGATTATGAAAAAGTTACCCATAGGCATCTCCACATTGAGAAAGATAATAGAAGGAAATTTCGTTTATGTTGATAAGACGGAATCAGCGTATAATCTCATAACCCAGGGTGGAGGGTACTATTTCCTAAGCCGTCCCCGCCGGTTTGGCAAATCCCTTTTTCTTGATACGCTCAAAGAGATATTTCAAGGAAACAAAGAGCTCTTTAAAGGGCTTTATATCTACGATAAATATGATTTTGATAGACACC
>Ga0182237_100023_pt1 | contig 90148 bp, 79 predicted proteins | sample hydfratesGB_TF_B_FD_132457 | JGI IMG/M metagenome (GOLD analysis project Ga0182237, IMG submission 132457) | Subsurface microbial communities from deep shales in Ohio, USA - hydraulic fracturing test GB_TF_B | ecosystem: Environmental > Aquatic > Deep subsurface > Shale gas/oil reservoir >... | reverse complement strand
TGGGAGTAAAAACAGCTTAATTAATTATCTGCAGCAAAATGAGGAAGCTGTTATTTTAATTAGTGAGGATGACTGGAGGGAAATCAAAGATATTTTCAAGCAGAAAAAAGAAGTCATTTATCAGTCAAATGACTATAATCTGATTTATCATTTAGTTAATTAATATAGTATCTTAAAATTATTAAAAGGTTGTGATGACATGAAAAAAAATAAGTATGATTTTTCAATTGTAGTACCGGTTTATAACGAACTTAAAAATTTATCTCCTTTAACGGAGAGCATTGTTGAGGAATTAGGAAGTGAAAATTTAGATTATCAAATTATTTATGTTGATGATGGCAGTCAGGATGGAAGCAGTAAAAAAATAGATGAGCTAGCGGCAGAAATTGAAATACTTTCGGCAGTACATTTTAAGGAGAATAATGGTCAGACGGCAGCTTTTCTGGCTGGATTTAGAAAAGCTGAAGGTGAATACATAATTACTTTAGACGCAGATCTTCAGGTCAGACCGGAGGATATATTTAAAATGCTTCCCTATCTTAAAGAATATGATATGGTAGTCGGGAAAAGAGTTAATCGTAATGATGGAATTGTAAAAAAGATATCATCACTAGTTGCTAATGGGGTTAGAAATTTCATTACTGGTGAGGAAATTACTGATACAGGTTGTCCTCTAAAGATTTTTAAAAATGAAATACATAAAGAGTTTTACCCTTTTAATGGAATGCACAGGTTTTATCCTACTCTGGCGCGAATGAACAAATATAGTGTTAAGGAAGTTGCTGTTAATCATTATCCTCGTAAATATGGGGAATCAAAATATGGAGTAAATAATAGAATGTGGCGTGGTTTGCTGGATACTCTTGTTGTGAGATGGATGAAGAAGAGAATTATAAACTATACAATAAAGAAGGATTAATTTATGATTTGATTTAAACATAAATAACACCATCTTTAAGTAAGAGATCTCTGCTGGCTTTAAAATATACATATCAGGACCCAAAAATAGCAGTTTCTTCCTGGGGGGAGCTTACAGAATATTATGTCCACCTTTTTCCATCATGCTGCCCCCGATAAAAACCAGATCAGCAATACTATAAATTTGTTTCTATAATCTTCTTTTTACTGTCAAAAATTAAAGAATAGTTTTGATCAAATTGGGCCAGAGCTCTGTTTAATGATTATTATGAGATCAGGATTAATCGCTTTTAAAGCTTTCTTAACCGCAAAGGGTAAGTCAAAATAAAAATAAACAACTAACCTTCTCTTTTTTTTTACACCGTTTGTTCTTATGATTCAAAATATTTTTAAAATTATGCAGGAATTTTAAAAATAACATAGAAATAATTTAATGTAGAATAATGAAAAGATATTTCGTATTATGAAACAAGTGAGAATTAAAATAAATTTCTGGGGAGGTGAGTTAAGGAGATCAGGTTTTCAAACAGGTTCTTTGGGCTCTCAGGTTAGCTTAAGAAAATCAAAAGGAGGAAAGTTATGTTTAACAAGAGTTTTAAGACATTAGTTGTGTTAAGTACAGTTTTATTGCTGGCATTTCTACTTTCTGCAGCATCTGTTCAAGCTGCTTTTCCAGAAAGATCTATTACAATTATTGTTCCCTGGGGTGCTGGTGGAGGTACTGATGCAGTAGCCAGAGTTTTAGCAAATGAAGCAGAAGAATTTACAGATGTCTCGATTAATGTTGAAAATAGAACTGGTGGTGGAGGTGCAGTTGGTCATGGTCAGGGCGCCAGAGCTAATCCGGACGGCTATACTGTTACTTTAACTACTGTTGAGTTGGTTATTCAGCCTCATATTGAAGATGTAAATTATTCTTATCAAGATTTTAGACCTATCATGCAGGTCAACCTTGATCCGGCTGCAGTAACAGTACAGGCAGATGCAGAATGGAATAATGTTGGTGAACTGATTGCTGAGGCAAAAGAAAATCCTAATGAATTACTGGCAAGTGGTACAGCAACAGGTGGTATCTGGCATCTTGCTCTACTTGCCTTAGAATCAGAAACTGGTGCAGAATTTACCTGGATTCCTTCTCAGGGTATGGCACCTGCTGTAACTGATTTAATGGGTGGACATGTTGATTTAGTAACAGGTAGTCCTGGAGAAGTAGCTTCTCAGGTAGAAGCTGGAGATTTGAAAATGTTGGCAGTAATGTCCGAAGAAAGAGTTAGTGGATTTCCTGAGGTTCCTACTCTCAAAGAAGAAGGTATTGATGTGTCAATAGGAACCTGGAGAGGTTTACAGGTTCCTGCCGAGACTCCCGATGAAGTAGTAGAAAAACTGCATGACATTTTCTACAAAGCTTTTCAATCTGATGGCTTTAAAAATAAAATGAATGATCTTGGTCTGGGTATTAAATATCGTGGACCCGAAGAATATGCAAAATTCATTGAAGAAAATAATGAAAAGTTTAAAGAATTAGTTAAGCAGTTCGATCTTTAATTACTATTCATCTTGGCCCCTAAATTTTGGGGTCAGGATTTTTTTCTAATTCGTTTCTAAATGAAAGGAGAAGACTATTGAAGAAAATAGCAGAAATAATCTGGGCAATTTTGTTTATAATATTAGCTGCAGTTTTTTATTACCTGTCAATGGGATTAAGGGCCTCTCCGGGTCCTGATGTGGGAGGGGCATTTTATCCCCGGCTGCTGATTTATGCTACTTTTATTTTAAGCTTAAAACTAATATACAATGCCCTTAAAAGAGAGGAAGAGAGCACAGAAAGTTTATTTGATTTTGAGAATGGTGGTTTCTGGAATGTTATTTCTGTTATAATTATTTCTTTTATTTATCTATTTTTATTAGACATAGTTGGTTTCTTACTTTTAACTCCAATTTATCTATTTTTACTTTTAACTATTATAGAAGCTAAAACTTTTGGGTATAGAATATTAATTTCAGTTTTGACTACTATAATTGTAATGTATGTTTTTCAGAATTTCTTAAATGTTCCTTTCCCGAGTGGAATCTTAATTTAATAGATAAAAGAAAAGAGGTGAACTTATGGAAGCGTTTATGATGGCTTTAGATCAGTTATTTAACCCCTTTACTCTGCTTACACTCTTTGGTGGAGTTATCGGAGGAATAATAGCTGGCGCCCTGCCTGGATTAACTGCAACAATGGGAGTTGCGATCTTAGTTCCTTTTACTTTTGCTATGCCGCCGGTTCCCGGAATTTTAATGCTCCTTGGTCTATATGCAGGAGCGATTTATGGAGGTTCAATTGCTGCAATTTTAATTAGGACTCCCGGTACTCCTTCAGCTGCAGCCACAGTTTTAGACGGCAGTCCCCTATTTGATAAGGGAGAAGGTGGAAGAGCTCTGGGAATTGCTACCTTAGCTTCTGTTTTCAGTGGTATTGGAAGTTCGATTTTTCTGGTTTTTCTGGCTCCAGTTTTATCTAGGGTTGCTCTGTCATTTAGTGCTCCCGAATATTTTGCATTAGCTGTGTTTGGTTTAACAATTATTGCCAGTATTTCTGGAGATTCAATGACAAAAGGACTTTTGAGCGGATTTTTTGGACTTTTAATTGCTACTATTGGGATTGACCCCATCCAGGGTTACGGTAGATTTAACTTTGGAATGGTTAATTTACTGGATGGAGTAGCTTTTATTCCGGCTTTAATTGGTTTATTTGCTTTTGCTGAGGTTTTAAATCAGTTTGAAGAACTAATAGAACCGAAAAAGGTAAGTTATTCTCTAAAGAATTTAATTCCTTCTAAAGAGGATATTAAAACTGTAATGGGGATTATGATTAAAAGTACTGTTATTGGAACCTTTGTTGGTGCTTTACCGGGAGCCGGTGGAGATATTGCTTCTTTTGTCTGCTACAATGAGGCCAAGCGTTCTTCCAAACATCCAGAAAAATTTGGCACTGGAATTATTGAAGGAGTAGCTGCTGCAGAATCAGGTAATAATTCTTCTACAGGTGGAGCTTTAATTCCTACTTTAAGTCTCGGTATTCCTGGAGATTCTGTGACAGCAGTAATTATTGGAGCTTTAATGATTCAGGGCTTGAGACCTGGGCCACTTCTTTTTAGAGATAACCTGGATTTAGTATATGCAATATTTATGGGCTTTTTTCTGGCCAATGTTTTTATGGGGATTTTTGGTCTGATGGGTGCAGGTTTTTTAGCTAAAATAGTCACTATGTCCAAAAGAGTTTTGATGCCGATAGTTATGGTCCTGGCGGTTGTTGGCTCTTTTGCCATTAGTAATAGTGTTTTTGATATCGGAGTCATGATGGTACTGGGAGTAATAGGTTATTTGATGCAGAAAATTGATATTCCAATGGGGCCAATTGTTCTTGCTTTAATTTTAGGGCCAATGGCCGAAAGTAATTTTAGGCGAGCTGTACTTATGTCCCGCGGTAGTTTTACGATTTTTTTAACCAGACCAATTTCTTTAGTTTTAATAATTTTCAGTTTAATTTCTTTAGTAGGAGCTTTTTTAAGACAGAATAAAGAAAAAAAGCAGGTTGATTAAAGTTGAGAAGGGACGGGATTCTATGCTGGATGTAGTAACAATGGGCGAAACTATGGTAGCAATGACTGCAGAAAATGCGGGTTCCATTAAGTATGCTGACCGTTTTAGTAAACATATTGCCGGGGCTGAATCCAATTTTGCTATCGGCATTACCCGGCTGGGATTTAATGCGGGTTGGATCAGCAAGGTTGGAGAGGATCCGCTGGGAGATTTTGTGGAATTTTCCGTGCGGGGAGAGGGTGTCGATGTATCTGAGTTAAAGCGGGATTCAGAGAGACCAACAGGTCTAATGATCAAAGAAATTTTATCTAAGGATAGAGCCAATGTTTATTATTACCGGCAGAACTCAGCTGCCAGTGCTCTTACGACCTCTGATATAAGCGAAGATTATCTTAAGCAGGCAAAATATATTCACTTAAGTGGAATCACTCCTGCTTTAAGCAAAACGGCCAGAGATACTTTCTTTAAAGTACTCGAAATAGCTGCTAAACATAAAATCAAGGTATCCTTTGATCCGAATATCAGACAGAAACTCTGGCCGGATGAGCAAAAAATGAAAACTGAACTTTTAAAAATAGTAAAAAAAGCTGATATTATTCTCCCTGGTATCGAAGAAGCTGAAATTTTGCTGGGGATTAAAAATCCTGAAAAAGCTGCTCAAGAATTTTACCAACTGATGGGTGGAATTGTGGTTTTAAAACTTGGAGAAGAAGGATCTCTCGTTTATGACGGCAAGAAAATGGAAAAGGTTTCTGCTTTTGAAATTGAAGAGGTAGTAGATCCAATTGGAGCAGGTGATGCTTTTGCAGCGGGATTGATCGCTGGTTTTTTGAGAGGAATGGAATTAAAAGAGGCTGTAAAACTTGCCAATTTAGTTGGTGCTTATTGTGTAACTGTTAAGGGTGATATAGAAGGACTGCCTTCCTGGAAAGAAGTAGAAGTAATTCAGGGTAAAAAAAGTGAAATGCAGAGATGAGATTCAAATAATTAATGGGAAAGTGAGGATTAGACATGAATGCAGATAAGCTTCCTAAAAACACAGTTCAATCGCTAATTAGAGCAATTGATATATTGGATTTGCTCAGCAGCAGTAAAGTAGGGATTAATGTAACTGAAATTGCTGCCCGGCTTAAGCTGCATAAAAGCACAGCCTATAGACTTTTAAGTACTTTAGAATATAAAAATTTTGTTAGAAAAGATAAAAATAAAAAATACAGGATAGGGAAAAGGGTAATAGAAATTGGTCATCAGGCTCTAAATAATATTGATCTGAGAAAAGAAATACGGCCTCTTTTGCAGGAACTGGGTGAGATTACTAAAGAAACTGTTCATTTAGGGATTATAGATGATTTTAAAGTTTTCTATATCGATAAAGTTGAGACCTCTCATACTATTAGAATGTATTCGAGCATCGGCAAAGGAGGACCACTTTACTGTACCGGTATTGGGAAAGCTCTCCTTGCTTTTTCTGAACCGGAGTATATAAATCAATTTTTTAAGCAGCTTGATTTTGTTAAATACACTGATAATACTATTCTTAACGAAAAAGAACTAAAAGATGAATTAGATAAAATTAAAAAAAGAGGCTATGCAGTTGATGATATGGAACATGAAGACAATATTCGCTGTGTTGCGGCTCCAATATTTGATTATAGAGGAAAATTAATTGCTGCAGTCAGTATTTCGGCACCTGCTCAAAGAATGACAATGGAAAGAATCGCTAAGTTAAGTAAGCTTATAATCGACTACACACAGAAGATGTCAAAAATATAATTTTTTAGTACCTAAAATTGCTGAAAAACCGACAGGTTCACGGTGCGTGAACATAAACGCACATAAATAAGCATAAATAAAAATAAAAAAGACAGCCTATTGGCTGTCTTAATCTCAAAATGGTACCCTCAAGGGGATTCGAACCCCTGCCGCCAGGATGAAAACCTGGTGTCCTGGACCCCTAGACGATGAGGGCAAATTTTTATACAGTTTTGTTGACTGCAATAAATATAATAGCATAAGAAATAATCAGCGTCAAGAAATTTTCTGAAGAAATATAATTTAAAATTTTCGCTCTATTATGGCTGCTAGCATAGTGATTTTAGCAATTTTAAAAGCCAGATTTTAGTAGATAGCTAATGATTTATAACAAGAATCAATTTTGGGACAAGGAAGTAGTGAGGGAATCTAGAATAGTATACTTAGAGCAGAAATTATTTATAATATTTTTCAAGTGGGGGGAATTTAAAATGAAAATTGCAGTTATTGGTGCTGTAGCAGCAGGTACAAGTGCAGCTGCTAAGGCAAGACGAACAGATAAAAATGCAGAAATAGTAGTTTTTGAAAAAGATACAGATATTTCCTATGCAGGCTGTGGACTTCCTTATTATATTTCAGGAGTAACTCCAACTCGAGATAAAGTTGTAATGAATACGGCTCAGGATTTTAAAGAAAAATATAATGTAGAAGTACGTCTGCAGCATGAAGTAACTAAAATTAATAAAGATGATAAAAAACTTTATTATAAAAACCTTAATAGTGGAGAAAATGGAGAATATCAATTTGATAAATTAATTATCAGTACTGGTGCTTCAGCAATTAAGCCGCCATTTGCTGGACTTGATTTAGAAAACATATTTACACTGAGATCAGTAGAGAGCGCTGATCAGATTAAAGTAGCTGTCAGTAGACAGGAAACGCAAAAAGCTGTAATTATTGGTGCCGGACTGATTGGCCTAGAAATGGCAGAGGCTTTTAGTGAATTAGGGATGGAAGTTACAGTTGTTGAACTTGAAGACCAGGTTTTACCACCATTTAGTAAAGAAATGGCTGATCTTGTAGCTGAACACTTAAAAGAAAAGGGTGTTAATTTAATTTTAGATGATGGTATAGACCATTTTGAAGGTTCAGGCAGGGTAGAAAAGATTGTAACAGCTTCTAGTAGAGAAGTTGAAGCTGATCTGGCACTGCTTTCAATTGGAGTTAAACCTAACTCGAAACTGGCCCAGGAGGCTGGAATCGAAGTTGGTGAGACCGGGGCAATTAAAGTCAATGAAAAATTAGAAACTAATGTTAAAGATATTTATGCTGCCGGTGACTGTGCTGAATCAACAGATCTACTGACAAATAAAGATGTCTGGGTTCCGCTTGGTTCAACTGCTAATAAACAGGGAAGGACTGCCGGCGAAAATGCTGCTGGGGGAGAGGCAGAGCATTATGGAATTTTAAAAACTGGAATCACCAAGATTTTTGATCTCACAGCTGCTAAAACTGGTTTAGGATTAAAAGAAGCTAAAAAAGAAGGTATTGATGCAGCTGCAGTTAAAATTAAGGCCCACAATCATGCCAGTTATTATCCCGGAACAGACTCTATTCATCTCAGAGGTATTTTTGATAAAATAAATGGTGTTATAGTGGGAGCAGAAGTAATTGGTGGTGATGGCTCTGATAAAAGAATTGATGTTCTGGCAGCAGCAGTTTATAATCGAATGACAGCAGATGAGCTTTTCCAGGTTGACCTTGCCTATGCACCTCCTTATTCTGGGCCCAAAGATGCTGTGGCTATTCTGGGAATGGTTGCTGAAAAGAAATTATGATTTTGTTCTTTTCTCACCAATCTGTTATAATAAAAATAACAAAGTATTTTACTTAACTTTAAATAAAATGTAACAGGAGTGAAGATTATGGCACGTCCAACCAAAGATCGAATAATAGAGAAATTACCAGAAATCAGGTTTTTCAAACCGGCAGGAGTTCCCGGTCATCAGCTGGAAACAGTAGAGATGACTATGGAAGAAGTAGAGGCCCTGCGCTTAAAAGATGTTGAAGGTTTAAAACAGGCGGAAGCTGCAGAGGTAATGAATGTTTCCCGACCTACTTTTCAGCGGGTACTGACTTCAGCTCGTCAGAAGGCGGCAGAAGCCTTAACCTGTGGTAAAGCGATTAAATTTGCGGGTGGAGATTATAGATTAGTCCGTCCCGGTCACTGTCCCAAATGTGGTAAAAAAATGAAAAAGGGTAGAAGCCAGCGAGATGGTGATGACTCCCGGGAAAAGCCCTGTCATGATTGTGATGACAGTCAGGATTCTTAAATTTTTAGCTGAATTTTAGGCTCAGCATTAATAATAGTTTATAAAGTTAATTGAAATAAACTGTCCCAAAGAAATTAAGCAAACCCAGAGGAGGCACAATTATGAAAATTAATGTAGACTGGCAGGGAGATTTAGAATTTAAAAACCAGCTGGCATCCGGTCATGATTTAACTGTCGATGCAGCAGAAAAAAGCGGGGGTCATAATAAGGGTCCACGGCCCATGGAACTGCTGCTTGCTGGACTGGCAGGGTGTACCGGTATTGATATTGTTTTAATTTTAAGGAAAATGAAAACCGAACTGGAAGCTTTCGAGATGGATGTTGAGGCAGAGAGAGCCGAGGAAGCTCCCAAACGTTTTACTAAAATTCATATTAAATATAAACTGAAAGGTAAAAATCTGGATGATCGAAAAGTAGAAAGAGCAATTAATCTTTCTAAAGAAAAGTACTGCTCAGCCAGCAGCTCCCTTAATGCAGAAATTACTTCCAGTTATGAAATAGAGCATACTAATTAAATAATGTTAATTTGCGTTAAAAAATACAAAATTACTAATTTTGAGTAAATAAATTACAAAAATATTATATAAATCATTCAATACCCGGGTATCCGGGTATTTTTTTTAGTTTATCTGCAGATTATTGCAGGATAAATTTAAATCTCATTGAATATATAAAGTGTGATTTAATTTTTTAAGCAGACAATTTTTCAAATACTCTTACTATAAAAAGGGAGGAAAATGATGATTAATTTAGATTTAAACGAAAAACAGTTAGAAAAAGCAGTTGAGCGTGCCCGGGAAGAGAATATAATTCTGCCGACTTTTAAGCAGATGAAAAACCCGGAGCTTATTCCAGATAAGATCAAAGAAAAGTTGAAAGATATCGGTCTCTGGGATGTAAATAGTTATAATTTATTCCGCATCAGCTGGAAAAATGAGCCTAAAAAAGATGGGGGCCTTTATGATGGTGTAAATTATATTGAATTCCCTTCAGAACTGACAGGTGTTGATGCCAGGATTTTTGCGATAGTTGGTAAATGGTTTCCAACTGGTGCCCACAAGGTAGGAGCTACCTATGGCTGTCTTGCTCCTCAGCTGGTAACAGGACAGTTTGATCCAACTTCCAGCCGTGCAGTCTGGCCTTCAACCGGTAATTACTGCCGCGGTGGAGCCTACAATTCTCAGCTTTTAGCCTGTGATTCAATTGCAATTTTACCCGAAGGGATGAGTAAGGAGCGTTTTGACTGGCTCCAGAAAGTTGCAGGTGAGGTGATTTCTACTCCTGGAACAGAAAGTAATGTTAAGGAAATTTTCGATAAGGTCTGGGAACTGCGGGAAACCAGAGATAATATTACAGTTTTCAATCAGTTTGAAGAATTCGGCAACCACCTCTGGCATTATGAGGTTACAGGTTCTGCAATGGAAGAAGTTATCAGATCGGAAATGGGTGAAAATGATAATTATTTTGGCTTTTTTGCCACCTCAGGTTCTGCCGGTACTTTAGGAGCTGGTGATCATCTTAAAGACCAGTTTCCTCAGAGTAAAATTGCTGTTGGGGAAGCACTGCAGTGTCCAACAATTTTAAGTAATGGTTTTGGGGCCCACAGAATTGAAGGTATTGGGGATAAACATATACCCTGGATTCATAATGTTAAAAACACTGATATGGCAGTTGCGATTGATGATGAAAGAGCAGTTTCGCTGCTCAGATTATTTAACGAAGAAGTTGGGAGAGAATATTTAATCGAGCAGGGTGTTCCCGCTGAATTTGTCGAAAAACTTGAACTGATGGGAATTTCCGGGATAGCAAATTTGGTTGGAGCAATTAAAATGGCGAGGTACTACGAGCTTGATCAAAATCAGATGCTGATGACTGTTTTAACTGATTCTCTCGAATTATATTCCTCCCGCCTGGAAGAAATGAGAGAAGAGAGAGGAGAATATACAAGAGAAGATGCGATTAAGGATTATCAGCGTTATTTACAAGGTATAAATACAGAAAATATTTTAGAGATGGGCCTTGAAGAAAGACGCAGAGTTCATAATCTGAAGTATTATACCTGGATTGAACAGCAGGGAAAAGATTTGGAAGAATTAAATGCTCAGTGGTATGATTACGAAAATTACTGGGGAGGAATTCATTCTCAGGCAGCAGAAATTGATAAATTAATAGAAGAGTTTAACCGGAGAACAGGTTTATTAGAAGAACTGTAGAAATATATAAGCTGTAGAAATATATAAATAGTAATTGAGGTGAAGCAGATGAAATATGTAACAGGGCTGCACTGCATTAAGTGTGGTAAAGAATATGAAGCAGATCCTGAACGTTATCTCTGTGATGACTGTGAGGATGGAATTTTAGATGTTGATTATGATTATCAAAAAATTAAGGCTGAGTGGTCAAAAGCAGATCTTAAAGCAAATCCCGATCAGCGGATCTGGCGTTTTGAACCACTGCTGCCAATCGAGCCAGAAACAGAAAAGCCAAAACTTGCTGTCGGCAGTACTCCGATTTATAATTCACAGGTTCTGGCAGAGGAGTTTGGGATTAAAAAATTAATCATTAAAGATGATGGTTTAAATCCGACTGCTTCTTTAAAAGACCGGGCTTCAGCGATGGCTGTGGTTAAGGCTCAGGAAGCAGGAGCGACAACTGCTGCCTGTTCCTCGACAGGTAATGCCGCATCTTCTCTGGCCGGTAATATTGCCTCGATGGGAGGCAGAATGAAGGCTGTGATTTTTGTGCCCGATCGTGCTCCAGCTGGTAAGCTGGCCCAGCTTTTAATTTATGGGGCAGATGTAGTTTCAGTTAAAGGTTCATATGAAGAAGCATTTTATCTTTCGGCAGCCGCTATTGATAAATGGGGCTGGTATAACCGCAATGCTGCTATTAATTCCTATCTGGTTGAAGGTAAAAAAACAGTTTCCCTCGAGCTGGCAGAACAGCTTGAGTGGGAAATGCCGGACTGGTTGGTATTTTCTGTCGGTGACGGCTGTACTATTGCCGGGGCCTATAAAGGTTTATATGATCTCAAAGAAATTGGCTTTATTGATCGGATCCCAAAACTTCTGGGAGTTCAGGCTGCAGGTTGTGCACCAATTACCGAGGCGTTTAGAACCGGAAAAGATCTGGAAGTTACAGCTGAAAACACTATTGCAGACAGTATTGCTGTCGGTAAACCGCGCAACTGGCTCAAGGCAGTAAGAGCAGTCAGAGATTCTGAGGGTGAGATGATCAATGTCAGTGATGAGCAGATTCTGGCAATGATGAGGCTTCTGGGTAAAAAGACCGGAATCTTTGGTGAGCCGGCAGGAGTTGCCGGACTGGCCGGACTCAAAAAAGCAGCTGCAGCTGGAATTGTAAAAGCTGATCAGAGTGCAGCGGTTGTAATCACCGGTAATGGACTTAAAGATGTCAAAAATGCCCGCCGGGCTGCCGGTGATCCGATTGAAGTTGAGCCGGATCTTAAAAAACTAACTGAGATTTTTGCCGAAAAGGGTGTGACTTAAGATGAGTGATAATACAAAATTAGGTCAGCGGATCAGACAAAAACGTAAGGCAAAAGGGATGAGCTTAAATGATGTGGCAGAGAAAATTCAAAAAACATCGAGTTATTTAAGTCAGGTGGAACGGGGGCTGGCCGAACCTTCAATTACGGCTCTGCGGGAGATTGCAAGGGCTTTAGAGGTTCCAATTTTCTACTTTTTAATTGAAGAAGAAAACCACAATGCAGTTGTCCGCAAAGATGAGCGCAGAATTTTAAATTTCCCCGGTTCTCATCTAACTTTTGAGCTGCTTTCTCCAGATTTAAATAGGGAGATGGAAGTGATTGCAGCTACTCTAGAACCCGGGGCTGCTACCTCAGAGGATCCGCTTAATCATTTAGGAGAAGAATGCACTATTGTGGTGGAGGGCAAAATGTATATTAAAATTGGAGATCAGGAATATGAACTAGACCCAGGAGACAGCATTTATTATAAAGCCAGTTTATCGCATAAGATTAAGAGTATTGGTGAGGATGACCTGCATTTTATATCTGCCATTACTCCACCTAATTTTTAAAATTGTACTTATTTAAAAAAGAGTTTTAAGAACATTTGGGTAATGAATTTTTAAATATTGTCGATTGATTTTTGTGAGCAAATTTATTTATGGAGGTGCCAGTTAAGTGATAGAATTTGACAAAATTGTTGAACAGGCTGAAAGTTATAGATCTGAGATCAGTTCATTTTTGAGAGATATGATTCGAATTCCCAGTGAGAGCTGTGAGGAAGAGAAGGTTGTTTTAAGAATTAAAGAAGAGATGGAAAAGGTTGGTTTTGACAAAATTGAGATTGATGAGATGGGGAACATCCTGGGCTATATCGGCCGCGGCAGCCATGTGATTGCTATGGATGCTCATATTGATACTGTTGGAGTTGGTGACCAGTCTCTCTGGGATTATGATCCGTTTGAGGGTTATGAAGATGATGAGATAATTGTCGGCCGTGGGGCCAGTGACCAGGAAGGTGGAATGGCCTCAATGGTTTATGCCGGCAAAATCATTAAGGATTTAGGCTTAGAAGATGATTATACTCTAATTATTACCGGTACAGTTCAGGAAGAAGATTGTGATGGCCTCTGCTGGCATTATATGATCGAGGAAAATAATATTCGGCCTGAATTTGTGGTAATTACTGAACCATCTTCCTGCAACATTTACCGCGGCCACCGGGGTAGAATGGAAATCAAGGTCAGCACTCATGGTGTCAGCTGTCATGGTTCTGCTCCCGAAAGAGGAGAAAATGCAATTTATAAGATGGCTCCGATTATCAATGAACTCAAGGCTCTGCATCCCAATTTAACTCCACATGAGTTTCTGGGTAAGGGTAGTCTGACAGTTTCTGAGGTTTTCTTTAGTTCACCCTCCCGCTGTGCAGTAGCTGATGGCTGCAGTATTTCTATTGACCGTCGATTGACCGCAGGAGAGAGCTGGCAGTTTGCAGTTCAGCAGGTTAAAAACTTACCTGCAGTTAAGGAGGCAGAAGCAGAGGTTGAGATGTACCAGTATGAGAGACCATCTTATACCGGTTTTCAATATCCAATTGAAGCCTATTTTCCAACCTGGCTGATCGAAGAGGAGCATCCTGTCTGCCAGACAACTGTTGAGGCCTATCAGGAATTATTTAAAGAAGAACCTCTGGTTGATAAGTGGACTTTTTCGACCAATGGAGTTTCAATCATGGGCCGCCACGGGATTCCCTGTATCGGTTTTGGCCCAGGCCATGAAGATCAGGCACATGCACCAAACGAAAAAACATGGAAATCAGAACTTGTTAAGGCAGCAGCAATTTATGCGGTAATTCCAAAATTATTTGTAGAAAAGTATGCCGATCAAATGCCGGAGAAAACAGAGAACTTACTGGCTTAAGAATAAATTCACTAGTACCAGGTACAAAAAGGCTTTTTTGTACCTGGTACCTAAAATATCAAAGGAGGAATTTTTAAATGGAAACTCAATTAAAAGGAAGAGACTTTATTACTCTGCAGGAATGGACTAAAGATGAGATTGATACATTACTGGATGTTTCATTTGACTTAAAGAGAAAATTTGCTATGGGAGAGCCAACTCCATATTTGAGAGATAAAACAGCATTTTTAATGTTCTTTGAGCAGTCAACCAGAACCAGAAATTCAATGGAAGCCGGACTGGCTCAGTTAGGTGGTCATGCTAACTTTTTAGATACCAGCACTATGCAGGTATCTCACGGTGAAGTAGCAAAAGATACAGGTATTATTTTAGGTAGTTATGGACATGCAATTGCCTGCCGCAACTGTGTCTGGGAAATTGGAAACAAGTATCTGCGCTCCCTGGCCAACCATGCAAAAGTTCCGGTAATGAACTTGCAGTGTGATCTGTATCATCCAATGCAGGGTATTGCAGATTTAATGACTATCAAAGAAAAGAAAAAGCAGACTGAAAATCTTAAAGTTTCAATTATCTGGGCTTATGCTACAAGTCACAAAAAGCCGATTTCTGTACCCTTAACTCAGGCTCTGCTTTTTCCCCGTTTTGGAATGGATGTAACTCTTGCCTACCCAGAAGGTTATGAGATGCCGGAATGGGTAATTGAGCAGGCCCGGGAAAACGCTGAGAAAAATAATGGAACATTTAAAATTACTCATGATCAGGATCAAGCTTATCGTGATGCTGATATAGTTATCCCTAAAAACTGGGGCAGCTGGGTTACCAATCAGGATGATGCAGTAATTGATGATCTCTTAGAATCAAATAAACACTGGAAGTGCACAGAAGAGAGAATGGCAGTGGCTGCTGATGATGTAATGTACATGCACGCCTTACCTGCCGACCGCGGGAATGAGGTAGAGGATTCTGTAATTGATGGAGAACACTCAATAGTCTTTACAGAAGCAGAAAATAGATTACACACAGCTAAAGCTGTAATGACTTTAACAATGGGTGGTAAGTAAATTGAATTGGGTACCGGGTACCTGGAATAGCTGCGTTTATTGAGTATTTACTGCCTGGAAATTACTTCTAAGTACCCGCTGTCTTTAAAGGAGGTGCTGTCAAAAATTAAAGTAATAGTCTCTGGACTCAGGGATTAGTAGTCTGATTGGAATAACTGGCAGAAATAGAGTAGATAGTAGGGGTTGTTTTTGATGAGTCTGTTTGGTTTCAAGTAAAAACTGAGGAGGAAATTTAAAATGAGAAAAACATTAATAATTACTTTAATTTTAGCACTGGTGATCACAGCATCTCTGACAGTAATGGCTCAGGATTCGAAGGTTTTAAAACTCAGTCATTTAAATCCACAGCAGCCAAAAGAAGTTGCAACAGCGGCAATGGCTGAGGTATTTAAGTCGATGGTTGAAAGTGGAACCAATGGTAGTATTACTGTCGAAATTTATTCAAATGGTGTTTTAGGAAATGAAAGAGAAAGTATGGAACAGGTGCAAAATGGTGTAACCCACAGCTATATAGCATCTGGTGGGGGTATGGCTACTTTTTATCCAATGTTTTCAATTGTAAATATTCCATTTTCAATCGCCAATTATTCAGTAGCATATGAAGTATATGATGGTGAATTTGGACAGCAAATGGCAGCAGATATTGAAGAAAAAACAGAATTTAAAGTACTTGGTTTTGGCGAATCAGGCGGTTTTTTTCAGCTAACAAATAGTGAACGACCAATTAGAACTCCAGCTGATATGGAAGGCTTAAAATTTAGAACAATGACAATCCCGATTCATATGGAATTTATGCGTTCTTTAGGTGCCTCCCCAACTCCAATTGCCTGGGCTGAACTATATACAGCTCTCCAGACCGGGGTAGTTGACGGTCAGCATAATCCAATTCCAATTATTAAAATCGGAAAACTAGAAGAAGTACAGCAGTACCTGACATTAACTAACCATATGTACACACCTTATGTTTGGGTTTTAAATTCTGATTTTTATTCCTCATTAAGTTCAGAAGAACAGGTTATAGTTGATGAAGCAGCAAGAGTCGCAAATTTAGCTGGACGAGGTGTTAATAGATTAATTGAAGCATCTGAGGAAGGACTTCCCTATTTAGCAGAAGAAATGGAAGTTTATAAACCAACTTCAGAAGAAATGCAGATGTTTAAAGATGCCGCGATACCGGCCTCTATGGACTTTATTGAAGAAGAATATGGAGCAGAAGGAGCTCAATTTGCTCAAGATTATCTTGATGCAATTGAAGCAGCTCAGGAAAAATTTGGCATATAATTTAAATTAAAAAGGGGTAGCATTATTCTGCCCCTTTTTATTCAGTTGAGAGGTGGGTAAATTGGATAATAATAGTATTTTTGACAGACTGGAAGACTTTGGAGATTGGCTGGGAAAAATTACTTTATTTGTAGTAATCATCTTAACTGGAATTCTGGTGATAACAGTATTAACCGGAGTCTTTTTTCGCTATATAATTCGGGATTCTTTAAGCTGGACCGAGGAGCTGGCTCGCTATTTGATGATCTGGGCTGCCCTGCTGGCAGTTAGTGTGGGGATTAAAGATAAAGAACATGTTGGGATCCAGCTTTTAATCAAACAGTTTCCACCAGTCTTAACTAAACTAATTACCTTTGTTGTTTATATCATTACAATCATTTTTCTGGGAGTTTTAACGATTAAAGGTTATCAGGTTGCAGATAAAGCAGAAAACCAACTTTCTCTGGCCTTAAATATTTCTATGTACTGGCCTTTAATGAGCATTCCAGTTTCTGGCACTCTGGCAATTATCCAGCAGTTAATTCAAACGATCTTAATTTTTAAACCGGGAATAGAAATATCTGATATCCTAGGAGAAACAGAAGTAGATGAAGCTTTAAGAGAAGTTAAAGAAGTGCAGTTAGAGACTGATAAGAGTCAGGGTGATCTAAGATGATGGTAACAATTGTAGTTGCATTTTTAGTTTTATTATTTGCTGGAATGCCCATTGGTTTTACCATAGGTAGTGTAGCTTTATATGCAATTTATCAGATGGATATGCCGGTAATGTTTAATATGGTGCCTCAGAGATTTTTTGCAGGTCTGGATATGTTCACCCTGATGGCAATGCCCTTTTTTATTCTCGCCGGCCAGATTATGAACAAATCAGGGATAACTCACCGACTTGTTAATTTCGCCAATGTATTGGTTGGTCATCTGCGGGGAGGCCTGGCTCATGCTAATATTATTGCCAGTATTTTCTTTGCTGGAATGACGGGAGCTGCGGTTTCTGATACAGCAGCGATTGGTACAATGCTGATTCCAGCAATGGTTGAAGATGGTTATGATAAAGATTTCAGTGCGGCTGTGACAGCGGCATCCTCTATTATTGGACCAACAATTCCTCCCAGCAATATGATGGTTATCTATGGTTCGCTGATGGGAGTTTCAATTGCCGGCTTATTTGCAGCCGGATTTATTCCGGGACTGCTGCTTGGTGGAATGCTGATGATCTTATCCGGATATATTTCTAAAAAGCGGGGTTATCCAAAAAAAGAGAAACGCTCTTCAATTAAAGAAATGGTTGTAGCCTTCTGGGATGCGATTTTGGCGCTTTTAATGCCGGTTATTATCCTTGGTGGAATTTTATCTGGAGTTTTTACACCAACAGAGGCTGCCTCAATTGCAGTTGCTTATGCATTTATTGTTGGTAAATTTGTTTTTAAATCTTTAAAGTTAAAGGATATTCCAGAACTTTTAGAACAGACGGCCAGAACTACCGGAGTCGTATTTTTAATCATTGCTTCTGCTTCTATTTTGGGCTGGATTCTGGCTTCTGAACGGGTACCGGAACAGATAGCAAATATGTTTATGCAGATTAGCAACAATAAATATATTATTCTACTGATGATTAATTTCTTAATGCTGGTTGTAGGAATGTTTATGGATATTGCAGCAGCTCTAGTAATTTTAGGTCCAATCTTACATCCACTTGCTGTCAGTATCGGTGTCCCACCTATCCAATTCGGAATTATCATGGTTTTATCTTTAAATGTTGCTTTAATGACACCACCGGTTGGAGCCTGTCTCTTTGTAGTTAGTGGAATTACAAAGCTCTCGCTGGAACAGATATCGAAAGCGATCTGGCCTTTTATTGTGGTTGAGGTAATCACCCTCTTTGCGATTACCTTTATTGAACCAATTTCGATGTTTTTACCCCGTTTATTAGGGTTTTAGAGTTTGGGTACCGGGTACCTGGGAATAACCTCCAATTTTAGTACCTGTTTGAAGGGATTATTTCAACTACCCGGCACCTTTTATCTTCAGTATTCTAGAAGATTAATTTTCGAAAATTTAGAATAAAGGGGAGCTGTATACAGATATAATAATCATAAATACAGGTATTCAGCCTGATTTAAGCAGGGTATTCTTATTTTAAGTATAATTATTGTTAAGAGCAAACAAAAAGGAGTGGTTCTATGCAAAAAAGTAGGAAGAAGAAAGAATTTATTGTGGAAGAAGAACCGTTTTATGGTTTAGAAGAAAATCCACCTTTAGTGGAGATTTTGCTACTGGGATTACAGCATATGCTGGCAATGTTTGTTGGAATTATAACCCCACCTCTAATTATAGCGGGGGTTGCCGGCTTAAATGCTGCAGAAACTGGATTTTTTGTCAGCATGGCATTAATGGTCTCTGGAGTAACTACTTATATTCAGGTAACAAAGATTGGTCCAGTTGGTTCGGGTCTGCTGGCAGTTCATGGTACATCTTTTACCTTTGTCCCAATGGCTATTGCAGCAGCAAGTGAGGGTGGTCTGCCTCTAGTTTTAGGAATGGGATTGATTACATCACCTGTTGAGATGATTCTGAGTAGATTTATCAGACAGACCAGAAAAATTTTCCCACCTGTGGTTACTGGAACTGTTGTGATGTTAATTGGACTTGGTCTGATGGAAGTAGGAATAACTGATTTTGGTGGAGGAGCAGGTGCAGAAAATTATGGAGCACCTCAGAATCTGCTTTTGGGACTATTTGTTTTAACTATTATTATTATCGCCAACCGTTTTGGTAAAGGATTGGTTAAAGTAGGAGCAGTGGCACTTGGTTTGATTGTCGGTTATCTTGTTTCTATTCCGCTGGGCCTTGTTAATCTGACAGAGGTTGCAAATGCAGGCTGGTTGACAATTCCCCGGCCCTTTAAGTATGGACTTTCATTTCAGTGGAGCCATTTACTGCCCTGGGTGATGGCCTATATTATAACTACAGTAGAGTCGATAGGTGATCTGACAGCTGTGGCAGAGGTTTCTGGAGAGGATGTAGCCAATGAACAGCATATAGAGAGACTCAGCGGTGGAATCATGGCAGATGGGGTAGGTAGTGCCCTGGCAGCAGTTTTTAATTCATTACCTAATTCAACTTTCAGCCAGAATATTGGAGTTATTCAAATTACAAAAGTAGGTAGTAGAGTAGTAGGAATAGCAGTGGCAGCAATCTTATTTTTACTTGGTCTTGTCCCTAAAATTGGTGCTTTAGTTAGTGTAATGCCCAATCCTGTTTTAGGTGGGGCAACAATTGCTTTATTTGGTATGGTAGCTACCTCGGGTATGAAAATTGTAACTAAGGGTGGTCTGACTGATAGAAAAATCTTTATTTTATCAATCGCCCTCAGTTTTGGTCTTGGTGTAACCTTTAGACCGGATGTTGTAGCTCAGCTGCCGGAAGTTATTTCTACAGTTTTATCCTCTGGAATTACAGTGGGAGCAATAATTGCAATCAGTTTAAACTTACTGCTGCCTGAAGAAAATGAAAAAAAGTTGGGCAAATAACAAAAAATTATGTTAAAAATCTGTTAATTTTAAATATTTTGTTATATAATAATAAATAAGAATTAAATATTGTAAATTTTATTTCATGGACTTTCCCCATTTTAACATTTCTCTCAACTAAAATTGAGATAAATGCCCTGATAACTCTTAATTTGTAGCGTCAGAACTGGTTTATTCCAGCCTGACTGACTACCAGCTAATTAAGAGCTAATCCCGGCAAAAATGGAGAAAGTCCATTTGTTTAATGGGAAAAAAATTTTTGAATTTAAGTTTATTTTATTTTTTAAGCAGGAAGGAAGTTAGGCAGGAGATATTTTTAATTTTAATTATGGAGGTGCAGTAATGGCTTTTAAGCATGTTAATAAAGGTGTCAAAAGAGTAGATGCCTATGAGAAAGTTACCGGTAAAGCCAAATTTGGAGCAGATCTGGAATTTGCAAATATGCTTCATGCTAAAGTATTGAGGACAGAATATCCTCATGCTGAAATCAAAAAGATAGATACAGCTGAGGCGGAAGGGATGCCGGGTGTAAAAGGTGTATTTACAGCTCAGGATATTCCAAATAATCTTTTTGGAGTTATTGTTCAGGATCAGCAGGTGCTGGCAGATAAGAAAGTCCTTCTGGCTGGAGATGGAGTGGCAATGGCTGCCGCAGAAACTGAAGCCCAGGCAGCAGCAGCTCTGGAAAAGATTGAGGTTGAATACAGAGAACTGGAAGGTATTTTTGATCCACTGGAATCCCGCAAAGAAGGTGCCCTGAAATTGCATCCGGAAAAAGATGATAACCAGGTGATTCACCATCCTCTGCGTAAAGGGGATGTGGAAAAAGGTTTTGCAGAAGCAGATGTGATTTTAGAAAGAGAATATACAACTCAGTTTATTGAACATAGTTATTTAGAGCCGGAGGCAGTTGTAGTTGTTCCCAATGAAGAAAACCATCTGGTTTCAGTTTATGGTTCAATTCAGAATCCTTATGCGACCAGAAACGCTGTTTCGGCGGTGCTGGAAGTTGAACTGGCTGAGGTAAGGGTTATTCAAAATCATATTGGAGGTTCTTTTGGTGGTAAAGATGAGGCAGTTTCGGCAATGGCTGCCCGGGCAGCAGTGATGGCACTGAAGACCGGGAGACCGGTTAAGATGGTCAACAGCAGGGAGGAGTCGTTTACCGAAAGTTATAAGCGGCATCCCTATCACTTAACATATAAAATAGGAGCAACGAAAGCCGGTAAGCTGACGGCAATGGAGATTGAGGCAGTGGCCGACAGCGGCGGCTATGCCTGTCAGACACCATTTGTAACCTGGCGCAGTGTGGTTCAGGCAGCAGGACCCTATGAAGTAGAAAATGTTAAAACTGATACCTACGGCTATTATACCAATAATCCCTATACCGGGGCAATGCGCGGTTATGGTTCACCCCAGGTTATTTTTGCCCAGGAATCCTTAATGGATGAGCTGGCAGCAGAGCTTGGCTTAGAACCGGTTGAACTCAGAAAAAGAAATATGTATTCTCAGGGTTCGGTTACAGCCAGCGGCCAGAAGTTAGAGCGGCATACTGTTTCCTTAAATGAAGTTATGACTAAGGCAATGGAGGCCATAGATTACAAAAATAAATACGAAGAATATTCTAAAGAACAGCCTGGAGATAAAAAACGGGGAATTGGACTTTCCATTTCCTTTAGAGGCTGCAGCCTGGGAGCAGAGGCAATTGATGCAGCAGCTTCTGTAATCCAGATCAATAAAGATGGTAGTGCAGCAGTCTACAGTGGTCTGGCAGAAAATGGTCAGGGTTTAAAAACTATCTTTTCTCAGATAGCAGCAGAAGTTTTAGGAATACCAATGAGCGAAGTTGAGTTTAAAGAACTGGACACCAGCTTTATTCCCGACAGCGGCTCCACAGTTGCCTCCCGGGCTACCTTAATTGGTGGTAATGCGGTTAAGGATGCAGCCGAGAAATTGAGGGGCAGAATTATGGACTTTGCCGCCGATAAATATGATTTTAAGACAGATCAGTTGGAATTAAAAGACGGCTTTTTATATGATGGTCAGGGCAGCAGATTGGCAACCTTTGCTGATCTAACAGGAGAGATGGGAAACACCGGTATTTTGATGTCAGCTTACGGCTGGTATAAATCACCTCCAATCTCCTGGGATGAGGAAAAAGGATTCGGGAACCCTTATTTTACCTATGTCTACGGCTGTCAGATAGCTGAGGTTGAAGTTGATACAGGAACCGGTGAGTTGAGCGTGCTCAAGATGGCAGCTGCTCATGATGTTGGCCGGGCAATTAATCCGGAAAATGTTAAAGGTCAGATTTATGGTGGAGTCATGATGGGCTTAGGTTATGGAATTATGGAAGAACTTGAAGTTAGAGATGGAGTTATTCAGGGAACTAACTTCCATGACTATATGATTCCCACTATTAAAGATATGCCGGATATTAAACCGATAATTGTAGAAAATCCTGATCCGGACGGCCCCTTTGGTGCCAAATCAATTGGGGAGCCGACTCTGGAATTAGGTAGTGCAGCAATAGCAAATGCAGTAGCTCATGCTTCAGGTAAGAGAATTCGTTCTCTCCCCCTTAACTTAGAGCGGGTTTTAATCGGTCGTGCTCTGCATAAGGGAGGTAAATAATAATGGTCGAATATCAATTATTGAGAGCTCATAGTTTAGAAGAAGTACTGGAAATTCTGGCTAAAAAAAAGAAGGTGCAGATTCTGGCCGGAGGAACTGATTTAATGGTTGACCTCCACCAGCAGGATCCAAAATTTGAAAATATAGATTACCTTTTAGATATTACAGATGTAGCTGAACTTAAGGGAATCAAACTGGGTCCAGAAGAGGGAGAAATTGGTGCTTTGACAACTCATGCAGAATTGTTAACTAACCCGGAAATAAAAGAAAAATTACCGTTTATTGGGGCAGCAGCAGGCAGTATCGGCTCAACTCAGATTAGAAATCGGGCCACTATTGGTGGTAATCTGGTCAATGCAGCAGCCTGTGCTGATTCCTTTTCGCCTTTGATTGCTCTGGGAGCAGAACTGGTACTGCGCTCTAAAGGTGGGGCACGTAGAGTTCTGCTGGAAGATTTTGTGGAATGGCCAAATCAGACTGTAATCAAAGATAATGAAGTTCTGGAAAAAATAGTTTTTAAGCTGCCCCGGGGAGAATATTACAGCAGTTACCAGAAGATTGGACGCCGTAATGCCCTAAGTATTTCCAGACTTTCTTTAACCCTGTTAGCTGAAGTGGAAAATGAAGCGATAAAAAATATTCAGGTTGTTTCTGGAGCTGCAACTCCTGCTCCTGTTCCCTTTAGAAAGGTAAATAAGTATTTAAAGGCTAAGACTTTTGCTGAGATAGATCCTGCAGCAGCCGGGGAGATAGCAGCAGATGAGATGGTAGGTATTACAGGGGAAAGATGGTCAACCCCATATAAACGGCCTGCTCTGAGTAAACTGGTAGAAAGAGCAGTGAAAGATTTATTGGAGGAGGCAGGATATAATGGCTAAGTTAGATGTAGAAATAACGGTTAATGGAGACAAATATAAATTAGAAGTTGGGAGTCAGGAAAGACTTTTAGATACCCTCAGAGATGAGCTAAAACTGACCGGAACCAAGGAAGGCTGCAGTGTTGGTGAATGTGGGGCCTGCACGGTAATTGTCGATGATCAGGCAGTTAATTCCTGTCTGGTGCTCACAGCTCAGGTAGATGGCAGTGAGATTATCACAGTTGAGGGTCTGGAAAGCAAAAGTGGTCTGCATCCACTGCAGATAGCTTTTATCGAAAAACAGGCCATCCAGTGCGGTTTCTGTACTCCGGGCATGCTGATGTCAGCTCTGGCACTTTTAAATACCAATTCGAATCCGACTAAGGAAGAGATCAAAACAGCTCTGGAAGGAAATTTATGCCGCTGCACAGGTTATCAGCAGATAATTGATGCAGTTGAGATGGCGGCTGAAGAGTGGGGTGTCTGAGATGGCTAAAATTTTAATTAAAAATGTAAAAGAGATTATTACCATGAATAAAAATCGGGAGCGGCTAAAAAATGCCGATCTCCTGATTGAAGATGGTAAAATTGCAAGAATGGGCAGAGATATCGAAGTTGAAGGAGAAGTGGACCGCACTATTAATGGTCGTGATTACTTCCTTTTTCCCGGTCTGGTTAATCTGCACCATCATTTTTATCAGGCGTTGACCCGTAATCTGCCTGAGGCGCAGGAATCAGAACTTTTTGACTGGTTAAAGTATCTTTATCCAATCTGGTCCCGGGTTAATCCGGATGCAGTCTATTATTCAACTCTGCTGGCAGCAGGGGAACTTTTAAAAACTGGCTGTACAACGACCAGTGATCACTTTTATGTTTTTCCTAAATCACAGCCTTCAAACCTGATTGATAATCAGTTTGAAGCTGCAAAAGAAATCGGGATCCGCTTCCACGGTACCCGGGGCAGTATGTCTTTAAGTGAAAAAGATGGGGGGCTGCCTCCTGATTCAGTGGTTCAGACTGATCAGGAGATACTCAAAGATTCCCGCCGGGTAATTGAAAAATATCATGACGGCTCTCCTTTTGCCATGCAGCGGGTAGCTTTAGCTCCCTGTTCACCTTTTTCGGTGACTGAAGAGCTGATGATAGAGTCAGTTGAGCTGGCCCGGGACTATGGAGTTCAGGCCCACACTCATCTGGCAGAAACTAAAGATGAGGAACAGTTTGTTTTAGAAAAAACCGGACTCAGACCCTTAGCTTATATGGAAAAACTGGGCTGGGTCGGCAGTGATATCTGGTATGCACATGGAGTTCACCTGACCAGTGAGGAACTGGCAAGAATGGCCGAAACCGGCACCGGTGTTTCGCACTGCCCGGTTTCCAATATGAAGCTTTCTTCGGGAGCAGCTAAAGTGCCGGAAATGATCAAAAAAGGAGTCCCAGTTGGTCTGGGAGTTGACGGCAGTTCCAGCAATGATTCTTCCAATATGATTTTAGAGATGAAGGAGGCCTTTTTGATGCACCGGCTGGTCCACGGGATGAAATCAATTACAGCCGAAGATGTGCTGGCCCTGGCCACAAATGGGGGCCGGGATGTCTTATCTCAGCCGGAAATCGGAAGTCTGGAAGTTGATAAAGCGGCTGATATGTTTCTGGTTAATTCTAAAAGGCTTGGTTTTGCCGGCGGCTTATATGATCCGGTTTCTGCGATAGTAAATACCGGTGATACTCAGATCGTTGATTATACAATTGTTAATGGTGAGATTGTGGTTGAAGAGGGAGAGCTGACGCGGGCTGATGAAGCTGAGATTATAGCAGAGGCTAATTCTATTTCTGCTGAGATGGTAAATGGCTAAGAAAAGTTTTGAATCAATATTTTTGACTAAAATAGGATAAATTTGTTCCAACATTAATTTTAAAATTAAACTAAGATTCATATTTCCGTTAAATCAGACTTTCTTCCCGATCAGCACCTCCTGTGCTGCGGTCAGCTAAAAACCTCGTGTTTTTAGGTCTGATTTAACTTAATATTCATCAAGTTTAATTAGATAAAATAACTGAGTCATCAAATTTATTCCTATTTCAGTCAAAAACACTTAATAACTGTTAAACTTTTCTTAGCCTCAACAGGCAACCGCAGAAATTGAATTATCCTTGCCTGGGTTAGACCTGTGGTGTTGATTAAGATCTTGATCTGGCGAGAGGAGTTTAAGCTGTATTGAAGGAGCTTTAGTCAGAGTAAGTTACATTATTTATAGTAAAGAAAGGAGTGGTTTCTTGCTCTTATTAACTAACGGAACAGTGATTACTCATGATCAGGATAATCGAGTTATTAAAAATGGAGCTGTTTTAATTGAGGGAAAAGAAATTAAGGCTTTAGGTGAATCTGAACTTTTAAAATCAAAGTATCCGGAGGCTGAGCTTAAGGATGTGCAGGGCAAAATTATTATGCCGGGGATGATCAATACTCATATGCATATTTACAGCACCTTTGCCCGGGGTATGGATTTAAAAACCGAGCAGCCGCCCCGTCATTTTTTAGAAATCCTGGAGAAAATGTGGTGGCGGGTGGACAGCACCTTAAAAGCTGACGATATTTATTACAGTGCTCTTTATACCTTTTTGACAGGCTTAAAACAGGGTGTGACCTCTGTTTTTGACCACCATGCAAGCTACGGACAGGTAAGTTATTCGCTTGATCTGGTAGCCAAAGCAGTGGAGGAACTGGGTCTCAGAGCTGATCTCTGTTATGAGATTTCTGACCGTAACGGTGAGGAACAGTCTCAGGCAGCAGTTAAAGAAACTGAGGGTTTTTTAAAGAAGATTAGGGAGAAAAATTTGGATCATTTAAACGGTAGAATTGGTTTACATGCTTCGTTTACTCTAGAAGATGAAACTCTAGCAGAAGTTTCAGAGCTGGCAGATGACTTAGACAGCAATTTTCATATCCATGCAGCTGAGGGACGGACTGATTTAGAAGACAGCCGCCTCCGCGGCTATAATGGAGCTGTTAAGAGGCTTGATCAGTACAATATCTGGCGGCCGGGGACAATTGCTGTCCATGGAGTCCATCTGCAGGAAGGTGAGCTGGAGATTTTAAAAGATAATGATTGTTATCTGATAAATAATCCAGAATCCAATATGGGTAATGCAGTAGGAGCAGCTCCACTAAAGGAAGCTCTGGATAAAGGTTTAAAAGTTGGACTGGGAACAGATGGTTATACAACAGATATGTTTGAGAGTATTAAGGTTGCCAATTTAATGCTCAAACACCAGAATCGAGATCCTCGTCTGGGCTGGACTGAAATTCCGCAGATGGTTTTTAAAACAAATGCTATGCTGGCCAGTGAAAGCTTTGATACTCAGCTTGGAGTTTTAAAAGAGGGGGCAGCTGCAGACATTATTGTAGTTGATTACAGCCCGCCAACGGAAATAAATAGTGATAATACTTATGCCCACATCTTATTTGGAATCAATGGGGGCATGGTTGAGACAACAATTGTTAACGGTAAAATATTAATGGAAAATCGGGAGGTGCAGGTAGTTGATGATCAGAAAATCACCCATGAAACAAAAGAACAGGCAGACGATTTCTGGAGCAGATTTTGAGCAGTATTTTCAGCCTCACAATTTAGATAAAGCTCTGGAAATTAAAGCAGAATATGAGGATCAGATTGAGGTGGCAGCAGGTACTACAGATCTGCTGGTAGCAAATTATGAGAAGCTGCATCAAATTAAAAATTGGCTGGATCTGGATAAATTAGATGAACTGCGCAAAATTGAAATTTTGGAGAATGAGCTGCATATAGGAGCAATGGTAACTCATCTGCAGCTGATGAAATCAGATTGGATTAAGGAGAATTTTGCAGTTCTGGCTGCAGCAGCAGAGGATGTTGGCTCACCGCAGATTAGAAGTAGGGGTACAATTGGCGGTAATATCTGTACTTCCTCACCGGCAGGAGATCTTCTGGCACCACTTTTAAGTTATCAGGCCAGTTTTAAACTGCAGTCAGCTGAAGCTGAAAGAATTGTGGGAGCAGAAAAGTTTTTTACCGGACCAAAAAGAAATTTAATGGAAGCAGATGAACTTTTAACAGAAATAATTATTCCACTGACAGAAAATGAGAGAGAAGGTGCCTGGGTTAAAGTTGGACGCCGCAAGGCCCTTGTTATTTCTACTCTGACCCTTTCGGTAGTACTTGAATTTGAAGCTGAGCAGATAGTAAAAGCAGGAGTGGCTATGGGTTCAGTTGCTCCAACCCCGATTAGGCTTGGAGAAGTTGAAGAAATGATGCTCGGGAATACCCTGGCTGAGCTGGATTATAAGAAGCTGGGTCAGGAAGTTAAAGTCCGAATTAATCCTATTGATGATTTAAGAGGAACTAAAGAATATAGAGAAGATGCAGCAGCTGATGTAATGATCAGAGCTTTAAATGAGATTGAAAGGAAAAGGGGGTGAGCAGCTGATGCAGATTACATTTACAGTTAATGGAGAAGAAAGAGAATTGGAAGTTACTCCCTATACCAGGCTGCTCGATTTATTGAGAGAAGATCTCGGTTTAACCGGAGTTAAAGAAGGCTGTGGTAAAGGTGAGTGTGGAGCCTGTACAGTAATTATGAACGGAGAACTAACAGCTTCCTGTCTGGTTCCAGCTCCTCAGGCTGATCAGGCAGAGATTTTAACAGTAGAAGGATTGGGAACAAGGGATGATCTACATCCAATTCAGGAATCATTTGTGGAAGCAGGAGCAGTTCAATGCGGCTACTGTATTCCCGGTATGATTTTAGCAGGCAAAAGACTGCTGGATCAAAATCCTGAGCCAACAGAAAAAGAAGTACGCTACGGATTATCCGGTAATATCTGCCGCTGTACCGGTTATGCAAAGATTATTGATGCCGTCATGCTGGCAGCAGATAAACTTGCAGTTGAAGGAAGTGATAGCAGTGACTGATCAGAATAAAAGAATTAAGGATTATTTCTGTAAACATACAACCCGCTGTACAATCGAAGGAGTTAAAAAAAGCAAGCGTTTTGTTGGTCATGATGTGCTGAAGGCAGATGCCTGGGACAAGGTAACTGGAGAAGCCGTTTATCCTGATGATATATTTTTCGATGATCTGCTCTACGTTAAAATTAAAAGGGCAGTCCATCCTCATGCAATTTTAAAAGATATAGATATTTCGCAGGCTAAAAAAGTAAATGGTGTTGTTGATATTGTGATTGCCGAAGATATTCCGGATGTCAGACAGTTTGGATTGATCATCAGAGATCAACCTGTTTTAATTGCCCCCGGAGAAAAGATGCGCTATCTGGGGGATCCGCTGGCAATAGTTGCTGCCGAAACAAAAGAAGCAGCTAAAAAAGCAAGGGATCTAATTAAAGTTAAAGTGGAAGAATTGGAAGTCATCACCGACCCTTTCCGGGCGATGGAGGATGATGCTCCGGATATTCATCCAGATGGAAACATAGTAATCACTCATCATCTAAATCGGGGTGATGTTGATGCAGCTTTTAAGAATTCGGCAATAGTGGAAGAAAATCGCTATCAGACTCAGTTTATCGATCAGCTGCCGATGCAGAATGAGGCCGGAGTTGCTTTTTATGACGAGCGTCGGGGTGTAGTTAATATTTGGGCTGCAACTCAGTGGCTGCATGATACTCAGGCAGATGTTGCTCAGTCTTTAAGATTATCAAAAGATCAAATTAGAATTATTCAGCCTACAATTGGAGGCGCCTTTGGTAAAAAAGAAGATGTTTCGGTTCATATTCATCTGGCTATTGCAGCAATGAGGACCGGTAGACCGGTTAAGCTCTGTTTTACTAGAGAAGAATCGATGATTACTCAGTCCAAGCGGCATCCAATTACAATTATCAATAAAACAGGTGTGGACCGCGATGGTTATTTAACTGCCTGGGAAACAAAATTTATTGGAGATACAGGAGCCTATGCTTCCAGCGGCCCGGCAGTTGTACACAAGGGAATGTATCATGCAACAGGACCCTATAACTGTCCCAATTTACGCGGAGTCTCTCATGCGGTTTATACCAATAACACTTATGCTGGAGCAATGCGCGGTTTTGGTACAGCTCAGGGAGCTTTTGCCTATGAACAGCAGATGGATATACTGGCCGAAAAATTAAGTATAGATCCGGCAGAATTTAGACTTAAAAATATCTATCAAAAAGACTCAATTACTCCTAACGGTCAGCAGCTTACTCACAGTGTCAATGCAGAAGAAACAATCAAAAGAGTGATGGAGCTCAGTGACTGGAAAGGGGGCAGAAAATAATGAAAAAATTTGGACGCGGACTGGCAACAATCATGTTTGGCTTTGGTTATGGTGAGGGTTTTCCTGATCATTCTATTGCCTCAATTGAAATTAAAGAAGATGAGCGAATAGTAATCAGGACAGCTGCAGCCGATGTTGGGCAGGGAGTTATTACAACAGTGATTCAGATTGCAGCCGAAATTTTAAGAATTAATCCTGAATATTTTGAAGTGGTTCAGGGTGATACCCATAAAACTAAAAATTCAGGTTCAACCTCTGCTACCAGACAGACCTATTTTACCGGTAATGCAGTCAAAAAAGCAGCCGAAGATCTGCTGGCCAATCTATATCACTACGGCAGTTTAGAATTTCGCAGCAACCATCCGGAAATTGCAATTGAGGATGGAAAAATCTATATGTATGATGACCCGGACGATTATATAACTTACTGGGAAATGGCAGAAAGAGTTAGAGAAAGAGGTAAAAAACTGGAAGCAGAAGGAAGTTTCTTCCCTGTAACCTACAGTCCTGATGAAAACGGTCAGGCAGACAAAGTCTATGTAGCCTATACTTTCCTTTCTCAGGTGATTGATATTGAAATTGATACAGATACCGGCACAATTGATCTCCTGGATGTTTATACAGCTGTTGATCTTGGTAAAGCAATCAATCCCAAAAATGTTGAAGGCCAGATTGAAGGTGGAACTGTTCAGGGACTGGGAATGGGCATGATGGAAGACCAGGTGATCCGCAATGGTAAAACACTCAATGCCGGGATGACAGATTATCTGGTGCCGACAAGTGTTGACGTACCAAAATTTAAGCATTATCTGGTTGAAGAAGAAGATTCTGAAGGACCTTTTGGAGCCAAAGGAGTTGGAGAACCGACTTTGATTGCTGCCGCACCGGCACTGGCCAATGCTGTTTATGATGCAATTGGAGTTAGATTCTTTGATTTACCGATTAGTCCCTCAAAAATCAAAAAAGCTCTGAAGGAAAAAGAAAAAGAAGAAAATAGTTAATAACTGCTAAATATTTTCTAACTGAAATAAAAAAGGGAGCAAGTTAAGCTGAAGCAGATAAGCCAGCAAAAAAATTATAGTAATTAAATATAAACAGGAGAGTGAAAAAGATGGCTGATTTAAGTGTTAAACTGTTTGATTTTACTTTAAAAAATCCGGTAATGCCGGCTGCAGGACCACCAATTAAAGATGCAAAAATGGCAGCTAAAGCAAAAGAAGGCGGTACAGGAGCAATTGTAACCAAGACTATTTCTACAGAAGCAGCAGAGGTTCCCCGGCCCAATATGGCTCAGACCAGAGGTGGTTTTATGAACACAGAGCTCTGGTCAGAAATGGGACCTGACCACTGGCTAGAAAACGAATATCCTGAAATTAAAGATTTAGGACTGCCGGTAATCGTTGGTCTGGGCTACAGTGCTGAGCAGATTAGTGAACTGGTCAAAAAGACCGAAGCCTATGCTGATGCTTTTGAGCTGTCAACTCATTATTTAGGCAGTGATACTTCTCCGGTTGTAGAAAGTATCAAAGCTGCAAAAAAAGCTACTGATAAACCGGTAATGGTTAAATTAAGCCCGCAGATTGATATTCCCAAATTTGCCAGGGCCGCAGCAGAGGCTGGAGCTGATGGACTCGTTTTAATCAATTCTTTTGGACCAACCCTTGATTTTGATATAGATAGTGGTAGACCTCTGATGGGTAGTGAAGATGGTTATGGCTGGCTTTCCGGAGAGGCAATTTTCCCACTGGCCTTAAGAGCGGTTTTTCAGGCTGTTCAGACCGTGGATATTCCAGTTTTAGCTGTTGGTGGAATTTCTACCGGAGCCGATGCTGTCAAGATGATCATGGCTGGAGCCCAGGCAGTACAGACCTGTACAGCTGCTATACTTAAGGGTCCTAAAATTTACGGTAAAATTGCAGAAGAAATTGATCAATACTTAGAAAAACATGGTTATCAGAATCTGGAGCAGATCAGAGGTCTGGCCCAGAAGGTGGCTCCAGAAGCAGCAAATTACGAAACAAGGGTCCCTAAAATTAAAAGGGATAACTGTACCGGCTGTAGACTCTGTATTATCAGCTGTGTTTATGATGCTAATTATCTAGATGATGAGAAGAAGATTGTAATTGACGCTGAAAAATGTGCCGGCTGTGGACTCTGTGTTACCCGCTGTAACTTTGAGGCTCTGGCACTGGCATAATTGAGAGAGGGGGAGCTTATGCTGAGAAAAGAATTATTAAGACAGGCACGCGGCCTGGAAAAAGCAGATAAAGTATTTAAAAACGCGGTAATTGTTGATGTGTTTAATGAACGATTAATCGAAAATGATATTGCAGTTGCAGATGGAATTATAATTGGAATTGGTGATTATCAGGGAAAAGAAGAAATCGATCTGGGAGGGAGAATAGTTACACCTGGTTTAATTGATGCCCATCTTCATATCGAATCTTCGATGACCAATGTAGATGAGTTTGCCCGGGTGATTATTCCCCGGGGGACAACTACCATTGTAGCTGATCCTCACGAAATTGCTAATGTAGCCGGTTTAACCGGGATTAAATATTTGCTGAAAGCCGGTAATTCTCAGCCCTGGAATTTTAATCTGATGCTCCCTTCCTGTGTGCCAGCTTCTAAATTTGAGAATTCAGGCGCTAAACTTTCGGCAGCCGACCTCAAGCCATTAATTGATGAAAAAGGAATTTTTGGACTGGGAGAAGTCATGGACTTCCCTTCAGTTATTAATGGAGATCCGGAAATTTGGGATAAAATTGAAATGGCTTCTGATTTATTCAAGGATGGCCATGCACCTGGTTTATCCGAAAATGATTTAAATGCCTATTTACTGGCAGATATTAAAGCTGATCATGAGGCAACAACAGCTGAGGAAGCGCTGGAGAAGGTTGCTAAGGGGATGTACATTATGATCAGAGAAGGTTCGGTCACCAGAGATTTAGTCAGCCTGCTGCCTGCTGTTAACAGCAGTAATTCTTCCCGCTTCCTGTTTGCGACAGATGACAGACACCCGGGAGATCTGATTGAGGAAGGACAGATTGATTTTGCTGTCCGGAAAGCAATTCAGTATGGTCTTTCTCCCTTAAGAGCAGTTAAGATGGCGACAATTAATGCCGCAGAAGCTCTGGGAATGAAAAAACTGGGAGCCATTGCCCCCGGTTATCAGGCAGATTTATTGATCTTTGATAATCTGCGGGAATTTGATGTTAAAAAAGTTTATAAGGAGGGGCGTCTGGTCGCTGAAGATGGAACTTTACTTAAATCAATTGATGATAAAATTTCCCTGGATCGAGAAGATTTTATGAACCAGGAAATTGAGGAAAAGATCTTTAATTCAATTAGAGTTGGAGAAATTTCGGAGGCAGATTTTCTACTGCCGGCTGCCAGAAAATATAGAGTCATCGAATTGATCAAAGATCAGGTAGTGACTGGAGAGTCCTTTTATCAGACAGAAGCAGAATATGATGGGGAACCTCCTGCAATTGAGTTGATTGGCCATAATCTGGTTAAACTGGCTGTTGTAGAAAGACACCATCAGACTGGAAATGTTGGTCTGGGTCTGCTCCGCAACTTTGGCCTGCGTCAGGGTGCGATTGCAACTTCGATTGGACATGATGCTCACAATATAATTGTGGCGGGAATTGGAGCTAAAGATATGGAGCTTGCTGTTAGAGAAATTGAAAAGATGCAGGGCGGCCTGGTGATTGTTGTTGATGGTAAAGTAAAAGCATCACTGGCTTTACCTGTAGCTGGTTTAATGGCTGTTAAGTCAGTCAAAGAAGTTGCAAACTACTTAAATAAAATGAGGGAAATTGCAAATGATCTGGGGGTTAGCCGGGATGGCCCTTTTATGACTTTATCTTTTATGGCTTTAACTGTAATTCCAGAACTCAAATTGACTGATCAGGGATTATTTGATGTGAATAAATTTGAAAAGCTTGAGTTGATTATAGAATGATTTAAAAGCCTATTTAAAATATTGTATTTATGTATTTTTAGGAACTGATTTTAAAAGTATATTGACAAGCTGCTCAACATTATCTATAATAATAGATGGAATTAAAATCAGCTCATTATTTTTAAAATATGTAAATAATTATAAATTAAAGCTATAAATTTAAATAGGCCTCGTATAATTGTGATGATATGGTTCACAAGTTTCTAGTGTCAGCCGATAACTGACAACTATGAGGGAAATAAATTAGTCTATCTGTTTTGAAAAAGAGAAATCTTTATTAATTTTTAGTGGGTAAATAAAAGCAGTAGATCTAATTTATACATGGAGCCCATGTTTTATCTTTCGGATAAACCCGTGAAGATAGATTCCTCTTAGTTGAGGTATCTATTTTTGCGGGTTTTTTGTTTTAATAGATTATGCGCTCTAAAAAGAAGACTCAGAGTGACGGCCTCGACGGCCTAATGCTGAGCCGACCATACGTTCTAAAAAGAAGGCGCAGAGTGACGGCCTCGATGGCCTAATGCTGAGCCGACCATACGTTCTAAAAAGAAGGCTCAGTGAACGAAAGGTGGTGAAAACTTTAATTCAGCTTTAGATATCTAGACAAAAAATAAGGAGGGTATTTAATTAATGACTAATAATAATGGAACTTTAGAAAATTTATTTAAGTTAAAAGAAAACAATACTGATGTGAAGACTGAGGTTATTGCTGGTTTCACTACTTTTATGACAATGGCTTATATTATTTTTGTTAATCCGAATATTTTAAGTGCTGCAGGAATGCCTTTTGATGGAGTATTTATTGCTACTATCATGGGTGCAATTTTAGGTACACTGGCAATGGCATTTTTAACTAATTATCCCTTTGCTCTGGCTTCTGGAATGGGGCTTAATGCATTTTTTGCCTATTCTGTAGTTATTGGGATGGGAGTTACCTGGCAGGCGGCACTGGGAATTATATTCCTGGAAGGTATTATTTTTATTATTTTGAGTGTGACCCCTGTTAGAGAAATGATTGTAAACAGTATTCCGATGGCTCTAAAAACAGGTATCAGTACAGGTATTGGTTTATTTATTGCTTTTATCGGTCTGCAGAATGCCGGTATTGTAGTTCAGGATGACGCAACACTAGTTGCTATGGGTAGTGTCTTAACAGGTCCTGGTCTGGTTGCTTTATTTGGTCTGATCTTAACAGGTATTTTACATGCAAAAAAGGTAAAAGGTGCTCTTCTCTGGGGTATCCTGGCATCTACAGCTTTTGGCTGGATTAATGGTGTAACACCTGCTTTTAGTGGAGTGGTTGCAGTGCCGCAGATGGCTGACTGGTCAGAAGTATTATTTCAGTTAGATATTGGGTCAGCTTTAAGTATGGGAATGTTTGGTGTTTTACTCTCATTCCTATTTGTAGATATGTTTGATACAGCCGGGACTTTAGTTGGTGTAAGTCAGCAGGCTGGTTACTTAGATGAGAATGGAGATCTACCAAAAGCAAGTAAGGCTCTTTTAGCTGATGCTATTGGTACCACAGGTGGTGCTTTATTTGGTACAAGTACAGTAACAACATATGTTGAGTCTGCTTCTGGTGTAGCTGAAGGTGGACGTACAGGTCTAACCGGAGTAGTAGTTTCTATACTATTTTTCCTGGCATTATTTTTTAGACCTTTAATTGGAATAGTTCCTGGAGCTGCAACTGCACCTGCCTTAATTGTTGTTGGTACCATGATGATGACTAATATTACAAATCTTGACTGGGATGACTTCACTGAAATCCTGCCAGCTTTTATAGCTATGATTGCTATGCCTTTAACCTATTCAATCTCTAATGGTATTGCTCTTGGATTTATTGTTTATCCATTAGTTAAGCTCTTTACCGGTAAGGGAAAAGATGTACACTGGTTAGTATATGTCTTAGGTATAGTATTTGTCTTCTATTTTATAATTCATTAAAAAACATAGTTAAAATCCAGATCGTACAAAAAAATTAAGTTTTTAAGCGGTTAAAGCTCTTTTTACTGAGCTAAAACCGCTTTTTTCTTATCTATCAACATTATTTAATACCAGGAATTTATATCTAACGCTTTGTTGTAGAGCTTGATATTTCCTATTTCCAGTTAGTAAATTAAGAATTATGACTGTAAATTAGCTTTCTTCCTACAGTTGCCAGGAGTAGTAAAATAGTTAGGGTTATAATTATTTTTATATCCTTCTGTAAAAAACGAATAAATAATAAAACTGATGCACCAGCTGCCCCAGCTCCTCCTAAAAAGGAGATAACCTTAGTTTTAGTAATCTCTTTAAAAGCTATAAAATTGACAATAGCGAAAGTAACTAAGAAGATAAAACTGGCTGCCTCTACCAGCGAAGAAAGATTTCCAAATGCTGCCAGGAGCGCTCCGACTCCCCCTATAATATAAATTGATCTATCAGGAATACCAGCTTTATTTTTGTGTACCAGAAATGACGGTAGTTCTCCATCGTCAGCTACCTTAATTGCCAATCTTGAAGTAGCAAAGATTGTCGAGTTGATAGCAGAACCAGTTGAAAACAGAGCTGCAATTGAAGCAATTATTAGGCCGGCTGTTCCCAGAATGTTTTCTCCTGCTATTGCCAGAACAACTTCTTTTTTTTCAATAATTGTTTGGTAACTGACCAGATTAACCGTCCCCAGGGTAACTATAATGTAGACAATGATGACAGAAATAATTGCCAGTATTTCTGCTCTGCGAATTATATTATCAGGATCTTTTATTTCATTATAGTCATAAGTTATCATCTGAAATCCTTCATAAGCCATAAAAATCGTTGAGGCCCCGATAATAGCATTAACAAAAGTACCCCCTGATCTCAGGGATTCACTGTTAAATATTTCTGGGTTAAAATTCGACAATCCTACTGCGGCAATTGCTACTAAAATAACCAGCTTGGCCCAGACTATAAAAACTTCTAAATGTGATGCCTCACTCACACCTCTCAGGTTAAAGTACATAAAAATAAGAATAATAGAAACAGAAATAAGTCTGGGAAACCAAGGACTATAATTTAACAGCTCTTCTAAATACTGACCAAAGGTAAATGCATAAACTGAAAGAGTAAGCATATATCCTATAATTAAAAGCCAGGAAAGTCCACCTGCTAAACCTTGATGGTTAATATCTTTGATATAAGTAAAGGCACCTCCACCTTCTTCAAATTTATTTGTTAAGTTGGAATAGCTAATTCCTGTGGCCAGTGCAATTAAACCGGCAATTAAAAAACTTAACCAGGCCAGGTTCCCGGCAGTAGCAATGATCACTCCCAGGACAGAGAAAATCCCACCGCCTATCATTCCGCCAACAGCCATACTCCAAGTTTCGTTTAAACCCATTTTGTTATTATCCATTTTTTCCTCCCCTCATAAGACAATCTTATTAAATCCATTTGAAATTATATGTTCTAGTATATTATTTTTTTAAGAACCTCCAATTTTTAATTTGAATCAATAACTGATATAATTAGTTTAACAAAAATAAATAATAATTTTGATTAATTATTTAACAATTTGGTCCAAAAAAGTGATAAGTTGAAGTGAAATCTGAAAGAAAAGGAGTGTTAATTCTGGAAAAATTTAACTTAGTTGATTATACGACAGTTCCCGAAAAAAGTGTGGCCAAAAGAGTGATTTACTCTGACAAAAATACGCTGGCCTTTGTCTTAAATATAGCACCTGGTGAATCACTGCCTGATCACACTCATTTTGAGTCTACTGTACTGCTGCAGGTGATCAGCGGTACGGCCAGGTTGATTGTTGATGATAAGTCATTTAACATTCAGGAAAATGATTTAACAAAAATAGATGGTCCAGAAACTATGTCAATCCATAATACTGGTGGTGAAGATTTAGTACTTTATGTTACGATTTCACCACTGCCATCTGATGAAAAATATGCCAGGAATGCTGATTTTTAAGCTTGATTAGCTGATTGCTATAGCAGTGAAAATTAAAAGAAAATTTAAAAGCCACATGCGGATTATTGAAATCTACATGTGGCTCCATCTAATTATACTAATTATTTAATTTATTCTCCAATTCTATTTAATTCCAGCATTCTTTGATAACTAATTGCACCTACAACTTTTTCCTGAATTACACCATTCTGGTCCAGAAAATAACTGGTCGGGATTCCTCTAACTAAATAATTTTGAGCTGTGCTTTTATTAGAATCTAGGAGCACAGTGAATTTAAGTCCATTTTCCATCATAAAATTAGCTGCTGTAGATTTACTTTCGCCAACATTTACTGCCAGAATTACAACCTCATCCTCATATTCTTCATGGAGTTTTTGCATATCCGGCATTTCTTTTTTACAGGGAGGACACCAGCTGGCCCAGAAGTTAAGAAAAACTTTCTGGCCCCGGTAATCACTTAGGCTTACTTCCTGATCATTCATATTTGTTAAAGTAAAATCTGGTGCCTGCATTCCTATTTCTGTACCTACTTCAGCAGAGACTACTGCATTTCCGGGTGACTGGATAAAGAAAAAGGAAAGCCCACCTACTATCAGAGCAGCTATTAAAAATATTGATATTTTTTTGTTCATTAATTATTCCTCCATTCTTAAACTTATTATATAAGTAAAACACGGAAATTTCCAGTTATTTTGAGCAAAATATCGCAAAAAGAGGATATAACTTCAAATTAATTGTAATAAGATTGAGAGATAAATTAATTAAAAATATCTGGACAAAATGATAATATGATGGGAATATGCCAAAATTATATGTTTTCTAATCTATTTCAAATCAAAATTTATGATTGTTTGCTGATTTTTCTTTTCATTACTCTAATCTATGATAAAATGATAATAAGAGGAAAATTCGGATAATTATTTTGAAAGTAGATTGAAAACTGAAGATTTATTAGTTCAAATTTTCTTTAAAACTTTTATCAAGCTCATAAAATTTATGGAGGAGGATAATTATGATTACTAAATCAACACTTAGAAATCCAGAATTAGCAGAAGAAGGATGGCGCAAGATCCAGTGGGTAGCAGACAAAATGGATATTTTAAATGAAATCTTAAAAGATCACAAAGAATCACAGCCGCTGGCAGGCAAAAAGGTGGCAATCTGTCTTCATTTAGAAGCCAAAACAGCATATATGGCTTATGTGATCAGTCAGCTGGGAGCAGATGTAGCTATTGCAGGCAGTAATCCACTTTCAACCCAGGATGATGTGGCAGCAGGTCTGGCAGCTCACGGAGTAATGGTCCACAGCTGGTATGGTTCAACAGCTGAGGAGTACAAGGAGCATTTAAATAAGGTTTTAAATATTGAGCCGGATTTAATTATTGATGATGGTGGCGATATGGTTGAAACCTTACATACAGAGAGAAAAGAGCTTTTAGAAAATATTATTGGAGGGGCAGAAGAAACAACAACCGGGATTCACCGCCTGGAAGCAATGGAAGGTGATGGAACTTTAGCCTTTCCTATGATGGCAGTCAATGATGCTAAATGTAAGTCGCTTTTTGATAACCGCTATGGTACCGGTCAGTCTGTCTGGGATGGAATTATGAGAACAACAAATCTGGTTGTAGCAGGGAAAACTGCTGTTGTGGCAGGTTACGGCTGGTGTGGTAAAGGTGTAGCCATGAGGGCCAAAGGACTCGGAGCCAGAGTAATAGTAACCGAAATTGATCCAATTAAAGCTAGTGAAGCCTGGATGGATGGATTTGAGGTGATGACGATGCGGGAAGCTTCAAAAAAGGGAGATTTCTTTATTACAGTTACCGGCTGCAGAGATGTAATTGACGAAGAAGATTTAAAAGTAATGAAAGATGGAGCTATAATGTGTAATGCAGGACATTTTGATGTAGAGGTATCCAAACCTGCCCTGAATAAGCTGGCTGTAAAAGTTAGTGAAGCACGAGAGAACATTAGAAAGTTTGAACTAAAAGATGGGCGTAAGCTTTATTTGCTGGCAGATGGCAGACTGGTTAATCTGGCAGCAGGGGATGGCCATCCAGCTGAAATTATGGATATGACCTTTGCCCTGCAGTTATCATCTTTGTTATATCTTAATGAAAATCAGGATCTAGATAGTCAAGTATATAATATACCTGATGATATCGACAATATGGTAGCAGAATACAAATTAAAGTCATTAGGACTGGAAATCGATCAGCTGACAGAAGAGCAGGAAACTTACATCAACAGCTGGGAAAATTAAGATATATTTTTAGGTACCATATTTTTAGGTACCAGGTACAAAACGGCCGTTTTGTACCTGGTACAGAAGAAATGATTCACAAAGATTTAGAATTGAGGAGAGTAAAAGCAGAAATGAAATTAAAATATGGAAGAGAAAATTTAGAATTTGAGATTGAGAGCAGTAGAGTATTAGATGTTTTAAAAGCAAATGAAAAAGAAGGCTTAAAAAATCCTCTTGCAGAAGTGGAAAGTTCCTTAGAGGATCCGATTGGAACAGCTCCCCTGCCAGAACTTTTAGCTGCCAGGGAAATAAATGAGCTGGTAATTATAGTTAATGATGTAACCCGCTATACCCCTTATCATTATCTGCTGCCGCCGTTACTTAATACAATTGCTGAAGCCGGGATTAAAAAGGAACAGGTGACATTTATTGTTGCCACCGGGGTACACAGTCCTCATTCTGATGAGCAGAATAGAGAAATCTTTGGGGAAGAAATAGACACCAGTTATAATTTTATTCATCATGACTGCGATCAGGATTTAGTTAATTTAGGGAAATTAAGCACAGGCAGTCAGCTCCAGATTAATAAAAAGGTAGCAGAAGCAGACTTTTTAATTACAACCGGAGTTATTTTACCTCATTATATGGCCGGATTTTCTGGAGGCAGGAAATCAATTTTGCCCGGAGTTGCCGGCAGAGAGAGTATAGAAAACAATCATGCAATGATGGTTGAGGTGACAGAAGAAAAACCTGCTTTAGAGGCCAACCCAATCAGCAGAGAAATGTTTGAGGCGGCAGAAAAAGTAGGAGTCGACTTTATTCTCAATGTAGTTACCAACAGCAGGCGGGAAATAGTTCAGGTTGCTGCCGGTGATTACCGCCAGGCCTGGGAGGCAGGAATTGCTAAATCAGCAGAGATGTATCATCTGTCTCTAGCGGAAAAAGCTGAAGCAGCAGTAGTTAGTTCAGGTGGATTTCCCAGGGATATCAATCTTTATCAGGCACAGAAAGCTTTAGATCATGCAGATCATGCTGTCCAGAAAGGTGGGACAATTATCTGGGTTGCAGAATGTTCGGAAGGCTACGGGGAAGAGCGTTTCCAAAAATGGATGGATCAGGCTCAAAAACCGGAAGATAATATTGCCCGGATAAAAAGGGAATTTTTAATTGGAGGCCATAAAGCATTTGCAATTTCTAAAGTAGCAGCCGAAAAAGAGATAATTTTAATTTCAAGTTTAAACCAGGAACAGACAGAAAATATATTTGTAAAGAAAAAAGACACTATTCAGGCGGCAGTTGATTATCTGGAAGAAAAATATCAGGGGGATTATTCAGCTTATATTATGCCCCAGGGTAGTTTAACAGTTCCAGTTGTAAAATAATTCACTTGTACCATAATTCACTTGTACCAGGTACCATAAAACGATTTAGGTACCTGGTACCTATAAATATATAAATAAAGCATAATATAAGAGGTGTAGTAATTGCAGAATATAGAAAAAGTACAGAAAATTATTGATAATGTAGAAAAAGTAATTTTAGGTAAAAATCGGGTGATAAAGCTTGCGCTGGCAGCCATGATGGCTGAGGGACATATTTTATTTGAAGATGTACCGGGAGTTGGAAAAACAATTCTGGTGCGTTCACTGGCCCGCTCAATTGGCTGTTCTTTTAAAAGAGTTCAGTTTACTCCTGATCTTTTACCTTCAGATATTACCGGTGTTTCAATCTATAACCAAAAGAACAATGAATTTGAATTCAGAGAGGGTCCAATTTTATCACAGGTGGTGCTGGCAGATGAGATAAATAGAGCGACTCCCCGGACTCAGTCAGCACTTTTAGAGAGTATGGCTGAAAAACAGATTACAGTGGAGGGAATAAGCCGCCGTCTTGCTGATCCTTTTATAGTTATGGCTACTCAGAATCCAATTGAGTATGATGGAACCTTTCCCCTGCCTGAAGCACAGCTTGACCGCTTTTTAATCAGGCTGGAAATTGGTTATCCGGAATCAGTAGATGAACAGCAGATTTTAGAAAATTTACAGCTGCAGCACCCGGTGGAAACACTGGAGGCAGTGATGACTGACCAGGAATTTATTGAGCTGCAGGATGATGTTAAAAAAGTCCATGTTGATCAGAAGCTGAGAAAATATATAGTAGAACTGGTTAATCAGAGCCGTAACCACAGTGATCTGGAACTGGGAGCCAGCCCCAGAGGAAGTATTGCCTTAATGAAGATGGCTCAGGCCTGGGCGGTAGTTAATGAGCGGGACTATATTATTCCGGATGACATTAAAGAAATTGCCCCTGCTGTTCTGGCTCACCGCTTAATTATTAAGTCCAAAAGTCGTTTGAGGGGTGCGGATAAAGAAAAAATTATTGCTGAGATTGTTAGAAGAACAGAGGTGCCGGTAATTGATTAATTTTTTAGCACTGGGTTTAGTAACCTATCTGGGAGGAGCAGTTTTACAGCGAACAATTTTATTTAAGCTGGCCTATTTTTTCCTCCTCTTTCATTTTATAATTAAATATTATCATTATAATATTTCTAAAAACTTAAAAATTTCTCATCAGCTTAAAAATGATCATCTATTTTTCAATGAACAGATTGAGACAATCATTGAGGTTGAAAACAACAGTTTTCTGCCCATTCTCTGGTTAAAATTAGAAGAATTTCTTCCCGGGGAGCTGAGCACTTTAGAAGAACAGCACTTAAGTTATTTTAAAGCAGGTGAAAAAAAGGAATGGCGTTTTCAGCTGCGGGCAAAAAAGAGGGGCCTTTATAAGATTGGTCCTTTGAGATGGGAAATGGGAGATTTTCTGGGATATGAGCTGACAAAAGGCGAGCTGGAGGAACGTGAAGTTTATATTTATCCAAAAATTATGGATTTAGAAGAGCTGGGACTTGCCTCCAGAATACCATTTGGTAATTCTAAGTGGCCACAGCCTATCTACAAGGATCCCTATCGCAATGCAGGGATTAGAGAATATCAGCCTTCTGATCGGTTAAACAAAATCCACTGGAAGGCTACAGCAAAAACCGGTGAGCTTAAATCACGCAAAAATGAATCAACTGTTTCAATTGATACTGCTCTGGTTTTAAATATGTCACAGAATGACTATGGACTTAAATTTTTAGAAAGAAAAACGGAGCTGGCTGTAACTGCAGCTGCTTCGATGGCCTATTATTTAAACCGGGCCGGCCACAGCTATAAATTTTTGAGCAATGCAGTTATCGAAGGCAGAGATAAGCAAGAGTTTAATGCCTACCAGGCTCAGATTGCAGAAAATGAAGCCGCTGAAGGTAAGCAGGATTCTACTGCCAAAGCTGAGGCCAACTCTAAGCTTGAGCTGGATAAAAGCGAGCAGGAGCAGCAGGATCAGCAAAATTCAGCTGCAGAGATAAGTGCTGATTTTGAAAGTTATCTCAAACTGCCTTCGGGAAGTGGGGATGCTCACCTGCAGGAACTTTTAGAACTGCTGGCCAGAGCTGAAATTTCAAAAGCTGATAATTTTCTCAATCTGCTGACAGAAGAGCTCGATCTGGGCTGGGGTGGAACCCTAATTATTTTTACAGAAAAAGATGACCAGGAATTAATGCAGGTTGTGCAAAATCTGCTGCGTCGGGGATATAACATCAAAATTATGATTATGGGTGAGGAGCTGGTTCACAGAGAATATCAGCATAAACCATATACAGCGCCACTTTCTATCCATCACCTCAGGCGGGAGCGTGACCTCAATGAAAGCAAAAGAATATAATTTTAAATACAGATATCTCTATCCGATGCTGGGAGTTCTGCTGTATTTTATCCTTTCACTAATGTCTTTTTATTTAATCGAAGTTGAATTCGAATTGATGCAGCTGAACAATTCTTTATATCTGCTGTTTTTTCTATTTTTAGTTGAAGCTGTTTTGCATTCTAATGCAGCCCTGGAAGTTAAAATCCCGGCTTTAACCTTTGTGGTAGAATTTGCAGTTTATCTGCTGGCTGTAATTATTTTTAGTGGGCGTTATCAGGGGCTTACTGCTATTTTCACCCTTGCCAATCTTGATCTATTTTTATTCTGGCTGTTTAGCATTTTCATCTGGTATCAGGCAGCAGAATTGTGCCGGATTTTTGAATATTTTCGCAAAGATTTTGATAAAATATATGACCGCTCAAGTGAAAATTGGAATCTGGAAGAATTTCGCCGCTTGCTTGACTATCCAATAATCTGGCCCAGGCTGACCCGTAAGATAAGCTGGCTTAATCTACCGCTTTTTATAATTTGGGCTGCTGTAGGAGAAATGAATTCGACTATTATTTTTCTCACAATTATTTTTTTAGTAACTGAAGTTTTTCTGCTGGCACTGACCTATCTGGATAAAAAAACAGTCGACTGGCGGGTTAACCGGATTAAAGAACCGGCTGCGATCAAAAGCGGCTGGCGGAAGTTTCTATTACTTTTTATTATTTCTGCTCTCCTGTTAGCTTTTCTGCTGCCGGCAAATTATCAGCCACTGCCGATGGATCGGATCAACAGCTTTATAGTTCAGCGGCTGGCTTTAACAGAAATGCCGGAGATGGAGCCGGGAGAAAACCTTCCGGAAAATTTGAATTCCGGTGAAGTACCGGATGAGGTGGAAGAGGAAGAATCGCCCCTGATAGAAATCTTATTTATTCTAATTCAGATTGCACTGGCTCTGCTTCTGGGTTTTGTTTTGCTGGCTTTAACCCTATTTTTAATCAAATCTGAACTGACAAAAATTAAAAACTTGCCTCAGTTTTTTAAGGCCTTTTACAGTTTTTTAATTGGAGCTTTTAAAGATATTTTTACAACAGTTAAGGAAATAAACTTTAATTTAAGTTCCAGCTGGAAGAAGAGACGAGAGAAAAAGAAGAATAAAAAATCGAATAAAAAAGAAGCAAAAGATATAAAAAAGATTGACTTAAGTGGAGAGAGCAACTCGATTATTATTAGAATTTACAATTCCCTTTTAAAACTTTTATCTCTCAAAGGAATGGGGAAAGACCCTGCGGCAACCCCCTATGAGTACAGTTCTTATCTGCAGGATAAATACCAGGATTTAAAAGAGGAAATTAATAATCTGACCGATATTTTCGTAGAAAGTGCCTACAGTGATCATTCACTGGGAGAGAATGCAGTAAAAGCAGCAAAATCAATCTGGAAAATCTTGAAAAAGAAGATTTAAACAGTCGGTTTTAAATACTCCAGAAAAAGTGATATTAATCTAGTAATTATGATCTGCTAATTAGATATTTTTTCAAAGATTAAGAAGTTAGGTAGTGCTTGGATGTATAAATATAGAGAAAAAGTTATAAAAATTAGTCATCAGGGATGTCAAATTCACGGGGTTTTGTATCTTCCAGAAACGGAAAGTAAATCACCATTTGTAATTTTTAGCCATGGGTATAATGGTTCAAACGAAGATTTTAGAATGAATAGTGAATATCTGGCAGCAAGGGGGATAGCAGCCTATACTTTTGATTTCTGTGGTGGGTCAGTTAATTCAAAAAGTGATTTAAAGACAACAGAAATGACTTCTAAATTTGTGCAGCGCAATAAAGACAGCTAAAACAGGCTGAAGTTAGTGATTAATAAAAAAATGTTGTAGTATTTCTAAACCCGCCCCAGTTTTAATGATTGGGGATTTTTTAGTGGTAGTTTTAAAAAAAGTGAATTAAAGATTTAGTTTTAATAATTGCTTTTTACTTTAATAATTGTTAAAATAAAATAAATAATGTTAATAAAAGTTGATTAAGAGGTGTAAATTATGTACGGTAAAATTTTTGAAATAGATAGCAATGAAAGTGTAGAAATAATGAAGGCTTTAGCTTCAGAGCCGAGAATGATGATTCTCGATTTATTAAATAGTTCAGAAATGACTTTAACTGAAATTTCTGAGGTTCTTGATATGCCGGCACCTTCAGTAACGGTTAATGTCAAAAAATTAGAAGAGGCCGGTTTGATTGAAACTGAATATGAATCAGGCAGCCATGGTTCAAGAAAGATATGCCGCCGCACTTATGACAGCATAGTTGTTAAGTTTCCCGGTGCTAATATTGATTTTGATAATAATTTAGTTGAGATATCTATGCCGATTGGTAATTACAAAGAGATTAAAGTTGAGCCAACATGCGGCCTGGCAACTGAAAAAGATTACATAGGTATTTTAGATGATGAGAGAGCATTTTTAGAACCTGAGCATATCTATGCCCAATTATTATGGTTTAAAAAAGGTTATGTTAAATATAAATTTCCTAACAATCTTGCCAGTAATTCCAGATTGACTTCTCTGGAGATCAGTATGGAGATTTGTTCTGAAGCTCCTCATTATAATAAAGAATTTCCTTCAGATATAACCGTCTGGATTAATGGAACAGAGATCGGCACCTGGACTTCACCTGGAGATTTTGGAGGCCAGCAGGGTAAACTTAATCCGGAATGGTGGAACCCTGATCAGACACAGTATGGACTGTTAAAATTGTGGAGTGTCCGGAGTGACGGTTCTTATATTGATGGTAAAAAGATTTCGGAAATCACTTTAGAAGATTTAGAGGTCATGGATCAAAAATTTATTGATATTAAGATAGGAATCAAAGATGATGCAAAAAATGTAGGAGGAATAAACCTTTTTGGGAAAAAGTTCGGGAATTATGAGCAGGATTTACTTTTAAGACTGCGGCATGAATAAAAAGATAACTTAAAACAAAAAACTTAAATTAAAAGAAGGAATTTTAAACTGGATGACGAAATAAACTAATAACAGCATAATTAAATCAGCTAATAAGCCTGTTAGTTCGCATTTTTTATATTTATCCGGCAGGAGTAATTTTTTTAAGCACTAGTTTAATATTTCTTATGTTAAAAAAAGATTTATTAAACTAAGTCTCAAACAAAACTAGAGGAGGAAAAAAATGAGAAAACGTGTCAAAGTTTCAGTTTTTCTGGTGGTTATATTATTTTTAACAACAGGTAGTGTTTTGGCAGAAGAAATTACACTTGATTTTTGGAATGGCTTTACAGGTCCAGATGGAACAGGTATGGGGAAAATGGTAGAAGAGTTTAACAAAGAAAATGAGGGTGAAATTGAAGTCGAAATGCAGGTTATGCAGTGGGGAACATATTATCAAAAGGTAGTTACAGCTTTAAGTACCCGCAGTGATTCCTCTCCCGACATCGGAATTATGCATGTTGATAGAGTGCCTGAGTTTGCTTCTAAAGGTGTTTTATTAGATCTTGATCAAATTGTTGCTGATTTAGGCTGGAGTAAAGATGATTTTTCAAATTCAGTCTGGGATGCAGGTATTTACGAAGGAAATAGATATGGTATTCCTTTAGATGTCCATCCACTTACAATGTATATCAATAAAGATCTATTTAAAGAGGCGGGTTTAGATCCTGATAATCCTCCTAAAACTCCAGCAGAGTTTATGAATGCAGCTGCAGAGATGACTAAGGATACTGATGGTGATGGAGAGATTGATCAGTGGGGAACAGCATTTCCACCACTCTGGCCTGGACCAGAATTTATCTTACCAACATTACTTAGACAATTTGGTGGTTCATTCTTAAATGAAGATCAAACAGAGGTTGTTGTTGATAGTGAAGAGTCTATTGCAGCTTTAGAATATGCTGTAGATTTAGTTCATAACAAAGGTTATTCACCAACAGATATTCAGCAGGATGGTGAAGTTACATTATTTAGACAGGGAAGACTTGGTATGCATTTAAATGGTATCTGGATGATCAGCGGTTTTAAAGATCAGGAAGGATTAAACTTTATGTCTTATCCAGTACCACGAATGGGAGAAAAGCTTGCTATTGCTGGAAACTCTCATAACTTTGTTTTCTTCCGCAAACAGGGGAACTCAGATGCAGAATTTGAGGCAGCTGCTAAATTCGTAAAATATATTTCAAACAATAGTGATCAGTGGGCAGCATTTGGTCAAATTCCTGCTAGAAATTCAGTTCGCAATACAGAAGCCTTTCAGTCTTTGAAACATCAGGCTTCTATTGCTCAGGAAGTTGACAGTGTAGTTTTCCCACCAAAACACCCAATTGCCAGCAGTATTTTAACTCCATATTATGAGGCAGTTAACCTGGCTATTCTGGGTCAAAAAGAACCTGAGGCAGCCCTAAAAGATGCTGCTGAAGCAGGACAAATTGCCCTGGATGAATATTTACAAACTCAGTAACAGCTAAAACAGGCGGGGAATCCCCCGCCTTTTACAAACTTTTTGTAAAGGAGCATTGAAATGTTTAAAAAATATTTAAGAAAGTTAACTCCTTATTTATTTATAACTCCACATCTAATTTTTTTCACAGCCTTTTTAGCTTTCCCTGCTTTTTATGGAATTTATATTAGCCTGCATAAATGGGAACCCTTAAGTTTTAATAAGCCTTTTATTGGTCTGGCAAACTATCAAAAGTTATTTACTGCCGGCACTTTACAGAACCGCTATTTCTGGAATGCTTTAGTTAATACCCTTCAGTTTGTAATTTTTAGTGTGCCGGCACTTGTTTTAATTGGTTTATTACTTGCAATTTTAGTTGATAGTAAAATTAAATATAAAGGTCTTTTTAGAAGTATTTTCTATACTCCAGTAATTCTTTCGGTGACCAGTGTTACACTGATCTGGATGTGGATGCTCGACAGCCAGACCGGTTTAATAAATTATTTCTTTAACCAGCTGGGACTTGATTCTGTAGCCTGGCTTTCTCGAGAAACACCAGCCTGGATTTCCCTTGTGGTGACAACAGTCTGGTGGACTGCAGGACATAATATGCTTCTATTTTTAGCGGGCCTTCAGGATATTCCCCAGCATCTATACGAAGCAGCAAAAATTGACGGTGCCAGTATATTTGAACAATTCTGGTATATAACTCTGCCGTCTTTAAAACCAACCACTCTTTTTGTGACGGTTATGACCACAGTTGCTTCCTTTAATGTTTTTGGTCAGCCTTTTATGATGACCCAGGGTGGTCCTGGTCGTTCAACCCAGGTTGCAATAATGTATATTCAGCAGGAAGCATTTACTAATTATAAGATGGGTAGTGCTGCGGCAATGGCAATTATTGTGTCTTTATTTATTATTGTAATTGGAATTTTTCAATTTAAAATCATGTCATCAGATGTTAAATATTAGGAGCTGGTTTAATTGCAAAGAGAAAAGAACTTAAGAATATTAACTTATATAATTGTTATTTCTTTTGCGGCAATCTGGATTTTACCATTATTATGGATGTTGAGTACTGCTTTAAAACCAGAATCACAGGTTATTGCCTGGCCGATTGAAATAATTCCAAAAGAAGTAACCTTTGATAATTTTTATGATATAATTTTTGATTCACCGCGGACACCAATTTTGCGCTGGTTTTTTAATAGTTTTTTTGTTTCAACAGCAACAACTTTTCTGGTTCTGGCTGTAGATTCATTAGCCGCTTATGCCTATGCCCGTTTAGAATTTAAGGGTAAAAACATTTTATTCTGGCTGTTAATGGCGACAATGATGGTTCCACCAGTGACCAATCTAATTCCAAATTATTTAATTATGGATCGACTGGGCTGGATTGACAGTTATCAGGCTCTAATTTTTCCTCAGGTAGCAGCAGTTTTTGGAGTCTTTTTAATGCGTCAATTTTTTATCGGCCTACCTTCTGAATTAGAAGATGCTGCCTATATTGACGGCTGTAATAGATTTCAGATTTTCTATATCATTGCTCTGCCAATGGCAAAACCGGCGCTGATAGCTCTCGGCTTGTTTACTTTTAGAGCTTCCTGGAATGCATTTTTATGGCCGCTAATCATTACAAATTCAGCCAAAATGCGCCCTCTAACTCCCGGATTGAGACTGCTGCAGTCAAATTTCATGACTGAATTTGGAAAATTAATGGCAGGTGCATTTATCTCTGCTGTTCCAGTAATTATTATTTTTATAATCGCTCAAAAATATTTTGTTAAGGGAATTGCCCTGACAGGTATGAAGGGCTGATGGAGGTTTAATAATGCAAAAAAATATAATAAATTTAAATGGAGAATGGTTTTTCAAAAAAGATAAAAATAATGTTGGGGAGCAAGAAGAATGGTATTCCCATCAATTCAAATCAAAAAAAATAACTGTACCTGCAGCCTGGCAGAGCTACAGTCAGGAGCTCTATAGCTACTGTGGTTATGCCTGGTATAATAAGAATTTCAAATTAGAAAAAGAAGAAAACAAAAGATATTTTATCGAATTTAAAGCAGTAGATTATCAGGCAGAGCTTTATTGTAATGGCAGCTATATTGGTTCTCATACCGGTGGCTATACTCCTTTTAGCTTTGAGCTGACAGATGATTTATTGTGCGGTCAAAATATGATCCACTTAAAAGTCTATGACCCCGAGGATAATGATGAGATCCCCCATGGAAAACAGGGAAGCTGGTACAGCCGGGTCAGTGGAATCTGGCAGGATGTTGAGCTGATAGAAGCACCGCAATCTTTTATAAAAAATGTAGAATATCAGACAGATTATGAGCAAAAAATTGTGAAATTTAAAGCAGAAGTAGATAATTTGACAGAGCTGCAGAGCCCAATGTTGGAAGTCGAAATCTTTTCACCTGAAAATAAATCTAATAAAATTAGAGAAAAGACTTTTGCTTTAAAAGATGATCTGAAATTTCAACTCGAGGAAATCCAGAGCTGGTCACCAGAATCTCCATCTTTATATGATTTCAAGATTACTTTAAAAGAAGGAGCCAAAATAATAGATCAGCACAGAGATTATTTTGCCTTCAGGAAAATTGAAATTAGAGGGGATAAGTTTTATTTAAATGATCAGCCTCTTTACATTAGAGGGGCCCTTGATCAGGCTTTCTGGACTAAGTCCCGCTATAAACTGGATAATTATGAGCAGATTGAAGCAGAAATAAAAAAGGTTAAAGAACTTGGTTTTAATCTGCTGCGAAAACATATAAAAATTGCAGACCCCGACTATTTAGAGGCAGCAGATAGAATGGGACTTTTAATCTGGGAAGAACCACCTAATTATGCAAAGTGGACAAAAGAAGCCCGAAATTTATTTAAAGATGAGTATACGGAAATGATAAAAAGGGATAAAAAGCATCCTTCAATTATTATCTGGAGTATTTATAATGAAGAGTGGGGATTAGAATGGGATCTGGCAGAGGATGAAGCAAAACAGCAGTGGCTGGCTGAGTTTTACGATTATGCGAAAAAGTTAGATCCAACTCGTCCGATTTGTGATAACTCTGGCTGGGCTCATGTAAAAACCGATATTAATGATATCCACCGCTATTTTGCTGTGCCCGAAGATGCCAAAAGCTGGCAGGATGATCTGGATAATTATGTGATTGCTAATCCTGAAAAAAATTATGTTAACCCTGAGTATCACAATGATGAAATCAAAGTACTTTCCGAATTTGGAATGTGGGGACTGCCCGAACCTTCTAAAATTAAAGCTCGTTACCAAAAAATACCGCAGTGGTATAATAACAGTTCCAAATTATTTGACGAAGAATTTAAAGTCCCTATTACAGCAGAAATTAATTTCGAAAAATATCAACTTGATAAAATCTTTTCCAGCCTTGATGATCTGGCTCTGGCAGCACAAAAAAGAGAATCAGAAGGGATGAAATTTTTAATTGAAGAAATCAGAAAAAGGGATAAAATTGGGGGCTATGTTGTTACAGAATTGAGTGATATTGAGTGGGAAACAAATGGTTTTTTAGATTTCTTTAGAGAAGAAAAACCAAATTTTGATTATGATCTAAGTTATAACCAGGCAGTTTTGCTCAGTCTCAATCTTAAAAAGAGAAATCTTTATGCAGGGGAAAAACTAAAAATTGAACCACTGATTATCAATAACTCTTTAACTAAAATTGAGGGAGAATTATTCTATCAAATTGATAAAGGCAGAGAAATAAAGTTGGATAAAATAAGTGTTTCAGCTAGTTCCAGGCTTAAATTGGAAGAAAAACTAATAGAACTGGCCGAAGCTGATAAAGCTCAGAGCAGAGAGCTTAAATTAAAATTATATTTAAATGGAAAAAACGAAAAGCCTATTCTGGATCGGGCAGAAATCAGATTATATCCCGGCCTGCAGAAATCGGAAAAGTTAAGAAATAAAATTGAGCTTGATTTAAGAGTTAAGAAGCCGGAATTTAGAGATAATTTAGTTAAGAGGGGCTATAAATTAAGAAGTGAAGCAAGCCCCGGAAAGCAGGGTTTAATAGTTAGTGATTATCTGGATCAGGAAATAAAAGAAGCCGTTAAAAAGGGAGCCAGACTATTATTTCTGGCAGAAACGGGTTCAGAAATAGCAGAGAAAAATCATTTAAACTTCATTAACCAGCCAGCCGGGGAAAGCTGGGATAAAGCTGCTTCTTTTAACTTTTTTGCTGCTGCAGACTATCCAGAACTTCCTTTTAATAGGATTACTGACTGGGAGCTTGACTCCATCTATCCCGAATATTATCTAAAGAACATTTCGGATCTCGGCAGTTATCGAGTTAAAGCAGGTGCTTTTAAAGGTTGGCTTGGTGATTTTGCACTTTCCCTGGTTGAAATCGAGTCCGGGCAGGGGAAAATACTGGTCAATACTTTTAAAGTAATTGAGAATTATGGTAAGCTAGTTCAGGCTGATTTCCTGTTTGATGAACTTGTTAAAGATTTAGTGATTGGGGATCGGTGAGCAGGATGTTTAAAAGAGTGTTTTTATTAACTGTATTAATTTTAACCATAATAATTAATCCAGGAGGAGCAGAAGAAATGAAATATACAAATCCATATGAGTCAGATTTATGTTCAGAAGATGAGTGATGATTTTAAATTACTTAAAGGTGAGCCTGAAATGATTTTAGAACCCAGTCAAGAATGGGAAGGACTTGAAAATGACTGGCAGTGGAATGAAGGACCCTATGTATTAAAACATAAAAACAAATATTATCTGACATATTCGGCCAATGTTTACAGTTCTTCAGATTATTCGATTGGTTATGCGACTGCAGATGATCCGCTGGGTCCCTGGATTAAGGCAGCTGAAAATCCGATTCTGGAAAAAGATCTTGAAAAAGGAATTTCGGGCCCGGGTCATAATAGTTTTATCCACTCTAAAGATGGAGAAAGACTGTATATAGTTTATCATACTCATACTTATCCTGATTTTCCAGGCGGCAATAGAAATGTTAATCTTGATCGGGTATATTTTGAAGAAGGTAAATTGAAAGTTGATGGACCCAGCAGAGAAAAACAACCATATCCCAATCAATAAATTTTAGCCTCCCTTATAAAACCTCTTAGAGTATTAGGGTTACTTACCTAATTTTTAAGAGGTTTTTTGATCTCTTAATCATAATTTTGAGAATATTATTGAAAAGTCTAATAATTTATGCTAAACTATATTTGTAAGATTTTTTTTAAAACTTATTTAAAACCTTTTAAAAGGTCTTAAATAAGAAAAATATAATATTATTAAAACGTTTGAATTTCATACTATTAAAGGGAGGTGAAGTTTAGCTCTACTGAGTCTGTTGATTAAAAAAATAAAAATATCAGGAGGAAATTATCTTGAAAAAAACTTTAGTAATAACTTTAACTCTTATTTTTGCTTTATCACTGACAATGGGTGCAGCTGCAGAAGAAATAACTGTCTGGGGCTGGGGGGTATATCCTGACACCTTAGAAAAACTCGCCGATCGTTATCAAGAAGATCACCCTGACGCTACAGTTAACGTCGAATTAATTGGCTGGAGTGATATGGTTCCAAGATTACAGGCTGCAATGTCAGCTGGTACAGGTGGACCTGATCTGGCAACTGTCAACCTGGGTACTCATATCGCCAGTTTTGCCGAACTTGGTGGTTTAACAGATCTTTCTGAATATGTTGATCCTATCTCTGATCAGTTTACAGCAGCAGCTTATGCAGGGGCAAGATACAAAGATACCACCTATGGTATTCCTGCAGATATTGGTCCTTACACCATGTTCTATCGCGCCGATATTTTCAAAGAAGCTGGAGTAGATCCTGAAAGTATTAAGACCTGGGAAGATTATATTGCCGCTGGTAAAAAGATAGAAGCAGAAACAGGAAGCAAAATGCTGCCCTGGCCTACAACTCACTATGAGTTAGGAAACTGGAACTTTGAGCCTGCTTTAAGAGCAGCAGGTGGAAATTTCTTTGATCAGCAGGGTAATCCAATTGTAGATAAGCTTTCTATCAACTATAAAGTTATAGAAGTGATGCAGAAAATCACAGATTCTGGTATTGGTTTAGAGGCAACTCCATGGACAACTCCCTGGAATGCTGCAATTCAGAATGGTGATGTAGCAACAATACTTGCCGGTGGCTGGTTTATTGGAAACATTACTGAAATAGCACCTAAAACTTCTGGAAAGTGGAGAGTTATGCAGGCACCAAACTTTACATCTAAAGCAACAGGATCTATGGGTGGAACTGCAATGGTTGTTCCTTCGAGTTCAGATAATGTAGAACTTGCAGTTGATTTTGCAAAATATGTACTGGCTACTAAAGAAGGTACTAAATTCTTATTCCAGGATGCTGGAGTAATGCCTGCCTATAGACCAGTATTTGAGACAGAAGCATTTAACAAAGAAGTTGAGTTCTTTGGCGGCCAGCAGGTCTGGAATAAACTTGCAGAAATCAGTGAGAAAGAATTAGCTACCTGGAATGCAACTCCTTATTCTACTCAGGCGTTTGGTAATGAGGGTGCTCCAATTAATCTGCAGTTAACAAGAATTTTAACTGATAGAGTAGAATTAAATAAAGGTCTAGAAAAAGCACAAGATGCGATTGAAGATTTCATGGAATAAGAAAATAAGCAATCTTTAAAGCAGGGTCAATCTGACCCTGCTTTATTAAAAGGATGGTGAATAATCATTGAAAATTAAAGATACCTGGCAGAAAATTAAAGATAATCGGCATTTTTATTATTTTTTAGTACCATTTCTTTTATTTTTTTCTGTTTTTATGCTATTTCCAATACTTTTTTCTTTTTATATGAGTTTACATGACTGGGGCGGCCTTGGTAAAGCAACTTTTATCGGTATCAGAAATTACAGCCGGATTCTTACAGACTCAACTTTTCATACAGCATTATACAATACTACTTTTATGTGGCTGGTTAGTACCCCTTTAATTCTCGGTTTTGCCCTGATTTTAGCAGTTATGCTCAATAAAAAAGAGGTTAAATTTTTAAAGTATTTTAGAGTCGGTTATTTTATGCCTTTTGTTACTTCTACAGTTGTAGTCGGAGTTATTTTTACAATTTTATTAGACGGAACTTTTGGTCTGGTTAACTTTTTTATTGAAAGTATAGGTTTTGACAAAATAAGATTTTTGACAAGCACCACCTGGTCTAAAATTTCAATAGTTATAGTGCTTACCTGGCGCTGGGTTGGTTACAATACAATTATTATGCTGGCCGGGCTGCAGAATATACCTGAAGATTTGTATGAAGCCGCAGAGATAGATGGGGGAAGCACCTTACAGAAATTTTTCTATATTACAGTCCCCATGATGCGCCCAATTATACTATTTACTTTTATTTTATCAACAATTGGATCTTTCCAGATTTTTACCGAACCATACATTATGACCGGTGGAGGACCAATGCAGTCTTCTTTATCTGTTGTCCAGTATTTATATAATTCTGGTTTTCAGCAGTTTAGAATGGGCTATGCTTCAGCTTTATCCTATGTCTTATTTGCTATTATTTTTGTAGCTTCATATTTCCAGATTAAAGTTGGTTCTGGCGAGGAGGGGATTTAAACAATGTTTAAAAAAGATAAGATAACAACAATTGTATTTTATATTTTACTGATCACAGGTGTTATCATCTCTTTATTCCCTTTTTTCTGGATGATTTCTTCATCTTTTAAAACACTGGCTGAAATCTCAGCCTATCCTCCCAGTTTATTTCCAGATAATATAATGTGGAATAATTATGTAGATGTATTTGACACTTTACCTTACGGTAGAAATCTCTTTAACTCATTTTTTGTTGCTTTTATGTATACTTTTTTTGGAGTCTTTATTTCTGCAACTGGAGGTTATGCTCTCTCAAAATATAGAGAAGCCCCGGGAAGAAAATTGTTTTTTGCTGTAATTTTATCAACAATGATGATTCCGATGCAGGTGCTGGCAATTCCATTATATATTTTAATGGCTCAGGTCGGCTGGATTAACTCCTATCCGGCATTGATTTTGCCATTTGCTGCTCAGGGCTTTGGTTTATTTATGCTCAAACAGTATATTGATGGTATTCCCGATGATTTAATTGAAGCAGCCAGGATTGACGGCTGTGGAGAATTCAGGATTTTCTTTCAGATCATTTTGCCGGTCATCAAACCTGCTGTGGCAGCACTGGGAACAATTTATTTTATGAATAATTATAATCTGTTTTTCTGGCCTTTAATTGTCACCAACAAAACAATTATGTATACTGTTCCGGTGGCTATTGCTCAGCTGCAGGGCCAGCAGTTTGGAATACCTCTCCATCACATTATGGCAGCAGCAACAATGTCAACAGCACCCTTGATAATTATTTTCCTATATTTCCAGAAATACATTATCTCAGGTATTACAATGGGGGCTCTAAAGGGATAAGAGATTATGGCTTCAGCTGCAGAGAAAAATAGGCTGAAGCTTTAATTATCTAAATCAGCTAGCAATAATTTAATTGAGAAAATTGGATAATTAATAATATTGGATAATTAATAATTAAGACTCGCAAAAGGATGATAAAAAGTTAAAAATATCATATAATGAGATTAGTGATTAAAATCGCTTTAAAACAAAAAATCTTAGAAGAGGTGAGTTAAATGAAAGAATGGGAAGATCCAACAATTTTTGCAGTTAATAAGCGTCTGCCTCATGCGAATCGTATTTTCTTTTTAGATCAGCAGACATTAAAAGACTATAATTTTCAATCGTTAAATGGAGAGTGGGATTTTAAGTATCTCTCAAACCAGAATACATATCAGCAGGACTTTTACAGAAAAGATTTTTCTACTGTCGACTGGGATACAATTACTGTCCCTTCTAACTGGCAGCTTCAGGGTTATGATAGACCACATTATACCAATGTAAATTATCCATTTCCCGTAGAACCACCTAAGGTACCATCAGAAAATCCGGCCGGCCTTTATCGCCGTAAATTTTATCTGAGTCCGGATCGAGAAGGTGAACAGAATCTTATTCGTTTTGAAGGAGTTGATTCGGCCTTTTATCTCTGGTTAAACGGGGAATATATTGGCTACAGTCAGGGAAGCAGGCTGGCAGCTGAGTTTGATTTAACTAAGCATTTAAATTATGGTGGAAACAATATACTGGCTGTTAAGGTTATTAAATGGTCAGATGGAAGCTACTTAGAAGATCAGGATATGTGGTGGTTGAGCGGAATTTTTCGGGATGTGTACCTCTATTCTCAGCCTTTTTTCCAGATTGAAGATTTTAAAATCGAAAGCGAATTTAAAAGAAATCAGGAAATTGGAGTTTTAAACTGTGATTTTGAGGTGCTTTCCTATCAGAAATTTATTCCAGCGGGTGGTAAAATAAAAATTAGTCTCTCTGATCAGGGAGTTAAGGCAGCGGAAAAAACACTCGAGCTGCCGGCTTTAAAAAAGACCAGGCTCAAAAAATTTAAAACTGAACTGGAAATAACTGAGCCAGTACCCTGGTCAGCCGAAAATCCATATCTTTATCAGCTGGAGGTTGAACTTTTAGATCCAGAAGGAGAAACAATACAGACTATCAGACAGAAAGCCGCTTTTAGAACAGTTGAAATTAAAGATGCCCAGCTGCTGGTTAACGGAGAGGCAGTAATGATCAGGGGAGTCAACAGACATGATTTTGATCCAGAGCTGGGGCGGACTGTCAGCAGAGCTCAGATGGAAAAAGATGTACTGCTGATGAAACAGCATAATATCAATGCTGTTCGGACAGCCCATTATCCAAACCATCCCTATTTTTACGAGCTCTGTGATAAATACGGTCTTTATGTGCTGGCAGAAACAGACATAGAATGTCACGGTATGGAACCGGTTGGCCGCTGGGATGAGCTGGCAGATTCCAAAGAGTGGACAGCAGCTTTTGTGGATCGGATGGATAGAATGGTCGAGCATTATAAAAACCATCCTTCTATAATAATCTGGTCTTTAGGTAATGAATCAGGTTTTGGTGACAATCACCGCAAAATGGCGGAGCTGACTCGGAGACTTGATCCGACTCGTCCGATTCATTATGAGGGTGACCGCAACCAGGAAATAGTCGATATTATTGGACCAATGTATCCTACAATTGAGCAGACTGCAGAGCTTGCTCAAAGAAAAGAAAAGCCTGTAATTTTATGCGAATACGCTCATGCGATGGGTAATGGCCCGGGTGAACTCAAGGAATACTGGGATGTATTTTATGAGCATTCTTCAGCTCAGGGTGGTTTTATCTGGGACTGGCTTGATCAGGGAATTGCAGTTGAGAACGCCGAGGGAGAGATCTGCTATACCTATGGTGGAGACTTTGGAGAAGAACCTCATGATAAAAACTTTAATATTAATGGGCTTGTATTTCCAGACCGCACTCCTTCTCCCGGCCTAACAGAATATAAGTATGTGATGGCACCATTTAAGATTAAAGACTTTAATTTTAAAGAGGCTAAAGTAACAATAGAAAATCAATTTGACTTTATAGACAGCTCAGACTATCTGCTGAACTGGGAGGTTAAAACTGCAGGTAGAGTAATCGAAAGCGGCAGCCTTGATTTTGAGTTAAAAGCCGGAGAAGTTAAAGAATTTGGAATCAAAGGTCTTCAACTTGATAATCTGGAGTTCCTGATTGAAGAAAAAGGGAGAGAAATTGAAACTAATTTACCGGCTGACAGTTATCTTAATTTCAGGATTAAATTAAAGAATAAGAAAAACTGGGCAGAACCCGGACATGTGATTACATTTAGACAGATCAAATTACCATTTGTTTTTGACCGCCTCTATCATCCGGCTGAAAATCATTCCAAAAATAAGGATTTAACTATCCAGGAAAGTGATCTTTATTTAAAAATTGAAGGCAGTGATTTTAAGATCTACTTTAATAAAGCCAGTGGTCAGCTCAGTGATTATAATTATAGAGGCAAAAGAATTATCGAAAAGGGACCTGAACTTAGTTTCTGGAGAGCGCCAATAGACAATGATAATACCGAAGTCACCTATAATTATACAACTGACTGGAAAGAAGAAGGTATTGATCAGTTAAGACAGCGGCTGGAACTGCTCAAAGTTGTAGAAGTTAAATCCAGCTATATACTAATTAAAAGTAAATATACACTGGCTCCAGCAGCTAAGGATTTAATTATCAGAGCAAGTCTTGAATATAAGATTTACAATAATGGAGAAGTTGAAGTCACAGCTGCCGGTGGATTTGCAGATCAAAAAGAGCATTCACTGCCGAGAATTGCTTTAGAACTGGAGTTGAGTCAGGATTTAGAGCAGCTTAGCTGGTTTGGTAAAGGACCGGGAGAATCATATCCAGACAGCAAAAGAGCAGCATATGTTGATTTCTTTACTAAAAATGTAGGAGAACTGCATACACCTTATGTCTATCCTCAGGATAATGGCAATCGATCTGAGACTAAATGGCTGCGGCTAAAAAACAAAGTTGGAGCCGGAATTGAATTCTATAATTCCAATAAATTTGATTTTACTGCTCACTGCTACAGCAAAAAAGATCTGGAACTGGCAGATCACGACTGTGAACTTCCCGATAGAGATGAAATTTATCTGGAATTGATTCATCAAAATAGAGGTCTGGGAAGTACTTCCTGTGGACCGAAAGCCTTAGAGAAATATGAGCTGAAAGTAAAAGAGTTTGAATTCCAGCTTAAATTTAAAGGAATAGACTATTAAGATCTGATATATAAGTACCAGGTACAAAACAGCTGTTTTGTACCTGGTACCAAAGAAATGATATGGAATGAAAATGAACTTAAACGTTTTAAAAGAGGGCGATTATATGGCTGTAACTTTAAATGATATTGCCAAAAAAGCAGGTGTTTCTTTAGCAACAGTCTCACTTGCTCTAAATGGCAGCAATAAAGTAAATAAGGATACTAAAAATCGCATCAAAAAAATTGCAGAAGAACTTAACTATGTACCCAATGCGAGAGCCCGGGCTTTAGTCAAAAAGTCAACTAAAACTATTGGGCTGGTAATTCCGGAGGTAGTTAATCCCTTTTTTGCAGAACTGGCTCAGTCAATTAAGGATTATGTTCGCAGTCAGGACTTTAATGTTATTTTATGCAGTACTGACTATCAAAGTGAAGAAGAGCTGAGATATATTAATATGTTCCGCTCCGGTCAGGTCGATGGCGCAATATTTGCCTGTGTGGGAGATATGATGGCCCAGCATAATGATCTGATTATCAAACTTGTAGAAGAAAATATACCTGTTGTTTATGTAGATCGCGATGGTGTTGACCATGATCTGATTCCGGTTGTTAAAAGTGATGTTTATCATGCTGCTTATCAGGCAGCCGACTATTTAATTTCTCTGGGACATAAAAATTTGGGTTTTATTGGTCAGAGTGTAGAAAGATTAAGTGGAGTTAAAAGTGCTTTAAAAAACCAGGGTTTAGAGATTAAAGAGAAAAATATTTATTATGATTATTTGAAAATGGAGGGTGGCTATTCAGTTGGTGAGAAGATAGCTGCTAGAAAAAATAAACCAGATGCTGTAGTCTGTCTAAATGATGAGATTGCCATTGGTGTTATTCAGGCCTTAATCGCTAAAGATGTTAAAGTTCCAGAGGAGATATCAGTGGTAGGAATTGATAATATTAAGATGGCAAGTTTTTATAATCCATCTTTAACCACAGTCAATATACCCGTAAGTAAAATGGGAGAAAAGGCTGCTGAAATTCTGATGAAGAGAATAACAGGAAAAACTTTAAGTCCTAAAGAAAAATTCTTCATCTTTCCTACCAAGCTTGTTATTAGAGATTCAACTAGAAAAATATAAATTGTACTTCCCTTATCAGAAAGACTCTACTGGATTGCAATCCGGTAGAGTTTTTTTATTTTTTCTGATAGAATAACGTTAGGTACCAGGTACAAAAAGGGTTTTTTGTACCTGGTACAGAAGAAAAATTTCACAAAAGAAAATAAATCAAAATTGGAGGCAAAAATATGAAAATAGCACCATTTAAAGTAGAAGAATGGATGAACGAGTATGAGATGGATGCTGAATACAATATTGCGGAAACCTGTGTCGAATCACTGACAGTAGAAGAATTATTAAATTTTAGTGATGACCCGGCTGCCAGGCTGGAAGAAATTAAAAAGCTGCAGCTTACCTATGGGGATATCAAAGGTTCAAAAGAATTTAAAGCAGGAGTTAGCAGTCTCTATGAGAGTGTGAAGCCGGAAAATATTTTACCATCACACGGAGCAATTGGCGCCAACTTTCTCTTATTATACTCTCTGATTGAAGCCGGAGATGAAGTTGTTTCTGTTTTCCCTACTTACCAGCAGCTTTATTCTATTCCCGAATCTTTTGGAGCTGAGGTTAAAAAACTGGACTTAAAATATGAAGATGGCTTTCTGCCGGATTTAAATAAATTGAGGACTTTAGTGACTGAAAAGACTAAACTGATTGCAATCAACAATCCTAATAATCCTTCCGGAGTAGTAATGAGTAGAGAAATTTTAGCAGAGATAGTTGAGATTGCAAGAGATGTTGACGCCTATATTTTAGCAGATGAGGTTTATCGGGGTTTTGATCTGGAAGCAGAAATTCCTTCGATCGCTGATCTTTACGAAAAGGGAATCAGTGTGGGCAGTATGTCCAAAGTCTTTTCGCTGGCCGGACTGAGGATGGGCTGGATTGCTGGCCCGGAGGAGATAATTGAGCTCTGTCAGCTGCACAGGGATTACACAACTATTTCTAATGGTATGATATCTGACTATCTTTCTACAATTGCCCTGGAGAATAAGGATAAAATTATAAAGAGAAACCTCGCCAAAGTAAAAAAACAGCTGCAGATTTTGGATGACTGGGTTCAGAGTCAGGAATTAATTGAGTATGTTAAGCCAAATGGAGGTACCACTGCTTTTTTAAAGTATCAGCTGGAACTTGATTCTGAAACTTTTGCCAAAAAATTATTTAAAGAAAAAGGTGTTCTGGTAGTACCCGGTACTGCTTTTGGTAGAGAAGGATTTTTAAGAATTGGTTTTGCCGGCAGTGAACCGGTGTTAAAAAAAGGTTTAGCTTTATTAGAAGAATTTCTGGAGGAAAATAATAATGGAAAAAAATTCTAAGTGCCCGGTACCAAAAATAAATTTTGCAGTTATTGGAATTGGCTGGCGGGCTGAATTTTTCTTGAGAATTGCCAGAGCCCTGCCAGAACAGTTTGAAGTCTCAGGTGTTGTCAGCAGTAGAACCAGTAAACGAGAAGAGATTAGAAATAAGTGGGGACTTAGGGCCTATCAATCAGCTGAAGAACTACTTGCAAATGAGAAGCCAGATTTTGTAGTGCTTTCTATCAGTAAAGAGGCAGCTGCTGAAGTGATTTTGCAGCTGGCAGAATCCGGGATTCCAATTTTAGCAGAGACTCCACCGGCAGCCAATTTGTCAGAACTGATTAAGTTGAATAAAAAACTGGGGGAAGATTATCCGATTCAGATTGCCGAACAGTATCATCTCCAGCCATTACATCAGGCTATTTTTAAACTTGTTAATTCCGGACGCCTGGGAGAAGTTAATTATGCTCGAGTTTCAATCAGCCACGGCTATCATGCAGTAAGTCTGCTGCGTAAGGCTCTGGGAATTGAATTTGAAAATGCAGAAATTGAAGCCAGAAGTTTTGAACAACCGATAGTAAAAGGACCTGATCGTTCTGGAGCGCCCGGGAAAAGGGAAATTGTCAGCAAAAGGCATGAGTTTGCATTTTTAGATTTTGATGGCAAATTGGGAGTCTATGATTTTGAGCGGGATCAGCATCGGTCCTGGATTAGATCCCAGGAGATTTTGATTAGAGGCAGTGAAGGTGAAATAAAAAATTCAACTTTAAAATATTTAAAAGACTATCAGACTCCAGTTGAATTAGAGTTAAAAAGAGTAGAAGCTGGAATTAATCAGAATCTGGAAGGTTTTTATCTAAAGGGAATAACCTGTGGTGAAGAGTGGCTTTATCAAAATCCATTTCTTCCTGCTAGATTTTCAGATGATGAAATCGCTGTTGCAGCAGCTTTAGTTAAAATGAAGAAGTTTTTGGAAACCGGAATAAGTTTTTATTCTTTAGCTGAAGCTTCTCAGGATCAATATTTAGCTTTAATGATCGAAGAATCTTTTCAGAAAAAGGAAAAAATCGAAACTCAAAAACAGATCTGGAGTTCCTATTAGAAAATGATTTTGAAAAAAATTTCTAAGTACCCGGTACCAAAAAAATGAGAAGGTGATTCTGATGGAAAAAAATCAAATTTTTATAAATTATGGTGATCAGGGTAAAGTAATGGTCAAAGAACTGCTGCAGAAACTAAAAATTGAAGCGGAGCTGCAGCCAGATGATCTGATTGCCTTAAAGCCAAATCTAGTTAATGCTACTAAATCAGAAAAAGGAGCTACAACTGATCCAGAAATTGTAAAAGGAGTGATTGAATATCTGCAGGCCAGGGGTTTTGATAATTTAATGATTATTGAGGGTTCCTGGGTGGGAGCAGATACAGAGAAGGCTTTTGAGGTCTGCGGTTATCAGAAGCTGGCCCGGGACTATGAGATTTCATTATATAACTTAAAAAATGATAATTTTATCAAAAAGTCCTATCAGGGGCTGGAAATTGAGATAGCTGAGAAAGCACTGAATGCTGACTATTTAATCAATCTGCCGGTCCTGAAGGGCCACTGTCAGACCAATATCACCTGTGCCCTTAAAAATCTTAAAGGCTGTATTTCCGATTCTGAAAAAAGGAAGTTCCACCGCCAGGGGCTGCATCAGCCAATTGCTTATTTAAATAAGCTATTAAAACAGGATTTGATTATTGTAGATGGAATTTACGGGGACCTCGATTTTGAAGAAGGTGGAAATCCGGTTAAAATGAATAGAATTATTGCCGCTCAGGATCCTGTTCTAGTAGACAGCTATGCAGCTGAACTGCTGGGCTATTCCACGGCAGAAATCGAGTATATAGAAATAGCAGCTCAAATTGGAGTAGGCAGTAAAGATTTATCTGGGGCAGAGATAATTGAGCTAAATCAGGATCGAGCAGCAGTAATTGAATATTCTTCCCGCAAAATTAAAAAGCTGGCAGCCAAAGTTAAAGCAAAAGATGCCTGCTCAGCTTGTTATGGCAGTCTGATTCATGCTCTAAAAAGAATAGAAAGAACAGGTCAGCTGGGTAAAATTGCGGGGATGATTAAAATCGGTCAGGGCTATCAGGGAGAAGAAATCTCAGGGATTGGAATCGGCAGCTGCTGCAGTAGAGCTGATGGTTATGTTAAAGGCTGTCCCCCTTCAGCCAGAGCAATCTTAGGTTTTCTGGAGGAGAAATATCAGATAAGAGTATAAATTTTTAGGTATCACATTATAGTGAAATTATAGTGAAAAAAATAACTTGTACCAGGTACAAATCGTTCGATTTGTACCTGGTACCTATATATTATATAATAAACTAAAAGATAAGAGTCAGAAAAAATTAGGAGGAATAACAGAATGAGAGAGAAAATGATATTTTTATTGCTAGCAATGTTAATCTTTTCACTTATTATTTCAACCGGAAGTGTCGCTGCATCTGAGATGACACTGGAAATAGGAATTATGCCGGCTGTAGATTCAGCCCCAATTTTGCTGGCCCAGGAAAAGGGATATTTTGCCGAAGAAAATCTGAAGATCCAGATTGGTGTTTACACAAATGCAGTGAACAGACAGACTGCTCTCCAGACCAATAAACTTGATGGAGCAATGACTGATTTGATTGCTTTTGTTAATAATGTTAATAACGGTTTTCCGGTTAAGATAACTACCAGTACTGACGGAAGCTTTCCTATTTTAGTCAGTAAGGATTTTGAAGAAAAAGAAGAGGTTAAGATCGGAATGATGGAAGTCAGTGTAACTAACTTTTTATCAGAGCAGTTTTTGGGAGAAGAGTATGAGCTAAATAAAATCTTTGTTCCCGCGATTCCTGCTCGACTTGAAATGCTTAAATCAGGACAGCTGGAGATGGCAGTAATTCCGGAGCCACTTGCTTCAACCGCAGAACTACAGGGCTTAGAAAAAAGAGTTTATAAAAATAAATATAATTTTACGCCAGAAGCAATGATTTTTACCGAAAAAACACTTACAGAAAAAGATGAAGCAGCTGCAGCTTTCCACAGAGCCTACAATAGAGCAGTAAAAGAAATTCAGCAGGATGATGCTGAAGCCAGAGAAATTTTAATTAATAAATTAGATTTACCGATGGAGATCAAAGATTTAATTGCAATGCCGGAATACCACTTAAGCAGAGTCCCGACCGAAGCATATTTAAATCGAGTTATAGAGTGGATTGAAAAAACTGACGGCAGTGAAATTGATATTAATTATAATCAGGTTGTAGAAGGGAAGTACAGCAGTCAATGATTGAGGTAAAAGAATTAGATTTTGCTTATCAAAAAGAAAAGGTTTTAAAAAATATAAATTTAGAGGTTAAAAAAGGAGAGAGTCTTGCCGTAATTGGACCTTCCGGCTGTGGTAAGACTACACTGCTTTATCTGCTGGCAGGTCTGGAAGAGGCGGATCGGGGAACAATTAAAATTAACTCTCAGCTTTTAACCGGAATTCGGGATAGAAGTGGGGTTATTCTGCAGGATTATGGTCTTTTCCCCTGGAAAACCGTTTATAATAATCTGGCCCTCGGCCTCAAGATTAGAGGAGCAGCAGGCCAGGAAATCAAAGAAAAGGTTAATTCAGCTTTAAAGCGACTTAAAATATCTGAACTTAAAGATAAATATCCAGCAGAATTAAGCGGCGGCCAGAAACAGCGGGTAGCTGTCGGCCGCGCCCTGGTTCTGGCTCCGGATCTATTATTAATGGATGAACCTTTTTCTGCCCTGGATGCTCTTACTAGAGAAGAAATGCAGAATCTGATTCTCGAAATTCACGCCCGGGAAAATTTTACTTATGTGCTGGTAACCCATGATATTGCAGAAGCTGCTTTTTTAGGTCATAAAATTGCGGTAATCAAAGAGGGGAAAATTGCAGCAGTTTTAGAAAATCCACATTTTGGCGAAAAAGCTCTGCGGGAAAAAGAAGAATTTTTTGAGCTGCAGAAAAAGCTGAGAAATTTAATGTCTTTAGAGGCCGAAGGAGACGATCGAGATGAAAAAACAGAAATTTGATAGCTTATATGCCCTACTGTTAATTGTAGCTGTCTGGTATTTACTTTATTTTAGCATTGATTCAGCAATTATCAGTTCTCCCACGGCAGTTATTAAAGTCTTTACTGCAAATTTCAGCAGCGAAATCCTGCCCCATCTCTTAATGAGTTTTTATCGGATTACAGCTGCAGTAGCTATTTCTCTGATCCTGGGTGTCAGCATTGGTCTGCTGACAGGGATGCATTCTAAAATTGATAGATATTTAGCTCCCCTAATTTATCTTTTGTATCCAATCCCCAAGATTGCTTTTCTGCCGGTCTTTATGCTTTTATTTGGGCTGGGAGATCTCTCCAAAATAATTTTGCTGATTGTAATAGTGATTTTTCAGATTATAGTTACTACTCGAGATGGAGTACGCAGTATTGACAGCAAATATTTTGCCTCTGCCCGCTCCCTGGGAATGGACAGACTTGATATTTATCAACATCTGGTGCTTCCGGCTGTTTTTCCGGGGATACTTACAGCTTTAAGAATCACTATTGGAACCAGTATTGCAGTTTTATTTTTTGCGGAAAATTTTGCAGTCAGATATGGAATCGGCTATTATATAATGAACAGCTGGTCGATGGTTAACTATCTAAAAATGTACAGCGGTATAATCGCAGTCAGCCTGCTTGGTTATTTCTTGTTTAAAGGAATTGATCTGCTGGAGGATAAATTCTGCAGCTGGCAGAAACTTTCTGATAAAAATTAATAACCATTTAAAAATTAATAATCATTGGTTTAATTAAATCGAATTGCACTCAATTTAATTCTTAAAATGTAATCAATGATACAGAAAGTTTTCAGCTTAGATGTTAATTTATAATTAGTAAGTAAAAATAAATATTAAATTTCGCAATTCAAATCTAAGATTGAAGGGGGAAAAATAATGAAAAACGTGGGTCAAACTGATAAGTGGATTAGAATAATACTCGGTATTGTTCTGCTGTCGATGTTTTTCTTTGTCGAAGGAAATGCTAAGTATTTTGGTATTTTAGGAATCATCCCTCTCTACACGGGATTGTCAGGTAACTGTATGCTGTATAAACTTTTGGGAATTAATACCCGGAAGGATAAATAGTTAATCTATTATCCCCAATCAAATGGGGATAATTAATATAAATTTTTTTAAACTGAATTCTGAGTAAAAAACTCGGATATAGAACAAATAAAAGAGAACAGCTAAAAATGAATCATTTTATTTAAAATTAAGCAAGATATTTTTGGGGAGGTATTATTAATGACTAAATTATTAATCACATATTACAGTTCTTATGGACACATGTATCAGATGGCAGAGGCAGCTCGAGATGCTGCAGTAGAGAACAATGATTATGAAGTAAAGCTGCGCAAAATTCCGGAACTGGAAACAGCTAAAAAGGCAATGTCCGGTCAGGATCCTTATCTTCAGGCTCAGGAATCTCAGTCAGAAGTAGAAGAGGTTACTTTAACTGATCTGGACTGGGCAGATGGTATTGTCTGGGGTATTCCAACTCGGTTTGGTAATATGCCGGCTCAGGTTAAGCAGTTTATTGATACTGCTGGTGGACTCTGGGCAGAAGGTAAGTTGGAAGATAAAGCAGTCGGTATTATGAGCAGTTCCAATACTGTTCACGGCGGCCAGGAAAGCACAATTCTATCTTCCATGATCCCTCTGCTTCACTTTGGTATGATCTTTGTAGGGTCAACTTACGGCCAGAATCCAGAATTAAATGCAGATAAGCTGCAGGGAGGAAGTCCTTATGGACCTTCCACAATTGCCGGTGGAGATGGCAGCAAACAGCCCACAGAAGGCGATCTAAAAATGGCCGGCAGACTGGCTAAAAGAGTAGCCAGAGTTGCTAAAGGAATTAAATCTACTAAATAAGAGATTTAAGTATCAAAAACTCAGATTAAGATTAATAAAGAAAGCTAATATTAATAAATAAATTGAATTTAAGCAAATATATTTCCAATATATTCTCTAATGCTCTTTGGTAACCCAGTGGAAGAGCCAGACGAAAAGAAATTTGAACCACTGTGAAGAAAGAATTGAAGTTTATAAATAAATAGTTTTGTTCAAATCGGCAGCAGGCCAGTTAAGTTTAATTCTGGTTGCTGCCGATTTTTCATTGTGTTATTGCTCAAATAGTAGTATAATAAAAGTAAGGAATATTAATCTTACTTTAAAATAAGAAGGTGAGCTTATGTATCAGGTTAAAATCTCTTCCAAAGGCCAAATTACAATTCCAAAAAAGTTACGGGAAAAATTAAATTTAACTAAAGGTGATCAGTTAATAATTAAAGAGAGTAAACAGGGTTATTATTTTGAAAAAAAGGTTGATCAGAATAAAATCAAAAACTATGTAGGAATTTTAAATAAGAATAAGAGCAGTGATCAATTAGTTGAGGAGCTGAGAGGTAATGCAGATTGCGGTTGATACAAACATTTTATTTGATATTTTATTACCCGATCCCGACTATAAAGAGAGTTCCCTAAATTTAATTTTAAACTACAGTTCACAGAATTTAATTATTTCTCAAATAGTTTATGCAGAACTTGCTGCTCACTTTAACAACCCAGCTTTATTGAATAGTTTTCTGAAAGATTCAAATATTCAGTTTAAAGCTATTGGTAAAAAAGGGCTGCAGTTTGCTGCGGCTGCCTGGAAAGAATATAATCAAAATCGAGACAGTCAATTAGAATGCAGTAAGTGTGGTTCAAAAAATACTTTTTATTGTTCAGATTGCGGCAGTAAAATAACTTCCAGACAGCATATAATGGCGGATTTTCTAATTGCAGCTCATGCAGTAGAAAATGAAGCTCTACTATTAAGCCGGGACTGGGGTTTTTATCGAAATCACTTTAAAGAATTGGAAATTAAATCTTCATAATTGCTTACAGCTTAAGAATTTACTAAATCAATTTAGTTTATTTTTCGACAAAAAAGTCAAAATGCTTGTAAGTAGCACTAAATTAATGATAAAATAGAAGACAGGATAATAATAGGGGAAATATATGTAATAAAAAAAGGGTTGATTTGAATGCTGACAATTAAGGATATTGCCAGAAAGGCAGGGGTTTCAGTAGCAACTGTCTCTAAGGTAATGAATGGTTATGACGATATTGGGGAAGTCACAAAGGCAAAGGTTTTAAAAATTATTGAAGAAAATAACTATCGACCAAATGCCAATGCACAATCTTTAAGAACAAATAAATCTTTTCTGGTCGGTCTTTTTTTTAAGGATCACCAGGACAGTGGAGTTAAGCATCCGTTTTTTAGAGGTATTATTTCTGGTTTAGAGGAAAAACTGCTGGAAAATAATTATGATATGATCTTATTTTCCGCTAACTGGGAGGACCAATTCAGTTATTTAGAAAAGTGTGAGTTCCGTAATGTTGATGGGGCTATTTTGATGGGAATGCCCAGGGACGATCCTAAATTACCGGAACTTTTAAATGCTAAAATTCCATCAGTTTTTATTGATCTTGATATGTCTGCTGAGCGCGCCTCTTATATTATTTCGGATAACGAAGAAGGTGCTCGCAAAGCTGTCAGGCATCTGGCAGAATTGGGACATCAAAAGATTGCCACTATTGAGGGTGAAGAAATTACTGTTCCAACTCAAAAAAGACTGGCCGGTTATAAAGCTGAAATGGAAGCACAGAACTTAGAAATCAGAGATGAATGGGTCATTCAGGGTCGCTTTAGTGTGGACGGCGGCTATCAGGCAATGAAAGAAATTTTGCGATTAAAAGATAAACCAACAGCAATTTTCTGTCAGGGTGATGAAATAGCAGTTGGAGCAATGCAGGCAATCAAAGAAGCCGGGCTAAAGGTGCCTGATGATTTTTCTATTGTTGGTTTTGATGACATAGAAATCAGCCAGTATTTAAATCCAGCTTTGACCACAATTCGTCAGAAAAAAGAAGAGATGGGTATAGAAGCTGCTAAGATGGTTATCGAACTGATTAATAATCAGAAAGAAAAGATTGAGCCCGAAATAATTGATACAGAACTGATAGTCAGGAATTCGACTAAGAAACTGTAAAATTAATAGAGGAGCTTATTTTTAAAATAAAATAAGAAATTTAAAGACAGCTTTCTTAATTGAGAGCTGTTTTTATTTTTGAGATTAATCAAATTTCGTTATAATTCCTGTATCCAGCCATATAAAGCCTAAAATGATTGAACTTCAGCCTGAAATTAAAATATTCAAAAAAATTCTTGACAAATTTAGAGCTGCAGGTTATAATTAATTTGCTGAAAAACATTTTATATATATGAAAAATATTTCAAAATGAGGTGATTTTAATTCCAAACAATGGTAAGAGCAAAGAATCTACACTTGAAAGATCAATTAAGGTCCTTGAATATTTAGCAGAGACAAAAGAGAAAAAGAATATGTCTGATATTGCTAGAGATCTTAAAATTCCAAACGGAACTTCCCATAATATTTTAAAAACATTAGAGGATTATCAGTTGATTGAAAGAGATGAGTCAACAAAAAGATACAGCCTCGGCTTTAAATTATTTAAACTGGGTAATAATGTTAAGTATATTCGCGATTTAAGAGATATTTCTATGCAGTATATGCGTGAGCTTACCAGAGAAACCGGTGAGACTTCTCAGTTAGGAATTATCTTTGAAGAAAATTTATATTTTCTGGAAATAATAGAAACCCCTAATAATAAAAAGACAAGGGGAACTGTGGGACTAAGTCTTCCGTTATATGCCCCAGCAGCTGGTAAAGTATTACTTGCCTTTCAGCCGGAAGCGAAAAGAAAAAAACTGTTAGATAATATTGAATTAAAGCCATTTAACCTAAATACAATAACTGAGCGAAATCAACTAGAAGCTGAATTAGAAGATATCAGGAATAGAGGTTATGCTGTTGATCGAGAAGAAGTTTTTCTGGGAACAACCTGTATTGCGGTTCCAGTTTATAATGCAGGAAAAGAGGTTGTTGCTGCTCTAGGAATAACTGGTGATACTGAAAGAGTTAAAAGCAATATGGATAATTTAGTTAATACGATTCATCATGAGGCCTTAAATATTTCTTTTAAACTTGGCTATCAATTATCTTAAAAAAATAAAAACTCAAATTTTTTTAGCCAGTTTATTGAAATATTTTTCATATATATGAAAAATCATTGATTCAGTAAAATTATTATGATTAATTAAATAGGAAAGCGAATTATTTAATCTGTAAATTTTCAGAAAATTATTTTTTATAAAAATATTTTCTCATTTCTACCATTACTTAAAATAAATCACCGGGTATCTGCCCCCTTATCTTTAGGGCCTAATATATAGTTGAGCTGGGAACAAATAAAATTGGAGAAGGGAAGGTGATAGATAAGGATTTGAAAGGCATTAAGATTAAGTTAATTAGTATAATAAAACTTAGGAGGAATAAAATGAAATTTAAGAAATTATTTTTGATCAGTATTTTTGTTTTTGTCCTATTAATGGCTAACACTGTGATGACTTTTGCGGCAACTTATGAATGGTCTCTAGCATCAGTTCTGCCAGAATCTCATCCAGTTCATAGTTCTTTAGAATTTTTTGCAGAAAGAGTAAGCCAGAATACAGATGGAGAAGTAGAAATAACTATTTTTGCCGGTGGTCAGCTGGGAGAAGAACAGGATTATATTGAAGGATTACAGCTGGGAACTGTTGATATGGCAAAGGTTTCTTCTGCTCCTCTGGGACAATTTTCCGAAAGCCTGCAGGTTCTAAGTCTCCCATTTATATTTAGAGATATTGAACATCAGCATGCAGTGGTAAGGGGTCCTATTGGTAAAAATCTAATGAGCGACTTAGAGGATCATGGTTTTAAAGGATTAAGTTTCTTTGACGCTGGATTTAGAAGTGTTACCAATACTGTTCGTCCAATTAGAAAGCCAGAAGATTTAGAAGGTTTACAGATCAGAGTTATGGGAAGTCAGCCTTTAATTGAAACTATTAATGCTTTTGGAGCTACAGCAGTTCCGATGGGTCAGGGAGAAGTTTATGTAGCTTTACAGCAGGGAGTAATCGACGGCTGGGAAAATAATATACCTACAGTTCTTACCTTTAACATGCAGGAAGTAGCTGAATATTATTCTTATACCCGTCATGTTTCCATACCTGATATTTTAATTATGAGAAATGATCTCTTTACAGATTTAGATGAAGAAACAAAAGAGGCAATAATGGATGCTGCAGAAGCAACTGCAATTTATCAATCAAGTATCTGGGGAGATTATGTAGGTCAGGCTAAAAAAGAATTAAAAGAAAAGGGTATGATTTTTAATGAAGTAGAAAATATTAAGGATTTTCAGAAAGTAGTAACTCCAATTTATGAAAAATACGGCCAGCAGATTCCTAATGGGGAAAAGTTAATCGAATCAATCGTAAATTATGAATAATAATCTTAATATTAGTCCGGTTATGATCCAACTGGGTCATAACCGGATTCTTAAAAAGGAAGGATTATTAAAATGGATAGATTAATTTTAGTGATAGATAAAATTGAAAGGTATCTCACTTATTTTACTTCAGTAATGATTATTTTATTAACAACTGTGATTAGTGCTCAGATATTTTTTAGATATGTTTTAAACACAGGAGTATTCTGGCTGCAGGAATTATCAGTTATTATGATGATGTGGATAGTCTTTTTGGGAGCAAGTGGAGCTGTCTGGGATAATCGTCATATTGGCTTGAATTTTGTAGTAGAGAGTCTGCCTGCAGGAATAACAATCTGGGTTAGAGTATTAAGTGATTTGATTATTGCTATTTTCTCTATTCTATTTTTTAACTATGGTTTAACTATGACACTCAATACTGGGGGAACTCTGTCCGCTCTCAGAATTCCAATAGGTTTTACATATGCAATTATACCTGTGACAGCAGTCCTGATGGCTTTATTTGCTATTATAAAATTAATAAATCGAATTAGACTTTATTATTTTAAATGAAAAATAGGAGGTAGTAATTTATGGAACCAATCTGGGTTTTAGTTTCTACATTCTCATTTTTTCTGGTAATTGGTCTTCCTATAGCTTTTTGTCTGGCAACATCCTCTTTGTTAACAGCCATAGCTATGGGGATTCCACCCTTAATCGTAGCCCAGAGAATTGCACGAGGAGTTCAATCTGTTCCTTTGATAGCAATCCCCCTGTTTGTCCTGGCCGGTTCAATAATGGCTAAAGGGGGAATAGCAAAACGAATAGTTGATTTTGCTTATATTTTAGTTGGTCCTTTTAAAGGTGGACTGGCTATGGTAAATTGTGTGCAGTCAATGTTTTTTGGTGGAGTTTCTGGATCTGCAATTGCAGATATTTCTTCCACCGGACCAATTATGATCCCCATGATGGTAGAAAAAGGCTATGATCGCGAATTTGCCACTGCGATTACTGTTGCCTCTTCAACTCAGGGCATTATTATTCCGCCCAGTCATAATATGATAATTTTTGCTATGGCAGCCGGGGGAGTTTCGATCGCAGATTTGTTTTTAGCTGGCTACATACCCGGAATTATGGTAGGCTTGTCCCTGATGATTACCAGTTATTTTATTGCCATCAAAAGAGGCTATCCGCGTGAACAGAGACCATCATTTAAGGAATCTGTCCAGATTACAAAAGATGGTTTGCTGAGTTTACTGGCTGCTGTCATAATTGTGGGAGGAATTGCCTTTGGTATTTTTACTGCAACTGAGGCTTCAGCAATTGCGGTCTTATATGCTGCATTTTTAGGGATTTTCATTTATAAAGAAATTACTTTTAAAGATTTATTTCCAATAGTGGTAGAAAGTGTAAAAACTATCTGTACTGTCCTATTTCTGATTGGTGCTGCTTCTGCATTTGGCTGGATAATTACCTATCTGCAGGTGCCGGCTCTGGTGACCAATTTCTTTTTATCACTGACTACAAATAGAATAATTATTTTTCTGTTAATTAATGTCTTACTTATTTTACTGGGAATGGTAATGGATGTTGCACCTCTAATAGTTATTGTGACCCCGGTTTTATTACCTGTAGTTCAGTCTTTGGGAATGAGTTCTGTAACCTTTGCTGTGGTTTTATTACTTAATTTGGGAATCGGTTTAACCACACCTCCGGTTGGAACAGGATTGTTTGTCGGCTGTTCTGTAGGTAAAACTACAATGGAAAAAACGGCTAAGTCAACTATGATTTTATGGCCGGGTATGATTTTAGTAGTGCTTTTAGTTACCTTTATACCAGCATTAACAACTTTTTTACCAAATTTGTTTAATTAAATTTCAAAAAAAAATAGGAGGAATATTATGGATGTTAGATATCCGGTACATGCAAGAAACTTTAAGAGAATGACCACAGATGAGCTCAGAAATGATTTTTTAGTTGATGATCTTTTTAAAGAAGATGAAATTAAACTTGTTTACAGCCATATTGACAGAATAGTAGTTGGGTCTGCAGTTCCAAAGACTAAAGAACTTAAGATTGAGGTTGATAAAGAGATTGGAGCTAATTACTTTCTGGAAAGAAGAGAGATGGGTATAATTAATATTGGCGGTTCAGGCCAGGTAATAGTGGACGGCAAAGAATACAGTCTGGACTCTGCGGAAGGACTATATTTAGGTAAAGGAAGTAAAGAAATTTCTTTTACAAGTGAAAACGAAAAAAATCCGGCAAACTTTTATTTTAACAGCACTCCGGCTCATAAAAAATATCCAGATAAGAAAATAGCTTTAAGCGATATTCAGGCAGAGCATTTAGGAGAAGCAGAAAAATGTAATTTAAGAGATCTTTATAAATATATTCATCCTGAAGGGGTTCAAAGCTGTCAGTTAGTAATGGGGATGACTAAAATAAAAGAAAATAATAATTGGAATACCATGCCCTGCCATACTCATGACCGCAGAATGGAAGTCTACTTTTATTTTGATATTGCAGCTGATAATGTATTATTCCATTTGTTTGGTGAACCTGATGAAACCAGACATATTGTGGTCAGAAATAAGGAAGCTGTAATTAGTCCCAGCTATTCGATTCATTCCGGTGTAGGTACTAGAAATTACAGCTTTATCTGGGGTATGGCCGGAGAGAACCAGACATTTACTGATATGGATCACGTGCCGATGGATGTTTTAAAGTAAAAAAATATTCTGGCTTTAAATATTTCTTGAGTCCTGGCAATTCTAATCATTACTTATATTCAAGAAACTCAAAAAATCTAAAGGGAGAGATATTATGGATTTATTTAATTTAGAAGGTAAAGTAGCCATTGTTACTGGCTGCTCTAGTAAAAAGGGGATTGGCTATGCAGTTGCCGAAGGTCTGGCAGAAGCAGGTGCTGATATAGCTGGAGTTGCTCGCAGTGATTTAAGTGAGGTTAAAAAATCTATTGAAGCTAAAACAGGTAAGAAGTTTTTAGCCATTAATGCAGATCTGATGGAGGAAGAAAATTTAGATAAAATAATAGAAAAAACTCTGGCTGAATATGGTAAAATAGATATACTTGTAAATAATGCAGGTATGATCCGCAGAAATCCAATTTTGGATTTTTCTGTTGAGGATTGGGATTCTGTAATGACAGTTAATCTGAGAAATCTATTTTTATTAACTCAAAAAGTCGCTAATTATTTTGTAGATAATGAAATCAAAGGTAAGGTAATAAATACAGCTTCGATGCTTTCCTATCAGGGTGGTAAATTTGTTCCTTCCTATACTGCCAGCAAACACGCTGTAGCTGGAATTACAAAGTCTTTTTGTAATGAACTAGCTGTAAAAGGAATTAATGTAAATGCGATTGCTCCCGGTTATATAGCTACTAATAATACTGCTCCTCTAAGGAAGGATAAAGAAAGAAGTGCAAGTATCCTAAGTAGAATTCCGGCAGGACGCTGGGGACAGAATGATGATTTAAAAGGAGCAGCTATTTTCTTAGCTGCTAAAGCTTCTGATTATGTGCATGGAACCATAGTTCCTGTTGATGGAGGCTGGCTGGCAAGTTAATACTTAAAATAATTTGAGATAGAAGTATGTTTAACGAAAGGAAGGGGAGGTGTTCATATCTCCTTCCTTTTTATGTTATAATAACCTTATAGTATACCTATCAGATTCTAGTGAATTATTTTTTAAACTAAAAATCCAGAAGGAAGTGTTAGCATGAACAGATTGACAGGAATTGTACCTGCTTTAATGACACCATTTAAAGAAAGTGGAGAGATAGATTATGAATTTTTAAAGGAACATCTTGATTTTTTGATTGAAGCAGAAGTTGATTCACTTTACATACTTGGAACAGCAGCAGAAGTGTTTTTAATGGACTTAGAAGAGAGAAAAGAAGTGGCCCGGACTGTTGTTGAATATACTGCCGGCCGGATTCCAGTTTTTATGCATGCTGGAGATTTAAGAATGGATCAGGCTGAGCAGATGATTGACTTTGCTAAAAACATAGATATTGCTGGTCTGGGAGCGGTAACTCCATTCTATTATCATTTTTCTCAGCCGCAGATGATTGATTACTATCAGAAGCTTGCTGAGCTGGCAGCTCCGGAATTGAATTTGTATCTCTATAATCTGCCATCATATACTACCAACGATCTGCTGCCTGATTCTGTGGCAGAACTGAGTCAGACCAAAAATATCATTGGAATTAAAAACAGCATGGGAGATCTGGAACGATTATATTCCTTAATCGATCAGAGCGAAGATGATTTTGATATCATTATGGGTAATGATTTACTTGCCTATCCGGCCTTTTTATATGGTGCTAAAGCGGTAGTTTCCGGCCATTCCAATGTCTTCCCCGAGATTTTTGTTAAACTTTATCAGGCCCTGGAAGCCGGAGATTTAAAGACAGCCCGTAAAATGCAGGAAGCCACTACTCTTATTGGCAGGGTTTTAAAAGGCGGCAGCAATCTGGCTTATTATAAGAAAGCTGTGGAATTTAGAGGCTTTAGGGAAGTTTACAGCAGAGAGCCGATAGGAAGATTAAATAGTAAGGAAATTGAAAAACTGAAATCTGAGATTAAAATGATTGAAAAAAAATATTTATAAAAGCTCAGGAAAGGGATGATTAAGAATGAGAATTAAGTATCAAAAACTTTATAATAAATTTTTAGAAATTCTTTTAGACAGAGGATTTGAGAAGAAAAAAGCAGAAAAAGCGGCTGAAAATTTTGCCAACAGCAGTCTGGATGGATTTCAATCACATGGAATCAATAGATTTCCCCGCTTTATAGAAATGATTGATCAGGGTTATATTGATATTGAGGCTGAGCCGGAGAAAGTTGACCAGAATGGTAATATTGAAATCTACGATGGAAATTTAGGTCCCGGCAATTTGAATGCGCAGCAGGTAATGGAAAAGGCAATCAAAAAAGCAAAAAAAGAGGGGGCTGCTGTCATGGCCTTAAGAAACACAAATCATTGGATGCGCGGGGGTGCTTTTGGCTGGCAGGCAGCAGAGGCAGGCTGTGGGGCAATCTGTTTTACTAATACTCTGCCAAATTTACCACCCTGGGGAGCTAAAGAAAATAAAATTGGAAATAATCCTCTGGTGATGGCCATTCCCCGTCAGGAAAAACACATAGTTTTAGATATGGCAGTTTCTCAGTACGCCTATGGTAAGTTAGAAAAGTATGCAGTGGAAGATCGAGAACTTCCCTATCCTGGCGGCTATAATAAAGAGGGAGAACTGACTACCAATCCGAAAGAGATTTTGGAGGCAGTAAGACCTATTCCGACAGGTTACTGGAAGGGTTCCGGGCTTTCAATCATGCTTGATTTATTTGCTTCTCTTTTATCAAATGGTTTAAATACTTTTTTGATTGGTAAAAAAGAAAGAGAGTATGCACTTTCACAGCTTTTTTTGGTATTTGATATGGAAGGAAAGATTGAAGAAGAGCGAATTGAAGAAACTGTTGAATCGGTTCATTCAGCAGAAAGAGTTGATCCCGAACAAAAACCAACCTATCCGGGCGAAGGAACCTATCTGCGGAGAAAAGAAAATCTCGAAAAAGGAATTCCAGTTCAAAAAGAAGTCTGGGAAAAAATCAATAATTTATAGTTAAAAATCAAGCAGCTTTCTTAATTGAGGGCTGTTTTTCTTTTTAAATTACTTTAAATGATGTATAATTTAATAAATGGGGTGATGCTATGGATTTAGAAGTGCCAGCAGCTATTATTGAAAAATATAATATTGAATTGTTTGTTATCTTTGGTTCATATGCTGAAAATATGAATAAGCCGGGGAGTGATCTTGATCTGGCTTATAAAAGTTTTGAACTTTTAGCAGCGGAGAAAGAAATGGAGCTTTTAAACGAATTATCTCAGTTTTATCAGCGTGGGGATATTGATTTAGTTAACTTAAGTAAAGCTGAACCAGTTTTAAAAGTAGAGGTTGCTAAAAAGGGCAGATTATTATATGGTACTCAAAAGAAATTTGAGAGATTTAGTATTTATGCTGCTGCTATCTATGCAGATACAAAGTTTCTTCGCGATGATCGAAGAAAAACTCTGGAGAAAAAGCTTGAGGTGAGGAATTAATGAGCGAAATAATAGTAAATAAACTGATTAAAATGGAAGAATATATTAGTGAATTAGAAGAATTTAAACCTGAAACATATTAGTTAAATATTATCTGGATTATATTAAATATGTAAATAAGAATATCTAAGCTTTAGAAGCAGTTTTCTTAATTGAGAGCTGTTTTTGCAATGATTTTGCTTAAAAAGCAGGAAGAAGTCAGTCAAAATAGAATAAATATTAATGAAAGATTATTATTCTGGAGAGGATTTTTATGGATAGAGCCAATACAGGTTTACATGAGCGTTTAAAAAAGACAACTGCGATTTCACAGCTGGGGCAGGGGATGGATGTGGGAGCTTTAAATGACTACTCCCATCAGATTGCACTTTATCTGCTGCTTAAAGTTTTTAAGCGGGAAATTAATAATAACAGTCAGCGGCAGAGACGTGATCTGATTTCAATGACTACAGCAGTGGTTAAAGAGATGAAGCTGCCAATTAATCTGGAAGAAATTGAAAGACTGGTGGATGGAGTCCTCTACTCTGGAGATCCAAAACAGCAGTCTTACTTTACTGCCCGGATTTATGATGAAAAAGCCGGGGAGATCAGAGAATTTAAATACCGGTATTTAATACCCGACCGCGAGGCCTCTAACTGGCAGGAAGGTGGGAGCACAGTCTATATGCTCTCCGAAACTGCTCAGGAGATTATTTTTATCACCAGAGAAATTTTAGAGGAATTTGGTTTTGATTTAGAGCAGTTTTATACCCTGCAGCTGATTAAAAATGGTAACTTTACTGAAGCCAAAAGTAGTGTCAGCAACTTAATTGCCCGGGTCCGCAATTTAATTAAAAAAGAAAAAGACTGGCGGGAAGATATTCTGCGCAATCCGGGGCTCATATTTTCGGCTTATAAGGAGCGTAAACGGCGAACGGAAGCCGAAGTTAGAGAACAGTTTAAAGACGAGAAAAAAGTTTTTAATGATATTTTTGTCTGGCAGGACAGGCTCGATACCTTTGAGAATGTAAATCGAAAAGAAGGAGAACTCCTTTTTGAAGAGCTGGAACGAGCCCGCTCCTTACACGACAGGCTGGCTGAGCTTACAATATCCAATCTTTCTCTGGAACTGCAGATTCGCAGGGATAATCCCGATATTTTCTGGAAGACTTCCCGCCTCAGTTTCAAAAAAGATTTCTGGCAGAATACCATCTTACAGGAGGGACTGCCCCGGATGGAGCTTCTGGAAGAAATGCTCAACCCCTTATTTTCTCCGGCTCAGGACTTTATCTTCCCTTTAGCCTGGGCCTGGTCAGAACAGCAGCTCTACAGTTATTTAGAAGAATCTGAAGCAGAGCTGGAAGAATTTGAGGTCGAAGCAGCACCCAAACGGGAATTTGACTGGGAGCTGATTTTAGATCTCTGGCAGGATGTTTTTAGGGAGTTAAAAGAAGAGGGAGAGTTTAATTTAAATCAGCTCAATCAGCTGCCCCCTGCGGAAAAAGAACGCTGGCTGAGTCAGGAAATCAATCTGGAATTATTTATGATGTTCATTATCACTGATATCAAATTAAGACTGGTTGAGGAATACCCGGGACTGGATGAGCGGCTGCTCTTATTTAAACGCCTGACAGAGAAAAATGAAGAATTTGCTGAACTGGCAGGGAAAAGAGTTAAAGCAGAACTAAATGCAGGCGCAGAAAAATTGAATCTTTTAGATCAGTTTATCATTTCACCCTATAAAATATATCTGGAGGCAGAATAAGATGGCATTTAATCAGGAACAGTTAGAAAAAGGAGCAGCTTTGTTTTTTAAACTATTAGATGAGCAGATAATTTCGGCTTCTGAACCGCTGGCGGAAAAGTACCGCAGTGACAGTGAAGTTCATAATATTGTCAACACCATGGCAGCTGAGGCTGGACTCAAGGTTTTTGCTACAGCCAGAAATGTCCATCTGATCTCAAAGGCCAGGGGTTCAAGTTTTGCCAACTCCTATACTCAAATGAAAAGTAAATATTCGGGCTTAAAGCGTAAAAGATATTTTTATCTGGCCAATATTATTATTTCAATTTTTCTGGCAGAGGTAGATAAAGAAAGCCATGTCCGGATCCGCTGGGAGGAAGAAGGAGTAAGCTACCACCGGCTTTCTGATCTGGTAACCTCGACCCTGGAGAGCTGGCAGCAGCGCAAAAAGGAAGATGATAGTTTTGCCGAGCAGTGGTCAATCGCAGTTGAAGAGGTGGCAGAACTCTGGCTGACAGAGTTTAACGAATATAAGTTAAGTCAGGTTGATGAGACTATAGATGTCACCAGAACCAGAGGTAACCGCCTTTCTTTTATCAATACTGCTCTAAAACCCTTAACTGAACAGGGATTGATCATTGATCAGAGTGATGAGCTGAAGCTCATTCCCCGCCCCCAACTTTACGAGCGCCTGGACGAGATTTATCATGATCAGAAAAGGTACAACCAATTTATGGATTTAATCAGAGAAACCCGCAGTAAAATTGAGCAGGAGGAAAATAACGATGCCCAGACTGAGTAAAATAAGAATTACCGGAAATAAATATGATGGTTTTCAGAAACAGCACCGCAACTCAATTTTTGATCTGGAGGCTGACCATACCCTTTTTACCCTGCAGAACGGCAGCGGCAAGGGAGTTATGCTGCAGCTGATTTCGCAGCTGATGCTGCCCGGAACAGCCTGGGGTAAAAGAAATGGTAACAAGCTGGAAGGAATGTTCTATGACCGCTACCAGGTTTTTCAGCCCTACACTTTCCACGTAGTTTTGGAGTGGAGGCTTGACGGCAGAGATGATAAAAAGCTGCTGGCCGGAATCTGTGTTTCAGCCCACAAGCAGCAGAGTACTAACGATCAGGAGGGGAAGGTCGGCTTAAAATACTTCCTTTATACCCACCAGTATCAGGGTCAGAGCCGTTTTGGACTGGAGAATCTGCCTCTGTATACTAAAAGCAGTGATCAGGTTTTAGAATATGATAGACTGGAAGAATTTATAGATCAGAACCGCAGTGATTTTATGAAGTTTTCGAAAACAGCGGTCTCCAGCCTCAACTCGGAATATTATCAGTATTTGAGCAGCCACGGGATTTACCGTTCGGAATGGGAAATCATGAAAAACATCAACCGCAGTGAGGGTGGACTGGAAAAATATTTTTCTCAGGCCAGGGATAATAAAGCACTTTTTGAACAGCTGATTATTCCGGCAGTTAGTGAAAGTATTTCCTACCGGGGAGAATCAGAACAAAATTCTCTGATCAATATTTTTGTGGATAATATTAAGATTGCAGAAAACCTGCCGGAGTTGATTTCGCGAACTGAAGATCTGCAGAATTTAGATCAGATGGTGGAACCACTCTTAAATGATGCTGAACAGGGACTGAGGCTGAAAAAAACGAAGACCATGATTAGAGAAAGAGGTAACAATTATCTCCGGGGAATAGCTGACCGCCAGACTTTTCTGGAAAATGAACTACGCCGCAGTGAGAATGATCTGGAAGCAGCGGAAAAGAAGATTAAAGATTTAAATTTTGCCCGGGAAAATTTAAAATATGTAGATAAAGCCAGAGAGCTTAAAAAACTAAAAGAACTGCAGCAGCAGGAACAAAAGCAGCTGCAAGAGCTGAAAGAAAGAAAAGCTGCCTTAAAAGAAAACCGGCTCCAGTATCAGCTCAATCTGGAATATCTAAAATACCAAAAGCTGCAGCAGGAAGCAGCAGAGACACAGCAGAAAATTTCTAACTTAAAAGAGCGCAGTGAGTTTAAGGAAGTAGAGGCTGAGATTGAAAAAATCAAATCAAAACTGAAAAAAAATTACCAGCAGTTAAAAAATGAACTGCAGGCCAGTGCAGCCGATTATTATTCTCATCAGAAGTATTTAAAATCAGAAGAGAAAACTCTGATTCAGCGGCAAAAAGATCTTAAAAATTTGCTCCGGGATCAGGAGAGAATTATTGCTGACTATGAATTTGAAAAAGAAAAATTTGAAACAGAGCAGAAAAGACTGGCTCAGTTTTTCAATCCCCTGCAGCTGGAAACTCCGCGCTATCTGTTAGAGGAATTAAAAAAGAAAAAGAACGAGCTGGAGAAAAAGCTGGCCGAACTCAACGAAAAACTGAAAGCAGAAACAGAAAAAGAAGAAGAATTAAAAAGCAAGCAGCAGGAGCTGGAAGTTAAGCTGGCAGAAGCGAGAAAAGATAGATCCAATCTAAACGAACTTTATCAGCAGCAGAAACAGGAGGAAGAAAAGATTTTTTCACTGCTGGTAAAGAATCTGGAGCTGGATAAGTTCGATAATTTCTACAGCAAAAAATGGCTGCAGCAGCAGAAAAACGAGCTTTTAAAATTAATCACCGAAAAAAAAGAACGGCTGAAGCAGTTAAACAATCAGAGTTTTGAACTGCAGCTTGATTTAAATTTAAATGACCAGGAGTACTGGGTGGCCAATCACGAACAGCAGAAGTTATACCAGAAAATTAAGGGCTTAAATATCAGAGTTTACTATGGCAGTGAATTTTTATTTGAACTGAGAGATGATAAAGAAGAGCTGCTAAAGAAATATCCACAGCTGCCTTATGGCCTGGTTGTTGTTTATCAGTCAGACTGGGAGAAAATAAAGCAGAATCTCTCTTTAGAAGAGCTGATGCATTATGCAGTCCCAATTTTTATCAATCATCAGCTTGATCAAGAAGAGCTGGAACTTCCCTTTGGAGTTTTATCCGGAACTGAATTAAAATTTATTAAAGATAATCAAAATTTTAGCAGCTGGTACAGCGGTCTGAAGCAGAAAGAGGCAGAAATTAGAGAAACAACTTCTATTCTGGAATCAAAGATAAATAAGCTGGAGGAGCTCAACTATCAGGCAGCCGAGATGCTGCAGCAGAAAGAAGCCTCAGAGCTAAAAACTGAACTGGATAATCTGGATGCCAGCCTGGAAGAGCTGCAGAAGTCGCTGCAGAAAAATGATCGCAGGCTCAATAATACTGCCCAAAATATTAATTCTCTCAGCAGCAGGATAGAGAAAAAAGAGCAGCAGCTTAATGAAAATGAGACTAATCTGGAGCAGATAGAGGAGTTTATAGAAGCTAAGGAAAATCTGGAACGGAAAGCTTCCCGTTATCAGCAGGCAAAAGCGGAAATTGAAAGACTTGAATCCAGCCTGGAGGAAAACTCGGACAAACAGCGTCAAAATAATAAATTGAAGCTGCAGCTGGATAATGATTTTGATAACTGGCAGCAGCAGCTGAAAAACTTTCAAAATCAGCTGCAGGAAATATTGAGCGGGGTAGAGACTCTAAAAATAACTGAATCAGCCGCAGGCGATTATAAGGCCTCTAAAGACTATCCCCAGTTTATACGAATTGAGGAGACTGAAGCCTATCAGGATTTTCTAAAAATAACTGACCTGCAGAAAAAAGAAGCTGAGATAGAGAGTGAATTAAAATATCTGCGCCGAGATCTGCAGAAAACTCTGGCTGCTTTAAATGAGTCAGAATCAGAGCTCAATCAGCTGGCAGAGGACTGGGAAACAAGGGATTATGATTTCAAATCAAGTAGAAAACTGAAAATCAGTCTGGAAGAAGTAGAAAGCCAGCTCAAAAGTCTGGAAGCTGAGATTAAAGAATTAGAGGCTGAAATTAATATTAGAACCGGAGAAATCAATAATCAGAGCCGGGTTTTAAGTGAAAAAGCAGCCGAAATTAAAGATAGATTTCAGCGCTCGGTTCAGAGCTGGGAAAAAGTTGATCTAAAGGTCAAAGAGCTGGAAATAAAAAAAGAATTAAGTGAAGCGAAGGATTTCAGGGCTAAATTAGAGGAAATGATTATCAATTATAAAGATAAGATTTCTCACTACAGCAATTTGAGCAACAAGCTCGAATACTATCAGCTTGAGGCAGCTAAAGGTGAACTTAATGCCGGTATTAAAGAGGAACTTAAAGAAGATCCGGCAGCTGTGGTTGACAGCTGGACTGCTGATTACGAAAATATTCGTTCCAAACTGCAGAAGTTAAGGGAGAGAACAGAGGAAAATTATTACCGCTTTAAAAATGAAGTGGCGGAGATTGTAGAAAATAAAACTTTACGCAGTCGAATTAACGAAAAACTGCTCAATAATTTCCGGCTGAATGACTATCAGTATAATTTTGAAATGCTGAGCAGCTTTAAGGAATATTTAAACAATGAGCTAAATAGAATTGATGAAGATAAATCGGAGGCAGAAAGAGCCCGCAGTCAGTGGGCCGAGCGTTCGGCTCTGCATGTGATGCGTTTAATTACTTCGATGCAGGAAATGATCAACAATATGGTCTATCATAATCAGCGGGGTTATGCTTTTCCCTTAGTTCGGCTGCGCCGCAGTGATCTGCTGCCGGAGACTGAGGAAGAGATAATAGCTGAACTGAAAGAATATTTTCTGGAACTGCTGCAGAAGTTTAAGCAGCAGGAAATTGAGGTGGATCGTCTAACTGATTATCAGCTCAAAGAATACTGTGGAGATGCAGCTCTTTTCTCCCGGGCTCTGCGCGGACGTTATCCCGTTCTCCAGGTTTATAAGATGACTGAGAAAAACGAATTTCTGTATGCTAAACCTGAGGATTATTTCTATTCTGACTGGGAGGCTGTAATTCAGGGTAAGGGTAATGCACCGGAGGGCAGTGGTGGTCAATCATTATCAATTAATGCTTTTATGATGATGATGCTTTTAAATTACAAAAAACAGCGTTTTGACCGCACAAATCCCTGGACAGTACTTTTTCTGGATAATCCCTTCGGTAAGGCTTCGGCAGCCCATGTGCTGGATCCAATCTTTAAAATTGCTGATAAGCTCAATTTTCAGCTGGTGGCCTTTGCAGCTCCAGAGATTATTAAAACAGAAATATCAGAGCGCTTCCCTGTTTTCTGGGCCTTAGAGATTGCCGATGATCAGAAAAACAGAGGTGTAGTTAAAGGACAGGTGGTTTCGGGTGAGAGAAGAAGAAAAATGGAATAAGTTATTCAAAAAATTTAGGGAAGAAGAGCTGGCCTCTAGGAAGCGTTTTGAGCTGGCTGAACTGGAGCAATATTTCAAAACAGAGCTGGGTGGGGTTTCTGCCTATCAGGCTGCCGGTGGTTATCAAAAACTTTATCAGCTGCTGCAGGAGCTGGAAGCCAATCATAAAATTAATAAAATTAAAAGTTCGGGCTTTAATCAGCGCCAACCCCAGCTTAAAAAGCGCTGGCGTCTGGTCAAAAAAGAACATCAATTTTGGTCAGATAAAGATATTTTGCGGCTTTCCCGTCAGCTTAATTTGAACTATTATTTAAAAAGACCAGGCCAGCAGACGGAAGACTTGAAACAGAAACTTTTTCGACTCTGCGATTTTTTAAGCAGTAAAGCTGAGCGGGAATGGGCCAGCCGGGAAGAGCGCTCCCTGGAATTATTTGCTGATGAGAAATTTTTGAGCCGAGCGGAAGGAAAAAAACTTTTAAATAATTTAAAGTTAAATCTGGCTGATTTAAAAGCTCAGCAATATAACCACTTATTTGTTTACTGGACTCTAGATCCGGCTGAAATCAAAAATATTTTGATCATGGAAAACCATTCAGCCTTTATCGGAGCCAAAAAAGCCCTGGCTGTAGGAATTAATATTTTCAATAAAGAATTTGATACTGTAATTTATGGTCAGGGTAAAAAAATTATCAGCAGTTTTTCTTTTTTAGAGGAACTGCTGGGAGTTGATTTGCTGCAGGATGAGCAGGAGCGGCTTGATAGGATTAAAAAGCTAAATATTTATTATGCTGGTGATTTTGACCCGGAGGGCTTTGTAATTTATAAATCTTTAAAAGAAAAATATCTGCAGTATGAGATTGAACTGCTGGCAGAATATTATCAGCTGCTTTTAGATGAGACCGATAAGTTTTATCCCTCACAGAAGCGGCAGAATAAAAATAAAGAAGTTTTAGCTGAGGTGGCAGCAGAATTTCGATCTCAGGATTTTATTGAATTAGCGGCCAGCTTAGAAAAGGCCTGGGAAAAAGATTTGAGGCTGCCCCAGGAGCTTATAACCTTTGAAGTGTTGAAGAGATATTTTAGTTAAGTTGTTTGTGTAAAATTTATAATAAATAGGAAGTGGTATTTGTGAATCAAAAGGGAATAACTAAGATAGCAGTTCCTCTTCTGGGGAGCTGCTTTTCTAACTGGTACAGCTCTGCAGCTTATGTTATAATAAACTTAAAGTAATTTAAGAAAATTCATTTAGAAGGTGGCGGCATTAAATGATAAAAGTCAATATTTTTAATAGCTTTAACTTTTTTAGATTGACCCAGCTTTTTTCTTAATGAACGATACTTTTTGCGGATAAAACCTGCTTGTTTACCATTATGAAATTGGCGATTAATCTCCTTTCCTTGAGAATTTTTAACACTGGCTACAGCTAATTGTCGAAGTCCTATATCAACTCCCATTAAATTAGAGTTAGTAGTTTTTTTAGCAGCAATTTTAATTGTTACAGCAAAATACCATTTACCTCTTTTGTAGAAGAGACTGGCTTTACCTAATTTGCAGCCACTTTCGATATACTGCTGCAGCTCTTCAAACCTTTCAGTCTGCTTAACAGGAAAAGCAAATCTCTGACATTTAGTAGTATAAAGGGGAATTGAGATTATATGATGATCAATCTTATAATTTTGATTATTATAGCAGACGGGCTGGTTAGCTTTGAACTCTATATTATCTTTATCAGAATCAGATTTTAAGAATAGTTTATAGAGAGCTTTAACTTCCCTAATATTCTGATTTTTAACAGCGGCAGGTAGGTTTATCTCTTTAAAATCAGCAGAGCTCAATTTAGTTTCTCCTGCTTTAAGTTTGTCAGCTATAGTTTGAGATTTTTAACTACTTCTGCAATATTATTTAAGAATATATTTTCTTTTCTTTTAGTTGGTTTTAATAACTCCAGCACATAGGTTAATTGCATATTAATCACCTTTGGTTTTCAATATAGTGTTGGATAGTTCCAGAACTAACATTACCAGCAGTAGCTACAAAATAAGCTCTAGTCCATACAGAGCCTTTTATGTTTAACTTTGGAAGGTGCTTTGATATTCTTCTTCCAGTAGTACTTTAATAATATTCATTAGCTTACTGGGAGAATACTTAGGCAAAGCTGATATAAATAGGTGTATATAGGTATTCATCATTAAAATCTCCTAAATATTAGCTGTTAAATACATTATATCACAAACATATGTTCAATTTCAAGGGATTATTAGACAAAGTTTTTATTTTCAGCTTGACTAAAAGTTAAAATAGCCGATTCATCCCCGCCCATTAACATAAGCGAGGCTTTCTCGGCTAAATTCGGTAAGTTAGAACAGCTATTTTCTTTGAATCAAGAAGAGAAAATTAATGAGATTTTGGAAAGTATTTTAAATGATGAACTGCAGGATGTGGTGTTTACCAGAGAATTTAGTTTGGATACTCGTTTTGATGCTATAGATATAGCATTATTAAAGAAAGAAATAGATGCAGTTAAATATGAAGCTTTGATTGAACTGAAATATATTAAGAAAAGTGATTATCAAAAAAATAAATCTAAAATACTTTCTGAAAAGATAAATGCAGCAAAAAAACAGTTAGATGTTTATGGTGAAGCTGAAGAATTTAAAAATAAAATCAATTTTAAAAAGTGGATTATTGTATTTGTTGGGGCAGAAGCTGTCCATTTAGAAGAAATTTAAATAAATCAGACTGGATTTGCTTATTTTCTATTCTAAAAATTTCTGATCAATTTTAGTCAAACGCTTGACTAATTAAAAATTAAGTATTATAATATAGATAAATCGAAATAGTAAGATAATTAAAACTAATGAATCAAAAAATAATTTTGTTTAAAATTAATGAACTTTAGAAATAATAGATATGAATGGGGTTTTCAAAATGGCTGTTACACTAAAAGATATAGCAGAAAAAGTGGGAGTAACTGAATCAACAGTCTCCAGAGTTTTAAATGGTATCCCCAAGGCAAGTAAAGAAACCAGAAAGGAAATCTTTCAGGTTGCAGCAGATTTAGGTTATAAGCCCAATCAAATTGCACGCAGCCTGGTAACTAAAAAAACACATACTATAGGTTTAATTATAAGTGATCTCTCAAACACCTATTTTGCCAGAGTGGCCAGTGGAATTGAAAATATAGCCAGTAAATATGATTACAGCTTGATTATTTCAACTACTGGAGGACAGGAAAAAGAAGAATTAAAATATATCAATTTACTCAAAGAAAAACAGGTTGATGGAATTTTATTTGCCAGCGGCCGGATGCCCAAAAGCTGCAGAAAACTTTTAAGAGAAACTGAAATTCCGACAGTTGTTGTGGCCAGAGAGGTAGAGGAGGATCTGCCATCTGTTCATATTAATAATGTTAAGGAATCTTATAAGGCAGTAAAATACCTGATTAATAATGGTCATCAAAAAATTGCTATGATCAGTGGTAATGCAAATGACAAAGAGTCAGGTCTCTACAGAATTCAGGGCTACAAACAGGCGCTGAGAGATAATAACTTAAAAATAAGAGAAGAACTTATTGTCGAAGGGAATTTTAAGCTCAAAAGTGGTGTTAAAGCGATGGAAGAAATTTTAAAAAAGGATGATTCCATAACAGCTGTTTTTGCAGCCAGTGATGAAATGGGAGTTGGAGCTATTAAGGCAATCAAAAAGTCCGGGCTCAAAGTTCCCGAAGATATTTCGGTGGTTGGTTTTGATAATAATATAATTTCTTTAGCCAGTGATCCAGAATTAACTACAATTTCTCAGCCGGAAGAAGAATTGGGCTGGCGGTCAATGGAAATGTTATATAAAGTTATGACTGGTGGAGTTCTAGAACAGAAAAAAATTTATTTATCCTGTGAATTGAAAAAAAGAGCTTCTGTCAGGAGGCTTTAATTTAAGATAATTTGGGCTGGTTTATTAATTTTAATTAGCCTGAAGTTATAAATAATGGAGTAGAAGCAGTTTTTTTACCACTTTAGTCAAACGATTGACCAACTTATTTGACAGATATTAGGGAGGTGATTTTTTACAGGAGTTAAGGGGAGTAGGAGTTTGTTTGCTTAAAATTATTTAAAAATTCTTAGGAGGGTTAAAATTGAGAAAAAAAGCCTTAGTTAAAATTTCGTTACTGCTGGTGCTGGTATTTGTATTTACTGCCACTTCTTTTGCGCAGACAACTGTTGAATACTGGACTACTCAAACCGAACAGGAAAGAGTAGAAGTAATTAATGATTTAATCGCTCGTTTCGAATCACAGCAGGATCAATATCAAATTGAACTGGTTGCTGTTCAGGAAAATGATATTCCAACCAAACTGGCTTCTGGTATGGCTGCCGGTCGCCTACCGCAAATGATTGAGGTAGGAGCAGAAAACATCCTTAATTTAGGAGCAGAAGGAATGCTTGATTCT
>Ga0182237_100019_pt1 | contig 98756 bp, 88 predicted proteins | sample hydfratesGB_TF_B_FD_132457 | JGI IMG/M metagenome (GOLD analysis project Ga0182237, IMG submission 132457) | Subsurface microbial communities from deep shales in Ohio, USA - hydraulic fracturing test GB_TF_B | ecosystem: Environmental > Aquatic > Deep subsurface > Shale gas/oil reservoir >... | reverse complement strand
AGCAACTAAAGTTGCTAAATTGGATGTTTAACAACATATTTACCAGTCTAAACGACTGGTGCTAGACGAAGTCAATTATTTATTTCAGCATCTAATTATATCAGTAAGTTATGAGACCCTGAAGCAAGTTCAGGGTGACAATTATGGAATTATGCAAAGGTCTCTGGGTTAAAAAACAAATCGATTTAAATAAAGAAATTTTCAAGGAATAATGCAAACCTATACAAAAAAGATAAATAGAGCCACCAGCATGTAACATACAATGTAAAAAGTCATGATATATTGGCAACTGGTCTGTTTCTTGAATTTTCCGGAATTAGTTGGAAGTGTTTGAAAAGCGGGTGACGGGACTCGAACCCGCGACCTCAACCTTGGCAAGGTCACGCTCTACCAGCTGAGCTACACCCGCAATATATTTTATTATACCCTGGCAACAATAACCCATTCCAATGCGAGTGGAGGGACTCGAACCCCCACGCCTGAGGCACTAGATCCTAAGTCTAGCGCGTCTACCAGTTCCGCCACACTCGCTGAAATCTGGGGGAGGGTGAGTGACGGGATTTGAACCCGCGACCACTGGAGCCACAATCCAGCGCTCTACCGAGCTGAGCTACACCCACCATAACACGCGCCCGGCACGATTCGAACGTGCGACCTACGGATTAGAAGTCCGTTGCTCTATCCAGCTGAGCTACGGGCGCAACCATAAGCCCTTTTTAAAAGGCATACGAGAGTGATATCATTATCAAATACTCTATAACTTGTCAATATTTTACTTTTTACTTTTTTAAAAAAATCATAATTTTGCACCACAAAAAAAAGACATTAATTGACTTTCATATTATGAGAATATATTATTTCTCCGGAGGAATATAACGTGAAAACACTTATTGAAAAAGCATCCACATTAATAGAATCTTTACCATATATACGACGATTTTATGGAAAAACGATAGTCATTAAATATGGTGGGAGCGCTATGGTGGAGGAAGACCTTAAAAACAACTTTGCCAAAGATATAGTTCTCCTTAAATATGTCGGTATTAATCCTATCATTGTTCACGGAGGCGGTCCTCAAATTGCTGAAATGCTTGATAAACTGGGGATACAAACAAAGTTTATTTCCGGGATGAGAGTCACTGATAAGGAAACAATGAATATTGTTGAAATGGTGCTGGCAGGCAAAGTCAATAAAGATATTGTAAATCTGATAAATAAAAACGGCGGTTCAGCAATTGGTTTGTCGGGGAAAGATGGCCACCTGATTAAATCCGAAAAATTAATGGTTGAAAATGATTCAAGCCTTTTGCAGGCACCGGAAATTATAGATATTGGACACGTTGGCAGGGTCAGGGAAGTGGACTCTGGTGTTATAGAAGCAATTTCAAGAGACTTTATCCCAATAATTGCTCCTGTTGGTATCGGAGACGATTTTGAAGCATACAATATCAATGCTGATATTGTTGCTGGTTCGGTAGCGGCTGCTGTAAAAGCGGAAAAGCTCATAATGCTTACTGACGTCAAAGGGGTGCTAAATCACGATGGTAAGCTTATCTCTTCTATTAAATCTTCTGAGTTGGCTGATTTGAAAAAAGAAAAAATTTTAAAAGGTGGAATGATTCCAAAAACAGATGCAGCTCTTATTGCTCTTGAAGCGGGAGTCAGTAAGGCACATATTGTAGACGGCAGGATTTTGCATTCCGTCCTGCTGGAAATATTTACAGATTCCGGAATAGGAACACAGATCACTTTATGAGCAAGGTACCGGAAAGTTTCATCAAAAACATTGTCGCAGCAAACTGTAAAAATGATAAAAGAATCATACAGGCATTTAAACAAGTGGCACGTAGTTATTTCATAGATGACGCTCTTGCCAGGTTTGCTTATGTGGATGATGCTCAACCGATAGGTTTCGGACAAACCATTTCAAAACCATCCACAGTAGCATTTATGACATATCTTTTATCCCCCCAACCACATGAAAAAATTCTGGAAATAGGTACTGGTTCAGGTTTTCAGGCAGCTATATTATCCAAACTTGCCGAATCTGTTTACACTGTTGAGCGTATTCCAAAGCTATATGCCAAAGCTTCGGATAAAATACGGAAATTATTTATCAAAAATGTTTTTTTTAAACTTTCCCTGGGAGAATACGGATGGCCTGAAGAAGCGCCTTTCGATAAAATTATTTTCACCTGCGGGACAGAATATGTCCCTGATGAATATTTTGAGCAGTTGAAAAGCGGCGGTATGTTAGTGGCACCGGTAAAAGACAAAATTACTTTACACATAAAAGACGGCAAAGACATTAATATTCAGGAATATAACAACTGTAATTTTGTGGAATATATCCGCTGATTCAGCAGAGTAATCTCACATTTTTATTTGAATAATTAAATCCTTGAAAAATTTAATTAACTCTCTAATATTGCCATATGAAAAACGTTATTTTTACTGTCCCCTTTGTTTGGTTATTAATTTCCTGTACCGGATGCAATCAACAGAGTAAAAATGTATTTAAATGAATATAACCCAAAGAGATTCTTATATATTGAACATTTATGCTCACATGAGGAAGGCGATTACGATAACTTTAGCCATATACCTAAAGAACAAGTTTTTGTTGTATATGCAGAGAAATTCCGGTTATGACAAATGTGCAAAAAGGAGCAGAAATGCTGGCTAAACGAATTATTCCGTGTCTTGATGTAGCAAATGGAAGGATTGTTAAAGGGACAAAATTTTTAAATTTAGTGGATGCAGGTGATCCTGTAATAGTTGCTGAAGAATATGACAGGCAAGAGGCAGACGAACTGACTTTTTTGGATATAACGGCATCTTCAGAAAAAAGGGATACTATTATCGATGTTGTTGAAAAAACAGCTGAACGTGTTTTCATGCCTGTTACTGTGGGTGGCGGTATAAGAAAAATAGAAGACATTCGAAAACTCCTCAAGGCAGGTGCCGACAAAGTTTCAATAAACACGGCAGCAGTCTATAATCCTGACTTTGTAAAAGATGCAGCCTACCGATTTGGGTCTCAGTGCATAGTAGTTGCTATCGATGCAAAAAAGGTTTCTGATAATCTGTGGGAAATTTTTACCCACGGCGGAAGCAAAGAAACCGGCATTAACGCTGTTGAGTGGGCAAAAAAGATGGAAAATTTCGGTGCCGGGGAAATCTTACTTACCAGTATGGACAAAGACGGAACTAAATCCGGTTACGACACTGAACTTACCGCTGCGATTGCAGAAGCGGTAAATATACCGGTAATTGCATCAGGTGGAGTCGGGACACCGGAACATATAAGAGAAGGTCTAACTGAAGGAAAAGCAGATGCAGCCTTAGCTGCCAGCATTTTTCATTTTAAAGAATATACTATAAGGGAAGTTAAAGACTATTTGGCTGCAAATAATGTTGAAGTGAGAAGATGAGGGGGAATATATGGACATGGAAATAATCAAACAGCTTGTAGAAACTATCCGATCAAGGAAACAATATCCAAAAGAAGGCTCATACACAAATGAACTGTTAGATAAAGGTGAGAATAAAATTATAAAAAAGCTGGGAGAAGAAAATGCCGAACTTTTAAAAGCATTCCTCACAGAAAATGATGAAAGGTTTGCTTCTGAAGTCGCTGATCTGTTGTATCATGTAATGGTGGCTTTGGAATACAGAAATGTGAAATTCGAAGATGTATTAACAATCCTCAGGCAAAGGCATAATTAATGCATATAGAAAAACTTTTTTCAGACCTCCTTTTGGAGGAAAGTCTTGCCTTAACAAAAAATTTAACTGTGCAAGATTACGTTTTGGGCTTGAGTTATGTTGCAGTTAAGACACAAAGTGGCGTGGGACTGGCTTATACTTTCAGAAATCAAATATCTTCCGGATGTAATGTTCTAAGCGAAGACCTTCGTAAAAGGCCTGCATCTGAAATAGCTCATCTTATAAACTCCTATGATATTATTGAATCAGCAATAGGGCTCGCAACAGTAAACTCTGTGCTCAAAGATTATAATACCGAAACAGACATCTACGATAATATAGATTTTCGGAATAAAAATGTGGGTATGGTGGGATATTTCCGCCCTGTTATCAAACAGCTCTCCCCGATAGTAAAAAACCTTTACATCTTTGAACTTAAAGATATTGAGGGCACCTACGATCCGGCGTATGCCAAAAGAAAATTCCCTGAATGCGATATCGTTATTATAAGCGGGACGACACTTGTAAATAAGACAACAGAAGATTTTTTCTGCTATATACCCAATCATTGCAAAACAGTAATCCTCGGTCCGTCAACACCTATGTCCGAAAACCTTTCCGAGTATGCAGATTTGTACGGTTTTAAAATTAACAGAGAGGAAGGAGCCATGGATGCAATAGAAAAAGGTGCCGGCATGAAAATATTGAAAAAATTTGGGACAAAAATAGCTAAAATATCGTCACGCCGTTGATCTTAGTTTTTCTCCGATTTTGCGAACGATAAAATCCGGTTTTTTATCTTTCACAATGTATTCTTCAGCATACAGTGATGCAAAATTCCTTTTGTACTTTTCATGAGCTGTCAAAAGAAAAACAGGAATTCTTGCATCCATCTCTTTAATTTTTTTCAGAGCATCCAGTCCGTTCAAATCCGGCATATTAATATCCAGCAAGATAAGATCGAGTTCATTTTCACTGGCAACCTGCAGTCCGTCTTTTGCGTTTTTTGCGGTATAAACTTCATATCCGTTTTCCTGCAAAAGATCTTTGTAATATTCTCTAATACCTTTTTCATCATCTACAACCAAAACTTTCTCTTTCATTTTAACTCCCGCCATTCGGCAGTTCCAACAGAATCCTAACTCCATCACCAGAGTTTGAAAGTGTCAACTCACCGCCGTGTGATTTAACAATTTTTCTGCATAAAGGCAGCCCAAGCCCTGTTCCCTTTTCTTTTGTGGTATAAAAAGGTTCAAATATCTTCTCTATATTCTCTTCTGAAACCCCGCCGCCACTATCCCTTATCTCAATTACGTCAAACTTTTCTCTGGAATAAGTGTATACTTCAATTATACCTCCATCAGGCATTGCATCAAGGGAATTACCTAATAAATTCAGAAAAACCTGCTTTATTCTTTTTAAGTCTGCATGAATTTTAAAGCTGTAGTCATAATAATGCTTTAATTCAACACCGCTGAGTCTCATTTGTGAATCCAGAAGCTGGACAACCTCGAAAATGATATCGTGGATATAAATAAAATCCTTATTCAGTTTAATTTCACGGGAGTAATGCAAAATATCCGAAACAATCTTTTCTAGTCTGTCCACTTCTGAATAAATAATTTGTAGATAATTCTGTGCCTTTGGCTCTGAAACAAACTTTTCCAACCTTCTACTAAACCCTCCTATTGCAACAAGGGGATTCTTCAGTTCATGGGCAACCGTTGCCGCCAATTTCCCTATCTGAGCAAAATTATCAGATTTATAAAGGTTCTCTCTGAAATAGTTAATATCCTGTATGGCAAATTCCAGTCTTTTCAACATTTTGGACAATTCCAAAGCTACCGAACAAATTTTGCTGTATAGCCGCAAATGATTCATCTTGTATGAATCGTAATTTTCAGCTTCCGCTAAAATTACGCCAACAGGACCTTTAGAAGAATAAATGCCGCAACAGGCCACCTCATTATTAAAGTAACTGCTCAAAGCTTCAGAATTCAGGATATCTGTATTGATGGTATCTGTTTTATCAAAGAATATTATATCAGTAAAATGATTTCTTTTTTCCAAAGGAATGGACAGTCTCCTGAAATTAAAGCTATCGATTTTCACTTCACTCGCCACATGACCATATATTACGCCTTTAAGCTTCATAAGCGTCTCGTTTAAAAAGAAAATACCGGCTTTAGTGAAATTATCATGTGTTAAAAGGCCTTCAATCATGTTGTAAATAACGGTATCTATCGAATCATGCTTTAGTACAGAATAAAGAATATCTGTGCAATTTAAGATTTCGGAAAAATTACTAATACAGGAATCTTCCGCAAAACCGAAAATAAGATCCTGAAGATTAGCAGCATCATCATCTGTCAGACTTTCTTTCCTGTAAAACTCAAGCCGGCAGTGAAAATCTCTGTCATTTAAGTCAAGAGACATATTGGAATTAATATCCTGGGTATATTCCAGGACTTTGCTACCTTTATAGTCAACGGCAAGATATGCAAGTTTGACAGCAAAAATATTTTCAATTATCCTCGGGAGATTCATAATTAATTATAACATTTGAACCCCAGAATAAAAACAAAATCAGACAGTTTTCAGAAAATTTTTGAAGTTTTTCAAAAAATCGAACCATTCATTACTGATACGAATATTTACAAAATCTTTAATCATAATATCATAAAAATCAAAAACAGTCCTGACATAAAGCTTCCGCTCTATAATTTTATCCACATAATCTTCCGCAATACTTTTCGGTGCACCGACCTTCGTTATCCGAAGGGGGGCATTTTTCAGACAAATATCTATCGACATCGTTTCATTCTTAAGCTGCAGCTGCAACAGCGAAACAGATTTAGCATTTTTCAGTGCAGTGTATAGTTCCTTGCATGTGTCAATGGTTTCAGTTTCTATGGATACCTTTTCTCCCGTGTTTTCATTGGAAAAAACAATGTTTTTCACCGGTATATAGAAAAAATCACTCCCATTTATATTAACGGAATTATCACCTATAAAAAACCTCATAAGCAAATAAGTGAGAAATTCCGACTCCAAAAAGGAGATATCCCGTTTACTTATATCTGCAAAAAGTGCCAAAATTCACCTCATTATACTAAAAATTAGCAGGGGTAACATTTTTCAAATCATCTATTTTGTAGTGTTCAGAAATGTTCTTTCTGGCTGACTCAATTAGAGAATCCCTGTAAAGGTTTAAGTCAAAAGCCACCCTGAACAAATGCACCACAGCCTCAAAAGATTTACTGGCAATGTTCGATACAAAAACCTGACGCTCATCCATCTCCCATATTATCTCCACAAGGGATGTGTTGGGGAGGGTTTCTGCAAACATTTTATTAGTCAGGGCATTTTTTATAAACTCTTTGTCCGATTTAGAAAGGAAATCCTTTTTGTTTTGTTCAAGAAATTCTTTTTTCATTTCCTGAAATTTAATATCAAAATATTTTTTATTTATTTTCTTTTCATCAATTCGCACAGAAAAAACATAAGCATTATCAAAAAAAATTTCAGAGCTCGTAAAATCCGCATAATCGGGGTAATTCAGAGGGACAAAACCATAATTTACAGGCCTGCTGCTGTCATAAAACCTATCAAAAGAATATTCAAGTAAATTTTCACTTATTTCACTCAGTGAATAAGTAATATTTTCATCGTAAAATAATCTGAAAAAAGTTAATGATCCGCTATATAATCCCATAATACCTCACTAAAATAATGACCAAAATCACGGGAAGGCCTTATATGCCTTCCCGTACACATTTACTATTCGGATAACACCGCGTGTGCAGCAGCCAACCGTGCCACAGGAACTCTAAAAGGGGAACAACTCACATAGTCCAAACCGGCTTTCTGGCAGAAATTTATAGAATCCGGGTCACCCCCATGCTCACCGCAAATACCGGTTTTGAGATCTTTTTTTTGTGAGCGACCTTTGGTAACCCCAATTTTCACAAGCTCACCAACACCGTTTTGGTCAATAGATACAAAAGGATCCGTTTTATAAATCCCTTTTTCAATATATGATGGCAAAAATTTTCCCGAATCATCACGACTCAGACCGAATGTGGTCTGGGTCAGATCATTTGTCCCAAAAGAAAAGAAGTCGGCGTGTTTTGCCACCTCATCAGCAGTAATGGCAGCTCTGGGAAGCTCTATCATTGTACCTACAAGATAATCAAGATTAACCCCGTAGCTGCTTATTACCTTATCAGCTACAGTAACAGTCATACGTCTTAATATTTCCAGCTCCTTTTCATGTCCCACAAGGGGAATCATAATCTCAGGCAGTACATCAACACCTTCCTTTTTTACTTCACATGCAGCTTCTATTATTGCATATACCTGCATTTCATATATTTCAGGATAGGTAATACCCAGCCTGCAACCCCTGTGACCGAGCATAGGATTAAACTCTTTAAGTTCTTCTACTTTAGCCCTAAGTGTTTGCACATTTACACCTGAATAATCGGCAACCTTTTGCATATCCTCATCAGTATGAGGTATAAATTCATGCAAAGGCGGGTCAAGAAGCCTTATCGTAACAGGCAGACCAGACATAGCTTTAAAAATTCCTATAAAATCCTCTTTCTGGTACGGTTTTAGTTTAAAAAGAGCTTTTTTTCTGCCCTCTTCATCCTCTGCAAGTATCATTTCTCTTACCGCATCTATTCTGTCACCTTCAAAAAACATATGCTCCGTACGGCAAAGACCAATACCTTCGGCACCAAATTTACGAGCAGTAGCAGAATCTTTGGGGGTATCCGCATTAGTTCTTACACCCAAAGTTCGAAATTCGTCAGCCCATTCAAGAATTTTAGCAAATTCTCCTGATAATTCAGGCTCTATCAGTTTAACCTTCTCAAGAATTACTTCACCCGTTGTACCGTTAATAGTAATTGTATCTCCCTCAACTACTTCATGATTATCCACTGTAATCTTTTTATTCTTTTCATCTATTCTCAAAGCACCGCAACCGGCCACACAACACTTGCCCATACCCCGGGCAACCACAGCTGCATGGCTGGTCATACCACCTGTAGCTGTCAAAATCCCCTCGGCTGCATCCATACCGCCGATATCTTCAGGAGATGTCTCATTCCTTGCCAGGATAACCTTTTCGCCCCTGGATGCCCAGCTTTCAGCATCTTCAGCGGTAAAAACCACTTTCCCCACCGCAGCTCCGGGAGATGCTGGCAATCCCTTGGCAATTGACTTATACTTTTCCTCAGGATCAATCATGGGATGGAGCAACTGATCCACTTGGGAGGGGGCTACACGCATAACAGCGGTTTTTTTGTCAATAAGACCTTCGGCATACATATCGTAAGCTATTTTTACCGCAGCTTTGGCTGTTCGCTTACCATTCCTGGTTTGCAGCATATATAGCTTACCTCTCTCCACAGTAAATTCAATATCCTGCATATCTTTGTAGTGATTTTCAAGTTTTCGGTAAACTTCCTCCAGCTGCTCAAAAACTTCCGGCATTTCATCCTTCAACTGTGAAATAGGTTCCGGGGTTCTGATGCCGGCAACAACATCTTCTCCCTGAGCATTAATCAAAAATTCTCCAAAGAACTCTTTTTCTCCTGTAGAAGGATTTCTGGTAAAAGCAACACCAGTACCACTGTCATTTCCCATATTTCCAAAAACCATTGCCACAATGTTGACCGCTGTACCCCATTCATCCGGTATTTTATTAAGCCTTCTGTAAGTCTTGGCTCGTTGATTATTCCATGAATCAAAAACAGCATTAATAGAAAGTTTAAGCTGCTCAAAAACATCCTGAGGAAAAGGACGCCCAAGCTCATTTTTAACCAGTTGTTTAAACCTGTCCACCAAGGTAAACATATCTTCATCATCCAGCTGAGTGTCTATATCAACATTTTTCTGCTTTTTTATCTCCCTGATGATCTCCTCAAATCTGTTATGCTCTATCCCCAACACAACATCAGAAAACATCTGAATAAAACGTCTGTACGAATCATATGCAAAACGTTTACTGCCTGAAATTTTTTCAAGTCCAATAACAGTTTCGTCATTGAGCCCAAGATTCAAAACAGTATCCATCATACCGGGCATACTTACCCTTGCCCCGGATCTAACGGAGACAAGGAGAGGATTGTTTTTATCCCCAAATTTCTTACCTATACTTGCCTCAAGCCTTTTCAAAGCATCCAAAGCCTCTTCCCACATTCCGTCAGGGTAATCATTGAGTTTCTGATATTCTATACATGCTTCCGTAGTAATGGTAAACCCCGGCGGTACAGGTACTCCAAGGTTAGTCATCTCGGCAAGTCCTGCACCTTTACCACCCAGAAGGTCCTTCATTTTTCCGGTACCCTCTGCTTTGCCATCACCAAAAAAATATACATACTTTTTGCTCATACTGTCCCCCTATATTATATGTTTACAGCTTAATTTACCTGAGATAAGTCAGCCACAATATCAAAAACATTTTTTAAGCCACACAGCAGCGACAACCTGTTATGTTTAACATTTTCATCCTTATCCATCACCATAACATTATCAAAGAATTCATCTACCGGTACTCTGAACTTCAGTAAAACTTCGATGGCTTGCCTATACTTTTCATTTTTGACCAAATCTTCTATTTGGGCACCGGATGTCTTTATCATTTCATCAAGTTTTTGCTCATAAAAAGTTTGGAAAAGCTCAGGATTATATCCGGAATCATTCCAATCGGATTTCTTCAATATATTATTTATTCTCTTATAACTTGTGGCGATAACGGCAAAATCCTCACCGTCTTTCACATCATTTATCGCTTTAGCTGCCATCTCAAGGCTTAGAATATCGCTGTATTTTTTTACTGCATCAAAAATATCAGCAGGGATACCTTCTTCAGACAGTATCTTTTTTAGTCTGAGCAAAATAAATTCAAAAACTTTTTCTCCCGTTTTCTTTATATCCACACTGAGTTTTTCAGACAACACCTCGAGAGAATATTCAATCAATCTTCTCAAATCCAATCTGTATTTATTATTTCTAATGATGTTAATTATACCAATGGCATTACGCCTTAAAGCATAAGGGTCGTTATTACCTGTCGGAATCAGGCCTATAGCAAAGCATCCGCATATCGTATCAATTTTATCGGCTACAGAGACCAAACTGCCTTCAACAGTAGTCGGTAAAATATCCTCTGCAAACCGGGGCAAGTAGTGCTCGTAAATGCCTGTACAAACAGCTTCACTTTCTCCCTGAGCCCTGGCATATTCCCTACCCATAACACCCTGCAGCTCAGGGAATTCATATACCATTTCACTCATCAAATCACCTTTGCACAAATAGGCAACCCTCTGCGTATTCTCAATTCTGTCAGAAGCCAGTTGCCCGCTAAGATAAGAAGCAATTTTATAGAAACGCTCCATTTTTTCATAAGACGTTCCCAGTTGCTCCTGGTAGACAACATCTTTAAGCTTTTCCACCATATTTTCCAGCAATACTTTCTTGTCATTTTCAAAAAAGAACACCGCATCAGATAGCCTTGCTTTTAAAACTTTTTCATATCCGTAGCGGATTGTATCATCTTTGGGCTCTGTATTGGAAACACCTATAAAATAATTACACATATTACCATTTTTATCTGTAGTATAAAAATATTTTTGATGATTCTTCATAGAGGTAATAAGGACCTCATCCGGAAGCTCCAGGAAATCTTCTGAAAAACCCCCCAGTACTGCAAAGGGTTTTTCCACCAGATTGGCTACAGTATCCAAAAGCTCATCATCAATCTGCACTTTCAGATTATTGTCGCTCTCTATCTTTTCAATTTGCTGTTTTATAATTTCTTTTCTCTTTTCAAAACTTATAACGACATTGTTACTTTCCAAACATTTCTCGTAAGACTGAATATCTTTTACTGTACACGGATTATTCCCCATAAACCTGTGACCATAGGTTACATTGGAAGCTGTTATTCCGTCCATTTCAAAAGGGAGCACTTGGCCGTCAAAAACAGAAACAAACCAGTGAACAGGACGGGCAAATTTCATATCTTTATCAGCCCAGCGCATGGACTTTTGAAAGGGAATTGAATTTATAATCCCAGGGACATTCTTCTGTAAAAGCACACTGGTTTCTTCCCCTTTGTGAAAAAATGTCCCGGCCAGATACTCACCTTTTTCTGTTTTAACTATACGCAAACTGTCAGCAGGAAGAGACTTGGATTTGGCAAAACCTTCTCCAGCTTTAGTGAGTTCGCCTTTTTCATCGAAAGCTATCCCTGCAGGCGGACCTACAATTTCCTCCTGTCTATCCTCCTGTTTATCTGCTAAATCCTCAATATAGAGCATTAGCCGTCTCGGAGTACCGTCTGTTATTATGTTGGCATATTTAATACCTTTATCGCGAAGTATTTCAGCAAATGTTTTTTTAAGATATTCTGCTGCAGGATTTATAAAAGAAGCGGGTAACTCCTCCACTCCTATCTCCATTAAATAGAATCCCATGCTGCCTCCTGTGTTGAGTTTAAGTTTTTATATATTTTGGTATTGTTATTTTCAAGGAAAAACTGAAATAAGGCCAACGGCGGGAATAAACATCTTAACGTCAATTTTTTATTAATAAACATACAGCTATTGCAGCTACTCCTTCTTTTCTGCCTGTAAAGCCCATTTTTTCAGAGGTCGTAGCTTTAATGGCGATATCTGTTATATCAATTCCTGCCACACCGGCAAGTGTTTCACACATGAGGGGAATATAACTGCGCAGCTTTGGCTCCTGAAGGATAACTTCAGCATCTATATTGCTTATCACATATCCGTTATCGTTCACCATTTCCACCGTTTTTTTAAGCAATATTTTAGAATCAATAGATTTATAACGGGAATCGTTGTCCGGAAACAGTTGTCCGATATCTTTGCCCAAACCAACACCTGCCAAGCTGTCTACTATTGCATGAACCAGGACATCAGCATCGCTGTGGCCCTGTAATCCTTTATGATATGGAATTTCTATACCACCAAGCATAAGAGGCCTGCCGGAAACAAAAGAATGGGCATCAAAACCTATACCGGTCTTAATTTTCATCGTCTTTTTCGCCCTTATTTTTGTTTTTATTTATTAGTGTAACATCGTACGAAAAGTCCAGGCACTTTGATGGATTAGTTATACTGTATTTCTTATTACAGGTTGCTCTCCATGCACACACTGCACAAGTAACTTTCTTATTTTCATTCATAATTTTCAATAGCTCCTGTTAAAAGGTTCCTTAAAATACCAAAAAGATTTGTTTTCATAAAAAAAATATAATACAAGTTCTACATGAACGAATTTTTTATATCAATATTTTTTTTATTTATAGTTTTTATAGGTGCCGCTGCTTTCTCTGCCAAGACAAAAAAAGCAAATTTCTCCAGTTACTTCCTTAATCTGGAGATGGAATACATTGTTATAGGTATACTGGTATATCTTATTAACTTAAAATTCTTCAATACCACCCTGCAGAACACAACAACCACATTCATAGGTATCACGCTGAGTTTCATGGGAATGCTTATAGGCACACAGTTCAAATACAAAATACTAAAAAAAATTCCGGGAAGTTTCTGGAAATACATTTGCTACACATACATATCAGGTTTCGTTCTGATATATTTGGTCTTTTATTTAATGGGATATGAAACCCCTTACTTATATGCAATTATAATAAACACTGGTATGCCTTATTCCTTAAACCTGTTTGCAAGACTTTTCAGAATAGGAATATCAAAATATTTCAATTCCATGCTTGTATTATCCATATACCCTGCTATCACTCTCGCGCATTATACTGTTTACTTCTACATCTCCAACGGGGATACACCATACAGGTTTCTCTCACTGCTATGGCTTATAGTATTTCTCTTTATAATAAAAGAATACGGCAAGCAACAGAGCAGGAAAATGTTTAATACTATGTGCGTAATACTCATGTATACTATTTCAGGGCTGAGTATTTACCTCATGGTATCGCCTATAGCCCTGGGGTTTATCTCGGGGATAATAGCATCAAATTTTACATTCGGGGATATATTTACAAATTTCTATAAATCTTTTGAACGCTTTTTTTATCTGTTTATTTATATGATACTCGGTTTTTTTGTCGTTATGCATGGCACTTTTTTACCTAAAGATATCCTTACTGCTTTTTTAATAACAGGAATACTTTTTATAATGAGAAATATTGCTTTTCAAAGGCAGTTCAAAAAGATGGAAAGCAATAGAGTGGAAGTGCAGGCAATAACAACTATCGGGGTTTTGCCGGGTTTTCTTATTTTTGACCATTTATTTATTACATTTTCTCTGTCTTCACTGGCAATTGTTAACATTTTCCTTTTAATATACATTTTGACAGAAATATTAAATTATCGGACACTTATTAATGAAACAGAAAAGCACTGACATTTTAACAGTCATTATTGGTTTTGCTGTACTGTTTATTCTTAATAAAACAGCCGGCGCATTCTCTCTAAATCTGGGCATTGCCCTCATGATAGCTTTTGTACTTGGAGAAATGCTTGCCGCATATGGCTTGCCCAGGATATCCAGCTATCTTATTTTAGGCATTATAGTAGGCCCGTATGCACTTGAATTCTTTTCAGAAAGCGCCGTTAAAAGTCTGCAAATTGTCGACTCCATAGCCCTGAGTTCTATTGCTTTTGTAGCAGGGGGAGATATAAATTTCAGAAAAGGTGGTATACCGTTTTCAAAAGTCTTGCTTTTTGTGGGAGTACAGTTTTTTGCTGGATTAGTGTTAGCTTACCTTATTATCCGCGGATTAGGCTTATTCCTGGAATTCGAATATTTTGCTATCCCTGCATTTATTGTTTTTCTTGCACTAATATTAAATGCTGTTTCTCCGGCAACAACTGTGGCTATTATAAAAGAATCAAAAGCCAAAGGAAAGCTAACTAAATATACTCTCTCAGCAGCCGTTGTGAAAGATTTTATCATTATCGTATTTTTCTCAATGCTTCTTTCTTTTTTTGCAAAGGATACAAACACTACATCGGTAGCCAAAGTAATTATAGAAGAACTGATGTCAGGGGCAGCGGGAGTAGTTACAGGTATAGTCGTTTACCTGTACATAAAGTATGTAAAAATAAACGTGGGTGTTTTGCTATTTCTGGTAATCATTCTTGCCACATGGGTATGTAAAGAACTTCACTTAAATAACCTTATGCTTTTTATCGTAGCTGGGGTTTATCTTAACAATTTCACCACATTTGGCAGACAGGTAGTGGATTCCATTGACAGCAATTTCGGTATAATTCTTCTTGTTTTTTTCTTTTCTGCAGGTATGGTTATTGACCTTAACGCACTTTATGACATGATGATGATTGCAGTTTTAATTGTGTTAATAAGAGTGATTATTCTTTATTTTTCCAGTTACCTGGCGGCAAACACGATAAGAGAGGATGGGAAAATCAGACACTGGTCATTTATGGGTTTTGTAGGACAGGCTGGCGTAAGTATTGGTTTTGCCAAAATCATAGCTTCTATTTTTCCTTTTGGTGAAGTTTTTCAGACACTTGTACTGGCAGTAGTAGGAATAAATCAGGTGATTGGTCCTGTAATGTTCAGGTTTGCACTAAAAAAATGTAAAGAAATCAAATAATGTGGAGGTAAAAAATGATTAAAAGAGTAAACAATATTAACGCTGAGGAAATTGCAAACCCTAAGAACGGAAGAGGTTTCGCTGTAAAACTTGCGTATAATGAGGCAGCTGAACTTAAGGGTAACATAACAATGGTGGCTGTAATGGATTTACAACCCGACTCAGAAGTAGGCCAACACATCCACGATAATGACTCGGAAATATACTTAATGCTTGATGGTGTGGCAGTTGTCAACGATAATGGGACAGAAGACTTACTCAACCCCGGAGATATGCTGATTACCAGAAAAGGAGAATTTCATTCCATTGAAAATAAGTCTGCAACAAACATAACGTTTCTTGCCATTATAGTTGAATAAATAGCACGTCTGAAAAATATATTAGATGTAGCTAATATCCATTCTGGCCCAGGCCACATAAGCAGAAACGTAGATATATTTTTGTTATATAAGAATAGAAATTCCTCGGTTCCACTCGGAAGAATGCCTCCGGCTGGCACCAGTCTTTTAGACTAGTAAATATGTGTAACATTCTATTTAACTATCGCTGTTAGACATAAAGTCCTGTCATCACTCCCCTAAGTTAGGGAAGTGTAGGTGGGGTACTTATTCAAAGTTCTTTTTATTGTGTTTCCCTGAAAACTTTTTATTTTGAAAAAACAAAATAAATAACTTATACTTGTGTAAATCAGAGCTTAGGTGTTGGATGCCGTTCAATGTTTATTACGATGTGAAGCTGGAAGACCTTCTGCAGCAATTGCTGGTAAATTTCGCCGAGAACCAGCCTGAAGATCCGTTGGATTCTTCTTTTATTGTTGTACAAACAGAGGGCATGAAAAAATGGATTTCCCTTAAAATCTCAGAATATTTTTCAGTCTCGGCCAATATAAAATTCTTTACACCCAACAGCATACTGGACTGGGCAAGCAGAAAACTGGTAGGAATACCTGCAGTTGCCGACAAAAAATATCTCACCTGGCATATTTTTTCTATTCTTCCCAACCTGTTGAATGAGAACAGTTTCGCACCAATAAGCCAGTACCTTAACCCGGACAGAGACGGTGTAAAACTATATCAGCTGTCAGAGAAAATTGCCGACATACTGGATCAGTATCAGGTTTACAGAACCCATATGATGGAAAAATGGGAATCAGGCATATACGTGGATCAGGACAACAAGCCACTGCAAAATGATTACATCTGGCAGGCCATCTTATGGCAGCAGCTTTCAAACGACATCAAAATCAACAGAGCCAAAGCTTTGATACAACTGTCAAACCTGAATGCGGAGAAATTCTCAGGAATACCAACAAATCTTTCGGGAAAAGCCATTTCATTGTTTGGTATTTCGGTTTTACCCCCTATATACATAAATATTTTTGAAAAACTGGGTAAAATATTCGATATTAAAATGTTTACTCAGTCGCCCACCAGAGAATATTTTGGAACGGAGAATTTCTTTTACGCCACAGACTCAGATGAAGTAAAGGATAATGTAAATCCCCTTATTGCCAATATGGGAAAGACAGGAAGCCAGTTTTTTGATTTTATTTCACACCATATAGATTATTTTAATATCCAAAAAACACATACAGACAACAACAGAACATTACTATCCACTATTCAAAATGATATAATGAGCCTGAAAACCCCACATCAATCTTCATGTTCTTCTGATGACACAAGTATAGTTGTAAACTCATGCCACAGCCCTATAAGGGAAATCCAGGTTCTGTACGACCAATTGATTAAATACTTTGAAGCTGACAGTAATCTGAAACCTTCTGATATTGTCGTACTTTCCCCCAATATAGATGAATATGCCGCATATATTGATGCAGTTTTCGGAACCGACTCTTACGGCAGTATACATTTTCCATATACGATAGCAGACAGGACGTTGGCAGAAGCAGACTCACTATCCAAAATATTTTTGAATATTCTGAATTTATCCCACTCCCGCCTGAAATATTCAGACATATTTCAGCTTCTGGAAAAAGATGTCATCCACAAAAGTTTCAACATAAACCAATCAGAAATTGAAAAACTAAAATTATGGAGCAGGAAAACCAATATTAAGTGGGGTTGGGATGAAAATACAGCTGATGCTTTCAGATTACCCTTTTACAATGACTTTACCATAGCAAGCGGACTCAGCAGAATGCACCTATCAGCTTCAGTAATACCATATAACTGGGAAATTTTCGGGGATATAGCCAGCGACCTATCTATTGAAGGAGAATATTTTGAATTACTCGGAAAATTTACTAAATTTACGTATTTGCTGCATAATTACTGGTATACACTGCAAAATGAACATACCTCGGAACAATGGCATAATATTTTAACGGGAATTTTAAACGATTTTTTTACACCGTCAGGTGCAAATACCGAGCAGATATCCTCTGCTATAGGAACTTTTAGCAATTATACACAAGCTCTTCTAAAAGACAGGTGCTTATCCACAAAAGTGGTTGAGGAGTATTTCAGTTCACACCTTAAAAACACTGTAACAACAGGTGGATATTTGGAAGGAAAAATTACTTTTTGTTCCATAATCCCAATGAGAAGTATTCCTTACAAAATTGTATGCCTGATAGGGCTGAACGATTCCACATTTCCCCGGATAAACAAACCTATGGAATTTGATCTGATGGCCCAATACCCTAAAAAAGGGGATAGATCCCCCAAAGACAGTGACAGATATCTATTCCTTGAAACGTTAATGTCAGCAAGAGAAAAATTATATATTAGCTACATAGGCCAAAGTATAAAGGATAATTCAGAGATACCGCCATCCCCACTAATCTCTGAAATCTTAGAATACATTAATACAATTGCCCCTGACAGCAGCGTTTTTATAAAGCATAAACTGCACCCATTCAGCCGGGAATATTTTACCGGCGACAGGCAATTAAAAAGCTATTCAAAGAAAAACTACTCTCTTGCTGCTTACACCCAGAAGCCGGAGGGAAAAGATGCTTCTAAAGATATCTTACGATGTAATTTTAAAAACAGATTATCAGCTGATGTGAGGATAGATCTTGCTAACCTGGTGGATTTTTACATGAATCCTATCCGCCACTACTTTGTTTACTCACTGGAGACGTACCCTGAAGATCTCCTTGGAGACAATTATGATACGGAGCCGCCAAAGCTGGATAACCTTAGTAAGACTATAATCAACAACAATATGTTAAACGAGCTTTTTTACAACGATACAAACATAACCCCTCAGCGTCTTTTCCAATATTTCAGAAAAAAAGGGGATATCCCACCGGCCAACTATGGGGACTTCCTTGAAGTGAATAGTGAACATATGGTCAATGCTTTTGCATTTAAACTTAATGAATACAAACAATCCTTTAGACAGGAAACTGTTGCGGTTAATCTTGACGTGTTGAACAAAAACTTTTTAGTTTCTGCAACACTGCCCCTCAGTGACAAAGGACAAATTTTGTTTAAAACATCAACACTAAAACCCAAGGATAAAATCAGAGCATGGCTGCACCATGTTGTATTAAACTATGCTATAGCAAAAAATTCATTAACGCATATAGAGAATGTGGAAACATTTTTTTATGCTGAAGACTGCACACTTTCTTTTGGCAACCCCTCTTTTCAATACAGGGATAAAGAACATTTCTTGTGGCTGGAAAATTATCTAAAAAAAATAATCAAACTGTATTTATCCGGCAAATCCCACCCTATTGCTTTAATGCCGGAGTTCGCATATCATTATGTAAAGAAGCTGAATTCAAATAAACTGTCAAAAAACGATTTCAATAAAGGTTGGTGGAGCTATAATATTTTTAAATTTAATGACAAAATATTTTTTCAAAAACTTTACGGGGATCAATTACCCAATCTTAGATTTCTCACAAAATTTGCCGGGATAATCTATACCCCTATGATCAACATGGAGAATATTCAATGACCCGGGATTATTTTAACCTCTTGGAATGCCAGATGGAAGGATCCAATCTTATAGAGGCAAGTGCCGGTACAGGCAAAACCTATAGTATAGCCATGCTGTATTTGAAGGCTTTACTCGAAGAAAAGGTGGATAGTGTAAAAAATATCCTTGTGCTTACATTTACAAAAGCTGCCACATCTGAAATCAAAATCAGAATTTACAGTAATCTGCTAAAAGCACGAAAAATAATACAAGATTCGGATAATTTGCACAACACCCAAGCCCCTGAAGATACAACATTGTTCGAGCTATTAACCCCCTATTTGCAGGATAAAACAAACACGTTAAAAAAACTTTCCAAAGCAATCAGAAATTTTGATGAAAGTGCAGTTTATACAATCCATGGCTTCTGCAATTTTGTTTTAAACGAATACGCTTTCTCAAGCGGCTCACTCTTTGCTAAAAAAATCATTACCGATCAGTCCACCCTTGTCCAAGACTGCATCATGGATTATTGGAGAAAATATGCCTTTTATGCCCCAAAATGTGCATTAATGGGCTTGGAAAAGCTATCCATAGATGATTTGTACAATATCTACCAAATAAAGGAAAACAATCCCCATGCATCGTTAAGCACAAATACTGCACAGGATTTTGCTGACAGCGCTAAATTGGAAGAGAAATACAATGAGCTTGAAGATATATTTTTAAAGACAAAAGCGAGTCTAAGGGATATGACGGCGGATGCTCTGATTGCACTTTTACCCCTTAATAACCTTGATAAAAGGAAATACCCTGAAAAGAAGCTACTAAAAAGTGCGGAACTACTGCTTAATTTTTTCCAAACGGACTCCCCCTTATACACAAAGGAAATAGACCTATCTGATATGGAGTTATTTACTGCAGAAAAAATAAATTCAGCATACAAAAAAAACTGTGAGCAGAGCGAACTGCATGAACTATTTAACCATTTGCAGCTTTTTGCTGAGGCATACGCACATTTTATTGAAATAAGAGATGCCTGGATCATATCATTTGAAAGCAAAATGATTGATTTTGTCTATGAGAGACTAAGCCGTTACAAAGAAGAGCGGGGGTTAATGTATTTCAGCGATCAGCTTTTGCACCTTTACAATGCTGTAAAAAACGGAAGCGAAGATTTCCGGGAAAAAATCGGGCAGTATTATCAACTGGTATTTGTGGATGAATTCCAGGATACCGATCCCCTCCAATATGAAATTATAAATGACCTTTTTGTAGGCAGATCTGCAGTTTTTTTTATCGGCGATCCCAAACAATCCATCTACAGCTTCAGAGGTGCGGATATTTACGCCTATCTGAAAGCAAAAGATAATGTGGACAATACTTTTACCATGACCACAAATTTCAGGTCAGCACCTTCGCTGGTGGAAAGTGTCAACTATATCTTTACCTCTAACTTTCGTGCAAGTATGCCCTTTGCCATTGATAGGATAGCATACTCAAAAACCGATGCTGCCTGCAGTGACGAAGATAACTTTTTTATAGAAAATATCAGTGAGAAACCCTTTAAAATATGGGTTCTGGACAGTAACGACAATAAGCCTTTGAAAACAGAAGAATATTTGGAAATCGTTGCCTCAAAGACCGCTTCTGAAATCGCACGAATACTAAAATTGGCAAAACAGGGCAAAGCATTTATTACCGAAAACGGGAGGAAAAGGCCTGTAAAACCGGCTGATTTTGCCGTATTGTGCAGGAAATCTAAAGAGGTGCTTGAGATAAAAAAATTTCTGGATTACCAGAATATTCCTGCAATTATAAGTGTAAGTGAAAGCATTTTTGAATCAGAAGAAGCTTACGAAACAGCGTTAATCCTTACAGCTCTTGCTGAGCCCTCCAATATTAATATCATAAAGAATTTGCTAATAACAGAGCTATTCGGATACGATTTGACCTACCTTAGAGACAAAGAAGATAGCGAAAAATTTGTAAATTTTTCCATAAGGTTCAGGCATTATAGGGAAATTTTTGAAACAAAAGGGATCATGGCCTGTCTGAATCATATCTTGGAAAAGGAAGGTTTAATAGAAAGTATAATAAAGACAGAGAGGGGGCAACGGAAAATTACTAATGTAAATCAATTGGCGGAAATTCTTCACAAGAAAGAATCTGAAAGTTCTATGAGCCTCTATGAGCTGACTAATTGGCTTAACGGCCAAAGAGTAGGTAATATGCTTAAGGAAGAAGAATATGATTTAAGAATGGAAACGGATGAAAAAGCTGTTAACCTGCTCACCATACATAAGAGCAAAGGGTTACAATTCCCCATTGTCTTCGCCCCATTCCTCCTCTCAGGCTCAGTCAATAATCAATTCAAACCATTTATCTTTCATGACGAAAACCGTCTCAGCAGATTCCAGATAACAAAAAATGAGGAAGCAGAAAACATTTATGCCACAGAGACGTTATCTGAAAACCTCAGGTTAGCCTATGTGGCACTGACAAGAGCAAAATACCTATGTTATACGGTGTGGGCACGAACCACGAATGTCCATACATCCTCTTTGGGATATTTATTCTCTAACCATGATTTCTTTTCTAAAGAAACAAAAAACTATTTCGACACAGTAGAAAATCTAAAAGAGCCTTTAGGCAAAGCCCTTGATCCTGAGGCATTCTCCCACATTGATATAATTGATATAGATGCTGACATTGACTATAACTATAGGTGGCAGCCTGAAATAATCAAAGAGGAAACAAGCGAGGAAAAATTAATATATACCCCTCCGGGAATAAAAACCTTAACACATTGGGAAATAAGCAGTTTTTCCACATTGGCAAAACATGTGGCGCAGCCGGCCTCACCTGAAGCTATATATGAAGACGAGATTTTTTTATCCCGAGAAACTAATATTGACAAACAGCTAACATATACAATGGCAGAGCTTCCAAAAGGCGCAAATACGGGCAACGCTATGCACGAAATTCTGGAGAAACTTGATTTGAGTGTTTGCTCATCAGAGGAATCAGAAAAACTTATTAATCAAATGTTACAGAAATATTCCATCGATATCAAATTTAATCAGACCATTTTGGAAAATATAAACAATTTGAAAAATAAAATCCTTGATAAAGATGCTAATCTGCGTCTTAAAAATATACCCCCCTCTGACACACTCCATGAAATGGAATTTTATTTTCCGGCACATAATATAAATTTGCATGATATATCGTCCGTTTTTAAGCAACAGGCTGGAGGCAGTAAGCTGGAAAGCAAAATTGCCGAATCGTTAAAAGCGGATCCGGATATTCAATCCACCGGCTTTATGAAAGGATACATAGATTTTATTTTCAGGCATAAAAACAAGTATTATATAATCGACTGGAAAACCAACTATCTAGGCAGCACTACGAACGACTACTCTTATGACTTTATGGTAGATGCAATCTGCGATTCCCTTTATTTCCTGCAATACCATATTTACATAGTAGCACTTATCTTGCATCTAAGACAACACATCCCCGATTTATCTTATGACAAACATTTTGGGGGAGTTTACTATATCTTCCTCAGAGGGTTAAACGATAACGAGTATGATCAAAATGGCATCTTTTATCACAAGCCCTCTGAACAAACTATAGCAAATCTCATGCAATGCTTTAAAATAGCCCCTATTAAAAAGCCATGAGGTGATTTTTGATAGATGTAAAAACATTACTGGAAAAAAATCTAATAAATGAAACGGACTATTACTATGCTTTGCACTTTTTTGACACACGTGAAGTGCAGGCACTATCGGCAATTATATCGGCTAATACAAGAGCTGGGCATATCTGCACAGGTGTAAATGGCGGGATTTTAAATGAATATGAAGAATTAAAGAGTATTTTCAACAAATCAACACTGGAGCATATTGCTTTAAATAACACTAAATATGTAGGTAATCCCGGGGAATTTAAACCAATTATTTTCGATGGCGCAAGATTTTATCTGCACAGATACTACGAATATGAAACATTTATCATAGACAATGTGCTAACAAGAAGTTTGATGTTTAAAAGCAGGGATGAGATCGCGCTGCACATCCCGGAAAAAGAACAAAATTCAAGCGAGATTAATTATCAGGATGTTGCCATTTTCATGGGTCTGAGAAACAATATCTCCTTTATTACCGGAGGACCTGGCACTGGTAAAACCACAACAGTGGCGAAAATATTACATCATAACCTGATACAAAATGACGCTATGACATTTGCATTAACAGCACCCACAGGCAAAGCTGCTGCCCGGCTGAAAGACTCTATTATCAGCTACTTCAAAGGGATAGATTTCTATAACCCGAATGTGGAGGCAATGACAATACACAGGCTTTTGGGATACAGCCCCTTTTCTCATACATTCAAATACAGTAGGGCACATGAAAAAGAGCACAACCCATTACTAAATGACTTTGATCTTATAATAGTCGATGAAGCTTCCATGATTGATATAAGCCTGATGTTTCATTTGCTGAAAGCCCTGCCTCTAAATACCAGAATAATATTTTTGGGGGATAAAAATCAGCTGGCATCAGTAGCGCCAGGTTCAGTATTTGGAGATATTTGCGATATTGCCCAGCCTGGATGTTTTACAACTGATTTTGCTGAGGATTACCGCTATTTTTTTAATCAAAAACTCCCCACTTCAACCACTTCAACACCTCTGCAAAACAATATCGTTGAACTGAGAAAAAGCTATCGTTATCCTGAAGAGAGTAACATAGCAAAACTCGCCACAATGACAAAAAACGGTGAAACGGATAAATTACAAGCATTCTTAAGCACCCATAAAAACTATGGCAGCGACGTTAAATTTTTTAATTTTGAAGGGTTCCATGATCTTTTTAAGGATACGCTGTTGCCCCACTATAAAAGTCTTAGCACCTGTTTAGACCTATCCGATGCATTTGCCCTGTTAGACAAATTTCAGATACTCACTGTGACAAAGCAAGGAAAACACTCCAGTAGTGTTTTAAACAGATTTATTTTGGACAAATTACGAAGAACACTCCAGTTACCTGCATTCGCAGAATATTTTCATGGTCTGCCGCTGTTGATAACGAGAAACGATTATATAAACCTTCTATTTAACGGGGATATGGGAATCATAATAATAGACAGCAGCACAAAGGATTTTATAGCTGCTTTTGAAAATCAGGATGTTGGCGGTTATAGATACTTTAATGTAAGAAATATTTACGGATACGATTATGCTTACTGCATGACCGTCCACAAATCACAAGGCTCAGAATTTGAGAATATTTTTTTTATACTACCTGAAAAACCGGACTACATGACAAGGGAACTTATTTACACTGCAATAACAAGAGCCAGAAATACAGTGTATATAATCGGTAATACAGATAATCTACTAAAAGGTATAGAGAAAAAGACAGTTCGGTCATCGGGGATAAAAGAAAAGCTCAGTTAGTTAAAATCAAGGGGGTAAAAATTTGGTTATTTGTGGTTATTTGTGGTTATTTGTGGTTATTCGTGGCTATTCATAGTTTAAATAAACTTATACCAAGTTGCAGTCAAAAAAGTAACAAAACTAAAAAAGCACGTTTATCTTTAAAACTGGTGGTATGTATAACATCCTATTAATTTTCACAAGACGGATGTTATACGAAAAGAGGTCTCTTGCCAAATAACGATTGAGATTTCTCTTCGCCACCTGTCGGTGGCTCATCGAAATAATGCCTGCGGCTAGCACCAGTCTTTTAGACTGGTAAATATGTGCAACATCCTATTTATCCGCCCATGGCGGATGCTAGACAGTTTTTTGTCACCTCGACCGAAGCGGAGAGGTCTTTTGCCAAACAACGTCTGAGATCTCTCCACTCCACTTCGTTCCGGTCGAGATGACAGCCTGCGGCATTTAACAGGGTAAACTTATAACTTAGCACTTAACACTAAAAGCATGTGGAATGAACAAAAGTGGCGGCACAGGGAATTGAACCCCGGACGCTACGGATATGAGCCGTATGCTCTAACCAACTGAGCTATGCCGCCATTGTTTGTATATGGAAAAAACCGGCTTTACAGCCGGATAATAGGCTTGGTTGCGGGGGCCGGAATCGAACCGACGACCTTCGGGTTATGAGCCCGACGAGCTACCAGACTGCTCTACCCCGCGTCAGCGAGTGCTCAATATAGCTAATTTATTTTATTTGTCAACAGGAAAATTTTTATTAACAACATTCCATGGTAAATCATTTTTTTCCAAAACTTCTTTGACGGATTGAACGCACAGTCCGGCCATCTCCTTACGTGCAGTTTCTGTCGCACTTCCTATATGAGGCAGTAAAATAACATTGTCCATACTAAGTAGTTTTTCGTTTACCGAAGGTTCGAATTCATATACATCAAGACCTGCGTATGCTATATCACCATGTGCCAATGCTTCGGCAAGATCGGATTCTCTTGCAATTTCACCCCTTCCAAGATTGATAAAGACAGAAGAAGACTTCATTCTTTCGAATTCCTTTTTCGTGAACCGGTGTTTTGTGGATGTATTCAGCGGGGCGGTCACTACAAGGAAATCAGACTTTTCCAACAGATATTCAAATGTCACATATTTGGCATTAATCAGATTTTCTTCGTGTCTTTTTCTGCTCCTTGAGTTGTATATGACATTCATTTTAAAATTTCGTGCAAAATTCCCCAAAGTCTGCCCGATTTTGCCGAACCCAAATATCCCCAGTGTCTTGTTTTGCAAACCTTGCCCAAGAAAGAGTGTTGGCTCCCATCCTTTAAATTTGCCCTGCCTGACAAACTTGTCAGCTTCAACGATTTTTCGTGCGGCGGAAATCATGAGAGCAAACCCCAATTCTGCAGTGGCTTCAGTTAAAACGTGAGGAGTATTGCACACTACGATTTTTTTCTTCGAGCAGTGATCAACGTCTATATTGTTAAAACCAACGGCATAATTTGCCACAACTTTTAGATTTCCTGCATTTTCAAGCAGCTCTGCATCGATTTTATCCGAAAGCATGGAAATAATTGCATCAGCATCAAATAATTCCTTTTGCAATTCATCTCTTCTGATAGGTTCTGACGATTTGTTATACACCAGATTATAATTTTTAAAAGATTCCTCTATGTCGAAAGGAAGCTTTTTCGTAACGATTACTTTTTTCATCTGTATTTTTTCCTCCTGAAAAGATCTGTCCTCTTGGAAATAATCCTATCCACAAAAAGTATACCATCCAGGTGGTCTATTTCATGTTGAAGCACAACTGCCTCAAAATCTTCCGTTTCAATTACTTTGTCATTAAAATTCTCATCCTGATATTGAACCATAACTTTTCTGGCCCTATTGACATTTCCTGTGTAGTCAGGAACACTCATACATCCTTCCCTAAACTGCATAATGCCTTCCCATTTAACAACTTCGGGATTTATAAGAACAAGCTTGCCATGATGATTTTCACATTTTTTGTTTTTAGAAGCATCTATGGCAATTACTCTGTAAAGTTCACCTATCTGAGGGGCTGCAATACCCACTGAATGTGATGAAGCATCCATGGTATCCACCAAATCCTGTACTATTTTTTTCACTTCCTCAGATAATACAGGAACCTCTTTGCAATGCTCTTTTAGCCTTTCATCTGGATAGATAACGATTTCCCTAACAGCCATACCTAAAACTCGTACGTTTCAATTTGTCTTATATGTATATCCGTACCCATATTTTCAGAAATCTCTTTAAGCTCAGGAACCCATTCTTCCTCTCTGTAATTTTCAGGTACCAGAATTTCAAGCACCATGATATATATAGGTTTTTTTTCTTTTCCTGCAACCTTTGTTTGTAAATCAATAATATTGATGTTTTTATCCCTTAAATATTCCGCCACACTGTGAACAATACCCGGCTTATCAGAGCCATAAACCGAAACTATATATGAGTTTCCATTGGCAAATGTTGCATCGGAACCGTTCATACTTCTGACACTTATAGAAATATCTTCAAGATCTGAAAACATTGCGCTGATATCATCTTCAGAATAGTTATTAGAAGAACTCACAATAAGAATCATAGAGAAAAAACCCCTCAACAGAGTGGAGCTGGAATCCTCAAGATTGAATCCGTTGTCGTAAAGAACTTTTGAAACATCCGCCACAATACCGTACCTGTCTTTGCATACAAAAGTTAACGCATAGTATTTCTTGTCTGAGTCTTTCATTTTCACACCTCGAAATAAGAACTGGTTAAAAACCTATCTATTGTTTCATTGGTATTTATACCATACTTTTTATCATTAAGCGGGCATATTATAGACTTGTAAGCAATATTTGTCACTACATTATAACTTTCCAGATCAAAAAGATATGGCTCACACTTTCTTTTTTCGCAGTCTGTAATCACCATGACCACTGGCCGGGTGGGGTCTTTTTTATTGGTTTCAAAAACAATGGCAAGTTCTCCAGTGTCCAGTAAAACAAGTGTTCCAACCGGATATATCCCCAAGATATCCACAAAAAATTTCACCAGTATTTTGTTAAAATGGGTACCTGACCAGCCAAAAAGCAATTTCATTGCTTTTGACGGGATCATACCTTTATGATAAATGCGGTCACTTGTAATTGCATCGTAAACATCTACAATTGCACTAATTTTGCCATATTTTGTTATCTCGTGATCCTTAAGGCCTTCGGGATATCCCGCTCCGTCAGAACGCTCATGATGCTGCAAAACACACTTATATGCAGCCTCAGGAAACCATTTATATTGTTTTACTATATCATAGCCATACTCCACATGTTTCTTTATTAACTCATACTCACTGTCAGTAAGTTTTCCAGGCTTATTTAAAACATTATCAGGAATCATCATTTTACCTATATCATGAAACAGGCCTCCTAAACCTATTATTTTTAATTCATCCGAATCCATCCCCAGTTTTTTGCCTAATGAAATATTTAAAACCGAAACATTAATAGAATGGGTAAATGTATAATCGTCAAAACTCTTGAGCCTTGTAAGACTTGCTGTCAGTGCCGGTTTCTTAAAACAGCTGTCTACAAAGCTGTTCACAATAAATTTTGCTGTTTCCGAATCAGCTGTTTTCCCCGATCTGACATCAAGAAACATATTTTTTGTCGCCTTTTGTGCAAAACCGTGAATACGTTGCAAATACTCTACTTCTTCAATTGTAGGAGCAAACTCTCCGACATCTCGTTGTTTTGCTTCTCTCAAGAGTGTGTCATTTATACTTTTTGTATCAAGTTCTCCTTCACTCTCACCAAAATTATCTATTTCAACATCTTCCTTTTTAATAAAAACATATCTGACACCATAATTTTTCAAAGTGGTAATATCATTAATACTTTTAACAGAACCTCCAAAAAAGGGAAGTTTCAACCATGCTTTATCACAGCTAAGGATATTCATTCCCACTTTAAGATCATCGACATGTATTCTGTGCATAATAGCCCTTTTCACTATACTTGACATCGCTGCATTATAGTTTATTATAAACATATATAGACAAAAAATAAAGGTAGATGACAATGTTTGAATTATTTACAGATAGAGCGAGACGGGTAATTCTTTATTCGCGGGAAGAAGCTGAAAAATTACTTCAGCCTTATATCGATACAGAGCATCTGTTGATAGGTATACTGAAAGAGCGTACCGGTGTATCTGCAGAAATTTTTAATCGTAGAGGTATAAATGTCATGCTTTTGATTTCCGATATAAAAAGCATGACAGAGGAAGGCAAAAATTTAATGATTAAAGGAAGTCTTCCTTTTAGTCCTAATGCAAAAAAAGTGCTTGAATACTCTATAGAAGAAGCACGTATCTTGAAGCATAAAAATATCAATCCCGAGCACATCCTTCTGGGAATTTTGAAACTCAAAAAAGGGAAAGCCTCCCTTGTCCTTAAAAAACTTGGTTTTGATTTAATTTCTATGAGAGATGAAGTAAAATACCTCTCAAAAGAAGATAACACAGCAACAAAAATTTCCACGCCCACAATAGATGAATTCGGTAAAGACCTTACAAATTTGGCTTCGCAGCACTCACTTGACCCTGTAATAGGCAGAGACAGAGAAATTGACAGACTTGTCCAAATATTATGCAGACGTATAAAAAATAATGCTGTACTTCTTGGCGAGCCTGGAGTCGGCAAAACAGCAATAGTGGAAGGGCTTGCCCAAAAAATGATATCCGACGATGCCCCGGAGATTTTAAAAAATAAACGTTTAATTTCTCTGGATGTGGGGACACTGGTTGCCGGAACCAAATATCGTGGTCAATTCGAAGAGCGTATGAAAAATATTCTGAAAGAGATTGAAAGTGCCGGAAACATTATAATCTTTATCGATGAAATCCACACAATAGTAGGAGCTGGGGCAGCAGAGGGCTCTGTTGATGCATCAAATATGTTGAAACCGGCACTTGCCCGTGGCGATTTTCAGTGCATTGGAGCTACCACTTTAAGCGAATACAGAAAGCACATGGAAAAAGATGGGGCTTTAGAGAGGCGTTTTCAATCTATTATCGTGGCACCTCCTGATAATGAAGAAACTTATGAAATACTAAAAGGATTGAAAAAACATTATGAAGACTTCCACAAGGTATTTATCCCTAATGAAATTTTAAAAGAAACAGTTTACCTGACAGACAGGTACATTACTGACAAATTTCAGCCGGATAAAAGTATAGATGTTATTGATGAAACGGCCTCAAGAGTTAAGCTGAGACATGCGCTCATGCCGGATGATCTTCTGAAATTGAAAGAACAGATTGATACTCTCAAAGAAAATAGAAAGCAATATATAGAAACAGACGATTTTATCAAAATTGAGAAATATTCTTCGGAAATAGAACGGTATGGTGAGCTTTATAGGATGAAAGTGGAGGAATGGGAAAGTGCTACAAAAGATAACTGGCCAACACTTAATGAAGACAACATAGCTGAAGTTGTTTCCATGATGACAGGCATTCCTGTAAGAAAACTGACGGAAGAAGACACTCATAAAGCAAATCATATTGACCGTGAGCTAAAGAGTTACCTTATAGGCCAAGATGAAGCAATCGATACTATCTCTAAGTCAATCAAGCGTAGTTTTGCTGGTGTTAATAATCCGGAGCAGCCTATAGGCTCTTTTATTTTTCTGGGGCCAACAGGGGTAGGAAAAACTGAGCTTGCAAAACGTATTGCAGAATCTCTGTTTGGCAGCACTGATGCCATGATTAGAATTGATATGAGCGAATTTATGGAAAAATTCAATGTTTCCAGATTAATAGGCGCACCCCCGGGGTATATTGGATATAACGAAGGCGGAAAGCTAACCGAAGCTGTAAGGAGAAGACCTTATTCTGTCATACTTTTTGATGAAATCGAAAAAGCACATCCGGATGTGCTAAACATATTGCTGCAGATATTAGATGACGGCTTTATAAATGATAATCTTGGTCATACAGTAAATTTTAAGAATACCATTATCATTATGACTTCCAATTTAGGTACTAAAACCAGCCTTGCCAATAAAAGCCTTGGTTTTACCAACGATAATGCAAAGGAAATAGACTACAAAACATTCCGAAATAATTCTTTAAGGGAGCTAAAAGAGCAATTCCCCCCAGAATTTGTCAACAGGCTGGACGGTTTAATAGTGTTTAAGCCTTTAACAAAAGAAGTGCTGTTTGATATTATCGACCTGCAGATAGAGCAGGTCAACGCAAGAATTGCCAAACTTGGTAAGCAAATAAAAATTAATGACGATGTTAAGGAATTTATACTTTCAAACGGCTACGATTACCAGTTTGGAGCAAGACCGATACGCAGACTGATACAAAGCCATATCGAAGACAAATTAAGTGAGGTTTTGTTGGAAGGAAAATATTCAAAAAGAAAAAACCTGCGCGTTATGGTGAAAAATGGTAAGATTGTCTTCAGATAAAAAAATTGCCATTTTAGGCGCGGGTGCTGTGGGAAGTTTTTACGGCGGCATACTGGCCAGAAGTGGTTTTGATGTCACATTCATAGCAAAAGGCAGACAGCTTGAGGCTTTTAAGCAAAGCGGCCTTACAATAAAAAGCTATAAGTACGGTACGTTTAACCTTAAAATCAAAGCAGTCCCCCAACTTGAGGGCAACTATGATATAATCATCGTTGCAACAAAATCTGAGGATACGGAAAAAGCCTGCCGAAATATAAACGAGCATTTGAGCAAACAAGGGTGCGTTGTTTCTTTTCAGAACGGGGTTGATAACATCAAAACAATACAACAATTTACAGATATTAGCAGAATCATACCCGCATGTATTTATGTCGGTTTAACCGTTGAATCACCCGGTACAGTAGTTCATTCAGCTGAAGGGCTGATAACGTTCGGTCCTGTTGCAGAAACGGATATTGCTTATATAAACATTTTAAAAGGCATCTTTGATAAAGCAGGCCTGGATTACAAAGTTGATGACAACATACTCTTGGCCCAATGGAAAAAATTGTTGTGGAACTTAGCGTTTAACCCTCTTTCAGCGATCCTTGAGGCAACATGTGGTCAGCTTTATGGGAATCACTCCATAAGGACTCTTATGGGAAAGATTATAGATGAAGGTGTACGTGCTGCCTCGAAAGAAGGTATACAAATACCGAGTCAATATGTTTCAGCAGTCCCGGATAGTGCAAAAAATCTTAAGAATTTTAAAACCAGTATGTTTCAGGATATACAAAAAGGCAAAAGCCCTGAAATAGATGGTATTATAAAACCTGTAATTGACAGACTGGAATCTGCACCTTACTGCGAAACACTTTATAGTATTCTGGCATTTAAATACGGGGGGAAATTTATTTATACTCCGAAATTAACTGTAGATATGATTGTTGAAAACGATAAATCCGAAATTCTTCTTATCAAAAGAAAAAATCCACCTCATGGATGGGCACTCCCCGGCGGTTTTGTTGATTATGGTGAAAAAGTGGAATCAGCTGCTGTACGGGAATTGGCTGAGGAAACAAATATTATAGTAAACACCGAAGAAATAAATTTACTTGGCGTATATTCTGATCCTGCCAGAGATCCCAGAGGACATACAACAAGCATTGTATATTATGTAATATCATCTCATAAACCTAAAGCTGCGGACGATGCAGCAGAGACAGCTTTTTTTGAAAAAGATAAACTACCTTCAGAAATAGTATTTGATCATAAGCAGATTTTATCTGACTATTTCCGGAAAAAACACCATGTTGACAATTAAGTCGGCTTGATTAAAATTTTTCTATTGTTCATAACAAGCCTGTTTTCCAGAAAAAGCTTAACTGCTTCAGGATAAATTTCATGTTCTTTCTTCAGGATTCTTTCCGAAAGACTTTTTTCCGTATCAGAGTCCATAACTTCCACAGCTTTTTGCAGAATAATAGGGCCGTGATCTATTTTTTTGTCAACAAAATGGACAGTACATCCGGTAATTTTTACGCCATATTCCAAAGCCTGTTTTTGGGCATTCAAACCGGGGAAGCTGGGTAAAAGAGAAGGGTGGATATTAAGTATCCTGTCTTTAAAAGCCTCAACAAAATCAGAAGACAATATTCTCATATATCCTGCAAGACAGACTACATCTACCTCCGACTGTTTCAAAATATTTACTATACTTTCATCATATGCTTGCCTGTCGTGAAAATCAGCGGGATTTACATATAAAGCATTAATACCTTCCTGTCTGGCAAATAAAAGCCCCGGAGCCTCACTGTTATTGCTTATTACCTGTGAAATAAAAGCATTTCTGATTTTCCCTATTCTTATTGCATTGTATATTGCCTTAAAATTACTTCCCCTTCCACTAAGGAGTACGCCTATTTTTTTCAAAAATCCACTCCGTTTAGCCTTACAGAAGCATTATCTGTTACCACTCCAATTTCATATAAACTTATTTCTCTGGAAGCATTGAAATTCCGCATTTTTTCAGCATTTTCCTTCGCTACCACAACAACCATTCCTATACCCATATTAAAAACCTTATAAAGCTCTCTCATCTCACCTTCGTAATATTTCATTATAAAGTTATAGCACGTGGGGATATCGTACGTATCGGGATATATATCGACACCGAGACCATCGGGCAATATCCTGGGAATATTTTCATAAAAACCACCACCGGTTATATGAGCAAGGCCTTTGACTACCACTCCTGAGTTTACAAGAAAGTTAACATCATCAACATAAATTTTTGTAGGGACAAGAAGACTTTCCCCCAATGTCATTTTATCGTCAATTTTTTCAGAATAGCTCAACCTTTTGTCTTTTATAATTTTTCGCAGAAGAGAGTAACCGTTACTGTGGAATCCACTAGATGGCATCCCAAAAACCACATCACCCTTTTCTATATCTTTGCCGTCAATAATAGCAGTTCTATCCACTATACCTACAGAGAAACCTGCAATATCGAAATCACCCGGGTTATACATCCCGGGCATTTCAGCTGTTTCTCCGCCGAGAAGAGCAGTACCTGCTATTTCACATCCCCTGGCAATACCTTTGACAACTTCGGTCATGACATCCAAATCAAGTTTGGCAGTTGCAAGATAGTCCAAAAAAAACAGGGGTTTTGCCCCTGTAACGACAAGATCGTTAACACACATTGCAACGAGATCGACACCCACCGAATCGTATTTGTTTAAATCAAGTGCCACTTTCAATTTTGTGCCCACTCCGTCTGTAGAAGAGCACAAAACCGGCTCTTCCATCCCGGCTAACTCTTGCCCAAGAGCATAAAAACCGGCAAAGCCACCTATTTCAGAAGGGACATTATTGTTAAAAGTTCTTTTTACAAAAGGTTTAATTCTTTTGACAAATTCATTTCCTGACTCTATATCTACGCCTGAAGACTTATAGTCCATGCTTCTACTCATCTTCTCCGCTATTTTCTTTGAGTTTCTCTATCTCTTCGAGGATAAGCTTTTCTGATAAATCCGGGACCACTTCCCATATAGCCTTTTCAAGATTTTTATACAGCGCCTGCCTGACAGCCTCCTTCAAAAAATCACCGTCCAATACTTTTTCTACAGCGCTTTGCACAATATTTTCATCTATCTCAACCTTATATTCTCCAAGAACTTCCCTTAAAGCATCAACGATTGTACCTTTATCCATATAAATATTTTCTGTTTTTTCTTCTTCCGGGACTTCATTTTCACCCAAATCCTCAGATTCAAAATCTTTCGCAACATCCTCAAAAGAGATTTCATTAGAAATTTCCGGTATTTCCTCTTCACCATACGGTTCTTCAATCTCATCGTCGCTCTCTTCTGCCAGATCGGAAAGAGCCTCGCTCAAACCAGCCGTCTCATCCATCTCATCGGATTCAGTTTCATCTTCATCAGATATACTTTCTTTCTCAAACTCCAGCTCCACTTCTGCATCGGCTTCTACCTCTTGTAAGCCGTCAAAAAACTTATCTAAATTATCTCCGCCAATGCCTTCCTCACCAGGTACCCCGGAAGCATCTATACCGAAATCATCTTCAGAACTTTTAACTTCATCAACGATGGATTCCCCTTCTTCTTCATCTGCATAATCAATATCGTCGTTTTGCTCGCCTTCCTTTTCAGACAACGGCATTTCTGCGCCTGCCTCTGTTTCTTCAGAATATTCTTCAACAGTCGGGGGTTCTGCTTTTGTATCTGATTCATCAAAATCTTCCATTTCCAATGAAGAATCTTCAATTTTATTATCTAATTCGCTTTTTTCGTCTAACACATCTACTTCTTCGGATAAATACTCATCATCTCTTTCATCTTCAGGCGTTGAATAGTCAAGATTCTCACTCTCTTCAACCTGTTCGGCGGTCACCGTAGCTTCCTCTTCAGGTTCAGAGTACTCGGATTGCTTCTCCTCATCTATACTTGCCATCAATTCTTCAATTGCTTCATCCTTTTTATCGGACTCAATTTGCCGGCCAGTTTCAGCCATATTGTCCTTTGACTGGGAAAAAGCTTCAAGCTTTTCCTCTAAAGAAGTTGAGTTAAAGGGTTTCACGATAAAATCATCTGCACCGGTTTTCTCAACTGCACTCTCATCCATTTTGTCAAAAGCGCCCACAAGAAGGATTATTTTGACTTCGGGTAGCCCGCCTTTCAATTCTCTTATAAAATCCCGTGTCTTTACACCTTCCAGCTTATTATCCAGTAAAATAATATCAGGTTTGCTCTCTTTGATTTTACTCCTGGCATCCTCAGCAGAAAAAACCTTGTTCACGGAATACTTATCTGTATCCACAGAAAGGTCAATAACCCTATGGATTGTTATACTGTCATCAATTAACAGGATTTTATAACTCATAAACTGCCCCTATAATTTTTTCTACATCTATTAAATAACAGGTTTCATTGTTTTCAGATTTCACAGCTCCTAATATTGGTTTTACCATAAATAATTCTTTTTCAAAAGGAATTATTTTATCTGCATTTTCAATTGATTCAACTTTTTCCACCTGAAGAGCAACGATTTTTTCCCCATGTTCAATAAATATTATATCCCCTTTTTCCGTCTTTTCATCAAAAAAAAGCAAACCAAAATTAACTACCTTAAAATCATCCAACTCTTTCTCAACTTCCTTGTACGGGGCTATGTGTAAAACATTTTTAATGTCAACAAGAAATTTGTAATTTTTCTCTCTAAGCGTTAGCCCTTTCAATCATTACTCCCTTGACTTTTTCCATAATCGATTGTTCGCGTATCGGTTTTATTATAAAATCATTGGCTCCGAGTTCCATTGCCTTCATTCTGTGCTTTTCTGTTGCCCTGGATGTTAATACAAAAATATGCGTTAGGTTATCCCCTTTAATTGTTCTGATGTGCTCTATAAGCTCATAACCGTTCATGGAAGGCATTTCGAGATCTGTAATTACCAAATCATAACGTTTGGTTTCGAGCTTTCTCAGTGCATCCACACCGTCCACAGCTTCGTCGACATAGTATTCGTCCGAAAGCAGCTTCGCCAAATATTTTCTGACACTGATAGAATCATCCACAATAAGAATACTGTTGGAGATATAATTGATGCCTTTTGTTTTTTTCTCAGGGCCGGTGTCCCTTTTATAAGTAATAGTACCACTTTTTGTTTCCATAAGTTTTATCGTATCGATAATAAATCTTACTTCTCCCTGAGGCCCTATATTTGCACCCGCAAAGTAAGACAGACCGCTGAGAAAACTGCCCATTTTTTTGGTAACGGCTGTTTCTCTGCCAATAAGCCCATCAACAGTCAGTATGTAACTTTTTCGTGGGCCGTCTACAAGTATTCCAATATCTCCCTCTTTGAAACTTGCCAGGGACGTCTGTTTAATAAGTGTTCCCAAATCGTGAATTTCATAGATATCACCACGAACCTCATAGAAATAATGGTTTCCTATTTTTCTGATTTCGTCCGGATGAATTTCAAACGTTTCATGAACACCTATAATAGGAATTGAAAACAACTGTTTATTTTCTTTTAAAACAAGGTAATCCGCTATTAAAAGTGTAATAGGAACATTTAATATAAATGTGGTACCTTTGCCCTTTTCACTGTTTACATAGATTGAGCCCCCCAAAGATTCAATCTTTTTCTTCACAGCATCAAGCCCAACCCCTCTGCCGGACACATCACCGGCATCAGTCTTTGTGGAAAAACCTGGGTGGAATATTAAATCCATTACTTTATCAGCTCTTATATTATCTGCATCATATCTGGCTAAAATACCCAGTTCAACAGCTTTGTCCTTCAACTTTACCGAATCTATACCTGCTCCGTCATCGGATATTTCAAACACGATTATATTACTCTCTCTGCTTGCACTCAGATTAATTACGCCTTCTTCGTTTTTGCCGTATTTTCTCCTTGTTTCTCTGTCTTCAATACCATGGGATACAGCATTGCGGATAATGTGGATAATTACTTCATTGAGGGCGTCAATAAGGGATTTGTCAAGTTCAATATTTTCACCGGATAGGTTAATATTCACCAACTTATTTTCAGAAATTGAAGCAGTTCTTGCCGTCCTGAGTGCAATATTAAAAAGCCTATCCACAGGAACCATTCTGATATCTGTAAGATTTCTCTGAAGGGAATCTGTGATTTTTCCTATATAATCTGTTTCCTCGGTAAAGTAAGCAAAATTAGTGAGTATATCGCTGATAATTGTTACAATATCATTGCCAATTTCCGCCAATCTTCTGGAAAAGATGTTAAAGTCATCGTACCTGTCGAACTCTATTTCACTGAAATCTGCAAATGTTGGATCTTCAGTAGTGATTATTTCCCTGAAATTTTCCGTAGAATATGCATATTTCTCCTCAAACTCTTTAATGATATCCATAAGCCTGTTTTTGGTATATTCTAGGTCTACGCCAAGGTCTCTAAGCGCATGTACCCTGTCCTCCTGTTTGTTTTTGTTGGTAATCAGTTCTCCGACAAGATTTAACAGGTTATCCAGTCTCTCCAGGCGAATCCTAATAAACTCATCTGAATATGAGGTGTCTAAAGTTGTATTGTATTTTTCATCCGCCTTTTCAAGGATTGCTTTTCTCGTTGTAGACTCTTCGCTTTCGGTTTTTTCCTTTTGCTCCTCAGTCAGTTCTGAACGTTCTGCATCTATTTCTTCTGTTTGTTCCTCATATTTTTGCTGCTTATGCTCAAAAGATATATTGTCTTTTAACATCGTCTCGAAATCATCCGTTTCCTGTTCGTTGAGATCTCGTTTGTTTTGATTAATTAACCCATTGAATTTTTCCACAAAATCAAGGAGAAAAGTCACAAGCTTGGCATCCGGAGTAATCTCTCCTTTTCTGAGCTCATCAAGAATATCTTCCAGTGAATGTGCAATATGAGCAACATTCCTAAAACCAACCATTGCTGCTGAGCCTTTAACTGTATGAGAACTCCTGAAAAGTTCATCGATCACAGACCAATTCCCCGGATCCCGCTCAAGCACAAGGAGGCCATTTAGTATGGCCTCAAAGTGCTCTGCACTCTCCATCAGAAAGAAATCCACAAGTTCTTTTTTGTTTATTTTAGCCATAATTACACTTTAAATTTATTAACAGCCTCTTTGAACATGTCCGCAAGCTGGGACAGTGTTGAGACAGTCATATTAGTCTTTTTAACGTCTTCAGATGTAGTTTCGGAAATTTTTCTGACTCTCTCTATACCTTCTGCAACTTCTTCAGCTTCATTGTATTGTTTTTCAATCTCTCTATATATACTGTTGATAGAGTTTTTGGCATTATCCAAAGATTCATTAATTGTTTTCAGAGATTCACCGGTGTTTTCAGCCATATCCGTACTCTTTTCAACATTAACAGTACTTTCTTCAACAAGTTTGACGGTATCAGCGGTTTCAGTCTGAATCCCTTTAATCAGGTCGGCAATTTCTTTCGTAGCAGTATTACTTCTTTCCGCCAGCTTTCTGATTTCATCGGCAACAACAGCAAAACCATGTCCGTATTCACCTGCTCTTGCAGCCTCAATAGCTGCGTTTAAAGCAAGAAGGTTTGTCTGGTTGGAAATATCACTAATAACATCGGTGATTTCCCCGATTTCCATTGATCTTTCACCAAGTGTCTTAACTTTTTTACTGGCCAGTTGAGAATATCTTCTAACACTAAACATAGACTCAATTGTTTCATCAATAACTGATTTACCTTCCTGAGCCATATTAGCGGCATTTTCAGTAACATTAACAGTTTCCTGAGCTTTGTCGGCAATTTCTCTACTCAATGACCGGAATAACTGCATTTTTTCGTTAATGGACTCAAGTTCGTTAATCTGAGTTGCAGCACCTTCACTGGTCTTTTCTGCCGATTGCAAAAGTTCTTCGGTAGCACCAACAATTGAATCACCGGCATTTTTAATATCCTCAATAAGTTCTTTCATGCTTTCGGTCATCATATTAAAGGCATCCGCTACAGAACCAAGTTCATCTGCAGTAACTTCAGCCTCAACAGTTAAGTCACCTTCGGCTGCATCCGAAACTGTATCCATCAATCTAACAATCTGTCTCTGCATTCTCTGGCGGTCATCTTCTGTCTGTATATATCCGGAAATCCTGTCAAGCATTTCATTAAAACCCTGGACGAGACCACCCAGCTGATCGTTTCTTTCGGCACCTGTTTGCACCCTGACTTCATAATTACCGTCTCTTACCTGTTGCATACTTTTTGACAGGTCAAAAACTGGCGAAAACAGTTTACGAAAACCAAAGTACGAAATAATAGTCAAAACCAAAGCAATTAAAGCGGTTATACCTATAGAATAAGTACGTGCCTGATGAAGGCCCTGCAGCATATATTGCTTATCTTTCAAAAAACCTACAACCATTCCAAAATTTCTATAATAAACCGTATTGAAGGAAGCAAGATAGACATTTTCGTTAAAAGTGATTTCAGTTTCAAAAGCTTCTTTTTCCGGTATTTTTTCACTGATTTTATTGTAAATCTGGTCAAGGTTTTTATTTTCTGAAGGTATAATCTCCGAATTGTTTACCAGAGGTGACATCAAAAGATTGCCTCCCATGTCATAGACTACTGTAAAACCACGATTTTCAATACTATTTTCACCTTCATGGCAGCTGGAGCAGTCTTTCCTGGCTGGCTCGTGAAATTTATGTTTTGTAAATTCCCTGTTGGCATATGAAAGCAGATAATCCCCGCTTGCCAAAATTGCAATATTGCCAACCGTGTCACCATTATATGTTAAAGGAGTATAATAGATAACATAAGGCAAGTCCTTGGTTAGATATGGCTCAAAAAATATTTCGCCCGCCTCAAGTGTTTCAGAGGGCATAATAATCTTTTTAAAGTTAGGCATCTGTTGGCTAAATCTTTTATAATATGTCAATGCGTTACTGTTTTCATCAAGAATTGCAGCACCTTCAATAATCTCAGATTCAGTAACAAGTTCTTCAAGAAAGCGGGAGCTTTGGACCATATTCCCTTTCCTGGCAACTTCCTCCCCCAGAAAGGGAATAAGGGAAATGGTTTTAAGCCTTCTCTCAAAACTTTCATCGTGCTCGTGCAAAGCATCACCAAAGTTTCCAATACGTGTGGTAATATCGTCATAAATGTTGTTGATTGTGCCTGTTTTTGACCGGTTGTAAACAAGCACCGCCCCAAGAGTAGCTGCAATAAAAATACCCAGGATAACCACAACCAGAATTTTTAGTTCAAGTGTTGTTTTAGAGGTTTTTTCTGCCATAAGGTTCTCCTTGTTAGTTCGTTCTAAAATGAAAAAAAACTTTACTTATATCCAGAACTCCATATGATTTTTCATCTATGTTAATAAATCCGGAAAAAAGACCCTCCGCCTCTTTATCGGCATAGTCCTGTTCTCTGACGTTTATTATTTGGGCTGCCTCATCAACTAACAGGCCGATATATTCATTTTCAGTTTCTGTAATAACATATCTGCTTAAATCTGTTTTCCTCACAGTGTCAATTCCAAACTCTACTCTGATGTCAATTATGGGTACTATTTCACTTCTCAGATTAACTACGCCCAACACATGGTCTCCGGTACCGGGGACCCTTTCAATTGTTTTATCCAGGTCAATAATTTCCTTGATTTCTCTAACATTAATCAGAAACGAATAGTCACTCAGTTTACATAACAGGTACCTGGCAACAATCCGTTCTTCAGGATCTTCAATTTCTCCTTTAACTTTTTTAAGAAGTTGGTCTTTTAGCAATTTAACAGATCCTTAACAGTTTTTACCATTTCATCCATTTCAAAAGGTTTAACTAAATATTCGTCAGCCCCTTGTTTTTTACCCCAGAATTTGTCACTTTCCTGATCTTTAGATGTAACAATCACAACCGGAGTGTCTTTCAGGTTCTCGTCTTTCTTAACCTGCCTGCATATCTGATATCCATTTTTGCCGGGCATAATTATGTCCAAAATTATGCAATCAAAGCTATCTCTTTTAATTGCATCCAACGCTTCATCTCCGTCTTTCGCTTCTGTAACGTCAAAACCGGCACTTTTCAAAGCGCTTGACATCATTTCGCGCTCTGTGGAACTGTCATCTGCTAATAATACTTTTACCATTTTACACACCCCTTATATTTTTATAAATCCTGTCAATATTAGTGTGCCAAGTGAATTTTTGGCCATTTGTGTATTATTTCCAAAAAGCTTTAATATTTGCCCTACATTTCTTTTACCATCACAGAAAGAGAGAATCTTTCTTTCAAGTTCGTTAAACTTGCCCTCTGTTTGGCCTACTGCCTGGGGGATAAGGTTGTCGTCATAAATAATTTTGTTAATTTCAGCTTTTTCCTTCAAGTAATCATTAAACCCAGACTGTAGATTATCCACACTAATATAAACAGAATTCACAACATTTTTATTGTCGAAGGATTCAGTTGTGAAATACCTGGACTCTTCAAGATTTAGTGCTGAATTAATCATATCAAAAATATAATATTCAAATGTGCTTTGTATCTGAGCATCACTTATATTCATAGTTTTAAGCTGTTCGTATATTTCTAAAAATGTTTCAGATTTAAAAAGAGATATACCTGTAACATGCTGAAAAATTTCAGAGACCTGTTCTACACCGGACTTGCTACATTTTGTAAAAAATAATTTTCCTTCTTTGAAGCTAAAACTGAATATTTTCTCAAAATTAAAGACATTCAGAACCCCCTCCCCGCTTTTCATAACATTTATCAAATCTTCCAATTCAGGGTGTTCTCCTTTTACTTCAGCTCTTTGGTATTCTGTTTCGAGTTGAATCATTTTTTGAATTATCTTCCTCAGATGGGGTTGGAGTGATTTTATAATCTTCGATTCCAAATCCGGTGTTTCTCCTGTTAAGATAGGAAGTTCTGACTCTTTTTCAACGCTCTCCTTTATTACAGCTTTTTCCTCTATTTTTGCTTCAGGAATAAAAGATTCTTCTTCCAAAACGGCTGAAACCTGTTCATCTTTTGCTCCGAGCATTTCTTCCATTTTTTCTATTATTTCGTCAGGCTGAAAAGGTTTTGGGATATAGTCGATGTTTGCAAACTTGGCAATAAATTTTTCACCTACATCTTCTGCTTTGGAAGTTATAAGCAAAATAGGAATATCGAGCTTCAATTCATTTCTGACTATTTTACAAAAATGAAAACCGTTGAGTTTAGGCATTATAAAATCCAGAAGAATAATATCGGGGTTGTAATTTTTTACAAGCTCGAGTCCTTCTTCCCCATTATCGGAAAGCTTCAGGTCGTATTCATTATCATCAAATATCATTTTAAAAAGTCTGTGCATTGTCTCGCTATCGTCGATAGCTAAGATTCTTGTCGGCATATCCGCCCTCTTATTACAAATTTGCTATATTTTAATAAAATATAGTTGTATTTTACAACAATTATAGCATAGATATAAATATTTCAAATAAAAATCAATTAAACTTTTCAGCAATAAGCTTTTCTACAGAATCAGGAACGAATTTCCCTACATCTCCGCCTAGCCTGGCAATCTCCCGAATCATACTTGAACTCAGGAAGATATAGCTCATATTGGGCATCAGAAATACTGTTTCACATTTTTCGTTGAGCTGTCTGTTCATAAGGGCGAGCTGGAGTTCATACTCAAAATCGGAAACAGCTCTTAAACCCCTTAAAAGTACATTTATCCTTTTCTTCTGCATGAAATTGGCAAGCAGACAGTTAAACGGTTCAACATTTACATTCGGCAGATGTTCTGTAGCACTGATGGTGGAGCTAACACGTTCCTCAAGTGTAAAAAGAGGATTTTTACCGGGATTCTCTGCTATGGCCACAAGCAGATGATTAAACATCTTTGCGCCGCGCTCAATAATATCAAGATGACCGTTGGTAAGAGGATCAAAAGTGCCAGGATAGATTGCGGTCATTTTTCTCCTCTGAATATACGGATCATTGTGTCCCCATATTTTCGCTCATCCGTTAGGTTCATACCAGTCCCCAAATTATCAAAATACGTATTTATATGTTCTTCATAAATCAGAATGCCATTTTTTTCAAGTATTTCGTTGCTTTTTACTAAAGTCAGGATTTCTTTTGGTGGATAGAAACCGTAAGGTGGATCTATAAAGACAATACTGTACTTTCTTTTTTCGCAGCTATTTAGAAACCTTCTGAAATCCTTTTTTGTAATACTGAAATTTTCCAAATCAATGCCGGCAGTATTTTTTATTACTAACGAAACATTAATGTCCACAAAATCAACCCATCCTGCACCCCGGCTTAAAGCTTCTATACCAAATATCCCGGAGCCTGCAAATAAATCCAGAACAGTAGCTGACAGTATTTTCTCCTGAATTATAGAAAACAGGGCTAATCTTATTTTATCGGTAGTGGGCCTTATCCTGGAGGATTTCGGCAAAGTAATTTGTCTGCCCTTCAAAAAGCCTGAAGTTACCCTCAATAAACTGCTCCCGGATAAATTTATAAACGTGGGGCATTTCTAACTGGTCAATCTTGTTTTCATCCGCTATTTTATACAATGAAAGCTTTTTTACAAGAGATTTATATCCAGCCATCCGGCTGCTGTTTTTTGCTGAAATAATATTGTTCCCACTTTCGCTGAAATAAAGCATGAGAGCAAGAGTCCTTAATAAATCCCCAAATGCCGGATGAAACGGACCTGCTGCAATATCAGAATAGTCAAGGTTCTCGGTGGGGATACCGCTTCTAAGAATCTCTATGCCGTTGTTTATACATCCTGCGGCACAATACAGAGAAATCTGCAGCGCTTCACTAAGTGTAAGTGGGGTGTATTTACCATCTTTGTAATATTTTTCCAGAGGTGTTTTTTTAAAAACAACTGTAGGATAAATTCTGAATCCATGGGGCTTAAAAGACAGTATTTTTTCAAACCCTGATAAAAATTCACCAGAGGAATCCCCGTACAGCCCCGGCATTATTTGGGCTACTGTGTAAAAATTTTCACATGACATCTGTAAGGATTTAAGAGCTTTATTTCCATCATAAGGCCTTAAATTAATGGAGAGTGCTATGTCGTTCAATGTCTGGATGCCCAGCTCCACTTCTGTGACACAATTCATTTTTAGCTCATCAATAATATCTTTATTTATGCAGTCAGGGCGGGTTGATACCCTTATCTGTTTGAAACCATACTCTCTGCTTATTCTGTACATTGTTTGTCTTAATTCTGAAGAGAGGCAGGTAAAGCTTCCGCCAAAAAAAGCAATTTTGCTAAAACTGCCTGAAGAAGTAACAGATTCTATTTGTGAAATTGCTGATTGAATAACCTCTGACTGGCTAAGTCCAGTTAAGCTGCTTTGATCACAGTAGAGACATTTGTTCACACACCCTGCAAAAGGGATGAAAACAGGGCAAACCTTACTCATTACCAAGTTTTTCTAAAGCAGCTGCGGCGGCATTCTGTTCAGCTTTCTTTTTGCTTCTGCCTTTACCATAACCGAGGATTTTTCCATCTACAGCCACAGAGATGGTAAATACTTTATCATGTTCAGGGCCTTCTTCGCTTATCACTTCGTACTCTGGCAAGCTTTCGAATTTCTTCTGGCTTAGTTTTTGAAGTTCTGTTTTGTTATCCACAAAAGATTCATTTGCAATGGTATCATCAATTTTTTCTGCCATTAACTTAATAACAGTTTTTTTAGCAGGCTCATAACTGCCGTCCAGGTAGATTGCTGCAATAAGAGATTCAAAAATATCGCACAGAAGGGATGGTTTTCTCTTTCCTCCGCTTAAAGCTTCCCCTTTTCCCAGTTTTACAAAGTCACCCAAGTTCAGTTTCGATGCAATCTTCGAAAGAAAATCTTCACTAACAAAGTAACCTCGATATTTTGACAGGACTCCCTCATCAAATTCTCTATATTTATTTATAAGATATTCGGAAACTATAAGCTGCAATACGGCATCGCCAAGAAACTCAAGTCTTTCATAGTTCCTGTCCAGATTATGCTCATTGGAATATGAGCGGTGAGTTACAGCTTCTTTAAGAATTTCAGGATTATTAAATGTATATCCCAGAGAATCTTCAAGTCTTTTTCTATTGCTCATACTTTTTAAACACTAAAGAGGCATTGGTTCCGCCGAACCCCAGCGAGTTGGATAGAGCGTACGAGATTATTTGTTTTCTGGCTTTGTTGGGGACATAATCCAAATCACATTCGTCATCGCTTGCTTCCAGGTTAATTGTAGGGGGGAGTACACCTTTCTTAATTGCAAACGCTGAATAAATAGCTTCTACACTCCCTGCTGCACCTAACAAGTGTCCCGTCATTGATTTTGTGGAGCTGACTGCAAGGTTATACGCGTGCTCCCCGAAAGCGCTCTTTATGGCTCTTGATTCTATTGTGTCGTTATACGGTGTAGACGTACCATGGGCATTTATATATTCAATATCCTCCGGCCTGATAGAGGCATCACGGATGGCCATTTCCATACAGCGCCTGGCACCATCACCTGATTCATCCGGTGCAGTTATATGATAAGCATCGCTTGTTAAGCCATAGCCAACAATTTCAGCAATAATATCAGCACCCCTGCTTAATGCACTCTCTAATTCTTCAATAATAAGAATTCCGGCTCCTTCTCCCATAACAAACCCATCCCTGTCTCTGTCAAAAGGTCTGCTGGCTTTTTCCGGCTCATCATTGCGCCTTGAAAGTGCTTTCATATTGGAAAAGCCACCCACTGCAAGCGGTGTAATGGCACTTTCAGAACCACCGGCAAACATAATATCAGCATCACCGCGCTGTATTATCTTAAACGCATCCCCTATTGCATGTGCTCCGGTTGCACAGGCTGTTACAACACTGCTGTTGGGGCCTTTGAGCCCGTACTTTATTGAAGTCATACCGCTTGCCATGTTTATAATGGTTGAAGGTATAAAAAAAGGTGAAATTCTTTTCGGTCCCTTTGTCATTAATATTTCATGCGTATCTTCAATGGTTTTGAATCCGCCTATGCCAGAGCCGATAATTGTTCCGGCACGTTCGCTGTCTATTTTATTAATATCCAAACCTGAATTCTGAACGGCCAGTTCTGCTGCAACAAGTGAGTAAATAATAAATTTATCGAATTTACGGCAGTCTTTTTTATCAACAAAATCTTCCGGGGTAAAGTTTTTCACCTCACCGGCTATTTTTACAGGAAAATCGGAAGTATCAAAATGTGTAATTTCACCTACACCGCTCTTGCCAGACGTTATATTTTCCCAGTTTTCATCTATCCCAATACCAACAGGTGTCACGAGACCTGCTCCGGTAATGACCACTCTTCTTTGCACACAAACCTCCGTAAAAAGAAAGGAAGAAGGTTCCCCTTCTTCTCTATTCTTTACTGTACATGTTTTTTAATATGTTCTACAGCGTCCTGAACAGTTTTGATTTTTTCTGCTTCTTCGTCAGGTATTTCCAGGTCGAATTCTTCTTCAAATGCCATAATAAGTTCCACTGTGTCTAAGGAATCAGCACCAAGATCGTCAATAAATGAAGCTTCCGGTTTAACTTCTTCTTCATCGATATTCAACTGCTCAGCAATAATCTCTTTTACTTTTGCATCTACATCAGCCATTTTGTCCTCCTATTTTTATTAGCTTCATAATTGCTTCTATCCTAAATACATTCCACCGTTTATATGCAGTACCTGACCGGTTATATAGTCAGAATCCGGAGAAGCAAGGAACCTGACTGCACCGTTAATATCCTCCGGCTTTCCGAATTCAGCAAGCGGGATTTTGCTTTTCATATCCTGCTTTACATCATCTGTCAAGCTTTCAGTCATTTCTGTTTCAATAAAGCCTGGTGCAACCGCGTTTACACGAATCCCTCTTGAGGCCAGCTCCAAGCTCAGCGATTTTGTCAGACCAACCAATCCGCTTTTACTTGATACATAATTAACCTGTCCCACATTGCCTGTATAAGCTACCACGCTGCTAATATTGATAATTTTACCGTAACGCTTTTTCATCATTGATTTTGCAGCCAATTTGGAACATAAGAATGCGCCTTTAAGATTGGTATCTATGACATCATCAAACTCTGAAGCTTTCATTCTGATAAAAAGATTGTCTCTGGTTATCCCGGCGTTATTAATCAAAATATCTACTTTGCCAAAATTACTTTCTATATCCTTGAACATTTGTTTCACATCATCTTCTTTTGAAATGTCTGCATTTGCCGTCATACAGACGCCTCCAGAAGACTTTATAGATTCGGCAACTTTCTCAGCTTTTTCTTTACTGCTGGAATAATTTATGCAGACCTTGGCACCCCGTGCAGCAAAATCTTCCGCTAACGATTTGCCTATACCCTTGGATGAACCGGTCACAAGAACAACCTTGTCTCTAAACATTTAAGTCCTCCAATTTGCCAAGATCATCTGTTTTGGATATATTTATGCAGTTTATTTTTCTGTCTACTTTTTTCATTAAACCGGTCAGAACACTCCCTGCTCCCACTTCAATGAAATTTTCCACGCCATCTGCAACCATATTTAACACAAGATCCTCCCATAAAACAGGGCTGGCAATCTGCTTAACAAAGTTTTCGCGGACAGTATCCGCTTTCTTTTCCTTTTTTGCATCCACATTACTGTAAACAGGAGTGTTTAAGTCGTTTACGTTTACATCTTTTAAATAGTTTTGCATATTTTCAGCCGCAGGTTTCATAAGGCTGCAATGAAACGGTGCACTCACAGGCAGCTTTATCGCTCTTTTTATGCCGTATCCCCTGTACTTTTCAAGCGCCATCTCAATCGCCTGCATATTCCCGGCCAGAACCGTTTGTGCCGAAGAATTGAAGTTAGCAGGTTCAAGTATGGATTGTGTCTCTTTAGAAATATCCTCACACATTTGGAGGATACTATCCCTTTTTGCCCCAATGACAGCCAACATGCCGCCGGCACCAACAGGCACGGCTTCCTGCATAAATTTACCGCGGTTATGGACAGCTTTAACGGCATCTTCAAAAGCCATCCCACCGGCAGCAACCACTGCAGTATATTCACCGAGGGAGTGACCGGCATAGCCTGTTATATTATATATTTTATCTTTTATTATTTCGAAAATTGCTATACTGGTTGTAAGCAGTGCAGGCTGAGCATTATATGTTAATGTCAGTGTTTCCTCAGGACCGTTAAAAATAATATCGGATAAGGAAAAGCCCAAAGCCGAGTCAGCTTTTTCAAAAATTGCTTTTGCAGCCTGGTAGCTGTCGTAAAAATCTTTGCCCATCTCCACATATTGGGATCCCTGACCCGGGAAAATAACGCCTGTACTCATAATAACTTATACCTCCGATAATTAAAGGGTAAACGACATAGAGCCCCACGTCAATCCACCGCCGAAAGCTGCACTGACTATATTGTCCCCTTGCTTGATTCTTCCGTCCTTTACTGCAAAATCCAAAGATGTAGGTATGGTGGCAGAGGACGTATTGCCAAATTTATTTAAAGTAACAATAACCTTTTCGCTGCTCAGTCCAATGCGCTTTGCAGCTGCATCTATTATGCGGATATTTGCCTGATGTGGGATGAACCAGTCCACATCTTCGGCTGAGAAATCGCTCTTTTTTACTGCAGTAGCGGTGGCTTCCGCCATTGCTGTTACTGCAATTTTAAAAACTTCGTTACCTTTCATTTTAATCAATTCTGATTCTAAATTCAGTTCGTTTCTCTTTGAGAAAAAATTGGAGCCAAGTGCCGGCAATCTTAATAAATCAGCGTGCTTACCGTTTGCATACATGTTTACAGTTCTGATTCCGGGGTTCTCTGATTTGGACATTACAACTGCACCAGCTCCGTCACCGAAAAGAATACAGGTGTTTCTGTCTTTCCAGTCCACGAAAGGTGAAAGTTTTTCAGCTCCCACAACCAGTATATTGTCAGCCATACGGTTTTTAATTAAAGAATCAGCCACGCCAGCAGCATATATAAAACCTGTACATGCTGCACTCACATCAAATGCAAACCCTTTTTTTATCCCAAGCATATGCTGAAGGCGGCATGCACCGGATGGCATTATTGTATCGGATGTAAATGATGCCATTATAATGCCGTCAACTTCATCAGCATTTATATTAGCGCTTTTTAAGGCTTCTTTGCTGGCTTCCGCAGCCATTTCACAGCATGTTTCTTTTTCGGCAATTCTCCGTTCCTGGATTCCTGTACGTGTCACTATCCACTCGCTTGATGTATCCACCATCTTCTCAAGTTCTTCGTTTGTTAAAACTTTATCAGGGAAAAACGAGCCAGTCCCGGATATGCATGAATAACCGTTCATGATTCACCTTTTTTTATATGTCTTATTTTTTTACAGGGGGTTGATCTTCAGGTCTAATTTTGCGTATTCTTTCCTTAACATTGTTCCAAAAAGAGCCCGCTTTGTCAACTTTTAAAAGCTCATAAGCTTCGCTTATATTTTCCTGAATATCCCTGTTTACGTTTTTGGATGCCAGTTCATATGCGGTTTTAATGCCGTTTTTTATGGCATTTGCGTTTGAACTTCCGTGGCCTATTATTACAACCCCGTTCACGCCAAGTAGTGGTGCACCGCCATATTCTGTGTAATCAGAGCGTTTTTTAACCCGGGTAAATGCCCCCTTTGCTATGAGTGCTCCGATTCTGGAAATTATCGTCCGCTTTAATTCCTCTCTTAAAAGCTTGGAAATATACCACGCTGCAGATTCACTGGCTTTAAGAGCAATATTGCCGGCAAAGCCGTCAGAAACGATGACATCTGCCGTTCCTTTGTAAATATCTTTACCTTCAACATTACCTTTAAAATCAATGACTTTGCAATTTTTTAAAAGATGAAAAACTGTTTTTGTGAGTTCATTGCCCTTCATTTCCTCTTCCCCGATACTCAGCAGACCTACTTGAGGTTTTTCAACATTCATAACTATTTTGGCATAGGCTGAGCCCATTATGGCAAACTGGAGATAGTGCATTGGCTTGCAGTCAACGTTTGCACCCACATCCAGAAGAACAGAAGGGTTTTTAACTGTAGGCAGGGCAGCACCTATTGCAGGTCTGTCAATGCCTTCAAGTGTTCTGAGAATCAGTTTTGACGCCCCCATTACAGCTCCGGTGTTGCCGGCACTGAAAAATGCGGAAGCCTCACCGTTTTTCACCATTCCCAGTCCGATATGAACTGAAGATTTCTTCTTTCTTCTGACTGCATTGGAGGGGGAATCTTCCATTGAAATTGTTTCGTCAGCATGAACGACAAAAATATTTTTGTGCTGCTGTTTATAATCCTTGGGGAGCTCCTGTTCAACAAGACGTTTATCGCCGACTAATATAATGTCGACATCGAAGAGTCGAGCAGCTTCCAGGGAGCCCTTTACCACTTCATGGGGAGCGTGGTCGCCCCCCATTGCATCAACAACTATTCTCATAACTTAGCCTAAAGCTCTTCTACCTCGATGACCTGTTTTTTATCATAGTAACCACAGGCAGAGCATACATTGTGCGGCAACTTTAACTCACCGCAGTTGTCACATTTTACACTCTGTCTTGTTGTTGCAGAGTGATGGCTTCTTCTTAAGCCTATTTTTGATTTTGACGTTTTACCCTTTGGTACACCCATATTATCACCTCAATTAAGTTATTTTTTGTTTTCCAATAATTGTTTCAAAACTGACCATCTGTCGTCCACTCCTTCGTTACAGTTGCAGGAGGAAAAATTGAGATTTGTGCCACAAACAGGGCATAAACCTTTGCAATCTTCAAAGCATAGTCTCTTAATAGGTCTTAGTAAAACCGATTCCTGAGCAATAATCTCCTCTAAATCGATATAATCTTCTTCTACAAAGTACAATCCCATATCATCATCAGACAATTCTTTCTCTTCTTCACTGCTTTCAGTATCCTGAATCCGGGTAATTTCAACAACGATACCAGCCGAGACCTTTTCATCAAATACTTCAACACACCGATCACACTTATCCGAAATCGTAGCAGATAAATCACCAGACAAAATATAGCTATCTCCAACAGGATATATTTGCCCGGTAAAACCAACATTATTATACAATGTATCACCTACATTGAAATTGTCCGAAAATTCAATTAATCTGCCTTCTTCTGTTATTTTTTCAAAATATAATCGCATCAACTAAGTCCTCTATAAATAATCGGTTAAAACCATGTACTCAGAAATCACAAATATGTATCAACAATATCGCTACAGATTTGACTGAGCAAAAAAGTGCAAAATATAGTAGTGGAACAAAAACGCCTTGTCAACAAACAAAAATCATAAAAACCTATTTGTTTGATTCTACATACTCAACAATATTTTCTGCCAGATGCTTTACAGTCCATTCAAACCTGTCAACATTTTTTTCCAGAAGGGTCATACGGAAGCCCGGCAATGATGTAAAAAAAGATGTCAGAGGGACAACGCATATACCAGAAGAAGCAAGCAAATAATAGGCAAAGCGTTTATCCATTTCAATATTTCCCGAAGTCAGCTTCTCCACATACGTTTTTATATCCGGCATATCTATGGGGAGCGCTTGTTTGTTGTTGAGAACTGCTTCGTTAAAAACTATTGTCATATAAAAGGCACCGTTCGTTCTGTTAGCAACGATATAAGGGACATCCTTTAATATATTATAGGCAATGTTGGAAAGTTTCTCATAATGCCTCACCCGCTCTTTTAGATATTTGCCATAATTTTCATGCTCAAGGAGCTTTGGAATGGCCATCTGGGGGAAAGTAGTGGAGCAGACCTCGGCCATTTTTTGGTTTAATATTGCATCTACATACCGGCTGAATTTTTCATCCTTATCCACATTGTAAATTTCCATCCATCCGCATCTAGCCCCCGGCCATGGAAATTCCTTGGAAATTCCTTTCATGCTGATGCCCGGTACATCTTCTATAATATCAGAAAGATGCGCCGTTTTATGTCCATTGTATGTAATATTATGGTATATTTCGTCAAAAACCAGAAAAAGGTCATACTCTTTGGCTATCCTGACAATTTCACGCAGGATCTCTTCAGAATAAACATACCCTGTTGGGTTATCAGGATTTATTACCAAAATCCCCACTATCGAATTGTGACTCTTTACTTTTCTCTCAAGCTCGTTCATATCGGGTTTCCAGTTATTGTAGGGATTCATTCTGTAAGTATTAGGGGGGAAAGATGCATGAAGAACTTCAGCCATAAAATGAGTAGAATATGTTGGCTCAGGCATTATAACCCTTGCATCCACCCTGATTGAGCTATATGCCCTTGCAATGGCATCCCCAAGACCGTTAAAAAAAATAATATCTTCAGGTGTTATTTGCACATTTCCTCTTTTATTGACTTTTTCTGCAAGATACTCTCTGGTCTTCTGAACACCTTTTGTAGGTGAATATCCAAAACTTAAATCATCTTCCATAATTTCAGCAAGAATCTTTTTCATCCAATCGGGGATGTGTTCCCCCTTTACAACAGGGTCACCAATGTTCTCCCATATAACATCAACACCCTTCTTCTTTAATTCGTTAGCAACACCGACAATATTCCTTATTTCATAAGTCAGCCCGCTGCCGCCCTTTGCTATATCAAAACGCATAATCATTCTCCTGAAATATTATCTCATCGGTCATAACCGGCAAATATAAAGTAGGCGGAAAAAAATTTCCACATAAAATTTCTTAACACATACATGGAAAATATCAAGCAAACAACTTTATTTTTTCCATCCATTTTGATATATAATGAACATAAAAGCATTAAAAGGTTTTCCTCGTGGACACTATAAAACTGCAGCAACTTTTCAAAATTCGCCTGTACAGTTATTGGAATTTCTTTCCCGACCCGGCAAAACTATCGGGGATTACACCAGCGTGGCTTAACTTTAGAATAATGCCCGGTCTGCCCGAACAGATGTATTCCGGTATAATAATTGAACATGAAATTTCAACGTTTAAGTATATATATAAACAACAAATGGATAACAGGAATAAATTTTTTAGAGATATTTTGCATTCTGGAAAAATTGCTTGTCCTCTTGATTTATGTGCAGTTATAATCTAAAACTCTTTAAATTTCACTCCGGAGGTAAATATGGGGGTTAAGGCATTAATATTAGCTGCCGGAAAAGGTACAAGGATGAAATCGAAAAATCCCAAAGTACTTTTTGATGTAGCCGGCAAACCTATGATTGAATATGTACTTAATACTGCAGAGAAAATTTCCAGTGATAAAAGTGTAGTGGTTATAAGCCCAAACTCTCACCAAGTAAAAGAAAAACTGGAGAAATTTAATGTGGAATTTGCAGTTCAGGAAAAGCAAAATGGCACTGCAGATGCTGTCTTGGCTGCGAAAAATCTTTTAAGCGACTATAGTGGAAAAATTTTGATTCTTTGTGGCGATATGCCTCTTATAACCCCAGAAACCCTGAAAAGTTTTATAAATAAAACGTCAAACCATGTCAGCTTTATCAGTGTAAGTGCAAAGAATCCTTCCGGATACGGAAGGGTTGTGCGTGGTGCGGACGGAAGTGTTCTTAAAATCGTAGAAGAAAAAGATGCCAATGAATATGAAAAAAAGATCACCGAAATAAATACGGGAGTTTATCTTGTCCAGGCGAAGGAACTGTTTAATCGATTGGAAAGTATAAATAACAATAATGCACAAAAAGAATTTTATCTCACAGATATAGTAAAAAAAGGATGCGAGGTTTTTACGGCAAAGCAGGAAAATGAGTTCATTGGTATAAATGATCGAAAGTCTCTTGCTCTGGCATCGAAACTTTTATGGTTAAAAAGAGCCAATACTTTTATGGATAACGGTATAAGCATAAAGGATCCTGACACTTTTTACTGTGATGATTCCGTTACAATGGATCACGACGTAGAAATACATCCGAACGTTACCCTAAAAGGTCAAACTAATATAAAATCAGGTACAACAATACTCTCAGGCTGTAAAATAGTAGACAGTGTTGTGGAAGAGAACTGTACAATAAAAGAAAATACAGTGATAACCCAGTCTTTTGTGGGAGAAAATTCCCAGGTGGGACCTATGGCCCACTTAAGACCTGGTACTGTGCTGCAAAAAAACAACAAAATAGGAAATTTTGTTGAAATTAAAAAATCAGAAATTGGGGAAAACTCAAAAGCAAGCCATTTGACTTACATAGGGGATGCCATAATTGGCAAAAATGTAAACATTGGTTGTGGCACAATCACATGCAATTATGACGGGGTAAGAAAGCACAAAACAGTTATACATGACAATGTTTTTGTCGGAAGTGATGTTCAATTTGTAGCTCCGGTTGAAATTGGTGAAGGGGCGCTAATTGCTGCGGGCTCTACCATTACCAAAGATGTCCCTGAAAATTCTCTGGGGATCTCCAGAAGTGACCAAAAAAACAAAGAGGGCTGGACACTTAAAAGAAAAAAGAAAAATAGCCAAAAGGAGTAGTCATGTGCGGTATAGTAGCTTATATTGGCAATAAACAATCATATAACGTATTGATAGATGGTTTACAGAAACTGGAATACAGGGGCTATGACTCTGCAGGAATAGCTGTACTTAAAAGCGATAACGGAAGAATAGAAACAGTTAGAAGTGCAGGCAAGCTACACAAGCTGGAGGAAAAGATTAATGACATAACCTTCAGTAGTAATACAGGAATTGGCCATACCAGGTGGGCAACTCACGGCAAACCGACAGCTAAAAACGCCCATCCCCACCTATCAAAAGGACTTGCCCTGGTACATAACGGTATAATTGAAAACTATTTGGCAATAAAGCAGGAACTGCAAGCCCAGGGATACGTTTTTCAGTCGGAAACAGATTCCGAAGTAATAGCACATCTCATCCACCGTTACTTTAAGGATAATCTTTTAAATGCCGTTCAAAAAGCTGTAAAAAAACTTGAGGGAGCTTACGCAATAGCTGTAATTAGTGAAAATGATCCGGACAATATTATAGTAGCAAGACATGACAGCCCTTTGGTAATAGGGTTGGGCAAAAATGAAAATTTTGCGGCAAGTGATATCCCCGCCGTTTTATCACATACCCGTGAGTTTATTTTTTTAGAAGACGGAGATATCGCCGTCCTAACAAAGGATAATGTTACCATTTTTGATAAAAATAACCGGCAAATCAACAGGGATAAACAACATATCAACTGGAATCCGGTAATGGCTGAAAAAGCTGGGTTTAAACACTTCATGCAAAAAGAGATTTACGAACAACCCAGGGCAATAACAGATACGTTGCGAGGTAAATATTCTCTGGAAAAAGGTAAAATATTTTTGCCAGAACTGATGCATTTAGAAAAAAGCCTTACCAGTGTTAGGCGAATACACATAGTTGCCTGTGGTACAAGCTGGCATGCCGGGCTAATTGGAAAATTTCTGATAGAAAAGCTTGCTCACATCCCAGTGGAAGTAGATATAGCTTCTGAATACAGGTATAGGGATATGATTCTGGATTCGGATGTTCTTTTCCTGGCTATAACACAGTCAGGAGAAACTGCAGACACGTTAGCTGCCTTAAGAATGGCAAAAAATAGCGGATGCACTACAATATCCATATGCAACGTAGTGGGTTCAACAGCAGCAAGAGAATCGGACGGTGTGATTTTTACTCATGCGGGCCCGGAAATAGGTGTTGCCTCGACAAAAGCCTTTACCACACAAGTGACTTCACTGTATATGCTGGGAATTTTTATGGGACAGCTAAACGGTTTTTTTACAAAAACCGAAAGGAGTAAACACATAAACAACCTTATTAAAATACCGGAACAGATGGAAAGTATATTAACAAAAGATGCAGAGATAGAAGAAATTGCCAAAAAATACAAAGACTATTCAAATTTTTTATTTTTGGGAAGGCATTTTAACTATCCTGTTGCACTTGAAGGTGCTCTTAAGCTAAAGGAAATATCCTACATCCACGCCGAAGGCTACCCTGCAGGAGAAATGAAGCATGGTCCTATAGCTCTGATAGATGAAAACATGCCTGTTTTCACCATAGCCACACATTCTAGGGTTTATGATAAAATGGCTTCAAACATAGAAGAAATAAAGGCCAGAGATGGAATAGTTATTGCCACTGTTACAGAAAATGACAAGACATTAATAGATAAATGCGATTCTGTTGTTACGATACCACATGTCACTGAAGAGGTCAGTATATTTTTAAACTCTGTAATCACACAGTTTTTTGCATATCACTGCGCTAGACTGTTGGGTAACGATGTAGACCAGCCGCGGAATTTGGCAAAAAGCGTAACTGTGGAGTAATGGTGATACAACAAGCCAGACGTTGGTTGAACAATTTTTTTGGCGAACACGAAGATATGTACATGGCCGGTGTTGCTGTACTTATTGGTGTGGCAGCCGGCTACGGGAACATCATTTTCAGGTACATGATATCTTTTGTCCAGGATTTTTTTTATGGGACAAAAGAAGAATTCCTTTTAGAAACACTTATCCACACTCCCGTTTACAAGATTGTTCTCATTCCGGCTTTGGGTGGACTGATAGTTGGTATGGTGGGGCTTATTTTCAAATCCGCAAAAGGACATGGTGTCCCGGATGTAATAAAAGTAATAGCCCTCAACTTAAAAATCAGCCCATTTGTGGCCGTTGTAAAAAGCTTCACTTCAGCAGTTACACTTGGTACCGGTGGCTCTGCCGGAAGAGAGGGGCCTATTATACATATAGGTGCGGCACTGGGTTCAGGTGTCGGGAAAATATTTAGTTTTTCCAGCAGAAGAATGAAAACTGCTCTTGCATGCGGGGCGGCCGGCGGACTGGCAGCAACCTTTAATGCACCTATTGGAGGTGCAATGTTTGCAGCGGAAGTATTACTTGGTGAATTCGGTATCAGAACATTCAGTCCGATTATCATATCTTCCGTTATTGCAACTGTTGTTTCAAGAGGACATTTAGGTAATGTGGTAACATTTAATGTGCCCGAATATCATCTGAGACATTTTATGGAGCTACCCCTTTACATGGTTTTAGGCTTTGCATGTGCCGTTGTGGGTGTGTTTTTTATACGTTTCTTTTACAAAACCGAGGAAACCTTTGACAACCTTAAAATGCCTTCTTTTTTAAAGCCTGCGTTGGGAGGACTGTTGCTTGGGATACTGGCTATATTTTCACGTGAGATTATGGGTGTGGGTTATGATACAATAAATCAAATACTTGCATCAAATCAGGTGGGGCTGTTTCTTATATTGATTGTATTCCTTAAAATTCTTGCAACATCTCTAACGTTGGGATCCGGAGGAGCCGGCGGTTTGTTCGTGCCCGCACTTTTTATTGGAGCTGCGACCGGTGGAGCCCTGGGTGGAATTTTTAATACTGCTTTTCCCGGAATCACATCCTCCAGCGGGGCGTATGCACTGGTTGCCATGAGCGCTATGCTTGGTGCAACCATAAGAGCCCCTTTAACGGCTATACTTATAATTTTTGAGATAACCCAGAATTATGAAATTATTTTACCATTGATGTTTGCTACGATTATCGCAAATGTGGCTGCCAACTGGCTTGAAAAAGAATCAATTTTTTCATGGATTCTTGCCAAAGAAGGTATAAATATTAAAAAGGGTGCCGAAGAAGGGATATTGTCCGAAATTAAAGTTGAAGATGTAATGCTCAGGGATATCGTTACGTTCAAAGAAACCTCCAATTTCAAAGAAATAATTGAAGGAATCAAGGAAGCCGACCATATTTATTATCCTGTGTTAGATGATGGAGGATATCTGACAGGAATGATGTCTTTGGATAATATAAAGAGTGTAATGTTTGAAAAAGAACTGGAAGAAATAGTTGTTGCCGGAGAAATATGTACAAAAGATAACATAATCTATGTTTATCCTGAAGATAACTTATCCACTGGCATGAAAAAAATGGGGATTAAAGATTTGGGTGCACTTCCTGTAGTAGAAAAGGTAAACGGGAAACATAGAGTTGTAGGGCTTTTAAGAAGAAGTGACATTATACTTGCATACAACAAGGCTCTGGCAACACAATCAGGGTAGTAAATGCGTATGAATATATTCAGGGAGATTTATGTCTATTAATCTAAGCAGTTTAAACAAGCAGCAGCAGGACGCTGTAACATATTGTGATACACCCTTGCTTGTTATTGCCGGGGCAGGCACCGGAAAGACGAAAGTAATCATACACAAAATTGCCTATCTTATCGAAGATCTCCAGATAGATCCTAAAAATATTCTTTCAGTAACGTTTACAAATAAAGCAGCCAAAGAAATGAAGCTCAGATTGAATGCAATTATAGGAAATAAAGCGGAACAGGTCTGGATGGGCACCTTTCACTCCATATGTCTGAGGATATTAAGAAAAGAAGCACATAATCTCCCCCTGAAAAAAGGGTTCGGCATAATAGACCAGGATGACAGACTGTCAGCATTAAAGAATATTGTAAAAGAGCTGAACATTGATCATAAGAAATATCCGCCAAAACAATACCTGTGGATGATAAGTAACTTTAAAAATTCTATGGACTATGTAGAAAACAAAGATCCAGATGACTTTATCCACAAATTTACCGATGTATTTACAGCTTACCAAAAGTATCTTGAATTTACCAATATGATGGACTTTGACGATATGATTGCATATACCGTACGTATCCTCCTGACTAATGACAGCTTAAGAAAATTCTACCAAAATATCTTTCAGTATATCCTGGTGGATGAATATCAGGATACAAATTACATACAGTTTATGTTCTTAAAGCTGCTTAACGGAGATACCGGAAAAATATGCGTTGTCGGAGATGACGACCAGTCGATATATGGTTGGAGAGGAGCAGAAATTCGTAACATCCTTGATTTTGACAAGCACTTTAAAAATGTCAAAACTATTAAATTAACGGTAAATTACAGAAGTACCCCTGACATCCTTTTTGCTGCCAATACACTTATTGCAAACAATAATTTCAGGAAAGGAAAAGAATTAACCACGGCGTTCGGTAAAGAACAGGAGAGTTTATTAAAAAACGGGACGGGCAATATAGCTATCGGCGAATGCCATGATGAAATTCATGAAGCAAAAATGGTTGTGGATAATATCGAAGACCTGCTCAAGGAAAATGTAGCCCCAAACGAAATTGCTGTACTGTACAGGACAAATGCACAGTCAAGAAGTTTTGAAGTGGAGTTGAACAAACGCAACATACCCTACAAGGTAATAGGTGGCGTAAGTTTTTATTCCCGTAGAGAAATAAAGGACATTCTTGCTTATTTAAAACTCATAGACAACCCATACGATGTGGACGCTTTGAAAAGAGCTGCAAAAAATCCGCCTAAAGGGATAGGTAATGTTATAATTCAAAAAATAATTGATTATGCCTCCAGCAATGCTGTGGACCTGTTGGAAGCTCTTAACGCCACACAAAATTTTTCTAAAGGAAAAACCGCTCGCTGTCTGCAATCTTTTGAAAATACGTTAAATAATATAATGGGAGAGGAAAAAATTGCAGACAAAATAAAAGCGATTCTAAAATCTACAGGTTACAACACATACCTGAAGCAGTTTGAAGAACAGAATGAGGCAGCCAAAAGAATAAACAACATAGAAGAGCTCATAAACGCCGCTGCAATTTTTGACGAGAATTCATCGGATTACGATTTGTCGGATTTTCTTGCAACCACAACCTTAACAACCTCTGCAGACGAAGAAACAGAAAAATCCGTAAGTCTCATGACTTTGCATTCAGCTAAAGGCTTAGAATTCCATTCAGTTTTCCTGACAGGCCTGGAAGAAGGGCTTTTCCCCTTGTTTAGAGCAATGGAAAACGAAATGGAGCTGGAAGAAGAGCGCAGACTTTGTTATGTTGGTATAACAAGAGCAAAGAAAAAGCTTTTTTTTACATACACAAATACACGTATGGTTTATGGGAAAAGGCAGTTTTCCAGTCCTTCAATGTTTGTTGAAGAAATCAAACACTGCATACCCAGCAGTGAAAGTGATAATGAAGTTTCACAGAATACTTCGGAATTAAAGGCAAATACAAAGGTTTTCCATCAAAAATATGGGGATGGTATAATATTAAACGTCAAAGGAAATGGTGAAAAAGCTAAGGTTGATGTATTTTTTCGGGAGGCGGGACTAAAAAAAATGCTTGCTGAAAGCCTGGAAATACTTTAATGATCTATCTGTTTACAAGAACTTATTTTTGTTTAAAATACGAATCGTTATTGAAAGCCTAAAGGAGGTATAAATTGTCCAAAATTATAACAAAAGAAGATGTAGCTCATATTGCGGAGCTATCCAGACTGTCATTTTCAGAAAAGGAACTGGCTCAATTCACCGGAGAACTTAATAATATCCTTGATTATATTCATAAACTGGACGAGCTGGATACAACCGATATACCCCCTACTTCTCATGTGCTGGATATATCCAATGTCTTTCGTGAAGATACAATACATGAACACCTAAACAGGGAAGACGCATTGAAAAATGCACCTGAACATGAACATAATCATTTTAAAGTACCTCGAGCTGTGGAAGGCTAAATTATTAACATATAAGGAGCTTACAAATGGATTTGTTAACAAGCGATTTAAAAACCATTAAAAGCTATCTGGACAACGGAGAAATAACAGCAAAACAATTGGTTAGCTTTTATCTTGAACGTATAAAAAAGTATGACAACAAAATAAAGGCTTTTCTGAGCTTAAATGAAAATGCTTTAAAAGAAGCAGAGGAAATTGACAGCAAAAGGCAGAAAGGCGAGCCTCTACCGCCTATGGCGGGAATACCTATAGGCCTCAAAGACAATATCATTACAAAAGAAATTAAAACTACATGCTCCTCACGCATTCTGGAACATTTTGTCCCCGTTTATGATGCAACAGTAACAAAACTACTTAAGAATGAGGGCTTTATTATTTTAGGCAAACTAAATATGGATGAATTTGCAATGGGATCCTCCTGTGAATCCTCCTATTTTCAGGAAACAAGAAACCCATGGGACACCAACCGTGTCCCCGGAGGCAGCAGTGGAGGTTCCGCTGCTGCCGTAAGTGCACGTCTTGTGCCTGCAGCCATTGGAAGTGATACAGGCGGGTCAATAAGACAACCCGCTTCCTTTTGCGGAATAACTGGTATGAAACCCACTTACGGACGTATATCCCGTTATGGACTGGTTGCTTTTGCTTCGAGCCTCGATCAAATAGGCCCTATGACAATATCAGCAAATGACAGTGAGACACTGATGCAGATTATTGCAAAACATGATAAAAACGATTCCACATCGGCTTCTGTTGAGAATTTTGAGCCGTCAAAAGCTGCAACTGGGAATTTAAATGGTATAAAAATTGGTGTCCCGGAAGAATTCTTTGCAAAAGGAATTGAACCTGATGTGGAAAAAGCTGTAAAAAATGCTATCGCAGTGTTTGAATCGTTAGGTGCTGAGATTCTCAGCATTAAAATGCCTCACACAGACTATGCAGTAGCGGTCTATTACATTATTGCCACTGCTGAAGCCTCCAGCAATCTGGCCAGATACGACGGTGTAAGATACGGCTACCGAGCCGAGGGAGATACTCTCAAGAAAATGTACACAGCTACACGCTCTGAAGGGTTTGGGGATGAGGTAAAAAGAAGAATTATGCTTGGTACTTACGTCCTTAGTGCCGGCTATTATGATGCTTATTACCTGAAAGCGCAAAAAGTAAGAACGTTGATAAAAGAAGACTTCTTAAATGCTTTCAAAGAAGTAGACGCGATTATTGCACCCACTTCTCCCACTACAGCTTTTAATGCCGGGGAGAAATCCAATGACCCCCTGAGCATGTATTTAAGTGATATCTACACACTTTCACTAAACCTTTTCGGAGGGTGCGGGATATCGATTCCCTGCGGATTTGATTCAAAACACTTACCTGTTGGTCTGCAAATCCTTGGAAATTATTTTCAAGAGCAAAAAGTTCTTAATATTGCCAAAAACTATCAAAATAGTACTGATTTCCATACAAAAATACCAGGGTGGCTGGAATAACGGGAGAACTAAGTTCTTATATATATTTTGCTTGATTTAATTTCAGAAAAAAATAGTTTTAAATTATGTCAGTATTTCTCTTAAAGTTTTATAAATTTATGTCGATATAGTCATTGTGTGGACTTTTATCACAGCTTCAAGGAGCTGCTTTTATGACTGTTCAGGGAAGTAACCTGCATAACATTTTGAGGACATATAACAAGCAGATTAAATACAGTAAAGTATCTGAAAATAGAACTGCTGACTCAAGCAAAAACCTTGATAAAGTGTCCCTTTCTCCGGATGCTAAAAAATTAATGTTTTTGTCCAGTATTGCTGCTGACGGTGGCATAAAATCTAAAAGCACTTTAAACAAAATTGAACAAAAGCTTTCTGACATTGATTTTAAACATGTTACAGATGAAGAGCTTGAAAACATCAAGAAAAATCTTATAGAGGAATTTTCCTGATCAATAATTCTTTACAATTTCATAAAATAATATTAAACAGTACTCTATGAAATTCATAGATAAGATTTTTTTTTACGGCTCATTAAAATCTGATGGTCCTTTTTACAATCTGTACTCGAGAAACATAATTACAACTCACAATGCGTACATATATGGTAAGCTGGCTATGTACAAAAATATATTTCCTGCTTTGGTTGAAGACAGCAAATCTAAAGTATATGGTGAAGTGGTGACCGTTTTCAATGTCACCAAAGTCCTTACAATATTGGATAACATAGAAAAATATCTGGAGCGTGCCGTTAAAGACGTCTTTCTCTTGAATGAGGAAAATAATGTTACCAAAACTGTAGCAGCGTGGGTTTACATTTATAAAGATAACCGGCAGTATTTAGAATTTATAAACACGAACAACTGGCTTAACAAGAATTTACAAATATAGTGAGGTTAGAAATGAATTATGAAGCAGTAATCGGATTGGAAGTTCATGCCCAACTATCCACAGAAACGAAAATATTCTGTTCCTGCTCAACCAATTTCGGAGCTGAACCGAACTCTAACGTATGTCCTGTGTGTCTTGGGATGCCGGGAGTTTTACCGGTTTTAAACAAAAAAGCGCTGGAGTACGCAATAAGAGCAGGTGTTGCTCTTAACTGCAAAATACAGGAACACAGCATCTTTGCCAGGAAGAACTACTTTTACCCTGATTTACCCAAAGGGTATCAGATTTCCCAATACGATCTCCCCCTTTGCCTGGATGGAAAACTGCAAATTGAAGTAAACGGAGAAAAAAAAGACATTGGCATCACCAGAATACATATGGAAGAAGATGCTGGGAAGTCAATTCACGGAGAGAACCTTGGCAATTCTTCTTCAACCTATGTTGACCTTAACAGAACAGGGGTTCCGTTGGTAGAAATAGTCAGCGAGCCGGACATCAGAAGCGGTGAAGAAGCCAAAGCATATCTTCAAAAATTAAAAGCAATCTTACAGTATGCCGGGATTTCGGACTGTAATATGGAAGAGGGCTCTTTAAGGTGTGATGCTAACATCTCCATCAGGCCTGAAGGGCAGAAAGAATTTGGCACAAAAACAGAAATTAAAAACATGAACTCCTTCAAAAATGTCCAAAAAGCTATCGAATATGAAATAAAAAGACAGAAGCAAGCAGTTTCGGAGGGTGGTATAATTCAGCAGGAGACCAGATTGTGGAACCCGGACAAAAGTATAACAATATCTATGCGCAGTAAAGAAGAAGCCCATGATTACAGATATTTCCCCGATCCTGATTTAATCCCTGTGGTAGTAAGCAACGACTGGGTGAAAGATATACAATCATCGTTGGCCGAACTGCCTGATGAAAAAAAGAAAAGATTTATAAAGGAATACAAATTACCGGCCTATGATGCTGAGGTTCTTACATCAGTAAAGAATTATGCTGAATATTTTGAAATGTGTACAAAACATCACAACAACCCAAAAATTATTGCAAACTGGATCATGTCCGAAATACTCAGAGAGGTTAATGAAAGAAACTGCGATATCTTTGAGTTATCCGTGACGCCCGAGAAACTTGCTAAACTTATACAGTTAATAGATAATGGGACAATAAGTGGGAAAATTGCCAAAGATATTTTTGAGTTAATGCTTGAAAGTGGCGATGATCCTGAAAAAATAGTGAAAGATAAAAATCTGTCACAAATATCTGACACTTCGGAATTGGAGAAAATTATACTTAGTGTTTTTGAGGAAAATCCCAAAGAACTTGAAAGATTTAAAAACGGGGAAAAAAAGCTTCAGGGATTTTTTGTAGGCCAAATCATGAAGAAAACAGGCGGACAAGCAAATCCCAAGCTTGTCAACCAGCTTATCTCTAAACTTATTTCATAAAAAGGGGATGAACACATGTTAAAGAAAATAGACCATACCGGTATAGCAGTAAAATCTTTAGATCAGGCGGTGCAGTTCTACGAATACCTTGGAATTAGTCCATATTCTTATGAAGCAGTGGAATCTCAAAAAGTAAAGGTCGCATTCCTTAAAGTGGGGGAATCCAACATCGAACTTTTGGAACCCACTTCCGAAGACAGCCCGATTGCCAAATTTCTGAAAAAAAAGGGCGAAGGGATTCATCATATATGTTATGAGGTGGAGGATCTGACTGCGATACTCAAAAGCTTGAAAGAAAATGGGGTTAAACTCCTGAACGAAGATCCGGTGGCCGGAGCCCACGGGAAAAAAGTTGCATTCCTGCATCCTAAATCAACCAACGGAGTACTCACAGAACTGTCTCAGCCGGTAAAATAAGATATATTTATTGTTTGGCTACATTCATACTGTTTATAAATTTTGCAGGATTAACAGGTATGCCATTAACAAGAATTTCATAGTGGCTGTGGGGGCCTGTACTTCTGCCTGTATTACCCACTTTAGCAATAACCTGTCCCTTGGTTACCCGCTCGCCAACTTTTACCTTTAGCTGGCTGTTATGACCATACCGGGTGACATACCCGTATCCATGGTCAATGGTAATCAAGTTTCCGTAGCCTGGTTTATATCCGGCATAAATAACTATACCTTTTGCCGTGGCTTTAACCGGGCTTCCATAGTTTGCAGCGATATCCATCCCTTCATGAAATGCCCTGCGATTCGAAAATGGAGAGACTCTATAACCGAATTCACTGGAAATCCAACCTTCCACCGGAAGTATAGAGGGTGTGGCCATCATAGTCAGTTTTTGCTCTTCAAGGAAATTTACAAGCTCTTCCAGACTGCGCTCCCTTTTTTCCAACTTTGTTCCTAAAGCAAGCAGTGTATCGTTGAGTTCTTCAAAAAACTGCTTTTCCTTGCGCTCAGCCACTGCTGAAAAATCCCTCAACAAATCCACTTCTTTACCGCCTATACCGAGCTCTTTCCTGTCACCGGGCGTATAGTTATTTGCCAAACTCCGTACTTCATTTTCAAGCTGATCTATAGAAACTATTTTTTTCTGTATTTTATCCATTTCATTAGCATATTCAGCTATTCTCAGCTTTAACAATTCATTCTCTTTTTTGTAACTCAACATCATTTGCCTCTCTGTGTATAAAGACGCCAAAAAATAAAAAGAAACAAATGATATAACCACAAACAAAAGGGTAAAGAACGCTGCATATTTAATTGTCGAAGTTTTTATCTTTTTAGACTTTACTTTACCCAGATCGTCATTATCAAAAACAAGAATAGTTAATTTACGCTTCATCACAGGCCTCCATCAATATTAAAACGAAAAAACTGAAAGTTGTCAACCAATTCCTTCCGGATATGCAAATGAAGTTAACAATTTTTTAATTTTTAAGCAAGAAAATAATAATAGCGCTAAGATTGCAGGAGAGGTTGCAAGTAATAATTTACGTTGTTGTATATTAATGTCCTGTTGAAAACTTTTCGACAGCTCGAAAAAACAGGTTAGTACACCACCCTGTTTCTGCCGGCATTTTTAGCTTTATACAGGTTATCATCAGCAATATCTATCAAATCCTTGGCTCCGCAGTATTCTTTAGCAAAATTAGCCACACCAATGCTAACAGTAGTCTTTAAATCCACAGGCTCAAAGACAAACTCCTCCACAGTTTTTCTTATTTTCTCCCCCACTACAACAGCGCTTTCCATATCTGTTTCCGTTAATACAACAAGAAACTCTTCGCCGCCGTATCTGCCCAGACTGTCCGTGGATCTGAGTCTTTCTTTTATTGCAGTAACAAGTTTTTTAAGAACAATATCCCCTGTAGCGTGCCCGTACGTGTCATTCACACTTTTAAAATAATCAATATCAAGCATTAAAATACTAAAATCCTTGTTATATCTCATGGCTCTTTTTGCTTCTGCATTAACTACTTCGATAATATACTGATGGTTTAATATATCTGTGAGGCCGTCTGTTATAGATTTATGGTAGAGCATTTTGTTTGTCCTGACCAAATCAGTATTTGCCTGTACTAACTTTTCCGTCAGCTTTTTCTCATTAGTTATATCCTGAACCAGTATAATAGTTTTACTGATATTTCCAAAATCGTCATTAACAAAGTAAACTTTTGCCTCTGCCCACTTAACCTCATTATTGTTAGTCAAATAACGAAAATGTATAGAGAGGTTTTTACTCTGTTTAGTGAAGCTTTTTTTGAGAAATGACACAACTTTTTTCTTATCTGCTTTGTATATATGTTTAATGTACAAATAAGGGTTTTTGTAAAGAATTTCGGAGTTGTATCCGGTTATTTTATCATATGCCGGGCTGACATATGTCAGAGTGTTTTTTTCATACAACATAAAAATTTGTTCTATATTTTCTGCTAAATCCCTGAATTTCTCTTCGCTTTTTCTAAGGGCATATTCAGCTTCTTTTTCTTTTGTAACATTCCTCTGGACTCCAAAATGACCAATAATTTCACCTTTATTATTGTGCAGGCAGACATAATTACCTTCTATCCATACTGATTTACCATCAATAGTCCTTTCTTCCGTTGATATTTTTAACGTGCGCTTTTCCAGTAATTCCCGGCAAATCTGTTTTCCATACTCAATGTCATAACTGAAAAAATCTTTCATTGTATATCCCAGCAAATCCTTTTCACTAGCATTATAATGACTCAGCATAGCCTCATTTACTTTTGTTAAGCGCATATTTTCAAAAACAAAGTTGCATACTTTATCTTTATCTATATTATCGTTCCATGCCACAGGCTCATCCATCATCATAAAGAAAAACCCGTCAATAGATGTGTCAAAAAATAAATCCAAAAGTTTTTTGCTTTCGGACAATTCATACTTAGCATTTATCATGTCAGTACAGTCAAAACCCACAATAAGCCTTACAATCTGTCCATCAGTCCATTCTATTGCTGTTGCATGCAGTGAATACCATTTGTTGTTTATGCTGTTTTTCTTTGACCAGCAAAAAGTTTTACCCAAATTTTCACGATAACGCTCCATCCCTGCCATGGCGCAATCCGTGCAGGGCTTATCAAAACCATCCTGAATAACCTGAAAACATTTTTTGCCTTTAATATCATCAGTGAGTTCCTTGCAAACTTTGGAGTTAGCATATAAAATTTTATAAGAGTCTATCTCTGTAACATATACTATAGCATCTATATTGTTCAGAATTTGTTCAAACATCCTTTTATGACTTTCAAGGGAAGATTCCCTTTCTTTGATATCAGTCATATCTGTGGTCACGCCCACAACCATATCTTCCTCATCGAATTCATCGTAAACTTTCATAGTTTGTAAATTTAAATAACGTCTAAAGCCATTGACATCATAGGACACAAAATTCCCTTCAAAACCTCCCTGGAAAAAGGTTTTTACAATAACTTCATCCTGAGTAATATCAGAGTTTCACAGCTTCTCACCGAAAAATTCGGATACGTGGCATCCTTCAGGATGCGCTTTCTTTTTTAATGAATACTGCAGTGCCTTTTTATTTGCATATTTTATAAAACCTTCCCGATTTGTAATAACGATATTTTCAGAAATATTATCCAACGCTTTGGACTGAAGCTTCAAAACAGCTTCTGCTTTTTTTTGCTGAGTTATATCCTGCTTTATTGCAATAAAATGGGTTATTTCATTATTATCATCAATAGAAGGCGTTATTGTCGCTGATTCCCAGTACAGGCCACCATCCTTTTTCCTGTTAAGAAACTCTCCCTTCCATGTTTTACCGCTTAAAATTGTATCCCACATCTCTTGGTAGAAAAAACCGGGGTGGGCGCCCGAGTTGAAAATACGACATGTTTTGCCAATAAGCTCTGATTTTTCATAGCCGGTAATTTTCAAAACAGCGGGATTGACATACTCAATCACACTGTCTTTATCAGTCACAATAATCATTTCGGATAAATGTTCAAAGGCGGAATAAGTTATCCCTAGATCCAGGCCTGAAACCATCTGAAAACCTCAAAAAAATATAACAGCTTGCTTTTTTATTTTTATTAAATAATATATAACAGTTATAATTTCAACCCTTAAAAAATACCTTAATTCTTTTTTTTGACAATAAAAGTATTTTCCAGCCAAAAAGTTTTTTAGCTTGACATTAAGACAGTGTTTGTTATTCTGTTCAATAGACCGAACGTACGGTTTTTTATGGAGGATACATATGAGCCTAAAGATGGAAATTATAAAATCTATTGAATATTTAGCTGAGAACAGTGAACTGAATCAAAACGATATCTACGGTTTCAAATACTTTGATTCTCCTTTGGTGGGTTTTACCTCTATACAAAATCTTTTGTTCAGAAAATACAAAAAAATTATCGGTGATTTCCATCTGCAACCTGAAGAATTTTTTGAACCACCTATAAAAGAGGGCACAGTCATAGTATGGATTTTGCCTGTAAGCCGGATTGTCAGAGAGTCCAACAGGCTGGAAAATCGTTTCCCAAGCCTATACTGGGCTCTGCAAAGAGAATACGGGGAAAAATTTAATATGCATATCAGATCATATATCCAGAATTTTCTGATAAAAGCCGGCTACAGAGCTGTGTCTCCTATGCTAAGTGACAAATGGCAAAGGCTGGATAACACTGAGGTGGGTATTGCCTCAACATGGTCAGAGCGACATGCGGCATATGCTGCAGGGCTTGGCACTTTTAGTTTAAATGACGGCTTTATTACAAAAAAAGGCATTGCCCACAGGTGCGGCAGTGTTATTACAGATGCTGTCATTGACTCAATAAACACTGTTTACAGTAACCATCTTGCAAACTGCCTATATTTTAATAAAAAGCAAGAATGCGGAATGTGCATAAGCAGATGCCCTGCAGGAGCAATCACTGAAGAAGGTCATAATAAGACTATATGTGACAGATATACATATAAAACGATACAAAAACAGCAAGGTAATTTTTATAAGGTAAAAACCACGGGATGCGGATTATGTCAAACGGATGTCCCTTGTGAATACAGCATTCCGGAAGAGGAGGCAATATGACAGCCAAAGGTGATTTAACCAAAAATAAAATATTGTCTGCTACTCTTAACCTAATTTACAGAAAAGGAATAGAAGACACCAGTATTAATGATATTGTAAACGAAACAGGTATGGCCAGAGGAAGTATTTTTTTTCACTTTGCCAATAAACAGGATTTGGTGGCAGCTGCATTGAAAAAATACGAAAATAATTTTTTTATTTTTATGGAACAATCTTTGACCGGAGATACTCCGGGAGAGCGACTTATTAATTTTTTTGCAAATGTAGGCAAAGCTCATAAAGAGAAAAATTATACAGGAGGCTGCATATTCGGCAATACAGCCCTTGAGATGGCTGATAAGAATGAAATTTTTACAGAAATTGTATCAAATGTTTTCAAAAAATGGGTAAGAAATCTAAATGACGTTATAGAAGAAGCTATTAAGACCGGTGAAATAAGAAAAGATATTCAGCCGGATATTCTGGCAACCACAATAGTAGCAACCCTGGAGGGTGGAATAATGCTTTCCAGGCTGGAAAAAAGTGGTGAGCCGTTGGAAAAATCAATGTGTGCATTTGTGAAAATGCTGGACATTAAAACACCAAGCAAAATGGAGGAAACATGTCTAAGTTACTGACAGATAATGAAGCAACCGGAAGAGCGAAAGAGGTATTTGATGAACTTAAAGAGAAGATGGGGATAATCCCCAATTTTTTCAGGGCGCAGGCGGCGGTTGATTCGGAATGGACAGCTATCAATCTGACCCGCTGGAAACATATCATGCATAATGAGCGCAAACTGGACCGTAAAACAAAAGAATTAATAGCACTTACTGTGTCATTGGTAAACAACTGTGAATACTGTTGTATGGCTCATGAAGGTGCAGCAAAAATGGCCGGAGCGAGTGAGGAAGAGTTGAATGAATTGAGGCAGGTTGTGGAATTATTTCAGAGTTTTAACGCCATTGCCGACTCACTGAACGTTCCATGCGAAATTTAAAAGAAATCTTCTGCTTAGATTTCAAAGGAGGCAACAATGTTATTAAAAGAACAAATTGAAGAGCTTAAACGGGAAAGTGCAGGAAAGATTCCTGAAAATGCCAAGAAAGTGATGAAGAGAGCAACAGAAGATTTGGTAAAAAGCGGAATCGAAGAAAATATTCCCAAAGTTGGCTCAAAAGCTTACGATTTTACCCTGCAAAACTATGACGGATCACAAGTTACTCTTTCCAAAGAGATTCAAAAAGGACCGGTAATTCTGAGTTTTTACAGAGGAGGCTGGTGTCCGGTGTGTAATCTGGAACTTAATTATTTACAGAGCAAATTGTCCGATTTCCAGAAATATGGGGCAAATCTAATTGCAATATCGCCGGAGGTGCCGGAATATGCCAATGAGACGGTGGAACGACACAATATAAAATTCCCCGTTCTGTATGATAAAGATAATAGGGTTGCGGCAAAATACGGTCTTGTATTCAAACTACCGGATGATCTTGTGGAGATATATGAAAAGTCCGGACTGGATGTTGCAAAACACAACGGCAACGATAAATTTGAAATCCCTATTCCGGCTACCTTTGTCGTGGTTAGAGATCTTACTTTAAAATACGTATTTGGAAAAGCCGATTACAACCAGAGGGCAGAGCCGGATGACATTGTAGAGGTTCTGAAAAAATTGTAAATTAATATCTGATTTGCAGAATTATTTGATATATAAAGGATAGAGATTCCTCGGCTCCTCCCCCTGTGGGTGGGCCCGCCCGGCATGGCAGGACTTTATGCTATATGCTAAATAAATATGCAATCACGCTTAATTGGGCAAAATGTGCAAAAATGTCATTTACGGCTTTTTATACTGAGAAGCAACCAACTTGAGAGAGGTATTTTATGAAAATATTAGGAATAAGCGGTAGTCCTTTAAAAAACAACAAGATGGACAGACTAAATCAAGAAATTAAGGAGGAAATATGAATAAGGATACTTTGGTAGTTTTATGGACGAGCGGCGACTTGGAAGTCGCAAAAAATATGGTTTATATGTATACTCTCAACTCCAAAAAGAAAGGTTGGTGGGAAAACATCAATTTTATTATTTGGGGCCCGTCCTCAAAACTTTTAAGCGATACACCTGAGTTGCAGGAAAAAATAAAAGAATTTATCCGTGAAGGAATAAAAGTGGAAGCATGTAAAGCGTGTGCAGATAATTACGGAATTGCGGATAATCTTGAAAAACTGGGTGTTGAAGTCAAGTATATGGGGCAACCACTGACCGATTATATCAAAGAGGGTTACGGTGTCCTGAGTCTTTAAAGTAGAAATTTAAATAGTTCAGCAAAGTATATTTTTTGAAATATTTGAGAAAAAGTAATAACTTGTAAACAAGCTCTCTTGAGTAAACAGGAGAGCTTGTTTTTATTTTCACACTTTTGGTAATGTCAACAGATTTATCCCGGCTATCTTTTGTACCATCCTGACAACCTGAGTGCTGTAGCCAAACTCATTATCATACCATATATACAGGGTGCAATGATCTTTGTCAGCAATAGTGGCTTCCGAATCAAAGACACATGCATATCTGGAACCCACAAAATCTGAAGAAACCACTTCGGGAGAATTAGTATAATCTATCTGCCACTGTAAATTCGAATTAAGTGATTTTTCTCTTACATAATGATTTATTGTTTGCTTGTCAGCCGGTTTTTCAAGCTGAAGCATCAATACAGCTAATGATACATTTGGAGTGGGAACCCTTATAGCGTTACCAGTTAATTTCCCTTCCAAACCGGGTAAAGCTTTAGCAACAGCTTTTGCTGCGCCTGTTTCTGTTATAACCATATTCAGTGGAGCACTTCTGCCCCGCCTGCTGTTTTTATGATAATTATCAATCAAGTTCTGATCATTGGTATAAGAATGACATGTTTCAATATGTCCGGCTTTTATTGAAAACTCATCATCGATAACTTTTAAAATAGGGACTATTGCATTAGTAGTACAGCTTGCAGCAGAAAAAATGTTTTCATCTTCACTAATCTCAAAATGATTTACACCATAAACAATATTGGGAATATCACCTTTTCCGGGTGCTGTAAGAATCACTTTAGAAACACCTTTTGATTTTATGTGCAACCCCAGCCCTTCACGGTCACGCCATTTACCTGTATTATCTACCACAATGGCGTTGTCTATTCCGTATTGTGTATAATCCAGCTCATCAGGGGAATTTGCATAAAGCACCTTAATCATTACTCCGTTTGCAATTATGGCATTTTCCTCTTCATCCACTCTCACCGTGCCTTTAAACTGTCCGTGTACCGAATCCCGTCTTAGTAGAGCAGCCCTTTTAACCAAATCATCTTTGCTTCCTTTTCTGACAACTATAGCTCTAAGCCGGAGCTTATCCCCTCTGCCTGTTTTATCCACCAGAATACGTGCCAGCAGTCGCCCGATTCTTCCAAAACCATATAAAACAACATCTTTGGGCTCCGCAAGTACATCCTTTTTATCATTGTAAGCTGCTGACAGCTCCTGAATCAAAAATTTATGACTGTTCTCTGTTTTTTTATCCAGATATTTAACAGTGAGCTTTCCAATATCTATTTTACATGGCGATAAGTCCATAGAAGCAATGTTTTCTAAAAGCAGAAAGGTATCGTGAACAGATAATTCATTTTCAAGTATTTGCCTGGCAAATCTGTGCTCCTTTATAATATCTATCGCCGTTTTATTGACTAACGATCTGCCATACAATGTAATTATCACACTTTTTTCTCTGTAAAGTTTCCCGATTATGGGAATCATCATTTCTGCAGTCATACTGCGCTCATTCCAATCTTTAAAGTACTCTATCTCCTTCTCATGCATAGACCTGGCTCCTTTTTTGAACACTTTTTTAACAGCAAAAAGTACAAACATTCAATCTTTTTTTTTATTTACTCGTTTTATTGGTTTTTTGTGAAAAAAACGAGAGATTTGGATATGAAGCTGAAATTTACTGAGATTCTTCAGATGTACAAAAAATTGCTGTGCATGATATAAATATAAAAATTTTAAAAAAGAGATATTTCTCTCAGAAAGGAAAGCACTGACCCCACGGTTCTAAAACTGCAGGGTCAGTGAATTAAATTTATCATGAGAAAATTGTTTTCATTTTGTCCCACAAAGACTTATGAGATTTGTACGTTTCCTCATCGGAAACCTGTTTAAATTCTTCCAAAAGTGCTCTTTGTTTTTTATTTAATTTTGTAGGCAATACTACATTTAGATCTATGTGCATATTTCCAATGCCATACCCCTGAACATCAGCAATACCTTTGCCCTTTAAGGTTATTCTGTCACCAGGCTGAGAGCCCGGCTTGATTTTAACCGTTTCGCTGCCATCCAGTGTGGGGACATCCACAGTCGTTCCCAATGTTGCATCCACAAAAGAAATAGGTAGTTCCAAAATAATATCTCTGCCTTCTCTTTTAAAATATTCATGGGGTTTAACATTAACATGCACAAACAGATCTCCGGCAGGACCTCCATTGGAGCCATCGTTGCCTTCACCACTGATTCTTAGTGTCATACCTGACTCAATACCTGGAGGAATTTTTACCTCAAGCTTTTTATTTTTCCGGTATACCCCTTCACCACGGCATTCTTTACATTTATCTTTTATAAACTGGCCAGTGCCGTTACATTCAGGACAAGGCGTAGAGATGGAAAAAAGTCCCTGCCTGCGAACAAACTGTCCGGTACCACGACATGTGGAGCAGGTAGTTATACCGCCTGGCTCAGCCCCGTTACCACCACATCTGTGACAGTTGACAATTTTGGGGATATCAACAGTTTTTTTGGTGCCAAATGCAGCTTCTTTAAATTCTATATCTAATTTTATCTCAATATTTGATCCGCGCGTAGGCCTGTTTTTAGCCCTGCGCCTTGATCCTCCACCAAAGAAATCGCCAAAAGAATCACCGAAAAATTCTTCAAAAATAGTGGATGCAAAATCATCGGCCTGAAAACCGCCACCTCCACCACCTGCAAAACCTTCGTCAAAAACACGTCCGTATTGGTCAAACTGGGCTCTTTTCTGCGGATCACTCAGCACTTCATAAGCTTCACTCACTTCACGAAACTTTTCTTCGGCTTCTTTATCATCTGGATTTCTGTCCGGATGATATTGTAAAGCCAGCTTCCTGTATGCTTTTTTTATTTCAGATTCTGTAGCATTCTTTTGTACACCTAAAATTTCATAATAATCTTTCGTCAACATCTACCTCCAAAGCGGAAAAACAATTACGATTGAATAATAGTAACAAGATAAAATTTCAATAACAAATGTATAAAAATTCAAACCCAAAGGTTTGTTTTCGCTTCATATTAAATAAAAAAGCGGGTTGTTTACCCGCTTTTTTATTTATCTTTATTTTCCTCATTTACTTCTTCATAGTCCGCATCAACAACATCTTCTTCAGTATCAGAGCCTCCGGTTTGTGCATTCTCCGCTGAACCGGTTTCTGCTTCAGCAGATCCACTCTGCTGGCCTCCCGTGGCCTGGTAAACAGCCTCTGCCAATTTGTGGGAAACGTTAGAAAGATTTTCTATCGCTTTCTTAATAGCTTCCGTATCTTCGCCGGCCTGAACCTTTTTCAATTCATCCAGTGCCTTTTCTATATTTTCTTTGGTTTCAGCATCGACTTTATCACCATGCTCTTTCAGGGATTTTTCTGTTGAGTAAACAAGTGTATCGGCTTGATTTCTAAGCTCAACCAATTCTTTTTTCTTCTTGTCTGCTTCCGCATTGGCTTCGGCTTCTTTAACCATTCTGTCAACTTCCTCTTCACTTAAACCACTGCTCGGTGTAATTCTTATAGACTGCTCCTTACCTGTGCCCAAGTCTTTTGCCGAAACATTGAGAAGCCCGTTTGCATCAATATCAAAAGTCACTTCAATCTGAGGAACCCCTCTTGGTGCCGGGGGAATACCCACAAGATCAAACCTTCCTATCGATTTATTGTCTGCAGCCATTTCTCTTTCACCCTGCAGCACATGTATGGTAACAGAGGTCTGATTATCTGCTGCAGTAGTAAAAACCTGGCTCTTCTTTGTAGGTATTGTGGTATTTCGTGGAATTATTTTAGTCATCACACCACCCATAGTCTCTATACCGAGAGAAAGGGGAGTCACATCCAGAAGCAGGACATCTTTAACATCACCTCTCAAAACACCTGCCTGAATTGCTGCACCAATTGCTACAACTTCATCGGGGTTTATACCTTTATGGGGTTCCTTGCCAAAAAATTCCTTAACTTTCTGTTGGACAAGGGGCATTCTTGTCATTCCCCCCACAAGAATAACCTCGTCTATCTCTGATGCAGATATTCCTGCATCTTCAAGTGATTTTCTGCACGGCTCTAACGTGCGCTCAACCAAATCACTCACAAGCGATTCAAGTTTTGCTCTGGAGAGTTTTTTGACAAGGTGCTTGGGACCTGTTTGATCAGCTGTAATAAACGGAAGATTAATTTCAGTTTCCACAGAAGAAGATAGTTCATGTTTAGCTTTTTCTGCAGCTTCCTTTAATCTCTGGAGTGCCATTTTATCTTTACCAAGATCTATGCCGTTTTCCTTTTTAAATTCATCTATCAGCCATTCCACCAGCCTCATATCAAAATCATCACCGCCGAGAAAAGTATCACCATTAGTGGCCTTAACCTCAAAAACACCATCGCCCAACTCCAAAATGGAAATGTCAAAGGTACCTCCTCCAAGGTCATATACAGCAACTTTCTCATCATTTTTCTTGTCCAGACCGTATGCCAGTGACGCTGCTGTGGGCTCATTGATTATACGCAGAACATTAAGTCCGGCTATTTTTCCAGCATCTTTGGTGGCCTGCCTCTGGGCATCATTAAAATAAGCAGGTACGGTAATAACAGCATCAGTAACCGTTTCCCCTAAATACTCTTCTGCAGTCTTTTTCAGTTTTTGCAATATCATTGCTGAAATTTCCTGAGGCGCATAGCGTTTACCCTTTACTTCAACCCAGGCATCACCATTATCTGCTGCAACAATATTGTAGGGTAATATGTCCTTTGCTTTTTTCACCTGATCCGAATCATATTTCCTTCCAACCAGTCTTTTAATGCTGAAAATAGTATTATTGGGGTTGGTAATAGACTGTCTTTTAGCCAGCATACCAACCAGACGTTCATCACTGTCGGTAAAAGCAACTACTGAAGGCGTAGTCGTCATACCTTCTGCATTTACTATCACTTTAGGCTGTCCGCCCTCCATTATAGAAACAACTGAATTAGTTGTTCCCAGGTCAATTCCTATCACTCTTCCTGTGTTGTTACTCATTATTTTCCTCCTGTTTATCTTTTTTATTTTCTTTTTTCTTGTTAACCTTTACCTTACTTGAGCGTATAACTCTATCATGGAGCTTGTAGCCCTTTTGCATCACCATTGAAATATGATTATTTTCCAAATCTTCCCGCTCATCAAGCATCATCGCTTCATGTACATTAGGATCGAATTTATCACCTTCCTCAACTTTAATTTCTTCCACACCGTATTTTGACAAAATGTCTTTAAACTGTTTTAAAGTCAGCTCCACGCCCTGCCTTAATGCATCCACACTAAAATTCTCATCACTATGGCTGAGAGCCATTTCCAAATGATCCACAACATTCAGCAAATCCAATATCAAACTCTGATTGGCAAACTTAACCTTATCCTCAGATTCTTTAGCAAGTCTTTTCCTGTAATTATCCGTATCAGCTGATATCCGCAAAACTTTATCATTGGCTTCCTTAAGCTTTTCTTCAAGTTCTTTTTTGTCTTTCTTTAAAATTTCTACCTCCTCTTTTTGTTCGCTGGAATCCGTTTCATTTTCTTTATCATCCTCTTTGCCATTATCTAAATTTTCACCATGAACCTCTTCATCTTCAAATTTTTCTTTTTCATCAAATTCTTCCTGTTTATTTGTCATTGCTTCCTCCAAGCTTTTTAAGTATATTTGTTATTATTTCTGCTGTAAAATCTACAATAGGAATAACTTCGGGGTATTTCATCCTTTTTGGCCCTATAACGCCCAATGTCCCCACGATATTATCATCACGCAGATAAGGTTTGGCCACAAGTCCGAGCTCATTAATTTTTTCCTCTCCGAAATCAGAGCCTATAAATATTTTAACACCATTTTCATTCATGCACTTTTCCAGTATCTGATAAGCAAAATGCTTTTCTTCAAAAGCATTTAAAAAATCCTTTAATTTCTCAACATCCTTGAATTCCGGCTGCCCTATAATATTAGATGTGCCGTGTAAAATTATTTCTGAACCGAAATCAGAATTTTTAAAAAGATTTTCACTAACTTTTATTACCTTTTCTGTCAACTCATTTACTTTATTCTTTTTATCTTCCATTTCATCAACAAGTTGTTTCTGAATTTGAAGAAGGGTTTTATTCATAAATTTCTCATTGAGATAATTTGATACCCTTACCAAATCATTCTCTTTAATAGATTCATCAACTTCCATAAGCATATTGTGAACTATTCCCGATTTAGTGACAATAACAGTAAGAACTGTTTCAGCATTAAGTTTTAAAAATTCAATATGCTTTAAATACATAGTATTTAATTTGGGTGATAAGACAAATCCTATTGAATGGGTGAGATCCCCCAGTTTTCTACTTATATTATCAAACATTTCACGGACATTGGCTGCATCCAAATTTTGAAATTCTTTTTTGACGTTATTTATATTTTCATCCGAAATAGCTATAAATTTATCTATATAATATTTAAACCCTGAATCAGTAGGCACACGCCCGGACGATGTATAGGGCTGAACAATAAAGCCTTTCTCTTCCAGGTCACTCATAATATTTCTTATTGAAGCGGGACTTAATCTCAACAGTCCGGTTTTTGACACATACCTGGAGCCCACAGGCTGACTGCTGTTAATATAATCATCAACGATAATTCTAAGTACTGTTTCTTCCCTCTTTGTTAATTCCATATAATTTATATAACCTTAAAAATTTGTTGGCACTCTCCAGTGTTGAGTGCTAAAATAAAAATAAAAAGACAAAGTTAATATGTCAAGGATTTATTTGGATTTATATGTAAAAGTAGTAGTTATCAGGCAATAAAATTATTTTTAATAGAAATCACTTGTTGGCAGTTACCTGTCATTGATTTTATAAAGTTCGGCCAGTATAAACGCAAAAGCTTTATACAGTTTTTCAGGAATTTCTTCATTAATTTCTAATTTAGCCAATACTTCTACCAAATCCGGATCTTCTTCTATATGTACTCCGTATTCTTCTGCTTTTTTTATTATGTTTTCAGCTATAATACCATGCCCTTTAGCAACAACCTTGGGAGCATTGTCTTTGGTACTTTCATATTTTATAGCTGCAGCCTTTTTTCTTTTATCCGCCATATTCCTGCTCTATTATCCTTTTTACTTTTAATGCATTATCCGGAGCGTGCCCTTGACCCACATTACAGAATGAAATAAAAGCCTCTTTACTTAATACACTTGCATCCACGCAGCTTTCAAGAATATTTTTCAATTCCTCTGTTTTATAATTATAATTTAACTCCTTATCATCCGGAAGAACCCATAATCTGCTCTTTCCATAAAGTCTCAAATATGTATAAAAGTTGGTGTTAATGGGATAAAACGGCGCCAGTCCTCTGATGTTAGGCATATGTAAACCTATTAATCCGATTTTTTTTGTTTTAAAATTATCCAAAAACCTTTCTTTAAACCATGTAATATTTGGTAATTCCACAAAAAAAGGTATATCGGACGGGAAATCTTTCCTTATTTTCTCTATTAACTCTATATTTTGTTTTGATGCACTAAATTTGTAATTATAATCGGCAAAAAAAGCTTTTATCCTTCCATTATTCAAAAAAGGGGACAGCCCTTCAAGAAACTCCCCAAGCTCTTTGTGACTGTATTTGCCTCTTAGGAAATCTTTATGCAGCCTTATGGAAAAGAATATATCTCTATTAATCCTGTCCATAATACTTTGAATTGTATTTTTGTAGGGTATTTTGTAAAAAGTAAACGTTATTTCAACAAAATTAAACTGACTCATATAATAATCGAACATCTCGTAATGATTGATTCCTTCAGGGTAAAAATTGCCTATCCAATCATCATGCTGGTATCCACTTGTGCCCAAATAAAGCGGTGTAGATTTAATAGTCAGCATATATTTTTATACTCCTATATAATTTTACGGTTAAATCTACATACTATAAGTGAGGAAATATCACAATTGAAAATATCTTTTTAGATAAAATATTGCAGAAACATTCATTTTTATGGTACATTATAAAAAAAATAGGAGGTGCCAGTATGAATCAAGATAAAATAAAAGAATTTGCAAAAGAGTTTGATATATCTGATAAGCTTTCAGAGGAAATATTGCAAGCGTGTGAAGAAAAGAACCTAAATGAGATTGTCATAAAAGGTAAGATTTCTGAACTTGTTGCTGAATATAATGATAAAAAGGAAAATGGTGAAATTGATGAAGGTTTGACACCTTTTGTAAGAAGAGAGTTTTTTAAATATGTTGATTCTCTTGACGTTGAATACAGTGATAAAAATGGTGAAGGTTCGTATTATGAAAAGGTATCCAAAAAAATTGATAGTTGGGGAAATGATTTATTAAGCAAACTTGAGAAGAAGGGTAACGGCAATATTTTCAATGTATTTTTACCTGCTTCTATAATTTTATTTATTTTAGTACTAATATTACTTTTTTTTACAAACGGTTTTAATCAAAAATCAGGGGATGTCTACACATCTTTTGACACAGAACAGGAATATGTTTTAACAGCTGATGAAACTGAATGTTACAAAAGTATACTGGGGCTCAGCAACAATATGCAACCTAAGGATATCTTTTTAGCTTCCGCAATAATTCAGAGGGAAGGAGCTTGCAACGCTCTTGAAATTATTAATGAATTATTTCAGAATGGCCCTGAAGAAGGTAATGAATAATACTTTATAAACACTTTTTCCACAAAATATCCGGTTTTACGAAAAAGTAACCGGGTATTTTTTTCTATTATAAATAACTACTATTTTTATCTTTTTGTTAAAAAATTATCTATATTTTATTTTTGTAAACACAATTTCCACTTGTAAATGGCATTCTTAACTTTTATAAACAAAATTACCTAATGATAATAAAGGGGAGTTTGTTTGGATAATATCAAAATATGGGATGAAGTATTAAAAGAGGCTTCCGATAAATTAAGCAGTCAGGAAATAAACACCTGGTTGAAACCTTTAAAAATAATAGAATTGCGCGGGGATTTAATAATTATTTCTGTTCCCAACAGATTTTATAAAACTTGGGTACAGGATAAATATCTAAAAATTATAAAGGATATTTTTAATAATAGCCTTTCTATAGACGCTGAGGTTGAACTGACTATTAGAAATGAACAGAAAAAGGAAGCAGGCAGTTACAATATAACACCTTCATCTAATCATATAAATATAAGCTCTAAAGGTACAAATCTTAACAAACAATATACTTTTGATACATTTGTTGTAGGGGGATCCAATCAATTTTCACATGCTGCATGTCTGGCTGTAGCTGAAGGATATTTTCACACATATAACCCGCTATTTATATACGGAGGTGTTGGATTGGGTAAAACCCATCTAATGCATGCTGTAGGGAATAAACTGATACAAAGTTATCCTAAATTAAAGATATTGTATATATCCAGTGAAAATTTCACTAACGAAATGATTTATTCTTTAAAAACAAAGAGTATGGATGAATTTAGGGGTAAATACAGAAATATTGATGTTCTTCTTTTTGATGACGTACAATTTTTAGCAGGTAAAGACCGCAGCACTGAGGAATTTTTTTATACTTTTAACTCACTGTACGATTCACAAAAGCAAATCATAATAACGAGCGATAAAACACCTAATGAAATACCTTCTATGGAGGACAGATTAAAAAGCAGATTTGCCTGGGGATTAATAGCTGATATCCAGGCTCCATCTGCAGAAGAGAAAACTGCTATATTAATGAAACGGGCTGAATTGATGAATCTGGAACTAAATAAAGAGGTTGCTCTCTTTATTGCCGAAAATCTGAAAAGTGACAACATAAGGGAGTTAATAGGAGCTCTCATACGTTTAAGTGCTTTTGCCTCATTTCATAATGAACCTTTAAGTACAGAACTGGCAAAAAAATCTCTTGATAAGTTTTTAATAAAGAAAGATAAAACCTTAAATCCGGATATTATAATTAACACAATTACAAAATTTTTTAATATAAAACCTGCTGATTTAAAGTCAAAAAAGAGAACAAAAAGTATTTCCTACCCAAGACAAATATGTATGTATATCTTAAGAGAAAAACTCAATATTTCACTACAGGAAATAGGCGAAATATTTGGCGGAAGAGATCACTCAACAGTTTTGCATTCCATCGGAAGTATAGAGAAAAAAATAAAAAATGACAGTGAGTTAAAAGAGCTTATCAACAATATTTACAAACATCTCTACAGCTAAAAACTATCAATGTTAAAAACAAACTGTACAACTATTTTAAAATCTGTGGACAATTTACATTTATCATTTTTTTCAGCTAACATTGTTAACTATGTTGAATACTATTACAAAATTTCAACATAATTGTTAATACCAAAAAGTACTGTCACATTATTTAAATTTTAACTTGTCAACATTTTCCATATACTATACTATTACTACTATTATTTATTATTTAAAATAAGTTATTAGGAGAGCAAATATATGCAATTTAGCATAATCAAGGAAAAAATATTACCTCTCATTCAACATGCAAACAATTTTACAAGTACCAAAGGAATAAATACAATTTTAGAAAACATCCTTATTCAATCCACAAACGAAGAAATAATATTAAAGGCTTCCAATACCCATATGGGATTTTCAGCAAAGCTGGATGCAAATATTGAAGAATCCGGAATAACTACAGTTTCATGTAAAAAACTAAATGATATTATAAAAGAATTACCCAATGCATCTGTAATAAATTTTAAACTTAACGGGGGCAAACTGCAGTTAAAATCAGGAAAATCCCAATTCAGTTTATCTACAATTGAACCAGAATTTTTTCCAACAATGACATACATAACACCTGAGTATCATATCAAAATGAAGAGTAACGAATTACAAACCCTTTTGAAAAAAACAAATTTTTGCATTTCAAACGACCCATCAAAAATAGAGTATACAGGAGCTCACTTTAGGGTTTTTGGCAACCAATTGGAAGTAGGTTCAGCTGACTTTCAAAGAATAGCTATTGCTAATACTGAATTCGACGAGGAATTCAGCGATGAATTTACAATCAATATTCCTAAGAAGACTGCAGTAGAGGTTACGAAACTTTTAGATTTAGACGAATATGTAGAGGTGGAAACAGATAAGAAACAAATTCAATTTAAAATAGATAATATTACAGTATATTCAAAATTAATCGAAAAATTTATAAGAAATATAGGCTCACTTTTTCACACAAAATATCCCTATTTTGCTAAAATTCCCACAAGAGAATTTGAAGAGGTTGTTAGAAGAATTTCAACTATTACAAGTGAAATATCAAGAGGCATAGCTTTATCTTTTAATGAAAATATGTTAAATATTTACAGTTTGGAAACCGAATACGGTCAGGGTAACGAAGTAATAGAAGATATCGATTTCAACGGTGAAAGTCTTGATATTATTTTTAACTCAAAACTTCTTTTAGACATAGTAAATCATATAGATTCAGATTTTTTTACCATCAAATTAATTGGCAGGAAGAATCCAGCAATTTTTGTCCCTGAAAATGGTAATTATCAATATCTTCTTGTAGCTATTACCATAGAAAGATATTAGAAGGCATTAACCACAAAGTGTATTTAGATTCAATAAAGATTGTCAACTTCAGAAATCACAGAAAACTTGACTTATATTTTGCAAAAGGTTTTAATTACATAACAGGTAACAATGGCACAGGCAAAACAAGTGTTGTAGAGGCCGTGCATACGATTTTAAACGGGAAAAGTTTCAGACAGAACCAATTTCAAAAACTTGTAAATTTTAATCAAGTCAGTTTTTATTTACAGGCTTATCTTTCAAAAGATGATTTTAATTACAAACTTTCTTTTAATTATGATAAAAATGTCACCATTTATGAGAACGGCAAACGTATAAATAATCTTAGCAGTTACATTTATAATAATCCTGTATTGGTTTACTCACCTGAAAATGAAGGTCTGCTCAGCGACAACCAGGAAAACAAAAGAAGATTTCTTGATAAAATTTGTTTTTATTATAGCACTGAGCATTTGGTTGTTCTTAAAGACTACAGTAAACTACTGAAGATTAAAAAAAATATGCTTAATTTTAATAATCCCGATACTCTTTATTTTCAATCAGTGACTGAAGAACTGAAAAAACTTTCTGATAAAATTCAGAATAATAGAATTTTTATTTTAGAACTTTTGAACAACAAGCTGGATTATATAAAACACGATATATTTAAAAATATCGAAGATTTTAGATTTATAATACAAAATTCAAAAATAGAAAATTCTGAATATAAAGAAGAGTTAAAAAGAAGAAAAATTTTAAGAGGAGCACACTTAGATAAAATATATGTTGAATACTGTGACAGAAAGTACGAATCCTTTGCAAGTTTCGGACAAAAGAAGTCTTTCAGTTTGGCTTCCTTAGCATCAGCTGTTTTAATTGTTGAAGAAATTTTAAAAAATGATATAATAGTCGTTTTAGACGACCTGGAAGTCGGTTTGGATGAAAACAGGATTAATGCATTCAGGGAATTCTTTAATAAAAACCAGGTTTTTATTACCGGTGTTAAGAATAATTTTTTTACCGATGGGCATATAATACATTTACAATAAAATATGGTTTTTACCAGGAGTAGGTTATGGAAAGGAATAAGGATTATAGTGAGTCCAGTATAAGGGTTTTGGAAGGTCTGGATCCGGTCAGACAGAGGCCGGGAATGTATATTGGCTCCACTGATACAAAAGGTCTTCACCATTTGGTATATGAAGTAATAGATAATTCCATTGATGAGGCAATGGCCGGGTTCTGCACGAAAATTACTGTTACACTTCATATAGATGGCAGCATAACAATCGAAGATGACGGTAGGGGTATACCGGTGGGCACACATCCTGTAGCCGGAAAACCAACTGTTGAAGTTGTAATGACTACTCTTCATTCTGGTGGTAAGTTTAATTCCGGGGCCTATTATGCTTCCGGCGGTTTGCATGGAGTTGGGATATCTGTTGTTAATGCGCTATCTGAGTTCCTTGAGGTTACAGTAAGAAGAGATGGTGGTATTTATTACCAAAAATATGAAAAGGGAATTCCCGTTTGTAATTTTGAGAAGATAGGTAAAACAAATAAAACTGGGACAAAAATAACGTTCAAATCAGATCCTGAAATATTTGAAACAACAGAATTTTCTTATGAAAGTTTATCCAGAAGATTTCGTGAGCTTGCTTTTTTAAACAGCGGTGTTGAAATAGTACTTAATGACGAAAAAGATGACAAATCTCATACTTTTTACGCAGAAGGCGGGATTGTAAGCTATATAAAATATCTTAACAAGAGTAAAGGGTTGCTTATAGATGAGCCAATTTATATTCAGGGGAAATATGAGGATATCTTAGTTGAAATATCCTTATTGTATAATGACTCTTACAATGAGTCTATCTATTCTTTTGTTAATAATATTCATACCGATGGCGGAGGTACTCATGAAGCTGGTTTTAAAACTGCCTACACCAAAATATTTAATAGTTTTATAAATAGACATGGTTTGCTAAAGGAAAAGTTTAACTTAACCGGTGATGATATAAGAGAAGGTATGTCTGCTATAATATCTGTAAAGATGAATGAGCCTGTTTTTGAAGGTCAGACAAAGGGTAAACTGGGTTCTTCCAAAGCTAAAACTGCTGTTGAAAATGTCATGAATACGTATTTGACAGATTATTTGGAAGAAAATCCCGCTATTGTAAAAAAGATACTTGATAAAGCAATACAGGCATTTCGTGCAAGGGAAGCTGCACGGAAAGCGAAAGAGTTAACAAGACGAAAAAATGCTTTGGAAGTATCCACTCTTCCTGGGAAGCTTGCTGACTGCCAGGAAAAAGATCCTTCTTTATCGGAGATTTTTATTGTAGAGGGTGATTCAGCCGGCGGATCCGCCAAACAGTGCAGACATCGTAAATTTCAGGCTATTTTACCTCTGAAAGGTAAGATTTTAAATGTAGAAAAGGCCAGATTTGATAAGCTTTTATCAAATAATGAAATAAAGAGTATTGTTACTGCTTTGGGTACAGGCATTGGAAAAGAAGAATTTAATATTGAAAAGCTTAGGTACCATAAAATAATTATAATGACAGATGCTGATGTTGATGGTGCCCATATTACAACTCTTTTACTTACATATTTTTTCAGATATATGAGGCCGATAATAGAAAGAGGCTATCTATATATAGCTAAACCACCTCTTTATAAGGTGAAGAAAGGGAAAATGGAAAAATATATACATGATGAAGATGAAATGGAAAATTTTCTCCTTGATTCAGGTTTGACTGATATCACAATAGGCAATTTAGCCAAACATAGATACAAGGAGGTATTTAAGAATATTATTGCCTATGATGCGTTACTCGATAAGTTTAATAGAAAGGGGCTTTACAGAGAGCTTATGTCTGAACTGGCAACTTTTGATGATTTGAATGTAAATAATATTTCTGATAAAGTTTATGTTGAAAATCTTTTTAACTATTTAAAGGAAAAAAATATTCTGGATAACTATAAAAATTATCATGTGGATTATAATGATGAATTTGACCGTTATAATTTGATTTTTGAAAGTGAAATAAAACGTTTTGTTTTAGACACAGAGTTTCTTACTACGCCCGAATTTAAAGAGCTTAGAAGATTAGGTGTTTTTGTAAAGGAACTTGGCCCTGTACCTTATAAAATTACTGTTTCGGGTGAAGACAGGTTTTTTGACAATGTAAAGGATTTGATTTCTTTTATTGAAGAGAGAGGTAAAAAGGGATTGAGTATACAGCGGTATAAGGGTCTGGGGGAAATGAATCCGGAACAATTGTGGGAGACTACAGTTGATCCTGAAAGAAGATCTCTTTATCAGGTTAGAATTGAAGATGCTGAAGCAGCTGATGAGCTGTTTTCGCTTTTGATGGGTGATATTGTGGCACCTCGTAGGGAATTTATTGAAGAAAATGCATTAAAAGCCAAAAATATAGATATATGACAGGTGAAGAATGAAAGAAAAAGGTATTATTGAACTTAGTATAGAGGACTCTATAAAAAACAGCTACCTTGATTACGCAATGAGTGTCATAGTGGGCAGAGCGTTACCTGATGTCAGGGATGGGTTAAAGCCTGTTCACCGGCGTGTTTTATACGCTATGAGTGAAATGGGCATTGTTCATAATAAACCGTATAAAAAATCTGCCAGGATTGTTGGTGATGTCATTGGTAAATATCATCCTCACGGTGATGCTGCAGTTTATGATACTGTGGTGAGAATGGCCCAAGATTTTTCTATGCGGTATCCGTTGATTGATGGTCAGGGTAATTTCGGTTCAATAGATGGAGATTCACCTGCTGCAATGAGATACACTGAAATACGTATGGCTAAAATTGCGGAAGAAATGCTTGCTGATCTTGATAAAAACACTGTTGATTTTATAGATAATTATGATGGTTCACTCTCTGAGCCTGTTGTTTTGCCTACCAAAATTCCCAATTTGCTGATTAATGGTGGCAGTGGTATAGCAGTTGGAATGGCCACGAATATTCCGCCGCATAATTTAACAGAGGTTATAAATGCCCTTCAATATATGTTAAAAAATGAAAATTATACTGCCGAAGGTGTTTTGAATTATATAAAAGGTCCGGATTTTCCCACTGCAGGTATAATAATGGGAATTTCAGATATAAAGAATGCTTATCTTACCGGCAGAGCATCCATTAAAGTACGAGCTAGAACTCATATTGAAGAATTAAAGAATGGCAGGGAGCGTATAATTGTCACTGAATTGCCTTATCAGGTTAACAAGGCTAATCTTATTGAAAAAATTGCTGAGCTTGTCAGGGACAAGAAAATCACAGGTATATCAGATTTGCGGGATGAGTCTGACAGAGATGGTATTCGTGTTGTTATTGAAATTAAGAAAGGTGATCATCCTGATATTATACTTAATAGATTGTATAAATATACGTCTTTGGAAACATCTTTCGGTATAAATATGGTGGCTCTGATTGATGGCAGACCCAAAACTTTTTCTCTGCTTAGGATTTTAGAGGAATTTATAAAGCACAGAATTGTTGTTGTTACAAGACGAACAGAATATCTTTTAAAACATGCTGAGAACAGACTTCACATTCTTGAGGGCTTGAAACTTGCCGTTGAGAATATTGATGAAGTTATAAAGATAATCAGAGGGTCTAACGATGCTAAAGAAGCTAAATCGCGGTTAATGGATAGATTTGCTTTCACCAACACCCAGTCACAGGCTATCCTTGATATGCGACTTCAGAAGCTGACAGGTCTTGAAATAGACAAACTTGAAGATGAGTATAAAAATACGTTAAAAGATATCGAATTTTATAAAAATATTTTGAATAACAGGGATGTACTGAATAATGTTATTTATGATGAGCTAACCGAGATTAAAGATAAGTACGGTGATGAAAGACTGACAGAGATTTCTTCTTCTATTGAAGAGATAAATGTAGAGGACCTTATACCGGATGATGAGGCTGTTGTAACCATTACGCATAACGGATATATAAAGAGGACACCACTAACATCTTTTACTGCCCAAAAACGTGGTGGGAAAGGAAAATCCGGTGCCTTGAGTAAGGGTGATGATTTTATTGAAAGGATTATAGTATCTTCAAATCATTCAAAACTGATGTTTTTTACAAATTTTGGTAATATTTATTTTCTGAAGGTATATGAACTTCCTGAATCTGCCCCTGGTACAAGAGGCAGGCACATATCTAATTTTATCGAATTTTCTGATAATGAATATATTGCTTCTGTATTGTCTGTTTCCGACAATGTTGACGATAAAAATATCATTTTCGGAACAAAAAAGGGGTTAGTAAAAAAATCTCATGTTAATTTGTTTAAAAGTGGCAGAAGTGGTATTAAGGCAATTAAGCTTCGTGATGGTGACGAGATTGTTTCAACAGACTTTGTTACAGATGATGACAATATTTTATTAGCTACAAAGAATGGGAAAGCCATCCATTTTTCTGCCAGTGAGATAAGATCTATGGGAAGGAATGCAAGTGGTGTGAAAGGTATCGATTTAGCTAAATCTGATGAAGTGGTTTCTATGGAAATTGCCTCCGGTGCTCCTTTCCTATTAACTGTAACAGAAAACGGTTTTGGTAAACGTACAATGGTAAATGAATACAGACTGCAGTCAAGAGGCGGTAAAGGTGTTAAATTATCAAAGGTTACTCCTAAAACAGGTAATATTTGTGGCGCTAAGCAAGTTTTGGATTCTGATGATGTTATGTTAATTACAAAAAGCGGTAAAATTATACGTACAGGTGTTTCTCAAATTTCAGTTTTGAGCAGAGATACGCAGGGTGTCACTCTTATGAATACTGGTGATGATTATATTGTCTCTTTTGCAGTAATTAAGGAGGTTTAGTTTGGCCACAATTTTGGATGGCAAGGCACTTTCTGAAAAACTTATTAATGGCTTTGGCAGACAGGTTGATTCATTAAGAGGAAAAAATAAGAGGGTGCCCGGGATAGCTGTGATTATCGTAGGTGATGATTATGCAAGTAAATTATATGTATCCATGAAAGAGAAGGCATGTTTGGATGTTGGTTATAAATCTATCGTAGAACGCCTAGATGCCTCAGTTACAACTGAAAATCTTTTGGATCTTATTTCGTTATATAATAATGATGATAGTATTGATGGGATTCTTGTTCAACTTCCATTGCCTGCTCATATTGATGATACAAAAATACTTTTGTCTATTGATCCTGCAAAGGATGTGGATGGTTTTCACCCCTTTAATGTTGGTATGTTGAATATAGGTATGGATACGTTATATCCTTGTACTCCTTATGGTATTATAAAGTTACTTGAGGAGTATGATATACAGATAGAAGGATCGCATGCTGTTGTGGTTGGTGCTAGTAATATTGTTGGCAAGCCTATGTCAGCACTTTTTTTAAAATACAATGCCACTGTATCTATATGCCATATAATGACGAGGAATGTTGCTGAGATAACCTCTCAAGCAGATATACTTGTTTCTGCTGTTGGTAAACCACATTTTATTACTGATGAATTTGTTAAGGAAGGTGCCGTTGTTGTTGATGTGGGGATGAATCGTGTTGCGGGTAAGGTTACTGGTGATGTTGATTTTAATAGTGTAGTTGAAAAATGCTCTTATATTACACCGGTTCCTGGTGGTGTGGGTCCAATGACTATTACTATGCTTCTTTATAATACACTTAAATCTTATAAATCACGGGAAAAATTGTTGGTATAATGGACACAATCGTTGCACCTATCACTCCTTTATTAACTTCTGCAGTAATTGTTATTCGTATTTCTGGTGAAGAATCATTTAGGTGCTGTGATTTTCTGATGGATTATTCTTATAATTTAATAGATATGAGTAAGATCCGCTACAGGCATGTCTATACCGGCTATTTTAGATTGCCTGATGGATCAATACTTGATGAGGTTGTATTTTATTTCTTTAAATCACCTTATTCTTTTACTGGTGAAGATTCAGTGGAGATTTCTTTTCACGGAAATCCTCAAATTGTATTGAAGGCTTTAGAGACTTTGCATTCTATAGGGATAAGGGATGCTGACCCTGGAGAATTCACAAAGAGAGCTTTTTTAAATGGCAGAATTGATTTGACCCAGGCTGAATCTGTTCTGGAACTTATTGAATCAAAATCGGAGCAGGGTATTTTTTATTCTTTCAATCAACTAAAAGGTTCGTTGAGTTCAAAAATTAAATCATTAAAGGATATTATTGTAGATTCTTCTAGTATTGTTGAAGCATATGTTGATTTTCCTGAGGATGATTTATCCGGTCATGATTACGAAAATATTAAAGCAAATATCAAAACGGCTTTTATGTGGATTGAAAATCTTATTACTTCTTATCAGAAAAATAGATTTTACCGTGATGGTTTGAATATTATAATAATAGGTAAACCTAATGTTGGTAAGTCGTCATTACTCAATGGTCTAATTCAGAAAGAAAGGGCAATTGTTTCCGAGTATGCTGGTACAACAAGGGATTATATTGAAGAAAGATTGCTAATAAAGGGTATACCTGTAAATCTTGTGGATACTGCAGGCTTAAGGAATTCTGATAGTGAATTGGAATCTATCGGGATCGATAGAGCAAAAGAAAAAATCAAAGAATCTGATATTGTAATTGTTTTGTTGGATGTATCCCAACCACTTACTGATGAAGATTACTTGATATTGGATATTACAAATAATACTGAACGGATAGTTGTTGGTAACAAATTTGATATAGGTTCATCTTGCGATGATGATTTTATTGATTTATACATATCAGCAAAATACCAAATTAATTTTGATCAACTTGAAGATAAAATCTATTCGATTATTTCCTCTAGTGATTCTGATAAAATTGCCGCTAACATATTAATTAACGAACGGCAGTTATCCCTTATGAAACAATTAACCGATATTTTAAAACTGGCGGAAAGAAATTTAGAAAATAATAGTATAGATCTGCTTTCTATTGATCTTTCTCAAGCTTTAAATATTATTTCTGAAATTACTGGTGAGATTTATACTAATGAGGTACTTGATAATATTTTTCACAAATTTTGTTTGGGTAAATAAAAATTATATGTTTCACGTGAAACATTTCTTTGTTTACTTTAGTAAAAAATATAACAGTTATTTTAAATAAGGTTGTGTATGTATAATAGTAAATACGATTATGATGTCATTGTGATAGGTGCAGGTCATGCTGGTTGTGAGGCTGCGCTTGCTTCTGCAAGAATGGGCGCACGAACACTACTACTTACCATTTATATCGAGACAATAGCTCAAATGAGCTGCAATCCAGCCATTGGTGGCCTTGCTAAAGGCAATTTAGTTAGGGATCTTGATGCTCTTGGTGGTGAAATGGGGAGATGTATCGATGCAACAGGGATTCAGTTTAGACTGCTTAACACAAAAAAGGGGCCAGCAGTTCGCAGCTCTAGAGCCCAAGCGGATAAGTCAAAGTATAGGCACCGAATGACTTCTGTTCTTTTTTCTACCCCCCAACTAAATGTAGCACAAGGATCTGTTATTGATATCTTATGTAGTGGCAACGAAGTGGAAGGGGTACGTGTAGACACTGGTGATGTGCACTATGCAAAAAAAGTAATCCTGTGTGCAGGGACGTTTTTAAACGGGCTTATCCACATAGGTGATCAACGGTACTCTGCAGGCAGGGTCAATGAATTTGCATCTATTAAACTTGTTGAATCTTTAAAAAGGTTCGGATTTGTATTTCATAGATTAAAGACCGGTACACCAGCAAGAGTATTTGAAAACTCAATAGATTTTAGTAAAACTGTTGAGCAAAAGGGGGATAGCATTCCCTCGTTTTTTTCTTTTGAAACTGAACATTTAAATTTACCTCAACGATCCTGTTTTATTACTTACACAAACAAAACCACTCACAGTGTTATTACAGAAAATATGCACAGGTCACCTTTGTATTCTGGTATTATCAAAGGGATCGGTCCTAGGTACTGTCCTTCAATTGAAGATAAGGTAAAAAAATTTCCAGATAAGGACAGACATCAAGTTTTTTTAGAGCCTGAAGGGACAGACTCAAAAGAGTTTTATGTAAATGGTCTTTCTTCCTCACTTCCTATAGATGTCCAGTATGCACTTTATAAGACTGTCCCGGGTCTTGAAAATGTCCATTTTGTTAGACCAGCGTATGCAATAGAATATGATTTTGTGCAACCTACAGAATTACTGAGAACATTAGAAACAAAAAAAATTAAAGGACTATATTTTGCTGGTCAAATTAATGGCACCACTGGATATGAAGAAGCTGCAGCGCAGGGTTTTGTGGCAGCTGTTAACGCAGTACTTTCTTACAGTAACAAAGAGTTCATACTAGGTAGGGATCAGAGCTATATAGGAGTAATGATAGATGATTTGGTTACAAAAGGTGTGGATGAACCTTACCGTATATTTCATTCACGCGGTGAGTTTAGGTTGCTTTTACGGGAAGATAATGCAGAGTATCGATTAATTGATAAGGGTAGAGAGCTTGGGTTAATTTCAAATAAGCGCTATGATCGGTTTGTTACTGAAAGAAAACAATTAGAAGAATTATTTCATGAGCTTGGCAAAACGTTTATCAAGCCTTCAGATAGTATAAGTATAGCTTTGGAGGAAAAAGGTGTGTCAGTAAAGGGTTCATTAAGCCTTCATCAGCTATTGAAGCGACCTGAAGTACAGTTTAGCGATATTGAATGTCTTCTTAATAAAACGTATCCTGAAAATATTAGTAAACTTGCAGAGACGACTATTAGGTATGAGGGTTATATTAAAAAGCAGGAAAGCGATGTAAAACGATACAACAGGATTGAAAATGTGAAGATACCTGCTAATATTGACTATACCAGTATTAAAGGGTTGAGGAGAGAATATATAGAGAAGCTGGAAATGATTCGCCCCTCCACACTTGGTCAGGCCAGTAGAATTCAGGGGATGACACCTGCGGCCCTTTCTTTACTGCATATTTATATTGAAAAAATGAGGAACTAGGTTAATGCCTCAAGATTTATTTGAGATGCCTATAAATTTGAAAGAAAAATTTCATGTAATATATAAACTACATCAGGAGTCAGTACATAACCTAACCAGTATAACAGATGAAAATGAATTTTATTTAAAACATGTCGTAGACAGTATTTATATTTTTAAAATAAGGGATATAAACTTTAAAACAGCACTGGATGTAGGAAGTGGAGGTGGATTCCCGGGCATTGCTTTAGGTTTGATTTATCCAGAACGTAAAATCTATCTTGTGGAAAGTATCGCTAAAAAGTGCAATTTTTTGGAAGCACTAGTTAAGTCTTTAGGCCTTACCAATATTCATATAATAAATGCTAGGGTTGAAAATTTGCAAAATCCTAAATGTGATTTAATAACATCCAGGGGGGTTACTAAAGTAAAAAATTTAATAAAGTGGACTGAAAATGTTTCACGTGAAGCAACAATTATGCTACTGTATAAAGGTGAAAATATACATGATGAGTTGAAACAGGCTAGTAAACTATTGAAGAAAAAGCACATGGAGTATGAAAATGTCAGAATTGAAAAACCGATTAAAAGAACTTATACTTTTATATACAGGACTTAGTCTTGTTATTTCGTGCACTCTAAGTCAATATCCAGATAGCATCGAACAGTCCTATAATATTTCAGTGAGATATTATATTACAAAAGAAGCTGAAAAAACTGATGAAACAAAATTAAAAGATGTTATTTCAAATACAGCGAGTGATAATATTAAAAATGTGGCGGGAACCCTTTTAGGTGGTTACTATTATAAAATAGGCGAATTTAATAAAAGTAAAAAGTACCTCAATAAATATGTAAAAGACTTGCATGGTGACATACGAACAGCGGGCTCTGTGTGGATGGCTTCAATTCTAAAATCAGAAAATAATCCTGAGTACAGCAAAATTGCAGGAGAAGTAACGAGCAATGATGATTTAAGTAAATTTTTGATTAACAAAAGTTGTGATAAGGGCAAAGAATTTTGCCTAAAAGAGCTAAAAGATACAAAAATGGGAAAACCAGTAAAAGTCAACCCAAAAGATATAAACGCAAAAGAAGCACCCACTATAGTAAAAAAACAGAAAAATAAAAAAACATCAGATAGTATTGAAGATAGGAAACCAAAGCAACTTAGAATCAGCGTTGTTGAGGGAAACTATGAAGATGAGGCTTTTAAAGGAATAATCTTAGCTGCCGGAAATGATAATAGAACGGCAATCGATGTACATACAGATACAGTGGAGAGTGGGAATTACTTAATAAATGTTAAAAATCAGAAAGTGCACTTACAGGATAGAACTATTAATTTTAAGATAAACTATAAGCCTGCGGTGAAAAAAATTGCACAAATTATCAAGGATGATACATGTGATGATGTAGTAGTAGGTGTCAATGACCAATATGTAGATGAAGGTATATATGCCAAATCTTTGCTTGAAGGTAAAATAAAAAATCTGCAGTTTGAAAACTATGAGGCAGAATCTTTTAAGTCTTTGAGATACATGCTGGATGATACAAAAAATGCCAAAAAGTGCTTTATCGGTATAGGGACAGAAAAGGAAATGACAAAATTTCTCCCATTAGTAAGATACATATCTCCAAGTGAGAAAATGAGCAAAATTTATATTATAACCGATATTTATACAGGTATTTATGAAAAAGAAGATTTTATTGACTACTTTAAAAATGTAGAAATATTTACATTTATAAATGCAAAAAACGAGAAAAATAGCAATAATTTTTTAAAAAGTTACCAAAAAATTTACACCAAAAAACCAGGGAGTAAGGCTTTTATAGGATATGATATGGTAAGGTTTCTACAGAAAGAGGTTAGGTATAAAAATGTTAATTATGTCAGTTCGATTGAAGATATAAATGAAAACAAAGTTAGAAGAAAGATTCATAGGTTAATAATTGATGAGATGCTACAGGTTAAAGTAAAAGATTTACCTTCTAACGAAGATTTAAATAAAAAACCATATCAGGGCTTTACAAATTAAAAATAAGTAAAATATGATTTATTTTACCGTTTTTAAATCATAATTTAGTGAACCTAAGCTTATTTTTTCAGCATGTTTAAGCTGAATAAGTGGGTCAATTTCTGTATATATCCTGCTAAAAGGGTCCTGTCCACCTTTTGAGTTTTTAGCTACCAAATCATAAGATGCCTTATCAGCCGCTACAGGATCTGTAGAAGATAAAAAACCTATATCAGGGCACACAGATTGATCATTAGCAGGAAAACAGTCACAGGTTGGTGCTACATCAGTTATAATATTAATAAAAAATATTCTATTGGGAAATAACGAGTGAACGGCTTTAGCATACTCTGCCATCTTCTTTTGAGTATTCTCAGAACTTTCATTCCAGTCAATCTCAATAGTGCTTTCTGGGCAAACGGCAACACATCTGGTGCATCCTGTACATTTATCAGTAATTCTTGCTTTAGGCTCAAGAAGTATAGCATCAGCAGCACAGTTTTCGGCACACAAACCGCAGGACGTGCATTTATCAGTATTTACTACAGGTTTTGAAGTTGAGTGCATAATAAGTTTGCCTTGTCTGCTGGCACACCCCATAGAAAGGTTTTTAATAGCACCACCTATTCCTGAGAGCTCATGACCTTTGAAATGTGAAACGACTACCATAGCATCAGCATGATATATATCAGAAGCTACCTTAGCAATATCTAAAATTTCCCCATTCTCTATTTTAACATCCACAGTATTTTCACCACGCAAACCATCAGCAATAACGACAGGGATTTGAAAGGTGGAATAGTTAAAACCATTTAAAGCAGCATTGTGCAGATGATCCACTGTATTTGTTCTCATTCCAACATAAAGTGTATTAGTATCAACTAAAAAGGGTTTAAGCTGTAGTTTCATTACTTGATCAATAATCGGGCGCAAATAAACTGGTTTTATAAAAGCTGTATTACCATACTCACCAAAATGTGTTTTTATTGCTGTTAATTGCTTACTTTCAAAATCTAAATTTTTTGAACATTTATTAAATAAACGCTTAAGCTTATTTAAAGGTGACTGTAGACGCTTATTTTCCAAGCTTGAATAAAAAACTTCTGATGACATAATAGGCCTCCTTATGTTAATGTTTTCAAATAATAATGGAAAAGCGAGGTGAAATCAATGAGAGTAAAAGAATTATTTGAACAACGAGCTAGTGTGAGAAAATATAAAGAAGAAAAAGTACCAAAAGACGTATTGATGGAAGTAATAAATACAGCCCGGCTCGCGCCTAGCGCTGTGAATTTACAGCCGTGGAAAATTTATATCGTTACTGAGGGAGAAACAAAAGAAAAGCTTAATAAAGCATATCCTAAAGACTGGTTTAAACAAGCACCCGGTGTAGCGGTAATTTGTGGTTTAGAAAATGAGAACTGGATAAGAAAAGATGGGCGTAATTATCTCATGTGTGATGTTACAATTTTGGCAGATTATTTTGTACTGGCAGCAACAGAAGCCGGATTAGGTACATGTTATGTCGGAGCTTTCGATGAAAATATTGTTAAAGATACACTAAATTTAAAAAATGAGGACCCTGTTTTGCTAATCACTTTTGGCTACCCTGATGATAGTGTAAAGAAAAAGGAGAAAAAGCGTAAACCAGTTGATGAAATTACAGAATTGATGTAAAAAATATTGCACATACTAATTTTTTTTGATAGAGATTGAGTTTCTAAAATAAGAACGTTGACAAAGTATAAAAGCATGATAAATTAAAACCATATTTTAATTAAAGAGGAATAATATGAAAAGAGAAAAGTCAGAATATGCCGTTCAGGCAGTCAACAATGCAATTGATATATTGGGATTACTGGGGGATACAGAAGGGGAACTCAGTATGAGTGAAGTCGGAGCAAAACTGAATCTAACAAAAAGCAATGTTAATAAATTGCTGGCTACCCTGGAAAGTTTTGGTTATGTGGAGTACAACAGGTATACTGGCAATTTCCGGTTGGGTGTCAAAACGTTCCAGATTTCTCAGGCATATATAAATAAACTGAATCTTATCGAAATCTCAGTACAAATACTTACTATGGTCAAAGAAAAACTGAATGAATCTGTATATATTAGTGTCCTGCGGGATGGCAACGTTGTTTATCTGAATATGGTGGAGTCGGACCACGCGGTCAGAGTTTTGCCCAGAATTGGTAATGTGGGACCGGCGTATGCAACTGCAACGGGAAAAGCCCAACTTGCATATAAACCAAAAAATGAGATTGAAAAATTATATAAGAACGGATTAAGAAAAGTCACAGAAAATACTATTGCTGATGTAGGGAATCTGGAAGCAGAATTGGATAAAATCAAAGAGCAGGGTTATGCTATTGATAACGAAGAGTATGAAGTAGGTGTCAGATGTGTTGGTGCACCGGTATTTAATTTTTTGGATGAAGTTATTGGCGGTATAAGTGTTAGTGCACCGGTGGAGCGATTGAGTGAAAAAAGAATGCACGATGAAGTTGTTCCTGTAGTAACTGAGGCAGCAAAAATTTTGTCGGGGAAATTCGGCAGCAAATGATGGAAAATTACCGTTTGGTCAGGCCTGAGCATTTAAATCACCACGGATACCTTTTTGGAGGTGTATTACTCAAGTGGCTGGATGAGTTTGGCTGGATGGCTGCAACCCTGGAGTACCCTGGTTCAACTTTTGTAACTGTTGCTATGGATGAAATATCATTTAAAAAACGAATAAAAAATGGCACTATCCTGCGGTTTATTATTGAAAAGGAAAAAGAAGGAAACACCTCAGTTACCTATAATGCCAAAGTTTTTTCACAGAGCAACAATTATAATGAAGAAGAAGTCTTTACCACAAAATTAACTTTTGTTAATATCAGTGATCACGGTAAACCGACACTATTGCCGCATAACGTCAAAAATAATAGCTTTGAATAACTCAAAATGCTCATCACGTAGCACATTTATACTGCAGGCAAAGTTGAGCATATCATTGTTTCCAAGAATGTGAGAGCTTTGCACAGCTATAAAAGGTCATCCCGTAGCTTCAACCTTTAGGTTGAAAAATTTGTGCAAACAACCAGTTGTTTCGAGAACTGAGACCTTTGCATAATTCCATAATTGTCACCCTGAACTTGTTTCAGGGTCTCATAACTTACTGATATAATTAGATGCTGAAATAAATTCAGCATGACTAAATAGAGTTGTGCAAAGGTCT